>JGI12109J20283_10051693_pt1 | contig 11994 bp, 11 predicted proteins | sample ElkSlonscriptome_12_FD_20283 | JGI IMG/M metagenome (IMG submission 20283) | reverse complement strand
TCTGCTGCTCGGCCGCCCACACCTCGCCCATGCCGCCTTCGCCGATGCGCTGCAGGAGGCGGTAGGGCCCGATCTCGCGCGGGGTGTCCTCCGAGAACTCGGCCGTGGCGTCGTCGCCGGCCGCGGGGGTCGGTAGCGTGTGGTCGTCGCGCGGGCGATCGGGGCGCGACCTCTCGTCGTTCATGAAAGCGACTTCGGGACGGAGCGAGGGGGATCCGGCTCGAGCCCTGATGATGTAGGGCGAAGGCTGGGACGTACAGCAGGGAATGCGTTTCGGCCGCGCGCTCGCGCCAAGAGCGATGACGACGAAAGAGGCCCACGGAACACGTCCGTGGGCCTCGATTCGTCTTCGCTCGGATCACGTGTTCGGTCATTCCACCAGAGTCACCCGTCGCGTCACGACGTCGACACCGGAACGCACGCGGAGCAGATAGGACCCAGAAGCCACGCGGCGACCGAAGACGTCGGTCCCGTCCCAGACCAGAGAACGCGACCCCGTGGGGAGCGCCGCATCGAGAAGGGTCGCGACGCGACGACCCGCAACGTCGAAGAGATCGGCCCGGACATGGGCCTCTCGTTCCAGCACGAGCTCGATCTCCGTGCGCGGATTGAACGGGTTCGGCCGCGGCGGACCGACTTGCAGATTCGCGCGAAGCGACGGCGCATCGGTCCCTCCGCCTGAACTCGTCCGCGACAACAGGACAGCCTGGCCCTCACCGATCTCGAAGACCCACTCGATCTCGTAGATGCAGCCGGCGGGGCAGTCCCCGTAGCCGTGCCGGAAGACATAGCGGTTCTCCGCGACACGCGTGATGTCGTCACCGTCGCCGGCGATGCTGTTCACGTCGGCGTACTCGATCGAATGCAGGGCCTCGAAGAGCTCCTCGAGTCGCTCGGGGTGCAAGGGAGACTCGAATTCGATCTTCACGAGTCGCGGAACGATGGTCAGACCGAGTGGCGTGTAGGTGGCCGGCCCGAGCGAGTTCCCCAGTTCCACCATGGCGGTGGGATCGCCCACTTCGAAGTCGGCGTAGGCGTCGGGAGTCATCTTGACCAACAGCTCACCGGGGACCCAGGAGGCAAAGACGTGGATGTTCTCCACCTCGGGTTCGGCCAGCCTACACCAGGCGATGTGATCGGCAACCGCCGCGACGTCCGTCGGATCGACTTCGAGATCGCCGGTCCATTCCAGGGCCACGACCACGGCGTCGTCGAGTGGATCGGCCCGAACCGGACCGATGACGAGGAGCAGAACGAACAGAATGAACAAGGGTAGACGAGGGTTCATGGCGGACTCCTGCCGTGCGAGAGGAGCACGTTGCCCGTGGGTGTGCGTCGTCGAGCGCAGGGCGGCAGGGATGCCCGATGCAGTTGCCAATGGCGAGTACGAGCGGCGTGCCGTGCCCCCGGGATTGTAAGGATTCGACGCCGTCACGCGCAAGAAGGCGAGTCGACGACGAAGGGAGCCGGCCACCGGCCGACTCCCTCTACGTTGTTCGACGGATCGAACCGGCGCCTAGCGCTGGAGCGAACCCTGGAACAGCGGCGATCGGGCGATTTCGCGGTAGAAGCCGGACTCGACGAACGAGCCGGCCATGGTCCCGAAGTCCTCCCAACCGATCTCGTTGCTGAAGTCTGCGAGATCGTAGCTGTCGAAGCTCTCCGTGTAGGTCGCGTTCAGCGCCTGCAGGATCGCGTTCGCGACGACGGCGTTGCCGATCTCGCTGAGGTGGATCCCGTCGAGGCTGAAGGCCGCGTTCACATTCTGCACCACGCCGGCACCGCCGGGATTCGGCAGCAGCGGGAACAGAGCGTTCGGTCGTGCCAGGGGATCGATCGAGAGCGTGCTCAGGGTCGTGGCCACGTCCACCAGTGCCCAGCCGTTGGTCGTGGCCAGGGTTTCTAGGTGCGAGTTGTAGGCCGCGGTCTCCGCCGCGACGGCGGCGATCTCGGCGCTGGTGAGCGTGTACTCCGAGCCCAGCGTGCTCTCGGTCGGTGTACCCGAGCCGATGATGTACTCAGGCTTGGGTGTGAGGTCGGCGTTCAGGAAGACCTCCTGCGACGAGAGCAGGATCGCCTGAACGTCGCTCTCCTCGGTGCGGATCGCCGTGAGCGGCAAACCACCCTGCTGCAACAGCCCGGCGATCGTCGTCACGTAGGGAATCGACGTCACCGGCGGGATGTTGACCAGCACGACCTGTGGGATTTCCAGCACGTTCACGGTGCTGACGATCGGCGCGATGAGCGCCTGGTAACCCGCGGACGGCGTGATGTTCGCACCGACGACCGGATCGCCCGAAAGCGTTCCTCCGAGCAGATCGTTGTTACCGATCCAGAGGATCAACGTCCGCGTCTTCGGCACGGCATTCTCCACCAGGGTCTGCATTTGCGACAGCTGTGTGTTGTCGCCCTGGAAGGCCGAGTTGCGCAGGACCAGATCGAAGTAGAGGTTGCCCGCCGACTGCGAGTTGGCCGACGACGTGGCCGAGGTCACGTCCCGGGTGGTCGCTCCCGGTACGCCCAGGTTGTCGTAGGGCGCCGGCAGTCGAGAAGCCTCGGTCAGCAACGCGAGCGGATTGCCCCCCGGGATCGGCCGCGACTCCAGCGAACCCTCGGCGGTCACGTAGAGCGGCCCAGCGCCGGTCGAACCAATCCCCGGCGACGCGATCAGGGGCAGGGTCATGTTCGCGCCGGTGATCTCCAGCGTCACGAGGTTCGCGAAGCTCGCCAGCTGACCTTCGGCGACGAGGCCGCCGTTGGTGAATCCGGCCGTGAGGCTGTTGCCGAGAGCCACGACGCGTGTCTGCGCGACCGCCGGCGCGTCGTAGTTCGGGACGGTCGGGTCCTCGGGCGCGCAGCCCGCGAACGCGACGAGAAGGGAAACGGCGAGCAGCCCGAGGCCGCGGCGTTCGTTGCGAAGACTCATCGCGACCTCCTAGAAATTGCGGCTGAAGCCGATGGTGGGAATGTGCGCGATCGAACGGTAGGCGCCGTCGAAGCCCTCGGGGTTCTGTCCGACACCGTTCTTGATCGTACTGCGCTCGAGGAAATCGACCAGCATGTAGGCAAAGGTCCAATCACCGTGACTCGCGCGGTAGGTCACGCCCAGGCTGTAGTCCCGACGGTCCGCATCGGGGAGCAACGGCGAGATGCTGTCGATCGGCTGCGGCGTGTTGTCGTAGACGAAGCCAGCCAGGAACTCCCACTTCTCGTCGTAGTCGTATTCGGCGCCGAAACGGAACTGGTAGACGTCCTCGTAGTTCTCCACGAGCGTCGTGTTCAAGGTCGGCTCGTTGAAAGTCAGGGCGACTTCGTCGAACACGCTCCAGCCGAACCACACCAGGTCGAACATGAGTGCGAACTCGTCGTTCACCTGACCGCGCACGCCGGCCATGAGGATCGACGGGAAGTCCAGGTCACCGGAGACGGTGTATGCGTCGGTGTCACCCTCGAAGAAGGAGAGCTCGGCATCCTGGTCCTCGAAGCTGTTCGTCACGCCGCCCTTGAAGTTCAGACCGAAGCTCAAACGATCGTTCGGACGGTACATGGCCGCGAAGGCCGGGCCGAAACTGATGTTGCTCGAGCCCTCGAGCTGGAACTCGGCCACGTTCCACGACGGATCCGTGCCGCCGGTCGCGTAGCGCTCGAGCGTGAGGTGCGTCAAGGTCGCGTGCCCGCCGGCCGAAACCGCGAAAGTCTCGTGCGGACGCCAGGTGATCATGGGGCTCAGATAGAAACCCTGGATCTGCGAGTTCGTAGCCAGGGGCCGACCCGGGAAGGTGTCGGGGTCCTGCCACTCGACGCCCAGGCCGAAGGGCGTGAACACACCGAAACCGAAGGCCCACTCGTCGTCCATGCGGTAGCTCGCGTACAGGCCACCGGGCGTGAACAGCGCGGACTCGGTCTCGGCCGTGGTGTCGCCGGGGAAGCCCTCGACACCCGGCGCGAGCTCGAACTTCGAGCCCGGCATGATGAACGAGACGTTCGCGCTCACGTGCCAACCTTCCTCGAACCACGCGATGCCCGCGGGGTTGAAGAACATCGCCGACCCGTCGTCGGCGGTGGCAGTGAACGCACCGCCGAGCGCCGTCGCGCGCGCTCCCATTTCGTAGATGTTGAAGCCACCGGCATGCGCCACTCCGCCAAGGGCGAGGGCACATGACGTGGTCAGGATCATGATCCCGTGTTTCAAGCTGACCTCCGGGGTCCGAGGCCCGAAGGCCCTCGACCAGTGATGCCGGGTTCTCTGTTGATTCGTGGAAACGGGTGCCTCGGCTAGGTGAAGCGCCCATGGGGGTCAATGGCTAACACGCCTCAGCGCACGAGACAAGTCAACAGGTGCACGAGGGGCACACGACTCGCCCCTCGCGTGCGGATCGGATCGGTGCGACCTTGGGCCGATGCATCCTCGCCACCGCCTCGCCGCCGCAGCGCTCTGCACCGATCTCGGGCTCTACCTGTTGATGTTGAGCCTGCCCTACCGACTGCTCGATGCGTCGGCATCCTCCGCCGTGCTCGGAACGGTTCCTTTCTTGTACGCGGGACCCTACGCTCTGGTCGCCCTGTTCGCTGGCCGATTCAGTGACCGGTTCCCGCGACGTGCTCCGATCCGCGCCGGAACCGCGCTCGCCGTCGCTGCCGCCGCCGGGCTGTCGGCCGTCGATTCGACCCCGTGGATTCTCGCGTTGGTGCCCTGTCTCGGCATCGGCCTCGGCTTTTTCTGGCCGTCTCTCCAGGCCGGTTTCTCCGAAGTGAGCCACGGGCACGACCTGCACCGGCTGACCGGTCTGTTCAACGTGAGTTGGAGCATCGGCAAGGGTCTTGGACTCGTCGGCGGCGGATGGCTGCTCGTGTCGATCGGCGCCAGCGGGACGAGCATCGCAGCTGCGCTGGCCTTTGCGACCTCCTTCGCGGTGCTGCCACGCATGCCGCGCCCGGGTGACCATGCCGAAGCGTTGGCCGCCGACGCCGATGCACCGCCCCCGGACGTCCAACGCGCCTTCCGACGTGCTGCCTGGATCGCCAACGGCATGGCCTTCGGCGTCGCGGCGACGATCAATCATCACCTTCCCAAGCTCTTGTTACCCCACGGACTGGGCGCGCGTGAGGTCGGTCTCTTCCTGGGTCTGGTCTTCCTCGCGCAGACGGTTCTGTTCGTGACGATCGGGCCTCGGCGCGGCTGGCACTTTCGAGCCCTGCCATTGATCGCTCTGCAGGGAGTTCTCGCACTGGTCACCCTCGCGTTGACCTTCGTGGCCGACTTCACGGTGCTGCTCTTCCTCGCGCCGCTGATCGGACTGACGCTCGGCTTCTCCTACCAGTCGAGCCTGTACTACTCGTTGCACGCGCCGGTCGATCGCGGTGCGCAGGCTGGGGTCCACGAGGCAGCCCTCGGCTCGGCGAGCGCGATCGTTCCCGTTCTCGGCGGGCTCGCCGTCGCGTCGACCGGGGCCACGGCACCCTTCGTCGTTGCGGCCGTCGTGATCGCAGGAAGCGCGGTCTTCGGGGCGACCACGATTCTCAGGACCCGCCGGCGACCGCCCCGCTGAAGACGACCCGACCACCACCGTACTCGGCCAGACGGGACGCCAGGGCGTCGCCGGCGGATCGAAGGCGCTCGGGATCGAAGTCGGCGGGCGCGAAGACGATCGAAGCGACCCGGTTCGTCGTCTCCCGGATCGCGGTGCGCGCGCTATCGCTCGTCGGGCTCCCGAAAGCACCCTCGGCATCGGATACGCACAGACGTCCTCCGAGGTGGACAGGTCCTTTGCGGATCCCTTCGTACTCCTCGCCTTCGGCTCCCACACGCACCGTCGCGGCATCGCCCACGACCCGCTCGCGATCGTAGAGACCGAGGGGCAGCAGGAATTCCAGGGAGACCCAATTGCCGACGTCGACGATCTCGTTCAGCCGGTACAGTTCCTGTCCCTTGCGTGCGCGCCGCAGGAGCGCCTCGCTGCTCGGACGGTGCCGGGTGGGATCGACACCGAAGCTCTTGTAGAGACGGCGCGCGACGCCGATCCCTTCGACCGCGCCGATCGAGGTCTCGGCGGCGATGCGACCCCTGTCGACGGCCAGTGCCGCGAGTCGTTGGTAGGCGCGTCCGTGGTCGTGCACGGAGACACCGTCGACCTCCACGGACCAGGCGCGCACGCGGTCGGACACGGTGGAATCGAGTTTCCAACGAAGGGCCTGGCGTGAAGACTCGTGTGACACGATCGTTCGACCTCCCCCGGAGTGGCGGACACAGTTGACACCTGCACCCGTTTTACGAATGCTCGTACCATGATCGACTTCGGACGAAAACCACTTCGCGGTCAGGTCGAGGGCTTCCTCGACCGCACGCGCCTGGCCCTGAGCGAGACGCCGCCCAGCACGGACGTCTACCGCGCCCTGGCCGATGCGCTCTACGCCGGTCCCGCGATGGCCGAAGAAGTCTTGTCCGCGCTCTGTGCCTGGAGTGATCCCGAGCTCGAAGCCTTTCTCGACGGCGCGTGGGACAGCGAGGTTCCCGAGGCACTGGATCTCGCCGCGAGTGTCCTGCAACGGCGCGGCTTGGCCGGCCTGGGTCCCTTCGTGGAGCGACTTCGGCAGGACGACGAGGGAAACCGTTGGCTCGTGGACGTCCTGGCCGAAGTGCGCGACGACGACGCGACACGCCTGTTGATCGGCCTCATGGACCATCCTTCGACGTCGATCGTCAAGCGTGCCGCCGACGGTCTGGCGTCACACCGGGCCACGCTCGACGGCCGTGCTTTCGTGCGCGAGCTCGCGCGGCCGCTCGTCGGCAACACGAGCCACCCGAATCCTTTCGCGGCCGTGCGTGCGCTGCAACGCCTCGCGGACGCATCGCTCGAACCCGACTTCGGCGGCGACGTCGCACGCCGCGCCGAGCGCGTCCTGGTCAACTGTGTCATGTACGAGAAGCGTCCCGCCGTCCGCGGCGACGCGATCGCGGCTCTCGGCGACCTCGGGAGTCGATCCGCGGTGCGGTGTCTCGTCGACATGCTGCACCGCGACGACGAGAGCTTCCACCACGACGTGGTCATCGCCCTGCGCAAGATCCGGCCCGACCGCGCGCTGATCGCCCTGTTGGGATTGCTGCAGAGCCGCGATCCGATCATCCGCGAGGAAGCGGCCAACGCCCTCGGCGAGATCGGGGACCGGCAGGCCGTGCGCCGACTGCGCGATCTGCTCGACGACGAGAATGCGGACGTTCGCCAGGAGGCAGTCCTCGCACTCGGCAAACTCGGGGGACGGGACGTCCTCGACGCCCTCGACCGTGCGCTCGCCGACGACGATCCCCACGTGCGCATCAACGCCTGCAGTGCGCTCGCGCAGGGCCTGGGACGCAACGCCCAGGGAAAGCTCATCCGCGCTCTGTACGACGGTTCACCGGACGTTCGCGCCGAGGCTGCCCATCTTCTCGGCGAACTCGGCGACGACTCCGCACTGCGACACCTCGAACTGCTCGTCGCCGACGCCGCGCGCGACTCCTTCGGAGACCGGGTCGGGGCCGTGGTCCGCAAGGCGATCCATCGCCTGGAGAGAGCCCGTCGCTACGGCCCGGCTGCTTGATGTCAGAAGTTTTCCCACAAGCCTAACCATAGGCAAAGAAAACACTTCCGCGTTACACTGTCGACTCACACGAACGTCCTCCACCCCACCCGGCCCTAGCGGGAGGAGGAATCGACCATGAAGATCCGATACGAGGTCGATCGCGACCTGTGTCTCGTCTACGCGCGACCGACGACACCGTTCTCGGTCGACGCGATGCGTGAGCACCTGCGTGCGATCGCCGACGACACGACGATCCAGAACGGCTACTGCGAGATCCTGGATCTCACGAACACCACGCCCGGTGACGTGACGGTTCCGGAACTCTACGAGATCGTCGAGACACTCGAGAAGCATCCCAGCCGACTTCGCCGAATGGCCTTCGCGTGCAAGGTGCCCGCGATGCTCTCCCGGCTCTTGTTGATCCAGGAATTCGCCAAGGGCGTCCGAATCGAGATCGGCGTCTTCCAGGAGCTCGTCAGCGCAGCCGCCTGGACGGGCGTCGGCGCCGATGCCATCGAGCGCACTGCGGTCGCCGGACGCGATTGATCGCGGCCGTCACTTCTCACGCGAAGCGCGAACGATCCCCGTACATGGTGTCGTAGTAATCGCGGTAGGCCCCACTGCGAACCTGCTCCAACCACTCACCGCTCGCACGGTACCACTCGATCGTCTCGGCCAGACCTTGCTCGAACACGACGGTGGGTTGCCACCCGAGTTCGTCGCGGATCTTCGTCGCATCGATCGCGTAGCGACGATCGTGGCCCGGGCGATCGGTCACGTAGGTGATCAAGTCGTGGGACTTGCCCAGGTGGTCGAGCAGAGCCTTCACGACCTCGATGTTCTCGCGCTCGCTGTTGCCGCCGACGTTGTAGACCTCGCCATTGCGACCCTTGCGCAAGACGGCGTCGATCGCACGGCAGTGGTCGCGGACGTGCAGCCAGTCGCGCACGTTCTTCCCGTCGCCGTAGACCGGGAGTTCCTTGTCCTCCATGGCATTGGCGATCATCAGCGGGACGAGCTTCTCGGGGAACTGCAGCGGACCGTAGTTGTTGCTGCAGCGCGTCATCACCACGTCGAGACCGAAGGTGTGGTGATAGGCCCGACACAGGAGATCGGCCGAGGCCTTGCTCGCCGAGTAGGGACTGTTCGGTGCGATCGGCGTGGTCTCGGTGAAGGCCCCCTCGGGACCGAGGCTGCCGTAGACTTCGTCCGTGCTCACCATCACGAAACGTCGCTCGCCGCCGAGCGCCCGCATGCGCTCGAGCAGGACCTGGGTCCCCATGACGTTCGTGCGCAGGAATACGTCCGGGCCCTCGACGCTCCGGTCGACGTGGCTCTCGGCCGCGAAGTGGACGACGGCGTCGATGCTGTCGTCCAGCGCGGACTCGACGTCGTCCTTGCTACACACGTCGCCACGCACGAAGGAGTAGCGCGCATCCTTCTCGACCTCGCGCAGATTCTCCAGGTTGCCCGCGTAGGTCAGGACGTCGAAGTTCACGACCTCCACGTCGTCGTGGGTCGCGAGCATCTCGAGCACGAAGTTCGCGCCGATGAAGCCGGCACCGCCGGTGACCAGGATCTTCAAGGATCTTCCCTCCGAGGGATCAGGCGTTGTTGGCACCGGTGTCGGCGACGAGGTTGGTCGCGCGCTGGAGCGACTCGAAGGTTCCGGCGTCGGTCCACCAGCCCTCCATTTCGCTCCACTGCATCTCGCCGCGCTCGATGTACCAATTGTTCACGTCGGTGATCTCGAGTTCGCCACGATCGCTCGGTTTGAGGCTCTCGATGCACTCGAAGACGCTGTTGTCGAACATGTAGACGCCGACGACCGCGAAGTTGCTCTTGGGATTCTTCGGCTTCTCCTCGATACGCACGACCTTGTCGCCCTCGAGGATCGGCACCCCGAAGCGTTCGGGGTCGTCGACCTTCTTCAAGAGGATGCGCGCTCCCTGCGCCTGGGCCTTGAAGGAGTCGACCGCGCTCTTGATGCTCTTCTCGAAGATGTTGTCGCCCAGGATCACGCAGATCGGGTCGTCGTCGGCGAAGTGACGCGCGAGACGTAGCGCGTCGGCGATCCCGCCCTCACCTTCCTGGTAGGTGTAATTCATCGTCGGCAGACCGAACTCGCGGCCGTTGCCGAGGAGCTTGAGGAAGTCCCCCGCACTGTTGCCGCCTGTCACCACCAGGATGTCCTCGATTCCGGCCTGTACGAGCGCACGGATCGGGTAGTGGATCATCGGCTTGTCGTACACGGGGAGAAGGTGCTTGTTGGTCACCTTCGTCAGGGGATAGAGCCGGCTGCCGAGGCCGCCGGCCAGGATCACGCCCTTCATGCTGATCGGGACTCCTGTTGCTCGGGGTTCACGTGCTCAGGGCCCGTCGCCAGGCCGTGAGGACACGACGTGCACGGTCGGGATCGATCCCCGTGCCCGCACGTCCGCCGTGCATGAGACTGCTGCCGACGATCGCCCCGTCGACGCGTTCGGCCCAGCCCTCGGCCGAACCCGCGTTCACGCCGCTGGCCACGAGGATCGGGGCATCGGGGGCGGCGTCACGAAGCTCGGCGACGTCGCCCGGATCGGCTTCGCGTCCGGTCGCCCTTCCGGTGATGAGCAAGGTATCGGCGTGCGCACGCAGTCGGAGGTCCGCGGCTTCGTCCGCCATGGTCCGGGTCGCGAGAGGCACGGCGTGCTTGACCGCGACGTCGGCCATGATGCGCACCGAGTCCCCGCCCCACGCCGCGCGTTCGCGCAGCAGGCGGCCGGCCTCGCCCTGGATCAGTCCCTGGTCGGTGACGGCGGCGCCGCTGAGCACGTTGACCCGGATCGCGTCCGCCAGACCGCTGATGGCCACGGCGAGCGCGGCGGAGGCGTCGTTGCGCAGGCAGTTCACGGCGATGCGCAGATCGGGGTGACGCTCGCGAACGGCGCCCACGACGCGCGCCATGGCGGCCACCGTCACGGGCTCGACCCGGACGGGCAGAAAGGGCGCGTCTCCGAAATTCTCGATCACGACACCGGCGTAGCCCGCTCCCACGAGATGCGTGACGTCCTCGAGCGCGCGGCGCAGGGCACGGTCGGGATCGCCGTCGTAGGACGGGGATCCGGGCAGGGCCAAGAGGTGGACGACGCCCCAGACGGGCGGATCGAGCCATTCCCGGAATTCATCGCGGGTCAACGTGGACACGGGAGCGTACCAGGGACGAGGGGGCCGGATAGGACTCCGGAAGGGCGGGTGAGAGCCCGCGGAGGAATCGAGAGCGGAGATCGCGCGCCGCCAGGCGATCGACGCCTACAAGTCTAGCACAAGTCGCCGCTCCGGAAAGCCGGGCTCCGGGGCCTCGAAGGCCGGACCCGGGACTTGCCGCGAACGCGCCTTCTCGCTTAGGGTGGTCGGCCCTTCTCGACGGAGATGCACCTCTATGAATCCCCGAGCGGTCAGCGGCGGCTGGATCGAGACGATCACCGGCTGCATGTTCAGTGGCAAGAGCGAGGAGCTGATCCGCCAGCTCCGACGGGCAGTCATCGCGCGGCAGAAGGTCCAGATCTTCAAGCCGAGCCTGGACACCCGCTTCGACGAACAACACATCGTGACCCACACCAAGGTCCGATTGGAGTCGGAGGTCGTGGAGAACGCCACCGAGCTCCGAGCGCGCGTCCTCGACGAGACGGACGTCATCGGTATCGACGAGGCGCAGTTCTTCGGAACGGACCTGGTGGACGTGGTGACCGATCTGGCGGGATCCGGTCGGCGCGTGATCGTTGCGGGCCTCGACCTCGACTACCGAGGCGACCCGTTCGGGCCGCTACCGCAAGTGCTCGCCGTTTCGGAGTACGTCTCCAAACAGCTGGCGATCTGCATGGTCTGTGGTGATCCCGCGCACTTCTCGCAGCGGCTGAGCGGATCGACCCAGCAGATCGAACTCGGAGCCACGGAGACCTACGAAGCGCGCTGCCGGCGTCACTTCGAGCGACCTCGCTGAGGTTTCGGTCAGCTCTGGAAGAGCTCGCCGTCGAGTGCCCGACGGGCCAGTTCGTCCGAGACCCCCAGGATCGTCTCGGAGTCCACTTCGAGTCGGGTGGCGACGTCGAGATCGGCGATGTCGTCCTCGCGGGCCTCGGTCGGCCCCTCCCCGAGTCGCAGGGCGATCTCCTCGGCCAACGCGATGATCGCAGCGAAATGGTCGTCGTCGTCGCGCACCGTCGTGACCCGATGGTGCGACGAGACGGCCGAGACCAGGGACGTTCCCAGACCCCACCGCTGCAACAGGATACCACCCACATCGGCATGGTCGAATCCGAGAATGCGGCGTTCGAGATCCACGTACGATTGCTGGGCGGCGCTCGCCCGCAGATCGATCTCCTCGAAGACCTCGGGATGACTGCGCGCGAGCACGAGCAAGCCGATGTTCTGCAGCAGGCCGCCGACGAAGGC
>JGI12109J20283_11103628_pt1 | contig 11996 bp, 6 predicted proteins | sample ElkSlonscriptome_12_FD_20283 | JGI IMG/M metagenome (IMG submission 20283) | reverse complement strand
CGGCATATCGAAGGTCTGTAATTCCCAGCGGCGAGCAATACGCATAGCAGGTGGATTGAATACAGCCGGTGAGTCCGCGAAGTAACCGTCCTGATACAAGGCCGCCAGCAGCTCCATAATGTTGATCATCTCCGGCGTATTGAAGCGCGGCGCGGCGGGTTGGCTATCTGGATCATAAAAACCCTGCCCATATAGACCACGCAACATCAACGCTGTATCCGGCCCGAAGCTGATAAACCCGTACTGGCTGATATTGCCCTCAGCATCAAATTGCGTGAGTGTACGCACCGCGTTGTCAAAGTCGTCAATGGTCCAACTGGCGTTGGGGTAAGCCAGCCCGACCTCATCGAAGGCATTCGGCTCATAGGCCAGGAAGATCACATCCCCATTAGCCGGGATGCCCCAGGTGCCACCATCCCAGCGGTAGGCGTTCATCATATTGGGGTAATAAACAGCCGGGTCAAAGTCCGTATCACTGGTGAGCAATGGGGCCAGGTCAAGGAAGTACCCGGCTGTAATCGCCTCCGGGCGGAAGGTATCATACGGTGAAACGAACAGCACATCCGCCAGGCTGACGTAGCGTTCCATCGTATCCAGGTAATCTTCGATGGTTGTATCCTCACTGTTGAGGTTTAAGCCCTCCATCAATTCGATGCTGGCCTCAATCACCTCCACACGGACGCCGTACTCTTGCTCAAAATCCGCGAACAAATCCTCATCGGTATCAAAAACCCATTGCATCCACATCGGTATCGCAATGGAAATGGCCCGTGTATTCTGTGCGGTAGCCGGTGCCATCACCAGGGATAAAGCCACGAACAGCAGCAGCGGGAACAGATAACGTCGTATTCTCATATTGGATGTACCTCTCCTTACATAGAAAGACGTGCCATCGGCACGCCTGAACAAATATAGTGTGTGTAACCGTCATCTTATAACAAAGCTGAAGCCCATGCATGATCAATGGTCTACGCTTGACCTACGCTTGGCGCAACTCACTCCAATTCTGCGATGCGGTCCATAATCTCCTGCGCCGGGACTTCTACGCGGTCTACATAGGCCCGGTAATCGGCCAGGGCTTCCTCAGTGAGGCCGCCTTCGTAGTACAGATTGCCCCGTTCGCGGTAGGCGTCCACGTAATCAGGGTCGATTGCCAGCGTGCGCGTATACGTAGTGATAGCCTCGTCAATCTGCCCATTGAAGAAGTAGGCTAACCCCAATGAATACACATAATCGGCGTTATCCGGTGCCTGTTCCACCGCCTGCTCATAATCAGCAATGGCAAGTTCAAACTGAGCCAGCGTCTGATAAGCCAGGCCACGCCCGAAGTACGTCTCCCCCACATCCGGCACCAGGGCAATCGAGTCAGTAAAGTCACGGATGGCCGTTTCATTTTCCCCCAGGAAGACATGCGCGTAACCCCGGTCAGCGAGGGCGGCTGCCTGCTGTGTATCATCGGCTGCCACATACGCCAACTCGGTAAAATCGGCAATCGCAAAAAGATACAAGCCCTGCCCCATGTGATCTTCCGCACGGGCTTTGAGGTCCGCGTAATAATCATCAAAGGCCAGCGGTGCGGCCACCGGCACCGGCGTTTTCAGGGATAAGGTCGGCAAGGCGGCCAGTTGTGCCGGGGTGTACGCCTTCGGTGGGTTGGGTGGCCCGGCAGCGATAGCGTTAGCATCCAGCGGAATAGTCACCTGCATGCCGGCGGGCACCGTCACCGATACACCAGAGGCCGTTACGGTTGCCGTGCCTTCCACTGTGCTGATGGTCATATCCCCATTGGGGACGGCCTGCATATAAAGGGTCGATCCCATCTCAATGATGACCTCATTAGCGGCCAAGGTCACCGTGCCGACCTCGCCGGGGGTCTGCACCAGCACACCATCATCGGGCATGGCCTCACACCCGGCGTTACCGATGCCCGTGCGGAAATACACCGCTTGCATCGGCCCATAGAACGGTGGGCTATCCGCTGTGATGACGGGCAACGTGCTCAGGTCAGCGGTTGTGGTCACCTCATCGGCCAGCAACCACGCCTCCCACCCGTCCGGCATCAGTACGCGCAACCAGTCGCCGGTCTCGTCCTGCCCCGTTGCCCGCAGAGTCACATCTGCTGGCAATTCAGCGACAAAAACATCATCCGGGGCCGTGCTGACCGCACTCACTGCCGTGGTGGTGACCTCAACCGCCGTTGCCCCGGCGTTATCCAGCGTCACATCACCAAACATCAAAAATGTGACGTTCTGACCGGGTATCGTCGCCGGGATATTGGCCTGGATTTGCATCAACGCCAGGCCCCAGGTCACCTCTTTATCGTCATATGGGCTGAGTGTCAGGCGGTCCACCGCTGTGATGCGTGCAATATCCCCCACAGCCGTAAAACTCAGGTCACTGGCCCCCTCTGCACCCACGGCGATGTGCCCATAACACACCTCGTTGCGCCCGGTTTCCGCGCAGGCCATGTCGATCTGTTCCAGCGCAGTTTGGACCACATCCGGGCAGGTCGCGTCCTCCTGCGCCTGGGTCACCTGGGCAGATGCAAAAATCAAGGCGGTCATGCACATACACATCACCGCCATTAGCTTGAGTCGATTCATGATGGTTTACCCCTCTCGTATTAGCACCTTGAGGGTATTCTAAACCCATCTGCGCCAGGGGCAAGTCAGGCTACGTCTAGGGTTCTGTTGTAGCTTCAGGCGTGGCAACACTGACCGGGTCCACCCAATCCCCCATGAAGATAGGCCGATCCTGATCTGTGAGTTGCGCGATTAGTTCGCGTGTGCTCATATCCACCACAAAGATGTTGTAATCCGCAGCGCGGTTACTGCTGAAAGCCAGGTAACGTCCATCCGGGCTGTATTGAGGATACACATCATCCGCCGGGCTGGGCGCGAGCGGATCCGGCAGAATATTGCCATCCGTGCTGACCAGATACAGGTCATGCGTTTCGGACCCTTCATCAACCGCAGAATATACGATCAAATTGCCCGTTGGCGACCACGTCACATGTGATTCAACGCGGGCGTTGCGGTCATTGGTGAGTACGGTACGGGTACGGTTTCCCACCGTGATAATCGCCAGATCAACACCGGGGTTATCCTCGCTAATGTCCTCACGCACCACCACAATCTGGCTGCCATCCGGTGAGAAGCTAGGAAAGCTGTAATTGCCCGTGTCATCAACCGTCAACTGTACCGCACTAAACGGCGATGGTGGCGGGTCCTGATCGGGGGGTAACGCCGTCGGAACCAGCAATTGGGTGAGATCCACCGGCAACGTCATCAAGAACAATTCGGTGGTGCCGTTCGCTACCTGTGCCGTGAACGCGTACTGGCTGCCATCCGGGGAAAAACGCCCTGTTTCCGGCAAACTCGCGCCGACGGCGTTCAACGCATTGATGCCAAACCGTCGATCACTGCCGTCAACACCGGCCATGCTCATCTCATCCCCAGAGCGTTCGCTGACCGAATACAGCACAACCTGCCCATCCGGGGATAGCGAAACCCACTTCCCTTCTAATTCACCCATCAGCGTCCGTTGTGCCGCCCCATTTGCATTGGCAGGGAACGTCACCAGTGCCAGGTTATCACGCTGTGAGCTGGTTTCCTGGCTCCACGCAGCGATGATGCCCGTTAAACCCAGGTCAACCGGGGGCAATGCCGAGGGCCGCGTGTCCGTTGGTGTAGCCGTCGGCGTTAGGCTTGGGGTAAATGTCGCCGACGGGGTCGGGGTGATTTCCGTCAACCACGCCTGGGTAATCTGCGCGGCGGCTTGAGTCTGCGCGTCCCCGGTGGATTGGGCGATTTCAGTACCGAAGGCGGCGGCCCGCTGCGCACTCTGTGTAAACGCCAGTTCCGTATTCGCCGCGTTGGATTCCGCCGTGGATTGGCGGCTGTTCACAAAAATGACGATCAACAGCAACACCAGAACCAGGCCGATTAACCCACCCGCCAAAAGCTGAAATTGCCGCCGGCTGACACCGGGCACAATATCATCGCTGGTATCCATGCTGGTGGCATCCAGCACGTTCAGCATTTTTTGCGCCCGCTCATTGCCGGGGGCCAGGTTCAGCACCGTGGTGAGAGCCATGCGCTTTTCGTCATCGCTCTCACTCAAGCGGGCCAGCATCAACCAGGCGCGTACATTTTCCTCGTCATTTGCCAGCACACTGCTGACCAGTTCACGTGCATTTTCATAATCGCCATCACGGGCGGCGTTTGCCGCCTGCTTGAGCATCTCCAGGTTGACCGGGTCCATACTGCCCCCTTTGTTGTGTACGTTAGCGAGACCGTAAAATCAGGTCCGGCTCATAGATAAAGAGAATATCATCACGGTCATTATCAGTCAGCCGTGTCAGTGACCTACCATCCAACGAGACCACATACGTCTGAAAACGATCATCCAGGCGGTTAGACGTGAACACCACAAATCGCCCATCCGGTGTGAATGATGGGTTTCGATCTTCGGCCTCGCCGTCATCCAGCGTGAGGTTAATATCCCCACCCAGGATTTCATCGGTGATGAACACATCCGGGTCACCACGTCGATCACTGATAAAGACAATTTGATCACCCCGGTCTGACCAGGCCGGGCTATAACTGGACCGGATAGAGTCCGTCAGTTGCTCAACAACCAGCGGCTCCCCCGGTTCATTGATGAACAAGCGGAACACCTCAGTGGACCCCGGCGACTCCCGATCTGAGGCGAACAACACCTCACGGCTACCGAGTACGGGCCGCCAGGCCGGGTCTGTATCAATGATGGTGTTGTTCTCAGTCAGGCGACGGCGGCCTTCACCATCAACCGTGATATACCAGATGTCCGGGGAGCCATCAAAGTTGGAGACGAACACCAACTCACGCCCATCCGGGGAAAAGCTCGGCTTCGCCATGATACTGGTCTGGAAATCCGTAATCTGCTGCGCGGCGGCCAGGTCATCAACCGGCGCGACAAACAATTCCGGGAAGGTCTCTACGGCCTCATCCTCGCCCGTCGTATACGCCACATCACGGATAAAGGCCACGTTGACGCCACCCAGATCATAGGTAATATCGCGGAATTGGCCCTCGACCAGTTCTTCATCACCACCATTCCCATTCACCCGATACAGGCTTGGCCCGGTATCCCCCAGGGAAATACTCAGCATCAGCGCGTTTAACTCCACCAGCGGGACCGGAGTCGCGGTAGGTGGTGGCGCATCGGTGGCGGTGGGGGTCGGCGTCGCGGTGAAGGTCGGCGGCAGCGTACTCGCCCGGCTATCGTTGGAGAAGATAATCGGCGTGTTGGTTGGCCCCTGCGTGTTGGTCGGTGGCGGTGTATTGGTAATCGTCGGGGTGATGGTGGGTGTGGGCGTTGGGGTTGGGTCTTCCAGGTTGAGGAAATCCCCACCGACGAGTAACGCGCCCCCGCCAACGGCTACCACCACCAGTAGCAGAATGATAATCAGTGCGACGGTGTTACCCCCCGCCCGTGCCGGTTGTGCTGTATCGGTTGGGGCGTCACCGCGTTGCCCAATCTGCCGCAAGCGGCTGACATCCTGTGTGGATGCCCCGCCGGAGCGGGTTTCACTGCGGAGCTGTTGCAAGGCTTGCTTGGCCCGCTCATTATTGGGGTTAATCGACAGCACACGCTCCAGGCAGCGACGGCGTTCGCTCACCGTGTTGACGCACAGGGCCAGCCAGAACCACGCCAGCTCATTGTTGGGGTCTTCCTGGGTGACTTGTTCTAATAACTGCCGTCCGGTGTTGCGGTCCCCACTACGAGCAGCGGCGATACCCTGTTCTAATTTGTCTTGAAGATTGTCGGTCACACCTATCTCCTCATGTGCGTGCCGGTATGTGCGCATATCAAAACGTGACGTTACACACCCTGAGCAAGCAATTGTAGCGGCCAACCGAAGATTAGCGCACCTATGTGTAGTCCCTGAAAACCAGTTACGCTGATTCTACAACGAAATGGATTTTTCAGCATAAACAAAGTAGGGGATGCGACTGCATCCCCTGAATGTGTTACAAGTTGGTGCCTGCTAGTACGCCAAATTAACGTTGTCCGTATACCAATGTGTGACGACTATAGCACCACAATGAGAATGACGGCCAACACAATCAACAGCATCACCACCGCCACACCACCGAATAAAATCAGGGTGCGATTATTACGGGCAGATCGCTTGTAATTGAGTTTTTCAATGGCCTTCTGCGCGGTGGCGTTATCCGGGTTGACATCCAGCACCCGGTTGAGCCACTGCTCCCGCTCTTGCTCATTACGGGCGACCTTCGCCAGCCATAACATCGCGTTCTCATTGCGCTTATCCCGATCATAGATCTGACGCAACATCACACGCGCACCATCGCGATTGCCGCTTTTTGCTGCTTTTTTTGCCAGGTTTAAAAGTTCTTCGTTATTGGTAGTTGGTGGAACGACCACAGTTGCTATCCCCACAAATCTGCTTCATAAGCTGTATTATATACAAAACTTTAACAACACAAAAGCCAATAGGAGACATTCATGGTCCAATTTCGTTTTGACCACGCCATCATCGCCGTAAACGATTTAGATACCGCCCTTGCCGATTACCGCGCATTGGGCTTCAACGCCGTTTATGGTGGCGAACATGCCAGCGGCACCACCCATAACGCACTGATCGTCTTCAAAGATGGTAGCTACCTGGAATTACTCGCGCTGACCGGGCGCACCGCCGACCCCACCAGCGATGCCACCGATTTCAGCCCACTATTGGCAACAGGCGAGGGATTGGTCGGATTTGCCCTGGGCGTTGATAATCTGGATGCTGTCGCCGCTGCCATGCGCCAGCGCGGGGTGGACTCAGTTGGGGCAGCACAAGCCGGGAAGCGGCAACGCGCCGATGGGGTCGCTTTAGAGTGGAAAACCGTCAGTGTCAACGGCAGCATGTCCCCCTTTTTCATCGAGGACGTGACCGCCCGCAATCTACGGGTACCGGATAACACCACGACCACCACCCATGATAACGGTGCAGTAGGCATCGCAGCGGCAACATTCAACTTTGCGGATGTGGATGTCGCCGCCGCCCGCTATACCGATCTGCTGGGCAGCCAACCCACCGCAACCGAGCACGGTCTGGTGATTGAATTGCCGCAAACCCGCCTGTTGCTCAACCCGGAGGGCGACGGCAGCACCAAACCCACCACCGCGCCCTATCGTCTGCTGATTGCGACCAACACCCCCAACAACACCGGCCTCATCCGCATGGATCAAGCACATGGGGCGCGGCTGCTATTAGTCGATGCCGGGCATTAGATAACGACCATTTTTAAGGGGCTGTCGTCGCATCCAGGGTAACACCGGGATTATTCGGTGATGACCAGACAATACCACCACCCTCAACGCCCCGCAGCGATAACGTCGCCAATGCACCCACCGGCGGCGCGTCTGCTTCAGCCGGGAGGAGTTGAGCGGCGGCAACATCGCTATCAACCAGTACCAGAGCGCGATCAAACGGCACCGTCGGCGCGATAGGCAGGTCAATAATAGGTGTGGGTGGGCTGTTGCGCACGACGCCATCGGCGGTAACGATATACGTGGTCGTCAGGTCGGCATCGGTCAGGTTGAAGTTGACCGCCCAGCCATTTTGCATATTGCCGCTGATGTCCATCAGTTGCGTGTTAGCCAGATCATCGCCCAGCGCGGCGACCAGCGCATCATAAGCGTTGAGTGCGGTAAACTCGCCTTCAACAGCTACTGTCACACCCGTGTTTATGAACTCCGAACCCGGCAGGCCCGGCGGTTGCCCAGGGAACGCGGGCAGATTGGGGTCACCTTCGGGGATGTCCTCCAGCGGGAACGGGCTATCAATGCCGGGGTTGGCCCCATCCACGCCCACATTGCCGGGCAGTACCGCCGTCGGCATTTGATCAGCGCGGGCTTCCAGCACCAGACGTCCCGTTGCGTCGGCCTCATCCTGGATGGTGCCGGTCAGGTTCCAGCGACCATCGGCCATACTGTTGATAATATCCACAGGCAAGCCGGTAAAGCGTACTTCGTTCCCGCTTTCATCCACCAGCACACTGATGCGATTGCCGTTGGCGTCTTCTTCCGGCAACAGAATCGCCTGCCCGCTCAGGGTGACGGTTTGACCGGGTTGCAAGGTGCTAAAATCGTCAATGATCGCCCCTGGCCCCCCATCCGGGAAGACCGGCGGGCCGCTATCATCAAAGGGCAGGTCATCGCCGCCGCCCTCTTCGTTGAGGTCCACACCGGGCGGGCCGTCGCTAGCATCGCCCAGCCCCGGCGGTAGCTCAGCAGCCGCGCCACCATCGGGTGTCACCTCAGCATCCGGGTCAAACCCAGGCGGCAGATTATCATTTTCCGCCGCACCGGGCGGGCCGTCGTCGGGCAGTGGGTCATCACCGCCGTCATCACCACCACAGGCAGCAATCACCACCGCTACCAGCATCAATAAAATCAACAAAAACCGTCGATTACCTGTCATGTGTATTTTCCTTCGTGCTTGCATGAATTTGATTATGGTTCGTTCTATGTGTGCAGGTATATACACGCCTGCATGACTATACATGCGTGAATTGTAGACAAAAAACCAGCCTATACCAGGGTGGCACAGGCTGGCCGATGGTCCTAGTGAGGGGGGGCACGGTGGCCCGCCCCCCACACAGATGATCCGTTTATTCGATGATGATGGCATCCAGGGTGAAGCCAGCACCCGGCTCACGATTCTCAATGGTGAGGTCCGTCTGCCCCGAACCGAACCCATACAGGGTGATCGGGATGCGGGCGCTGGTCCCTCGCAGTGAGAAGTTCGAGCATGGAATGCCGGATTCGGTCACCACAGATTGCCCCTCGCAGAAGCGCACGTCACGGCTGCCCCCTGGGTAGACCCACGGCAGCAACGTGACCTCATTGCCTTCCACGCTGACCTGCGCCACCGCACCCGCATTGCTGGTGAAGGCGTAGGTGCCGTTCAGCACCGCCGCACTCCCGTTGACCAGCGTCCACAGGCGTTCCGGCGCGTAGATCACGTTGGCGTCCTGGTCATCGAACACCGTCGAAGACCCATCATTCGCACCGACTAGACGCCCTGGTGTCGTACCCAGGATGGCGATAGCATCCACATTGATCCAGCGGTTGTTATCACCCAGCTTGGTGATGGTCACCGTGTAGGTCTCGTTCGCGGTGTCATCCGGTGTGCGCGGTGGCAACCCGACGATAGACGACCCGTAGACCGGTTGGTAACTCACACCCAGGTTCAGCGTGGCCGGTTCGATGGCGGTGGAGTTGGTGATACAGGTCTCCGAACTGGTGCTTTCCCGCGTTACGCAGATCTCCAGGTTACCGCCATTGGCATAGCGGCTGCTATAGACGATGACACCGGTCACGGCTTCAGCGGCGGTTGTCCCCGTCCCCATACGCAGGGTAACAGAGTCGCCCTCTGTGCGCGTCCAGATGGAGCGGTTGCCGAGTTCGGTACCGGCGTTATAGACGAACCAGTCATCCAGCGTGTAGACCAGTTCGCCAGCGGTTTCGGCATACAGGCCAGGTGTCATCGGTGGTGAATCCGTGCCGTTGATGCGCACGCCTTCCACGCCGACGAACCCACTGCTACCCCGGATTTCCACAGCGGCGGCGGTACCTGTCAGGTTCAACTGGCCGGCATCCGCACCGAATGCAACCGTAAAGGCCCGGTCACCCGTTGTTGTGGTGAAGTCCACACAGTTGGTTGTACTGCCCTCACACACCTGCCCGGTACCGCCGAAGTCGGCATGGAGTACGGTCAGGCTGGTGGCGGCGTCGGCGTTCACGTCAAAGCCCATGACGCCCGTCGCCCCTTGCACGTAAGCGAGGCTGCCGCCCACGTAGCTATTACTCTCGAAGGTGGTCCAGTCGTTATCCAGGCTGATGCGGTCATCCGTGTAGAGATACTGGCCGACGGTCAACGCACCCGGTGCGCTGCTGTTGCTCAGTTGGATGCCCTCAAAGCCGAAGAAGCCATTCGTCACCCGCAGCGTGACCCACTCGTTAGACCCGGTCAGGCCGAGTTGCGTCGTGGTAAAGCTCGCGCTGCGCCCGTTTGCCGCCGTAGTCACTACGGATTGGCAGTTTGTATCGACACCACCGCACACCTGATACGTGCCGCCATACTGGGTATGGAACACCGTAACGGTATCGACTGCGGTTGCATTCACCGGGAACAGCACCGACGCGCCCACTTCACCACTGTAGGTGATAGAGCCAACCCGCCCCGCTGCCGATGGGAACGCCGTCCACACGCCGACGTAAGTCATGTTGGTGTCGTCCGGTGTGTAGTCGTCAGCACTCTGACCACTGCCGTTACCCACCAACACGATGGCATCCAGGCCAACCCAGTTGGATTGCACCCGCAGCGTGACCTGCTCATCTGCGCCGACCAGACCGAGGTCTGCCGTGCTGATAAACGTGGTGTTGCTATTGGTGGTGAAGTTCTCGCAGCCCGTAGTCCCTGTGCCGGGGCATAGCTGCGCCTGCCCAAACGTCCCCTGAACCTGCCAATCCGGGTGCATCAGGCCAATGTAATCAACCTGGGTCGCATCCAAACGGAAGGTCATAGTAGAGGAATTATTCAAGCCATAGTAGACGGCGTTATCAATCGCGGAGGTCTCCGCGAAGAAGCCCCAGCTACCGCCATAGTCAAAGGCCGCGTTATTCTCCTGGTAGAGGCCCGGTGTGAGCACCGCGCTTGCCGGGAGCAGTTCCACGCCTTCAAAGCCGAAGGATAAACCGTTTGCCGTGCTGGTGAACTGGATGGTAATCGGCTCATCCGCGCCGGAGACATCCAGCAGGCCATCGGTGCCACTGCTACCACCAAACGCGATCACGCTCTGGCGGTTGGTTGTCGTGTTGATGGTCACACAATCCCCGGAGAGATCCGCGCAGACTTCCGCCACACCACCATAAGCCGCATGGTAGATCGCCATCTGGCTGGCGGCGGTTGCATCTACATTAAAGCCGATGACCGCGCCCGTATCGATGGTATAGGTTAAATCACCGAAGCGCAGGTCTGCCGGGGCGTTATCAAACGCGAACCAGCGGCCCCCGTAGGCGTTCGCAAACAGCGGATCGTCATGTTCGTAGGTGCCCGGACCCAGCGGTTCGGTACCCAGCAGTTGGATGCCTTCCAGCGTAAAGCTATTCGTGCTAGCAGCGTTGATGCTCAGCGTGAGTTGCTCCACGCCGCCGGTCAAACCCAGGTCAGCAGCACTGAAGTAGGTGACGCGGCTGCCATTAGCCGTGAAGGGTTGGCAGTTATCCGTGTTATTGCGGCACAGGGTCGCGCTGCCCGTCGAATTGAGCGCGGTTGGGTCACCATGCAGGATCGCCACACGGTCCACCGTATCCGCATCGATATTCAGCGAGACCGCACCAGCAGTCCCCGGTTGTACATAGAAGGATGATCCACCCACAGCCGCCTGATCATCGAAGAACACCCAGTTCTGGCTATACGTCAGGCCAGGGTGATATTCCATGTATTGGCCGGGGCCGAGTTCTTGCGTGCTGGACCACAGTTGAATCTGATCCAGGCCGACCCAGCGCGAGGCATTACTGATGCTCAACACACCGCTGGGGTTGCCCAGCAGCCCCAGGTCACTAAGGCGTAGCGTGGTGGCACGCGGGCCATTCGGCTCGGTTTGTAGTTCCACACACACCGGGCCACAGATGCGCAGGCTACCGGATGGCACGCCCGGCGCAGCCTGAGAGCCGCCCCAGTTCGTATGGTGGATGGTCACACGGTCAACGGCGGTACCGTCTACCGTGAGCAATGCCGTCGCGTCGATCTGCGGGGCGTAGTGCATCCGGCCATCCGCCGAATCCACCGTACTGTAGCTGGCCCAATCACCGACCAAACGCACACGCGGGTCGGTCAGGCTGTAGAAGCCCTGTGTGGCCCCCATTTCCTGGCCGATTAGCTCGATATAGTCGAAGCCGGTCCAGCCCACACTCAGCGCGGTGACCGTGACCTC
>JGI12109J20283_10613727_pt1 | contig 12000 bp, 8 predicted proteins | sample ElkSlonscriptome_12_FD_20283 | JGI IMG/M metagenome (IMG submission 20283) | reverse complement strand
CACTGTCCGAAATTTGGGGACCACCTCATAATTGTGAAATTTCCGGGGGTGGCACATCTATAAAAGTAGCCTCTTCATGCGACCTTCAAGTTATGGACTCGATTTTATTTGGTGGCTACTATTGTACGATTAACTTCGAAAATGCAAACGATTCAAGTGTAGTGGACAGTAGTATCTTTCCTGGTTCTGGTGTGGCTGTTCGGAGTACCAGAATTCCCGGTTATGGGGAAGTCACCCATGACCTTCGAAACAATTTTTGGGGCACGGAAGACGCCGACGAAATCCGAGCCCTGATCCTCGACGGCACCGACGATCCAGACAACGCTTCCACAGTCCTGTTCGAACCCTTTGTCGGAGGTCCCGTGGCCACCAAGGACACGACCCTCGATGGCATCAAGGCCATGTTCCGTTAAACCCTCCCCGGGAAAATGGAGAAACCTGGCCCGGGTTCCACGCGCTCAAATCCCAAACCCCAGCTCCCGCAGCTCCATCGCCCCCGGATGGTCCGCATCCGCATCGCGCCACGTCTCCGCCGCCTGCCGCAGGTACTTCTCCCCCTGCTCCCGTTGCCCCATGGCCCGCAGGGTCAGGCCCATCTGCATCTGGGCGTCGGGGTTGCCGGGGTAGCCGGCCAGCAGCTTTTCCAGGGTCTCGCGGGCATCGTCCAGGCGACCGGCCTTGCGCAGGGCCCGGCCCAGGAAGATGGTGGTGCGCCTCCCGGTTGGCGCCAGCTCGATGGCCTGCTGCAGAGAATCCACCGCCTCGTCATACTGCCCCCGCTGCTCCGCCACCTGGCCCCGGACCATCAGGGAGATGACGCGCAGGCGTTCCAGCTTGTAGGTCTCGATGAGCTGTTCGGTCTCCGCCAGGTCCACCAGGGCTTGATCCAGCAGCCCCTGCTGCAGACGGACCTGGGCGCGGCACATGCCCAGGATCTGGTCGTTGGGGGGCGTCAGGTCCCGGGCCATGGCGTCGAATTCGGCCAGGATTTCGGGTGCGGTTTCGGCGGTGGCCAGGCTGCTGAGGTTGAAGGCGTACCCCATCATGGCCTGGGTGGGATTGATCATGGCGCGGGAAGCGACCTCCTTCCACTGGACGTAGGTGGCGCGGGCGGTGCCCCACTGGCCCCGCAGGCCCTGCAGGTTGGCCCAGGCTTCGAGGGCATCGGCATGGACCATACCGACCGGGTCGCTGTCCAGGACCTGGGTCAGAATGCGCTCCATCTCCGCGAAATGGCCCAGCCTCTTTTCCAGCCCGGCCAACTGCAGCATGGTGGCCTGGTCGTCGGGCTCGATCAGCAGGCTCTTCTCGGCCGCTTCCTTGGCCTTGTCCAGCTCGCCCATGTCCTCGTAAAGATCCACCAGCCGGGCGTAGCTGCGGACCTCGCCGGGGTACAGTTCCGCGTAGCGCAGCAGCTTTTCTTCCGCCTCGGCGAAGCGGCCCTCGGCGCGCAGCAGGTTGGCCGCTTCCTGCAGGAACTGATGGCGGCTGGGGTCGATCTCCAGGATCCGGTCGTAGGCCACCAGGGCCCGGTCCATATCCCCGCGCATGGTGGCGAACTGGACGATCTGCATCTGGGCCGCCACATCGTAGGGATACAGGCGCTCCCACATCTCCAGCACGGCCATGGACTTGTCCGGGTCGCTCTTGACGTTGTGGTAGTACAGGGCCTTGATCTGGTACTGGCTGCGCTCGCTGACCCGGTACAGGTGCTTCATGGATTCCTGGCTGGCGGTTTCGGCCGCCTCCACGTCCCCGTTGGTGAAATGGATGCCGAAGGCCATGAAGTGGGCCAGGGCGAAGGTGGGATCCAGCTCCACCGCCCGCTTGATGGCATCCCCGGCCTCTTCCCAGCGCCCTTCATGCGTGATCAGGACGATGGCCTGGACGAACTCGCGGAAGGCCTCGAGGTTGTCGGTGGTCAGGTCGGCCACCGGCTGGTCGGGTATGGTCTCCAGCAGGTAGGCGGGCAGGTCCAGGTGGTCCATCAGGAAGACGGTGATCCCATCGACCAGGGCGAAGAAATCAGGACCCGAGGCCTGATGCTCCGCCAGGATCGTGCCCTTGTCCGTATCGTGCAGGACGATGTTCACGACCAGGTCCTGGCCTTCCCGCCGGAAGGAGCCCGCAACGAAGAAGGGGGCGTGGGCGTCCTGGGCGATCTTCCGTTGCAGCGGGCGGGGCAGATCCAGACCCGTCTCGAAGCCCATCTGGCGCAAATCGGCGACCCGTTGCAGGGGCTGCTCCGTGTCCAGCCCGGGGTTCTGATTCAGGTCCGTGCCGATGGCCACGGTGAATCCCTGCCGCAGCCAGTCGTCTCCCGCCGGGCCCTCGTTGTTCAGGTAGAATAGCATGATGTGCCGCCGGTAGGCCCCGTTGACGACGGTGCGCTCCACCGTCTCGCCGTTCTCGTCGGTGACGGTGACGGTCTCGGCCACGGCGCGGAAATCCTGCCCCTGGAAGACGAAGAAGAGCACCAGGGCGGCCGCCACCAGGTTGGCCGGGATGCTGATCATCTCCACGCGGCCCCAGCCGTCGGGACCGGGCCGGCCCTGGCGCCAGGCCAGCACCACAACGGCGGGCAGCAGGCAAATGAGAGCCACGGAGAGCAGGTTGACGATGTTGGGCGAAAAGCCCATGCGCCCCCTCGAGGAAGGTGATGAACTGGATCAGGCCCCAGCCGATGGCCACGTACCCGCTGAGAAACTGTGGCAGGCGGCGTTCGCGCATGTTGCGGATCAGGTCCATCATCGACTCCTGCAAGGATAAAGGGCGAATCAAAGGGCCATAATGTTGTCATACCGGGGGATAGCGGTCAAGCGGCACGCGACGATGCCACGCCATGGGCATTGACCGCCAACCCGGCCGGATCTACGATAGCCCATAACCGCTCCTGTCCGCCAACCCGAGAGGTCCGCATGCCCGCACCTGGTTTTCTCGATACCATCGACCTGGACCGCCGCCTGCCCCGCGACGAGTACCGCGACCTGAAGGCCGACCTGGAAGTCCGCCTGGGCAAGCTGCAGCGCCAGGCCATCAAGGCCCGCCTGCCGATCGTGGTGCTCTTCGAGGGGGGCGAAGGCGCCGGCAAGGGCACCCTCATCAACCGCTTCATCCGCCGCCTGGATCCGCGCCACTGCCGCGTGCACAGCATCAACAAGGTGTACGAGGACGAGCTCTTCCATCCCTACCTGTGGCGCTTCTGGCGCCGCCTGCCCGCCGCCGGCAAGATGACGGTGCTGGACCGCAGCTGGTACGGCCCCATCCTGCAGCAGCGCGTGGGCAACGACATCCTGGAGAACGAGTGGAAGACCGCCTGCACGGAGATGGAGCAGCTTGAAAGGCAGCTCTGCGACGGCGGTTACCTCATCATCAAGATCTTCCTGCACATCAGCAAGGAGGAGCAGGAGTCGCGGTATCGCGAGCTGGAGGCCAACCCGGCCACCGCCTGGCGCATCACCCGCGAGGACTGGATCCACCACGAGAACTACGACACCTTCTGCGCCTACGCCGACGAGATGCTGGCGCGCTCGGACTCGAAGCGCGCCCCCTGGCACCTGATCTCGGCAGAAGATCTGCGCTCGGCCACCGTGGAGGTGTTCAGAACCATCGTCGATGCCGTGGAAGGGGCCCTGGAGGAGCGCAAGAAGCCACGCCGCGAGAAGATCGAGGTCCAGATCCCCACCAAGGGCGACCCCCTCAAGAAGGTGGACCCGAACCAGGAGGTCAGCCGCGAGGAGTACCGCCGCCGCCTCGAACCCCTGCAGGAGGAGATCCACGAACTCCAGCACCAGATGTACACCCGGCGCCTGCCCGCGGTCATCGTCTACGAAGGGTGGGACGCCGCCGGCAAGGGCGGCAACATCAAGCGCCTGACCCAGAGCCTGGACCCGCGCGGCTACCAGGTGATCCCGGTGGCCGCGCCCACGGAGCTGGAGAAGAAGCACCACTACCTGTGGCGCTTCTGGCGGGATATCCCCAAGGCGGGGCACGTGGGCATCTTCGATCGCAGCTGGTACGGGCGCGTGCTGGTCGAGCGGGTGGAGGGCTTTTGCACCGAGGCCGACTGGCACCGCGCCTACCGCGAGATCAACGAGTTCGAGGCCCAGCTCACCCATTTCGGCTTCGTGGTGATCAAGTTCTGGCTGCACATCGACAACCAGGAACAGCTGCGCCGTTTCGAGCGCCGGCAGGCCGACCCCAACAAGCAGTGGAAGATCACGGAAGAGGACTGGCGCAACCGCGATCGCTGGGAGGATTACCGCGGCGCGCTGCGCGATATGCTGGTCATGACGAGTACGGACATCGCCCCCTGGACGGTGGTGGAGTCCAACAGCAAGCTCTTTGCCCGGTTGAAGGCCCTGGAAACGGTCATCGCCGCCCTGAAGGAAAGGTTATAGCAGATGCTCAACATCGCGTTATTCGGTGCCCCAGGCGCCGGCAAGGGCACCCAGTCCGACCTGCTGATGAAGAAACACAACCTGGTGTACATCGCCACCGGCGACATCCTGCGCCAGGAGATCGCCGACGGCACGGAACTGGGCCTGGCGGCCCGCAACATCATCGAGCAGGGCGGCCTGGTGTCGGACGAGATCATCGTCCAGATCATCGAGAAGAAGATCACCACCAACCCCGATGCCGCCGGTTTCCTGTTCGACGGCTTCCCGCGCACCTTCGTGCAGGCCTACATCCTGGAGGGCCTGCTGCTGAAGATGCACACCCGCCTGGCCTGCCTGATCAGCCTGGAGGTCTCGCCCGAGGTCAGCTTCGAGCGCCTCATGAACCGGGCCAGGACCAGCGGCCGCAGCGACGACACCGAGGACGTCATCCGCAACCGCCTGGAGGAGTACGAGAAGAAGACCGCCCCGGTGGCCCAGTTCTACAAGGAGCAGGATCTGTACTTCCCCATCGATGGTGAGGGCACCATCGACCAGATCAATGCGGAGATCGAACAGGTCATCGAGCAGGAGCTGCGCAAGACCCTCTTCAACGTGGTGCTGCTGGGGTATCCCGGCGCCGGGCGGGGCACGCAGGCGCGGCACCTGGCCCGCAAATACAACCTGGTCTACCTCAGCACCGGGGACATGCTCAAGGAGGAGATCAAGAAGGGCAGCGCCGTCGGCAAGCAGGTGCAGGGGATCTTCGACCGCGGCGATCTGGTGCCCGACGAGATCGTCATCCGCCTGATCGAGAAGCACATCCGGCGCAACCCCGAGGCCAACGGCTTCATCTTCAAGGGTTTCCCGCGCACGCTGGTGCAGGCCTACATCCTGGACGGGCTGCTGCGCAAGATCCACTCGTCGGTCAGTTTCGTGCTGGATATCCAGTGCCCCACCCTGGAGCTGATCAAGCGGCTGGACGCGCGCGGCAATACCGAAAAGCGCATGAAGTACGACATGGAGACCAGCACCATCGTGCACCGCCTGGAGATGCACGAGAAGGTCTGCCAGCCGGTGGTGGATTATTACCAGCGGGTGGTGGCCATCGACGGCGAGGGCACGCCGGACGAGGTGTGGGGCCGCATCGAGGGGCCGGCGGAGGAGGCCTGGCGCAAGGTGCGCTAGTGGATCAGGCTTCGCCCTCCTTGCGGCCGGGGGCCCGGGTGATCCAGGCCAGGGCCGTGTCCAGGTCCCGGGTGACGCGGTGCTCCAGGGGATGGTCGCTGATTTCGGCCAGGATCTCGTACATGCGCGCCAGGCCGAAGGCCAGATCATGAGAGCCCACCAGGGCGGTGCGCCCGTTCCGGCGCCGGTGGGCGTGGGCCTGGGCCAGATCCAGGATCCGCCCCATCTCTGCCTGGGTGATGGTGGTGATCTCTCCGAGGGATAGATCCCACAGGATGTGGCGGGTGGGATCCCCGTCCAGATAGAATTCCTCAAGCTGGCTCATGACCATGTCGCTGGTCAGCGCGCCCTCCACGCGAAATATGGTCAGATCCAGGTCCTCGATACACGATTTGCTGATGTTCCCCACGAATGCCCTCCAGCAATTTAGCCTCAGTCCTGATCATGATGCCACGAATTGCGGGGACTCTCAAGGCCCCAAAACCAGGTTTATCCGGGTTTTTGCCGCGGCCGAGGCCTTGGGGCCCAGGATGGTCTGCGTGACTTTTCCTAAGGTATTCCGGTTCTATCACCGATAACTCCCTGAAACCCCACAGCTTCACCGCCAAGAGGGCCGTGTCGACATAAGGTTTTGTCAATGAAATGGTTAAAGAACAGCCTGGCGCGCGGCTTTGCCGCGTTCCCGTCAGAGAAACCGGCGCGGGCCAGCGCTTCGCCGGCCCCCAGGCCGGCCAGGCACGTGATCATGGAGAATGAAGAAGGATGAATGCCGGGCTCACACTGAACATCCGACGGAAACTGAGCCTGATCATGGTGGGCACCAGCATGGCCGTTCTGCTCCTGGCTCTGGTGGCCATGGTCTACACGGAGTACGAACGCACCCGCAAGGCCATCGGGGTCGAACTGCAGACCCTGTCCGAGATCGTGGGCTGGAACGCGTCAGCCAGTCTGACCTTCAACGACGAGAAGGATGCCGAGGAGCTGCTCGAATCCCTCAGCGCCCGGGAGAGCATCCGCTGCGCAGCCATCTACACCCAGGAGGGCCGGGTGCTGGCCTCGTATACGGCCAGGGGTGTGGCCCGGACCTCCGCAGGCGCCATCCCCGGTCAGCTGACGCGGGCCCAGGTGCTGGATCAACTCAAGGAATCCAGATCCCGGGGTTTCCTGCTCAACGGCGACTACCACGTCATCCATACCGTCATCCAGTTCCGTGATGCTATCGGCGTGATCCAGATCGTGGATGACCGCAGCCAGCTCTACGAGATGCTCAAGGGTGTGTATCTGGTGGCCATGGTCATCGCCTTGTTTGCGTTGGGTGTCGTGATCCTGCTGTCCTCGCGGCTGCAGAGAATCTTCTCGGATCCGATCCGATCCCTGATCAGCACCATGAAAGAAGTGGCGCAGGAGCGGGACTACACCACCCGGGTCAAGGTTGATCGCGGGGATGAATTCGGGCAGCTGGCCGGGGTCTTCAACGATATGCTGGCGGAGATCGAGGCCCGGGACGGTCAGCTGGCCGATCATCAGGATCGCCTCAGGGCCCAGGTGGAGGAGCGCACGGCTCAGCTCTCGGAGGCCGTGCAGCGGCTGAAGAGCACCACCAGCGAGGCCCTGCGCGCGAAGGAAGAGGCCGAGGCCGCCAGCCGGGCCAAGAGCGAGTTCCTGGCCACCATGAGCCACGAGATCCGCACCCCCATGAACGGCGTCCTGGGCATGGCCGAACTGCTGGCGGCCTCGAAGCTGGACGCCCGCCAGACGCATTTCGCCCGGACCATCCTCTGCAGCGGCGCCACCCTGCTGGATGTCATCAACAATATCCTGGACTTCTCCAAGATCGAATCGGGCAAGCTGCGTCTCGAGGAGACGGAGTTCCATCTGGGCGAGCTCTTCGAGGACATCACCGTCATGATGTTCGACCAGGCGGCGCGCAAGGGCCTGGAATTGAACCTGGAGGTGCCCGCCGGGGCGCGTCGCCGGGTCAAGGGCGACCCCTCGCGCCTGCGCCAGGTCATGGTCAACCTGGTGGGCAACGCCATCAAGTTCACGCGCAAGGGGCATGTGCGCATGCGGGTCATTCCGGAGGAAGGCGGCACCGGGAGATTGGCTTTCCGCTGCGAGGTGCAGGATACGGGTATCGGCATTCCCGAGGACGCCCAGGGCCGGATCTTCGATTCCTTCACCCAGGCGGACGGTTCCACCAGCCGCAACTTCGGGGGCTCGGGACTGGGCCTGTCCATCAGCCGCCAGCTGGTGGAACTGATGGGCGGCACCATGGGCCTGGAAAGCCGGGAGGCGACGGGTTCCACCTTCTGGTTCCACCTGGATCTGGAAATGGTCGAGACGCCCGAGCATGCCGCCGACGAGGCCTGCAACCTGGAGGGCTTCAACCTCCTGGTGGTGGACGATGGCGACGTGAACCGGGACATCCTCCTGGAGTTCGCCCACAGCTGGAGGATGGGCTGCCGGGGTGTGGGGTCGGCCGAGGAGGCCCTCGAAGAGCTGAAGGGCGAGCGTGGCAACAGTTTCGCATGCCACGCCGCCTTGCTGGATTTCCACCTGCCGGGCATGAACGGGGTGGAACTGGCCGGCCGCATACGCGAACTGCCGGGCGGCGAGGACATTCCCCTGATCATGATCGGGTCCATCACCGACGACAAGGATGTGCAGCGGGCCCTGGATTGCGGCGTCAACCACTACGTCCAGAAACCCATCCGCAAGAAGGATCTGGGTTCCCTGCTGGAATCCGTTCTCATGGACAAGCCTCTGCCCGGGGACAGCACCGCGGTGCAGGGCGGCGCCACCGGCCCCCGTTTTCGGGGCCGCATCCTGGTGGTGGATGACAACCCCGTCAACCAGGAGGTCACGGCGGCCATGCTGGACAACATGGGTCTGCAGCCGAGCATGGCCTCGGACGGCTTCCAGGCCGTGCGCAAGGTCAAGGCCCAGGTGTTCGATTTGATCCTCATGGACTGCCACATGCCCGGCATGGACGGGTTCACGGCCACCGGTAAGATCCGCGCCTGGGAGAAGAAGACGATGTCCGCCCAGGGACGGCCCCTGCCCATCGTGGCCCTGACGGCCGATGTCCAGAAAGGTATTCGCCGGCAGTGCCATGAGGTGGGCATGAACGGATATCTGAGCAAGCCCTACTCGCCGGAGCAGCTGGCCGAGGTGCTGCAGGAATGGCTCGAGGAGGACCGTGCAGAACGCAGCCTGGCGGCCCCGGACAAACCCGCAACCACGGCCAATTTCCGGACAGAATCCGGCGCGGCGGAATCCGGGGAATCGATCCTGGATCCGTCGGCCCTGGACACCCTGCGCCAGTTCCAGCGGCCGGGGCGCCCGGACATCGTGCAGATGTCCATCGAGAAGTACTTCATCAATTTCGCAGAGAAGCGCACCGCCATCCTGGCGGCCCTGGACGCGGGGGATTACCCCTCCCTGGTCGCGGCCGCCCACTTCCTCAAGTCCAGCAGCGCCACCCTGGGCGCCCTGGCCCTGTCCGGCCTGTGCCGCCGGCTGGAGGAACTGGGTCGGGCCGAAGATCCTTCCGCCCGGGGCCTGAAAGAGGAATTCAAGTCAACCAGTGACGCCACCCAAAAGGCCTTCGAGGCCATGGTCGGAGAGACATCTCATGTCGGATAATACGTTCTGGGCCCAGGATGCCATCCTCATCGTCGACGACGACATCCTGCAGCGCGAACTCTTCAAGAACTGCCTCGAGGATCTGGGGCTGGACCTCCTGGAAGCCGAGGACGGCGTGGAGGCCCTGCAGGTTTTTCGGGAAAAGCAGCCCATGCTCGTGGTGATGGATGTGAACATGCCCCGCAAGAACGGCCTGGAGGCTTGCCGGGAAATGAAGCGCATCGCCGGCGAGGATGGCGTGGCGGTGATCCTGGTGACGGGCCAGGGGGATACCGCCATGGTGCAGGAGGCCTATCAGGCCGGCGCCAGCGAATACATGACCAAGCCGGTGGACTGGGAAATGCTGGTGATGCGGGTGAAGTTCGCCCTGCGCATCCAGCAGGACTATCTGGCGGCCCGGCGAAAGGTTTCGGGACTGACCTGGGCCCAGGCGGCTTCGGGTCTGGGGTCCTGGGCCATCGACACCAGGAATCAGACGCTGGTGGTCTCGGACGAGGTCCGCAACATCCTGGATCTGGACGAGGAGCGGGACACCTTCGGCCTCAACGAACTGCCCCGCATCGTGCCCGTGGACGGCAACCCGGGCGCCCATGACGGTCTGCTGGACTACATGAAGACCGGGGGACTCATCAACCTCGATTACAACATCACCACGGTGAAGGGGCGGAGGGTCGTCATCCACCTGTATGGCGAACCCGCGCGCCCGGGTGATGGCCACCCCGAGGGGTACTACGGATTCATCCAGGACATCACCGAACGCAAGCGCGCGGAGCACAAGATCCGCGAAGCGTCCGCCCTCAAGGACCAGTTCCTGACCAATGTGAGCCACGAGCTGCGCACGCCGCTGAACGGTGTGCTGGGCATGGCCGACCTGCTGGGTCAGACCGACCTGGACACGGACCAGTCGGATCTGGTGGACCTGCTGCGCCATTCCGCCCGGAAGCTGCTGGGCATCGTGGGGGATCTTCTGGATTATTCGGCCGTCACCACCCACAAACTGACGCTGAACAACCTGGAAATATCCCTGCAGCAGATCGAGGAGAAGATCCGGGAAGCGGCCGAACCCCTGACCCGGAAGAAAGGCCTGGAGTTCCGTTTGCAGATGGCCGGGGACCTGCCCTCCCGTGTGGTGGGCGACGCCCGGCGCATCACCCAGGTGGCCCTGGCCCTGGTGGATAATGCGGTGAAGTTCACCGAGCAGGGTTCGGTGGCGGTGGAGATCAGCCGGTTTGACTCGAGTGCGGACAAGGACTGGGTGCGTTTCGCCGTGAGCGATACGGGGACGGGTATCCCGGAAGACAAGCAGAAGGACATCTTCAACACCTTCGCCCAGGCCGATGGGTCCATGACCCGCGCGGCCGGAGGTGTCGGGTTGGGGCTGCCCCTAAGCCGGGAGCTGGTCAGCATGATGGGCGGGCGGATCGGCCTGCAGAACCGCCCCGGCGGCGGGACCGAATTCTGGTTTGTCCTGCCCTTCGAACGCCTGGATGAGCCGGTTCCGGAACCGGGGACCCATCCTCTGGCCGATGAAACCAGCAACCGCATCCTGGTGGTGGAGGACGACCCCATCAACCAGCTGTACATCCGCAAATGCCTGCTCAAACTGGGGCACGAGGTGGAGCTGGCCAATGACGGAAGCGAAGCGCTGGAAAGGGTCCGGGAAAACAGCTTCCGGCTCATCCTCATGGATTGCCAGATGCCCGTCATGGACGGCTACGAGGCCTCCCGTCGCATCCGGGAAACGGATGGCCCCAATGCGTCCATTCCCATCATCGCCCTGACGGCGCACGCGGGGCCCGAGGACCGGCAGAAGTGCCTGGACGCGGGCATGGACGTGCACATGACCAAACCCTTCACCACGCAGGAATTGATGTTGATCCTGAACGCGTGGCTGGGGCCGATGCCGTTGGGCTCCGCGCGCTGAGCCTTCCTCATGGGGCCGGTCCCACCCGGGATCGGCCCATTTCCCACCGTTTTTGCGGGAATTTCTGTCATTTTTACCACCTATTTGTTAAAATATAATCAGCATCAACCGTTTCTGCTCAAACAGGGAGTTTTCGGCCCATGTCCGTCCGTGCCCGCTCACGCCTCTTTGCCCTGCTCATCTATATCGCGTTCTTCTGCAGCGGGGCGGCCAGCCTCGTGGCCGAGGTCACCTGGAACCGCATGCTCATCGTGGTGGTGGGCAACAGCCTGAGCGCCACGGCCATGATCGTGGCCGTCTTCATGGGCGGCCTGGGCCTGGGCAGCTATCTGGGTGGGCGCTGGGTGCGCGATCGGCGCATCACCCTGAAACCCTACCTCCTGCTGGAGATCGTCATCGGCCTGTTCGTGGTGGTCTCGCCCTGGCTCTTCGGGGGGCTGGCCGGCTTGTTCGCCAACCTTGCCTCCGGGGGCATCAACCAGGGGGCCCTGGCGCTGGTGCGCATCCTGGTGACGCTGGCGGCGCTGGTGCTGCCGGCCACCCTGATGGGGGCCACCTTCCCCATCATTGTCGCGGGCACGGCCCTCAACAGCAGCGTCCGGCGCACGGCGCGCACGGGTTACCTGTACAGCACCAATACCCTGGGCGCGGCCATCGGCTGCTTCGCGGCGGGATACCACCTGCTGCTGGAATTCGGCGTCCAGGTGACACTGAACGTGTCCCTGGGCCTGTACGTGACGGCGGCCCTGAGCGCCCTGGTGGCCAACGCGGTGGCCGGCCGTCGGGATGCCGCCGCCGAGAACCCGGCCCCGGCGTCCGAAGAAGGTTCTCCCGCGCCGGTCTCCCTGCGCCGGTACCTCCTGTTCG
>JGI12109J20283_10118001_pt1 | contig 12000 bp, 9 predicted proteins | sample ElkSlonscriptome_12_FD_20283 | JGI IMG/M metagenome (IMG submission 20283) | reverse complement strand
CAAGTTGCCGGTGGGGCGCAAGGTGACATCGGGACTTCAACGCAGCCGGACCACGAAGGTCCGGAAAAACATCCCGTGCTGGATCTGGCCCGGGATCTGGACCCGACTTCAACGCAGCCGGACCACGAAGGTCCGGAAAAACCTGGCCGGACAGAACTTTTTCCTCAGCGTCGAGGTAACTTCAACGCAGCCGGACCACGAAGGTCCGGAAAAACCGGGCTCCGCGCTGCGATTGAGGCCGGGCACCAGACTTCAACGCAGCCGGACCACGAAGGTCCGGAAAAACCTCTCATTCACAACTCATTGATTTAAAATATCTTTCCAGTCACCCAGCGCGAACCCCCAAAATCCTCCCGCCCGCACCAGAGTCCACCTCCGGGCAAATTCAACTTTCCATTTTTTAAACAACACTTTATCAAGATCGCGAACCCCCCGGTATTTCCGCCCCCACTCCAGGTTCGCGCAACCACCCGTCCCCCGATAAACCCACCGCGTCGACAAAACACCTTACCCTCCGGAAAACACCCCTTCCAGCGACTTGGCAGTCAGCGCCCGATCAAACCAGTCATCCAGGGTAGCCTGATCGGCAGCCTCGATGCGCCGCTCGATCTCCCCGGACAACGGACCGAAGCGCTGCCTGAGAAGTTTTCCCAGCACCAGACAAGCATGCTCCTGAAGCCCCTCCTGGCGCCCTTCCTGGCGCCCTTCCTGGCGCCCTTCCTGGCGCCCTTCCTGTTTCCAAGTCTCGGCAATGGTCGGCATGATGTTCTCTCCCAGATCCACAGGCAGCGCCTTGGCAATCGCCGCCTCCAGAGTCCATCGGTCCACCTGCCCGGCCACCGCGGCGATGTAGCGCACCACCGTACTCAGGTAGGCAAGCACATTGTCGCGATGATCGGCGAGTTGCTGGAACAGCGAAAAAATCTCCGGCAGCCGAACAGGTAGCTCATTACTACGAATAAATTTTAGCACCTGCAAGGCAATCGCCAGCCGCGCCCGCTGCTGTAATCCATCCAGTTGTTCCCGGCACAGATCGCAAAGCACGAACCGGAAGTCCGGAGTAAACGCCGCCAGCGGTCCCGGCGCGGCCACCAGAGGCGCAAAGCGGCTGCCACCGCTCCAGGACTCCTCACCGTGATAGAGCACCATCCCCAGAATCGGCGGCAGGGGTGGGGTATCGGGTGCCTGCTGCTCCCGCATCCAGATCCGCACCAGATAATCCAGCAACTGAAGTCCCACCCACGGCGCATCGTAGCTCTTGTGCTCCAGCAGCAGATAAATCCGCGCCGGCGTACCATCGTGCTGGCGCAGGCTGAACAGCAGATCGGTGCGGTGGTCGGCAAGCTGCGGATCGACAAAGCTATCCTGCTCCGGACGCAGGGACGAGAAATCCAGCCGCTCGCTGACCTCCGGGGGCAGGTAGCGCTGGAAAAAGGGTTCCGATACCTCGGGATGGCCGAAGCTGTGGCGGAAGAACCGATCATGGGCCTGTCGAAGCGTGTTATCGGTCATGCCCCCTCCTCAACACACCAGATCCGCCGGCCGGAAAATCATGTACCCCTTATCCCCCACCGGCACCCGCCGCGCCCGGAAGACATGCGCGATGCCGCGCCCCCGGAGCCGCGCCAGACATCGCTCATCCGGAGTTTCCTCATGCAGATCCGCCAGCGTCAACACCGATCGCAGCGTCGCCAGATCGATGGGCGCGGTCCACACCGGCCAACTCAGCCACCGCGCCGACGCCTCCCGGAACCCAGTGGTCCACAATCGCCCGTCCCGCGCCACCACCGGCCACAACGGTAACGACTCCACCCCCAACCATACCGCCCCAGCCACGTTCTGCGCCTTCTTTTTGGTGGGACTCTGGGCCTGCAAGGCGTGTAATCGCTCCGCCTCCGGATCCCAGCCCAGTGCATGCACCGGATCCCGGTATCGCCACGGCCCGAACAGCGCCTCCGTCAGCGCCGCCGTGGTCTCCCCCGCCGCCAGCAGCGCCGTCAACTCCCGGACGATGGAGAAAAACCGCTGCTGCCCCGACAGCATGTAAAAACCGGTGGGCTTCACCTCCGGTCGGTTACCCAGGGTCACTGCCTCCGACCCCACCGCCGCCAGCAACGCCATGGTCTCCTCATCCCCCGTCGCCACCCCATCCCGGGCCAGTTGCGCGAGGGTCTCCGGCAGCAGCTTCATATCGGTCTGCCCGGGCAGCGGCGGATTCGCCGTCCGCGCCATCACCGCCCCGGCCAGCGCCGTCAGCACCTCGTCCCGCGACACCGCCACCGGAAAATGCAGACACGCCTGCCAGTCCGCTCCTTCCCGCCAGGACAGCCGCACCGGCTGGGGGAGATCCACGCCACTGGCCACCCGCAACAACCCGAAGGCGGCCATGACCCCCAGCGGATGACTGCCCCGCAAGCCCGTACACAACAGCTCGCTCATGCCTCGCTCTCCTCCCGCGACCGCGCCCGGTCGGCCAGGCGCAATACCGCCTCCAGATAGGCCAGTCCCCAGTAACCGTAGCGCCGCTGCAAACGCCAGAAGCTCTCCACCCAGCCTGCCTCCAGCCGCGCCAGACCATGATTGCTACCAGCCTCGAAGTCATGCCCCCGGAACGACACCCGCACCGACGACGGGACGGGATCCTCCACCACCGGCGGAAAGGGCCGGCAACGACCGTGATGCACACCCACCAGATAGCGCACCAGTTCCGCATCGGCAGCCCCGGCCAGCGCCGCCGGCAGGGCATCCAGCAACGCCACCGACACCAGTTCATGGCGAAACCCCGCCGGCAACCGCGCCCGCTCGCGGACTCTATGCATCGCCCGACGATTCCCGGCATCCATGCCGGACTTGGCCAGCGGCTCACCGGCGACGGCCTTCAACTCATCACCGCCGTACAACATCACCTGGAAGCGCGGCTCGGCCTTGCCGAGATCGTGGTAGGCGGCGGCCAGCGCGATATCGCGCTGCCGCTCCCCGGCCAGACCACAGCGCCGGGCCAATTCGGCGGCGCGGCTCGCCACGCCCTCCAGGTGGTTGTCCAGCGCCACCTCGCGGCAGATCAGCGAGGAGGCATCGTCCTCGTCGGTGATGGCCGCCGGATGGGCGCTCAGCACCACTCCCACGGGTTCGCCCTCGTCGGGATAGGGCTGCGGCAAGGCCCCGGCGCGTAGCAACCGCGCCAGCAGTTCCCGCAGTGGATGGTCGGTGGCCTGTTCCAGCGCCGTGCGCAGGGCGGCGTGCAATGAAGCCAGTTCCGCCTCGTCCCGCGCCTCCGGATCGGTCAGCGCCGTCAGGAGGTCAGCCAGCGCGGCGCGTAGATCGTCGAGCCCCCGGTCCGGCAGCAACGCCGGACAGAGCCGCAACCGCGCCGGTCCCTGCCCATGGTCGGACGCCTCCCAGGCGCAGGCGTCGGCGATATCCGCCACCGGCGCGGTGCCCTGCGGATGCCAGCCGAAGGCATCCGCGCCGCCCCGGCTTGCCGGCACGATGAGGGTATCGCCGGGCCGGATGCCATCGACGGGAATGATCTCGCTGTCATCCCCCCGCCAGCGCAATATCCACCGGGAACCATCCCCGCCAGCCGACCCGTCCGCGTCGCCGCCACCCTCCAGATCGCTCACCGCCTCCACCGGCGCCCCTCGCAGCCAGGCCCGCGCCGCGCCGATGGGCACCGCCAGCACCTCCCGCGCACGGGGTGGCTGGGCGGCGACGATATCCGCCCAGCGTTGCGGATCTTCCGCCAGATCCGCCCGCCAGATCAGTTGCACCTCCGGCAGGTCCGGCCCGACCCCCCGCAGAAAGACCGCCACCTGGGGATCCGGATGGGGCAGCGGATCGGTCTGCGCCAGCAGATCCAGATGGGCGGGTAGCAACACCGGGGCGGTACGCGGCGGTAGCGCGGGCGGCTGGGCATGCGCCAGGCGGGCCTCCAGCGCCTGGATACCGAAATCCACCGTCGACGCCTCGCCCTCGCCGGCCTGCGCCAGCAGCCATTGGTGGGTCTGCTCCGCCAGCCCACCGTAGACCGGATCCACCGTCCGCCCGGACTGACGCAGCACCACCACCGCCGGGCTGGCGTCGCGCTTGCCGAGCCGGTTCAGCCGCCCGAACCGCTGGCGTAGCGCCGCCAGCGGCGCGGTCTCGGTGACCAGTGCGTCCAGGTCGATGTTGGCCCCCACTTCCACGGTCTGGGTGGCCACCAGGAAGGCCGGGGCGTATTTCCCACCCCGCCCCACCATGATTCGCCCGGCCCAGTCCGCCAGCAGCCGGTCCCGATCGAAGGCGCGGATACGCCCGGTGAGCAGCACGGCGTCGGCGTGCCGGTGCAGCGCCTCGAACACCGCCCGGGCGGTGTCCACCCGGTTGACGATCACCCCGGTGAGGGTCACCCCCGGTTGTGCCGCGAGACGGCGGGCATGGGCCACCAGCACCTTCACCAGACCGGCCGCCGGTGACGCGTCCAGCATCGCCGGTTTGCTGGCCCGCAGCCGCCGACCCAGTTCCGGGTGCTGGCGATCGGCCTCGTCCAGCTCGAAGGCGCTGGCCCGCTCCCGGGGGGTGGCGCTCATCACCGTCACCCGGAACGGTCCGGGCGGCGCCAGCGCCGCCCGCTGGCGAAACCGCGCCACCGCTTGCAGGGTCTCCACAAAGGGTTCGGACAGGTGCGCCTCGTCCACCACGAACCAGGCATCGTTACCCAGCAGCCCCGCCTGCACCGGATACTGGCGCGGCGACAGCCCATAACCCCGGAACAGCAGCCGCGAGCCCGCCTGATCCACCGTGGTCACCGCCACCAGCGGCTGGTTGGGCACCCCGGCCCAGTTCTCCTCCCGGTACATGCCGCCCCGTAGCGCCACCACTTTCAGTGCCACTGGCGCATCGAAGGATTCCAGACGCTCTGCCACCTGGCGAACGATGCCGCTGTCGGCTTCCCGTAATGCCCTGGCCAGTTTTTCGGCATGGTGGTGAGCCTCGTCCACCACCAAGCGCCGGTCGATGACGAAAAACAGCCGCAGCGGCGCCCGCCGCTGGTGCAGCGGCAGATGGGCCTGGGCCGCCAGGCTGAACACGGCGATATCGATCACCGAGGTCTTGCCGCTGGCGGTGGGCAACGCCAGGGTGTCCGGCCAGTCGCCGGCCAGCACCCGGGACAGCAAGCGCTGTTGCCAGGGAAACGGCGGATAACCATGCACCGCCCGGTAGAACTCGACGAAATTCTCAGCTTGCATGGCGCATCTCCCCCGTCTCGGGTACCGGCCGGAACAACCCTAGCCCGAAATAGCGTCCGGCCCCCAGCAGCAGCGGCCCGGCCACCTTTTCGGCGAACCGCAGGCTCACATGGGTATAGGGCCGCGGTCGCTCCCCCGGGCGACGGCGCACCTGGAAAGCACCGCTGGGCGGCACCCCGGGCAGCATGGGGCCACGGTCGACGACGATAGCCTCGGGGGTGGGTAGCTCCATGTGCCGGCAGGCCCGCAGGATCAGATCCCGCAACTCCCGGCCGGGCTTGCCGGGGCGGGGGAAGCGGTCCAGCAGCATGGGGGTCACCGTACACCAGTGGCGGGCGCGGCGCGTCCAGGTATGGGCTTGCAGGGTCTCGCGGCGATCGTCCGGGGCGTATTCCACGGTCAAGTACCGCTCATGGCCCAGACGCACCGTGCGAAGCCCTGCCAGCGGCTTCAGGATCGCCCGCCGCTCGCCGGGCGCCAGCTCCCGGGGCAACAGCAGCGCAACCCCCAGCAGGCGCCCATCGGCGTGCTCGTGGCCCACGAAGGGGAGCGGCACCCAGGCGCAATGCTGGCCGGGGCCGTGGCCGTGCAGGGCAGCCGGCGCGTGGTCGCCAGCCAGGGCCAGCACGGCGTTGCGTAACCGCTGGGTGAAGGCCAGGGTCTGGCCGAGGGACGGCACGGGTTCGGCGGCGTGGCGCACGATGCGGAAGATCAGCATCTCCTCCAGCGGTGGGGTATTGCGGCAGGCGGCGGGCGACGGCGATGCATAGTGTTGCAGGCGCCCCGGGGTGGGACGGCGGCCCAGCCCGTACAACTCGTCCAGTTCGTCCACCCGTCCCGGTCCCACCACCCGCAACACCGTATCGCCTCGCTCGTCCGGCACCAGGGTGATCTCGCCCGGGTCGTCGATGACCCGCACCCGCACCAGCGAGCGGGCGCTACCGAGGTAGGTCACCGCGCCGGCCAGTTCGTCCAGCAACGCCCGCTGAACCAGATCGGGCTCGGCTGCCGGCCAGACAAAGCGCACCCGGCTATCGGCCGGAACCGCGCAGGGAAAAGTGCGGGGCTGGCGCAACCGGAAGGCGGGAAGTAGCCCCAGATCGCCAGCCGGATCGTTCACCGGCACGTAATGGGTGAGCACCGAACGGCGCGCCACCGTCTCGCTGAAACCCAGGGCCGGCGGCGCCTGACGCTCCAGCCAGCGCAGCACCTCCCGCCCGGCCTCGCCGAAACCGGCCTCGCAACTAGCCGCCAGCAGCGCCGAGAACAGCCGCGCCGGATGGGGCGGCCACTCGGCGCGGTCGCGGTCCCGGTAGTCGGCGGCGTGGACCTGACCGGCCAGGTAATCCACCTCCAGGGCGAGCATGGCTCACGCCTCGTCGGGGGTGGCAGCCAGAGCACTCAGCCGGACCAGTTCATCCAGTTTGGGCTGCGCCGTCAGCCAGGTGGTACCGGAACGCCAGCGGGCGCCCTGGGCTTCGGCCCACTCCAGGGTCATTGCCAGCGCCTCCCGGGCGGTGACGACGTCGATGTCGAGGCGCTCCACATCGTTGACGGTCCGTCCGAGGAGTTCGAAGGACGGCGCCTCCAACGGGATCAGCAGGCAACGAGAACGCAGATCGTAGCCACGCTCGGCTTGCAGGCACAGGCCATACAGGGCCAGGGCGGCGAGCACCAACCGGCAGGCGTGGTCGCGGCCGGGTAAGACTTCACCGGTGGCGGGATCGGGGAAGCGCAGGCGACGCAGTTGCGGGAAAGACAGGACGGCCATCTGACGGGCCTCGGAGATGGTGAAGCCACCCTCATCGGTGATGGTGGGTGCGATGTTGGAATGGCCGATCTCGGAGGGATTACCCTTCTTGCCATAGGTTCTGGGTGTTTTGCCTTTACCCTCGGTCTCCGCCTGTCCCGGGTCAAGCGTCCAATGCTCCTCTGAATTTCGATGCCGATAAACCGGGCCGGCACCGACCTTAATGCCACAGGGATCGATGCGTCCCTTGGTACGTACTCCGGAAATCGCGTCGAAACCGACGATCTCCGAGGTCATGGCCCGTTGCAGCTTGGCGCTACGCTCCACGTTACCGGCGTGACTATCCCAACCGCCGAACAACAACATGGTGGGACAGGTCTCGTAGAGGGCCGTGGCATTATGGAAACGAGCTTCCACCACCCGCCTGCCAAGCTCGGTTTCCCGGAAGCGCACGCCCTCCAGCATGCTATCGCGGAAGATGGCATCGTAGATCCGATGGGGCGCTTCCAGGGTGGTGACCCGTCCATGACCACCGACCTGTACCGCCAGCAGGGGCAGATCCACCTCACCGGCATCCACGACCTCCAGCAACGCCTGTTCGATACGGTTGGCCTGGGATTGCACGGAGTCGATGAGCACCACCTTGACGGGCTTACCATCGAGGTAACGGTCTTCGACGGCATACCGGGATACGCCCGGTTTATCGGTGGAATAGGTAGGCGGAAAAATCTTGTCGCCCGGACCACCCGCCGGACCGAGACGGGTGATAGCACGGAGGGCGCTGGCAGAGGAAAACCTGCCGTCGAGCAAACTAAGGAGATCGGACGCGTTCATAATCTTACCTTTACGCTTTTAAGAAAAGATCAATCGTGACTATAATTCTTCAAGCCAGTGCAATCAAGGAGCAACCGAGTCATGTCACGATTTCCCGACAAAACCCGACTTGTGCCGATGCAGGAACAGTTGGAGTTGACGCTGTCGCCACGCGACGACGCCGACCCAGACAACTGCATAACCAATCTACACTTCACGGTACTTTTGATAGCGGAAGGGAACGGTTACTACCACATCGACTACTGGGGGGACAGTAACTTCACTCTGGAGGCTCGCAGCCCCCAGGGTAGATGCTATAAAATAGCCTGATAGGATAGCCTACCAACTTACTAAATTCTTCAAACCTCACGCGTTGTTTCCAGATCGGTTTCCGGTCTGGCTCCGTTGAAGCTTAAACGCGTATCAGGGCGAATCAGACGCCAGGAGTGTTTTTCCGGGAAACATCCCGGCTCCTTTCTGCACTGCCACGGCAAGTTTTGCCACCAGATGAGGTGGATCAAATCCAAAAGTTCTGATCCACCGCATCCGGTTCAGTCCACCGGCCTCGGCTCACTCGAACCGCAACCGCACCTCGCCGATCCCCGCCAGCGCCCCCTCCACCACCGCATCCGCCGCCACCGGCACGATGCCGATATACGAACCGGTGGTCACCCACTGCCCGGCTCTCAAGCCGCCGCGCTCCCGGCAGTGGTTGGCCAGAAACGTGAGCAGATGCCGGGGATCGCCCACCGGATTGCCGCCCCGGCGGGTGAGCACCACGGCATCGTCCACCCGCAACTCCACCGGGAGACTGGCCAGGTCCAGCCGCTGCCAGTCGCGCACCCCGCTGCCGCTGACAAAACCCCCGTTGGACTGGTGATCGGCGAGCTTCCACAGCGCCGGCGCCGTGCTGGGATCCAGAAACCGACTCTCCACCACCTCCACGGCGGCGTGGGCGCTGGCCACCACCGCCAGTACCTCGTCTTCCCCGTAAGGACGCTCCCGGGGGGGCAGATCCTGGCCGATACAGAAGGCCACCTCCAGTTCGATACCCCGCTGGCGAAACTCGCCCACCGGCAGACGTGCCGGCGACGACCATATCCGGCTGGCGGGCAGCGGCGCGGCGATGGCCGGCGCACCGGGCGCGGGGGCGCCGGTCTTCCAGCCGCCCACCGCGCCGAGGGTCTCGGCCACTCGTTGCTGGATAGCATAGGCATCGGCGGCATCGCGGGGTTGCCAGGTGGGTAGGCTGATGGGTTGCCCACTGCGGCGGGCTTCCAGTAGCAAAGTGGCGGCCTGTTCGATCTCGCTACTCATGGCTCCTGTTCCAGTTCGGCTGGCCAGCGATGGGCCCAGGGATGGACCTGCTGGTATTGATGGACGAGGTCCAACAATAGTCCATCCGCACCGAAATTGCCCACCAACTGGAAGCCGATGGGCAGACCCGTCGGCGAGGGCGCGCAGGGAATGCCGATCCCCGGATGGCCGCAGACGTTCACCCAGCCGGTGAACACCGCATGGCCCCGCGGCCCCACCGACTGGCCGGCGATCTCCGGAGGATGGGAGATCCCGGCGGGCCAGGGCAGGGCCGCCGCCGAGGGGGTCATGATCAGATCCACCTCCCGGTACACCTCAGCCATGGCGCGGCGAAACCCATCCACCCAGAACAGTGCCGCCAGATAGCGCTCGGCGGGCACCCGGGCGCCCTGCTCGGCCATCGCCAAAAAGCGGGGCGCCACCCGCGAGGCGGCATCGGGTGCATCGCGCAGCAGATGCGCCAGCCCCACCTGACCGAACAGCGGCCAGAATTCATGCAGGCCGTCCAGCGACAGGGGAAATTTCCCCTCCTCCACCCGGTGGCCGAGATCGGCCAGTTGCCGGGCCGCCAGCGCCACGCTGTCGGCCACCACCGGATCCACCGGGGCATCGCCGAGGCGCGGCACGTAGAGGATTCGCAGGGCGGGCGGCGCCAGTGGGGCGAGTTCGATGAGCGGCCAGTCCCGGCGGGAGGCGTGGTCGTGGGGATCGGGACCCATGGTGGCCCGGGCCAGCAGCCGCAGATCCGCCGCCTCCCGGGCGAACAGGCCCACCACCTCGAAATCCAGCAGGATCGGCGGCAGACCGTGGTGGCGGGCGATCCGGCCGATGGAGGGCTTCAGGCCCAGCAAGCCCGTGTGGGCGGCCGGGCGACGGGTGGAACTGCCGCCGTCGGTGCCCAGCGCCAGCGGTCCCATGCCCGCGCTCAGCGCCGCCACCGCGCCGCCGCTGGAGCCACCGGGGTTTCAGCCCAGCATGGTGCGGGGTAGCCATAGCGCCAGCTCCGGCAGTAGGATCAATCCATTCGGTCATCACCTGGGCAATGCCGAGCAGGCTCAGGGTCACGTTGAGGATGAAGGCCCCGGCGATGATGAAGATGATCATGCCGGTGAGGCGAGCGGTCTCACGAAGCAGCGGTACAGGAAGTGGGTTCCGGCGGTGCTGTGGGAGAATAAATAATGCAAATCCGCCTTGATCTGGTGCAGCTTCGGCTCCCGGATGCGCCACGACGGCGCATCCGCCCGTGACGACCCCGGATCTGTGCTTTAATCCTCCCGGATATTCGCAACCCGAGGCCCCCCATGAGCCTGATCATCCGCGTCGGCGGCGCCCGCGCCCAGTGGTGGCTGGACACCATGCAATCCCTGTTGCCGGAACTGGAATGCCGCGCCTGGGACGATCCCGGCGATCCCGGGCAGGTGGAGATCGCCGTGGTGTGGCGACCACCACCCGGCGGACTGAAACGCTTTCCCAATCTGCGGGGTATCTTCTCCATCGGCGCCGGCGTGGATCATGTCTACGCCGATCCGGAACTGCCCCGGGATGTCCCGGTATTCCGGCTGGTGGGGCCGGATCTGGCCCAGCGCATGCGCGAGTACGTGGCCCTGCACGTGCTCCGCTACCACCGCCAGTTGCCCGCCATGGAGGCCCAGCGGGCCAGCCGCGCCTGGGAGCAGCCCATCACCCCGCTGGCGGGAGATCGCACGGTGGGCATTCTCGGGCTGGGCGCACTGGGCGGATCGTCGGCCCGTACCCTGCGGGATCTGGGCTTCCGGGTGCGGGGCTGGGCGCGCGCTCAGCGGGAACTGAACGGGGTGGAAGTCTTCGCCGGCGCATCGCGGTTGCCGGCGTTCCTGGCCGACACCGAGATCCTGGTGTGCCTGCTGCCGCTGACCCCGGCCACCAGCGGGATTCTGGATGCCCGGCTGTTCGCCGGCCTGCCCCGGGGCGCCTACCTCATCAACTGCGCCCGGGGCCAGCATCTGGTGGAGGCGGATCTGCTGGCGGCGCTGGACAGCGGGCAACTGGCCGGCGCCACCCTGGATGTGTTCCACGAGGAGCCGCTGCCGGCCGCGCATCCCTTCTGGGACCACCCCGCCATCACCATCACCCCCCACACCGCGAGCCTCATCGACCCGGAGGTGGGGGGGCGCCTACTGGCGGCCAATATCCGCCGGTTTCTGGCGGGTGAGGCGCTGGCCGAGCGGGTGGACCCGGCGCAGGGTTACTAAGCGGGCACCGGCCTGTCACGGAAAAATCCCGCTACGGGCTGTTGTTCGGCAGGTGCGGACAGTGACCGTGCGGATCCGTCCAGGTATCCATTTTTTCCCGTTTCACCCCCTCACCGGCCTTGCGCCGTCGGGTCGGTATTGCCCGCCCGGGTCCGACACGGTCCGGGTCGGGCAACTTTTGCCGAATTTTGCTATGCTCCTCGAGTGAGGCGTCATTTATTAATCCCGGACGCCGTTGCCCCAGGGAGAGTATCAGCGATGCACAGGAACAGCCGTTTCCCCCAGTCCGTCCCCAGCCCCTCGAAACGTCCACGCCGACTACTCTGGTCGGCGTTGTTGTTTGCCCTCACGCCCCTCCTGGCGGGCGCCGATCCGCTGCTGTTGATGGTCCACCCGGAGGGCGTCCAGCAGGCCCGTTTTCACCCCGACGACCGTCGCATACTCACTGTCGGCGCGGATAATCTACTGCGCATCTGGGATGCCGGCAGCGGACGCTCCCTGGCCCTGGCCCAGGGCCACTGGGAGGCGGTGCAGGCGGTGGCCTTCAGCCCCGATGGGCACCGCTTCGCCAGTGCCGCCAGCGACCGCACCGCGCGGGTCTGGAACACCGCCGACGGCACGCCCGTCACCACCCTGGTGGGCCACTGGAGCCAGGTGG
>JGI12109J20283_10015678_pt1 | contig 12002 bp, 9 predicted proteins | sample ElkSlonscriptome_12_FD_20283 | JGI IMG/M metagenome (IMG submission 20283) | reverse complement strand
CGGCGAAATCGAGAAAGGGATCGGTCGATCCCTCGGCCTTGACCACCTCGACGTGCGCGAGGACTTCGTCCCAGTCCCCCGCTTCGATCAGCGCGTCGAATTCCGCCTCGAGATCGCGTCCTCCGCCGCATCCCACGAGCAAGGCCACCGCGCCACAGGCGATCACGTGGCGCGCGCGCAGACTCTTCTTCGCTCTCGACTTCATTGCGTACCATCGGCGTAGAGGATCACGACGCCGGCGATCAGGCCGGCCATGAGCGATCGTTCCCACCAGACCGACCGACCTTCCGGGCGAACCAGTGGTCGCTCGCTCATCCACGCCGGACGATCCTCGGCCAGGGCCTCGACGTCGGACGCCGGCACCCAGGTCTCCTTGACCAGGCGCGGAGACCCCGTCCAGAGCCACTGACCGTTTCGCGGATCCTGGATCCGGCCTCGGATCCCCAATGCCCCGCGGCGCAGCCAGGTCTCCGAACCCAGACCGAGAAAGCCCGCGCGTTTGGACGGGTAGTCGAATCCGGCGGCGTCGACCTCGAACTCGAAGAGCGGGATGTCATCCGGGGCCTCAGCCCCTGCTTCGAGCGTGTGCACGTCGTATCCGCGCTCGTACAGGAAGTTCCCGATCCGCTCCTGGATCGGTCCCAACAGGCTCACCAGCTTGGTGCTCGTCGACGCAGGAGCCCGCATCGTGATGCCCGTCGCTCCCGCTTCGGCCAAGGCCGCCTCGACCGGCAGCACGAGCTCGTGGAACAGATTCTCGGCCACCTCGCCGTCGGTCGACTGGGCCGCGGCAGGTGCCGTCGACCAGACCAGGCTCAGTACGGCCGCGACGAGGGTGGACACCATCATGAAAATGTCTTTCACGTTGCTCCTCCGTCCGGTCCCAGGGGCGTCGCCACGAAGTCGAAAGGCCCGCAACCGGTCAAGCGTGCCCGGATCATCGTCCCGGGAGTCAGGTCACCGCCGGGAAGCCAGACTCCGCCGTCGACCTCGTAACAGAAACCCTCCGTGCGTCCGAAGGCAACCGGCCCCTCCCATCGGGCCCGCGGATCGTCGCCCTCGTCCAGGGACACCTGGTCGAGGAGGGCCTCATCCTCGTCGGCGAAGATCTCGTCGATCATGACCTCGACCTCGCGCCCGAGCCAGGGACGCTTGCACTCCAGTCCGATGTCGTACTGTAGCGACTCCACACGGCCGCGTCGGTCTTCCTTGTCTTCCGGCTCGACGTCGTCCTCGAAGGCGAAGGCGCTCGTCTGTTCCTCGTGGCTGTAGACGAAGGTCGCGAGATGATCGAAGCGCACTTCGTCGAGGAAATCCATGAGGGCGACGACGTCGTCTTCCGTCTCGCCCGGAAAGCCGAGAAGCGCCGTCGTCCGGAGCATGATGTCGGGCCGGATGGACCGCAACTCTGCGACCTGCGCACGGAGTTTGTCGGGATCGTAGCCACGGTTCATGCGCTCGAGCACGGGGCGGCTCGCATGCTGGATCGGTAGGTCGAGGTAGCTGACCACCTTGTCGATCTCGTAGACAGCCTGAGCCTGCTTGACGTTGAACATCGGCGGGTAGGCGTACATCACACGGATCCAGCGCAACTGAGGCACCGTGGACAGCGACCGACAGAGATCGGCGAGACGCGGCTGTCCCGGGAGGTCGATTCCGTAGGCGGAGCTGTTCTGCGCGATCAGGATCACCTCGCGCACGCCTTGCGCCACCAGACCGTGGACTTCCTCGAGGATCGAAGGGATCGAGCGCGATCGCTGCTTGCCCCGCAGAGCCGGGATCTTGCAGAAACTGCAGGACTGATTGCATCCCTCGGCGAGTTTCACATGAGCGACGTGCGACGGCGTGATCAGCACGCGTGAACCGTAGCCCGCGTAGGGCGCCTCGTCGGGCGAACCCAGAGGTCCGGCTTCGCCGCCCTCGACCAGACCGGCCAGGCGGTCGTAGCTGCCGACGCCGAGCACGGCATCGACGCCCGGCACGTCACGTCGCAGATCGTGGGTGGCCCCTTGGACCAGGCAGCCCATCGCGACGAGCTTCTGGCCCTCGGCCTTGCCTTCGGCCAACTCCTGCAGTCGGTCGATCGACTCGCGCCGCGCGCTGTCGAGGAAACCACAGGTGTTCAGCACGACCAGATCGGCCTCGTCGGGATCACTGACCACACGGAAACCGCGCTGGATCAGCAGTCCCAGCGCGCCCTCACTGTCGACGGTGTTCTTTTCGCAGCCGAGCGTATCCAGATAGACGGTCCGCTCCGGCGCGTCCGGTCGATCGGGGGTCAATTCTCGCTTTCCATTTCTTCTTTCGCGACGAGCACCTTGCGTGCCTTGCTGCCCTCGAAGGGTCCGACCACGCCGGCCGCCTCGAGCATGTCCATCAGACGCGACGCACGAGTGTAACCCACCCGGAGACGTCGTTGCAGCATGGTCGTCGATCCCATCTGGGTCGCGATCACCAGGTCGCGTGCCTGGTCGAGGAGTTCGTCCTCGCCGAGGTCGATCCCGCCGGCCGTGGTCTTGCCCATGTCGAGGTCGATCGGCTCGGCGTCCTCGTCGGCGTACTGCTGCCAGTGCTCGACGACCGCTTCACACTCCTCCATCGACACGAAGGCACCGTGCACGCGCACCGGTTGGGCCTTGCCCGCCAGCAAGAAGAGCATGTCCCCCTTGCCCAGGAGCTGTTCGGCGCCCTGTCCATCGAGGATGGTGCGGCTGTCGACCTTGCTGATCACGCGGAAGCCGATCCGGCTCGGAAAGTTCGCCTTGATCACTCCGGTGATGACGTTCACCGAAGGCCGTTGCGTGGCGAGTACGAGGTGGATGCCGACTGCACGCGCCATCTGGGCCAGGCGCGCCACAGGCGTCTCGAGATCGCTACCGAGCTGCATCATCAGATCCGCGAGCTCGTCGATGATGAACACCACGTAGGGAAGTGGTTCCTTGATCTTCTCGTTCGTCTTGGTGTCGACCGCTTTGCCCGCACGCACCTTCTCGTTGAAGTCGGCAATGTTGCGCACGCCGTGACGCGATAGGCGTGAGTAGCGCGTCTCCATTTCGGCGACCATGTACTTGACGGCCTTGAGCGCGTCCTGGGCCTGCGTGATCACCGGGTGCATGAGATGCGGAATGCCGTTGTAGACCGACAGCTCGAGCATTTTCGGATCGATCATGAGCATGCGCAGCCGATCGGGACCATTGCGCAGCAGCAGGTTCACGATGATTGCGTTGATGCACACGCTCTTGCCGCTTCCGGTGGCACCGGCCACGAGGAGATGCGGCATGTCCGACAGGTCGGCCGCGAAGGGCTCGCCCTCGGTGTCCTTGCCGAAAGCGATGTCGAGCGGCTTCTGCGCCGGCTCGCTCCCGAGCGTTCCGACCACGTGCCGCAGACCGACCATCTGCGGATAGGGGTTCGGGATCTCGATGCCGACCGCGGCCTTGCCGGGAATCGGTGCCTCGATGCGGATGCGCGTCGCGCGCATGGCCAGTGCGAGGTCGTCGCTGCGCGAGACGATCTGGCTGACCTTCACGCCCGGCGCCGGCTCGAACTCGAAGGTGGTCACGACGGGACCGGGGCGGATCTCGTTGATCTGTCCGTCGATTCCGAAGTTCCCCAGGGTCTCGAGCAACAGACGCGCGTTCATCTGCAGGACGTCACGGCTGAACCCTCGGTCTTCCTTCTTGATCTCCGCCAACAGGTCGAGCGGCGGCAACGGATAGCTCCCACGACGTCGGCGTTTGGGCTTGCGCGCGGGAAACTCGGCGTCCTCGTCGACGAGTTCGGCAGGGTCACGACTCAAGCGGAATTCCTCGTCGGAACTCGGCGCGCCGTTGGCCCACGAAGGAGGCGGCGCCACATCGGACTCGACGATGCGGGCTGGTTCGATTTCGGCGGCCGGTTCCTCTTCGACGTCGTCCTCGTAGACTTCGTCGTCCTCGTATTCCGCGTCGTCTTCGTACTCCTCGTACTCCTCGTACTCGCCGTCCTCGTCGTACTCCTCGTATTCGTCGTGTTCGTCGTGTTCGTCGTGTTCGTCGTGTTCGTTCTCCTCGGCGACCGCGTCCTCGGCTTCGACCGCGTCCGCTCGACGACGGAAGGCCTGCGGCCCCTTGGCGACGTCAGCGGACTCGTCGTCGAATCCGGAGTCTTCGCGTTCTTCGCGCACGCGAGCACGCTCGGCGGCCCAGGCATCCTTCGCCTCGAGGATCTTGTGTCCGACGACCTGAAGTCGCGCGCGGACCCAGCCACCGGCAGCTGACAACCCACCGCCGAGGGTCTCGAAGAGGGACTCCGCGCGCTCGGTGAGCGCGTCCAGGGCGGGTGCGGGCAATCGGAGAGGCGGCAAGGGTCGAAGAATCAGGAAGGCGCCGACCGAAGCCAACAGCAGGAAGCTCCCGACAGGACCGATGGCACCGGCCACGAGGCCCTCGGCCCAGTCGCCCAGCGCACCGCCCGCTCCCGCAGGAACCCCGAGTCGATCCAGATGGTCGTGAGCCAGCAACGCGCTCGTCGCGAGGAAGACTCCTGCCCCCCAGGCAAGGCGTACCGCCATGGCACGACGGGAGCCCAGGCGTGCGAGTGGAATCCACACCCAGGGGAGCAGAGGAAGGGTCCACAACAACACCGGCCCGAGCGCCGCCAGGGCGTTCGTTCCCAACCAGTCACCCACCGGACCCACGGGATGCCCCCCGGAGGGAACGGGCCCTGCGATTCCCGAGGCGCTCCCCGCCACGACGGCCAGGAACAGGCTCAGGATCGCGGTGAGCACCACGTCGAGGAGGCGTGGTCGTTTCGATGTCTTGGTAGCGCGACGGCCCATGGGTATAGCGGCCCCCTCCACACGACGGAAGGACGACGGAGGCGAACGGAGTCGACGGAGCGCGCGGGGACGCTGAGGGGAATCACGACCGGGACGAGCCCCGGAAGCGACTGGGCCGCACACTAGGGCCTGGCCGGATTCCGGTCAATGGCCATGAATCCGCGCTCGACCGATGCCCGCGTCCGCGTCGGAATCAGGCGGAACGGGCTTCCAGATGGGCTTCGAGCGACCCCATCCGCTCGTCCAGGAAGCTCGTCGTGGCTTCGCCTCGCAGAAAGGTCGCGTCCGAGAGCACGGCGGCGTGCATGTCGATGCTGGTGGGCAACCCGTCGACCACGATCTCGTCCAGCGCACGGAGCATCCGAGCGATCGCCTCGGACCTGTCCGCGCCGTGGCAGATCAGCTTGGCCAGCAGCGAGTCGTAATACGGACTGACCGTGTAGTCCGAGTAGACGTGCGTGTCCAGACGGACGCCCGGGCCTCCGGGCGGATGGAAGGTACTGATCCGGCCCGGCGAGGGAGCGAAGTCGCGGCGCGGGTCCTCGGCGTTGATCCGGCACTCGATCGCGTGACCCTGGATCCGCACGTCGTCCTGGCCGAACCCGAGCGGCTCACCGGCCGCGACCCGGAGCTGGGCCTTCACCAGGTCGATTCCCGTGACCATCTCGGTCACCGGGTGTTCGACCTGGATCCGGGTGTTCATTTCCATGAAGTAGAACGACCCGTCCTGGTCGAGAAGGAACTCGACCGTGCCGGCCGACGTGTAGCCGACGTGATGGCAGAGCTTGACGGCGGCAGCACCCATCCGGGCACGCAACTCGGAATCGACCGCCGGAGACGGTGACTCCTCGATCAGCTTCTGATGGCGGCGCTGGACCGAACAGTCACGCTCGCCCAGATGGACGACGTTGCCGTGCTCGTCGGCCAGGACCTGGATTTCGACGTGACGCGGACGCAGGATCAGCTTCTCGACGTACATCGCGCCGTTGCGAAAGGCCGAGGCCGCCTCCGCGCTCGCCATCGGGAACATGCGGCGCAGTTCGGTCTCGTCCTTGGCGGGACGCATTCCCTTGCCGCCACCACCCGCGACGGCCTTGAGCATGACCGGATAGCCGATCTCCTCGGCGATGGTCGCAGCCTCTTCCACCGTCTTGCAGATCCCCTTGCTCCCGGGAACGACGGGAACGCCCGCTTCCATCGCCGTGCGGCGGGCCTGGTCCTTGTCCCCCATGCGGGTGATGATCCCGGGCGCCGGTCCGATCCACTTGATGTCACAACTGCCGACGATCTCCGCGAATTCGGCGTTCTCGGCGAGGAAGCCGTAACCGGGATGCACGCCGTCGGCCCCGGTGATTTCGGCCGCGGCCACGATCCGCGGGACGTTCAGGTAGCTGGCTCCCGCCATGGGTTCGCCCACACAAACTGATTCGTCGGCGTACTTGACGTGCAGCGACTCCGCATCGGCCGTCGAATGGACGGCAACGGTCTCGATCCCGAGCTCGCGGCAGGCGCGCATCACGCGCAGCGCGATTTCACCCCGATTGGCCACCAACACCTTGCGCAACATCGACAGCTCTCCCGATCCAGGACGATTCAGCCTCCGGCCCGGACGCACGCGACGCCCCTGTCCGGCGGACAAGGGCGTCACGATGCCCGAATTCGCTTCGATCGGCAAGGGCGCGGCGCCCGGCCGCCGCGCCATCGGCCCGGATCAGAGCTCCAGGTAGTCTCCCTGGATCGGCGTTGCTTCCGACTTGTCGGACCGACTTCCGGCCGCATCGCCCTTCTCGAAATTGTCCCAGCGCCCGTCGCTGGCCCCCTGGATCCCCTTCACTCGCAGGCTCAGCTCGTGCGGGTTCGACGACGCGCGCATGGCCTCGTCCAGGGTGATCTCGTTGCGCTTGAAGAGGGACATGAGGGACTGGTCGAAGGTCTGCATCTGGTAGGTCGTGTGACCCTCGGCGATCGCGTCGTGGATCATGTGGGTCTTCTCGGCCTCACGGATGTACTCCTGCGTGGTGCTCGTGTTGATCATGACCTCCACCGCGGGTACACGTCCCTGGCCACCCACTTTCGGGATCAGGCGCTGGCTGATGATCGAACGCAGCGTATTGCTCAGGAGATAGCGGATCTCCTGGTGCTCGTGTGGCGGGAAGAAGCTGAGGATGCGGTGGATCGTCTGCGTCGTGTCCAGGGTGTGCAGCGTGCTGAAGACGAGATGGCCGGTGTCCGCGGCCGTCAGCGCCGTCTTCATGGTCTCCGAATCTCGAATCTCACCGATCAGGATCACGTCGGGATCTTGTCGGAGCACGTGCTTGAGAGCCTTCGTGTAGCTCGAGGTGTCGGTTCCGACTTCGCGCTGGTTGATGATGCTCGCCTTGTCACGGTGCAGGAATTCGATCGGATCCTCGATCGTGATGATGTTGCTCGTGAGCTCGGCGTTGATCGTGTCGACCATCCCGGCGAGAGTCGTCGACTTCCCGGAACCCACGGTCCCGGTGACGAAGATCAGTCCGCGAGGCTGCAGGGCGATGTCACGGATGACCGGCGGCAGCGAAAGCTCGGTCAGGGGCTTGATCTCGACCGGCACCTGCCGGAAGACCATCGCCACCGAGCCGCGCTGGACGTAGAAGTTCGCGCGGAAGCGGGCGAGACCAGGAACGCCGAAGGCGAAGTCGACCTCTCGTGTGGTTTCGAATTCCTCGCGCTGCGCCGGCGTGAGGATGTGCTCCACGACCTCGGCCATGTCCTTGGGCGAGGGCGGTTCGAATTCCAGTCGCTGGAGTCGACCATGCACGCGCACCGTCGGAGCCAGTCCGACTTTCAGGTGGAGGTCGGAGGCCTCGAGATCGATCATGCGGGACAGGATGCTCTTGATCTGGATCGCCACGGCGAATTGCCCTCGGTTCGGTGTCCGCGTTAGGGACCGCGAGGTCCCATCGAGGCGCGGGATTGCGCCGGATGCCCGATCGGGAGCACGGGGCATCATCCACGCCCGGAACGAGCAAACGGCGGTCCAAACTGGACCGCCGTTGCGATGGAAGACCTTGCCGCGCCCGCGCAGGCTCAGTCGGGCTCGACGACGAACAGTGCCTGCCCGAATTCGACCGGCTGACCGTTCTCGGCCTTGATCTCGCGCACCGTGCCGCCGAATTCGGCCTCGATCTCGTTCATGACCTTCATTGCCTCGACGATGCAGAGAACGTCGCCCACGGCGACGTGCTGACCCAGCTCGACGAAGGAGCTCGCCTCCGGTGAGGGCGCCCGGTAGAAGGTGCCGACGATCGGACTGACCACCTCGCGCCCGTTGCTGGCCGGTGCGGGGGCTTCCGCCGCTTCCTCTGCCGCCGGAGCGGGCGCAGCGGCTGGCACCGCCGGAACGACCGCGGGGGCCACCGGAGCGGGCGCCGCGCCGCCTGCCTTGGAGATGCGGATCGTCTCGCCGCGATGCGAGAGTTCGATCTCCTGGATCTGGCTGTCCTCCACCAGGCGCACCAGCTCTCGAATCTTGTCCAGCTCCATCGCCACTCCTTGCCTCGGCCCGTCAGGGCGTGGTCGTCCCGGATCCTTCCGGGGCTGCGATCGGTCCGCGCTCAGACGCGGGTCATGTACTTGCCGGTCCGGGTATCGATGCGCAGAACGTCGCCCTCTTCCACGAAGAGCGGCACCTGCACCACCAGGCCGGTCTCGAGGGTGGCGGGCTTGGTCCCGCCCTGTGCCGTGTCGCCCTTCAAGCCCGGATCGGACTGGGTGACCTCCAGCTCGACGTGGTTGGCCACCTCGACCGTGATCGGCTTCTCGCCGCGCATCAACATGCTGACGTTGTCGTTCTCCTTCATGTACGGAATCGCGTCCGCGAGCTGTTCGGCCGGCAGACCGATCTGCTCGAAGCTCTCCGTGTGCATGAAGGTGTACATCTCACCGTCGTTGAAGAGGTACTGGTAGGTGTGGGTCTCGAGGCGAACCTCGGTGACCTTCTCGCCCGCGCGGAAGGTCTTCTCCACCACCTTGCCGGATTCGATGTACTTCAGCTTGGTGCGCACGAAAGCGCCACCCTTGCCCGGCTTCACGTGCTGGAACTCGGCGATCGCGACGAGGTTGCCGTCGATCTCCATCGTGAAGCCGTTGCGGAAGTCACTGGTGTCGGCCATGCCGTTCGGGATCCCTTGACGAAGGTCGGGCTGCGGCCAGTCGGACTGGCCAGGAACCGCGAAAGTGTACACGTGCGCGTCGGCGGAGCAAGGGAGCGGTCAGGAATCGGACGATTTCGCCCGCTTCAGATGGTCGCAGAGACCCTGCAGACCGAGCACGTAGCTGTCACCGCCGAATCCGGTGACCGTCCCCACCGCGACGCCGGCGATCAGGCTCCGGTGCCGGAATTCCTCCCGCGCTGCCGGGTTGGAACAGTGCACTTCCACGACGGGCTTGTCCATCGCCAGGAAGGCATCGCGCAGCGAAACGCTCGTGTGCGTCAGGCCCCCTGGGTTGACCAGGAATCCCTGAACGTGATCGCTGGCCTGGATCCGGTCGATCAGTTCGCCCTCGTGATTGCTCTGGAAGATCTCGACACGGGCGCCGAGCGCGGTGCCGGCGTGGGTGATCCGTGCGTCGACCTCGTCGATTCTCTCGGTGCCGTAGACACCGGGTTCACGTTGGCCGAGGAGATTCAGGTTCGGACCGTGCAGGACGAGCACGTTCATGGCGCCTTCCTTTCGACCGCGGGAAAGTGGCTCCCGCGGCGAGGCGCAGCATAGCGCAGTCCGACGTCGGCGTCAGTCGTCGACGCGAATGCGATCGAGCCAATTCTTGAAGTGGCCGTAGCGCTCGCGCTCGTCCTCTTCCTCGGCCTCCGGAGACGTTCGCGCGGTCAACGGCGGCGCGGGCTCGACCTCGGGGCCGTCGTCGAGACCGTCCTCGAGCGGATCGTTGGGCGTCTCCGAAGCCGTCAGCGTGAGGGGCTCGGGGTCGATCGCGCGTTCGACGTCAGCCTGGAGGTCGGGACGTTCGTCCTCCGCGCGCGGCGCGGGTTCCGAGTCGGTTGCGGCGGATTCGTGCTCCGAACCCGGATTCGCGGTCTCTTCGGAAACCGGTTCGGCGGAGATGGATTCGAGTTCCTCGATCCGACGTGCCACTTTGTCCGCACCCGGATTTCGTTCGAGGACCTGCCTCAGGATGTCCAGAGCCTTCTGACGGAAGCCTTGTTCCGCGTAGATCTCGGCCAGCGTCATGGTCGCGATCTCGGTCGTCGGGATCGCGTCGTCGGCGGCGATCGCGGCGGAGGTCGTCACCGGCTCGACCTCGGCCTCGGATTCCGCGGGGTCCTGCGCGGTCACCGTCGAGTCCAGATCTCCCGGTTCCACGTCCGAAAGGTCCTCGACGGGGTCTTCCAGTTCGTCCGACGTCGCTTCGAGCTCCGACCCGACGTAGGGTGTCATCGCACTGTCCGAAGGCACCGTCGCATCGCCGTCGACCTCGTGCGGACTCTCGGGCACAGACTCCGCAACTTCCTCCGAACGATCCTCGATGCTTCCGACGAGCGTGTGGTCGATCGGACCGTCCTTCTCGTCCGCGTCGGCGGCGCCTTCGTCGTCGACGGCGTCCTCGAGAGCGGCGAGGTCGGACGTCGCTGCCTTCGCCGCGTCGACCGGAACATCCTCGGGGTCCTCTTCCATCTCGTCCACGGCCTCTGCCGACTCGGGAGTCGGCGCCTCGATCGTCTCTTCGACGGAGTCCTCGATCGGCTCCTCGGTTGCCTCGTCCGTCGGCGGGTCGAGCTTCGCGCGCGCGGCTTCGAGACGTTCCTCGGCTTTCGCCGGATCGATCTCGAGTGCGGTCACCAGCTCCCAGCGCGAGACGGCGGCAGCGAAGTCCTCGCGCGATTCGTCGAGTTCGGCCAGCTGACGCAGGGCCAAGAGGTTCTGTGGATCGAATTCGAGCACGCGGAGAAAGGCCTCGCGCGCGGCTCCGTCGTCACCGCGTTCCAGGTGGATCTTACCGAGGATCACGTACGCGCTCGAGTACCGGGGGTGCTTGGACAATCCGGTGTGGCAGACGCCGAGGGCCTCCTGCAACTTCCCCTGCTTCCGAAGGCAATCGGCCAAGGGGGCGAAGACACGGCTGTCGGGTTGTTCGTCGTAGCGCTCCTGAAGGCGTTTCCGCTCGTTCTCCAGCGCGTCGTGGTCGTGCAAGGCTCTCGTTCCCGGTTCCCGTCAGGACGCGGACGCACCACCCGGTGATCCGATGCCCAGGACGGACAGCGACTGCTGCAGGATCTTCCTCGGTACGGCGTGGCCGAACGTAGCCGAGCCAACACCCTCCGTCAACACGAGCCTGGCCAGTCCGTCGCGCGACTTTTTGTCGTAACGTATTGCGCGCCAGAGACTTGACCGATCGATCTCGCGAGCTTTCCGAGGAAGCCCCAGACTTCCCACCGCCTCGCGTACCGCCTCCGTCGTTCCGGGCGGCGCCACGTCGAGGCGCTCGGATACCCAGGATGCACTAATCATGCCCAGCGCAACGGCTTCGCCGTGCGTCGGCCGAGGAGTCTGCGCCACCTCCAGGGCGTGTCCGACCGTATGGCCGAAATTCAGCAGAGCCCGCGAACCGCCCTCTCGAGGATCCCGAGCGACGATCTGCGCTTTGACTCGGCACGCCCGCACGAGGACGTCGATCCAGACCTCGGGGTCGAGCGACTTCAGCTCCTCGGCGCGTGCGACGATCCGGTCGAAGAGCTTCGCATCCGCAATGATCCCCGCCTTGAGCACCTCGGCAAGGCCAGAGCGACGGTGCCGGGGCGAGAGCGACGCCAGGGCTTCCACCACTCCGATCACTCCGATCGGTTGGTGGAAGGTGCCGACGAGGTTCTTTGCGCTTCCGAAATTCACCGCCGTCTTCCCACCCACGGCGCTGTCGGCGATCGAAAGTGACGTGGTTGCGATCGGGACCCACGGAACTCCCCGCATCCATGTCGATGCGAAGAAGCCGGTGAGATCGCCGACGGTGCCGCCTCCCACGGCGACCACCAGGGAGCTGCGGTCCATGCCCAGATCGATCGCAGACCGGTGCAACGCTTCGAATCGCCGCATGGTCTTCGCCTTCTCACCACCGTCGACCAGGACGACGCGGGAGCGCGCCCGTCGTTCCAACCCTCGGAACACGCGTGGCTGACGCTCGACGACGCGTC
>JGI12109J20283_12432136_pt1 | contig 12003 bp, 4 predicted proteins | sample ElkSlonscriptome_12_FD_20283 | JGI IMG/M metagenome (IMG submission 20283) | reverse complement strand
CCAACCCGCGCCACCCGGTCAGGGCGAGCCACCCGGTCAATCTAAGACGCCGGGGCAACCGGCCCAACCCGTGCCGCCCGGCCAACAGCCCGACCCGCCCGGCCAACAGCCCGACCCGCCCGGCCAACAGCCCGACCCGCCCGGCCAACAGCCCGACCCGCCCGGTCAACAGCCCGACCCGCCCGGCCAACAGCCCGACCCGCCCGGCCAGGCTGACTCGCCGGGGCAACAGCCCGACCCGCCCGGCCAACAGCCCGACCCGCCCGGCCAACAGCCCGACCCGCCCGGTCAGGCTGACCCGCCCGGCCAACAGCCCGATCCGCCCGGTCAGGCTGACCCGCCCGGCCAACAGCCCGATCCGCCGGGGCAACAACCTGACCCGCCCGGCCAATCCGGACCACCGGGTCGACCATGAACTGAACCGGCATAACAACGCGCCGTGCAGACAGTCTGCACGGCGCGTATTCACCTTATGTCGGATGTGTTTATGACAGGAGTTACGCGGTGGGCGTTCAAATCAGACACATACGCTCACAACCACCGTCTTCGCCTACGGCAGCATCGTACGTTTTTATCTTTGTTCACAAAAATTTTGCACTATGTACAAAAATTTTGTGAACAAAGCATGGAATCTGCCGCCCTGCCGGAGGCGAATGTTCCTTCCGGGTTCGTAACCGCGTAACTCGTGTTTATGAGATTGGAGCCGTTTACAAATCCGGCGTAGTGGCACTGGGAGCAGTACCACTACTTGCTGCAACTACTACCGCCGTATGAGCGGCAGGTAGAGCGTACGCCCATCAGCCCCAAACCGGATCGTCGCCGGGTAGGTGTCCGACTCGTTCCCCGCTCCATCACGGTAGCGCACAAACACCGTCGCCAGCCCGGACTGCTGCGCCAGCGTCCAGTTCTTGGTCGTGGCGTAGGGCTCCCAGCTTGCATCGCTCAGATCGGCCCGGTTGCTGACCTTCATCTCCGTTACACCCGTGGCGGTATCGTCACGCGGCAAATTATCCGCGTCGAGAACCAGTTCCGGATCAAGCGTATCGGAGGCGTAGAGGTTCAGCACCACGTCGGGCGATGCCGTGGTTGGCGCGCCATCGTTGATGAGGATAATGCCACGCGGTGGCGAGTAATCCACGTTGGGTGTCGTACACGATGGGTCGGAGGGAATGGTACGCCTGCTATCCACCGTAGCGATGGCGATATAGCAGTAGATATCGCCATTGGTGCGCCCCGGATCAGAATACTCGCCCAGGGTGGGATCAACCGTACCGATTGAGGTAAACGGTCCATCCGGGTTGGGGGCGCGATAGATCTCAACCGTTGCGCCGGGAGCAAAGGGCGTGTAGCGCACCAGTACTTCGCCGTTGCGTGGATAGACTACCACACGGATGGGATCGAGGCGCGTGGTAGCCGGGGTCAGCGGGTCGTCATCGGTGCTGTCCGCTTCGCCATCGTCGTCCGTGTCGGGATCATCCGGGCGGGTGCCCTCTTCCAGCTCCTTAAGATTGCTCCAGCCGTCGCGGTCCAGGTCGCCATCGGCGTCGGGTGTGTCGGGGTCGGTGCCGTAGCGATCTTCATAGGCATCCGGCAGCCCATCGTTGTCGCGGTCTTTCGGCTCTGGCTCCGGGTCTACACCAGGCGGATCGTTGTCGCGCCCGTCAACGCCGTCGATAAAGAAGGAGAGCAGTTTCTCACGCGTAAAACTACCGCTCACGCTGCTGCTGCCGTCCGCTTCCACCAGCACATTGTACGAGCCGGGCCGGCCGGTCGCGTAGAAGGTACCACCATACAGCCCATCGCCCGCCGCGCCGTCGTCATGGTTGCCGTCATCAAGCAGGGTGACGGTACGCTGTGTACCTTCAGGATCAGTGACACGCGCGCTGACGGTGGCCCCCGCAATCGGGGTGGTGTCGGTCAGGCCGGCAACGATGCCCATGGGTACACCCGGCGAACGCTCCTCAACCGGCGTGGTCAGGTAGACATCCAGCGTCACGTCACTACGCACCCCCGCCTGCACCAGGTAGTCGGGCAGGAAGCTCTCGGTCTGCGCCACCCCCGGTTCACCCTGAAGGTTAATAATGGTATTCAGATACAGGGTCCAGTTGCCACTCTGCGGATTGCTCACCCGCCAGATATAGTGACGCTCGTTGCCACTGAGATAGCTCTGCGCCACCGCAACCGGCGTACCGGAGGGATAGTCGCCGGGGGGATACAGTTGTGGTGGATTGAGCGACCCGCTCGATGCATCAGTACTCAGCGATATGACCAGTTCGGCCGCACTGCCCTCCACCGGGATGTTTACCACATCCTGTACAGAATTGGGATTGCCCAGCGGTCCCACCAGGCTAAAGAACTGCTGCTGTCCATCAACCTCGGTGGCAATCGCCCGGTAGCGCCCGCTCAGGTCAAGCGCCAGGTTATCAACTGTATCAATGCCGGCGAGCCCGGTGCGCAGCGTTGTCACCGGAACCGAGACCGCGTGATAGGTGCCGCCGGTATTGCTGGCGAGCCGCTGCATCCGCAGGCGGTCGGCATCCGGGCCCACCGCGACCGTATGCACCACCGGGCGCTTGCCGGTTGCCTCATCCAGTGCGCGGATCAGATCGTCGAAACTTTCATTGCCGGCCGTTTCCAGCCCATCGCTCAGCAGGATCAGCGCCCAGTCATGATCAGGGTCGCCGCCGCCGTCATCTTTGAGCAGTTCGTCCCAGCCCTCGCGCAGCGCATCGCCAATCGCCGTACCGCCATCCGCCGTCAGCGCATTGATCTCCGCGATAGCAGAGTCGCGGACGGTACTGCTCCAGGGTTGCAGCGGCAGTTCCGCCGTTGCACCGCTGTTGAACTGCACCAGGGCAATCTGATCGCCGGTCGTCCAGCTATCAACATAGATGCGCGCGGCTGCCTGGGCCGCTTCCAGCTTGGTGATACCAAAATCGTCCATACTGCCCGAGCGGTCCAGAATCAACACATTATCGGTATAATCACGCTCGGTATAACTGACTGCGTTAGTGTTGGTAGCAGACAGCGCCGCGCCATACTCCACCGTCAGATCATAGCTGCCGGCACTGGTCTGGTCCGGCGCGCGCAGCAGGAACCACTGCTGATTCTGCACCGACGCCTGGGTGAGAATGCGCGCGGCGGGCACCTCGGCAGAGCCAACGCGGAAGGTGAAGTTCTCCAGATCGACATTGGGGAAGGGCGTGCCATCGGGGGCGACAATCTCCACCACGGTCAGGAACTTGCCCGGGGCGGTGGGATCACCCACGCGCGCCCGACTGCCGCTGGTGGGCTGGCGGATCGTCAGCGTCGGCTGGGTGCCGTTAAAGCTGTAGCGATAGTTTGCCAGGCTCTCCAGCCCGGCAACGACGACAACCACGCGGGCATAGTTCTCGTTCAGAAGCGTCAACTCCAGGTTGGTAGCTTCGACATTATGCTCATAGGCGATATTCTCATCAGCATCAATCCCCAGCACGGTGTAGTAGAGCGGCACGGAGAGATCCTGGGTAAACTCAATCGAGATAATCGGCACATCGGCCGCCGGACGCACCTCGTAGTACTGCGCGCCCCAGGCGGTCACGGTCTCGTCGCTATCGACCGCCTGTTCACCCAGCGCCAGGTTGCGACTCAGTGCGCGGGAGGGCAGGTTATAGCTGCCACCCGGCTGAGCCATATCAACATACTGATATTTCTCAGGCACCGTGTCACCCGTGAGGTTCTTGGCATAGCCGGCAACCGCAAAATCCTTCCAGACATCACGGAAGGTTTCACTATGACCCAGGTTTGCCAGGGTGCTGTTGAGCACGGCCACCCCGTCGCGGTCCGGGTTCGCCTGCGCCTCGCGCCAGAACTCCGGCAGGATATTCATGCCGCTCTCGACCGGGTCATCCAGGTTAGTGGTGCCGTAATGCTCCGACAGGTAGGCCCAGAGATGAACCGCAGCATAGCCGGCTTCCACCACCGGACGGTTGGTAAAGCCCAGGTAGTCATTGGTCCAGGGCACATACCCAAACGGATCGGTAGTATTGTCGTCAAAGTCTTCGCAGGTGTCGCGGTCATCACCCACACAGACCTTGTCCATCACCAGGTTGGCATGCCCCTCGTAGACCCAGTTGCGTGCCGGGTCATTCAGCGGCAGGCCATACTGATACTGCGTCAGATGCTGCATTTCGTGGGTAGGTACAGTCCAGGGCGTAGCAACGCCGACCCGCGTATCCAGATCGAAGGAGCGTTCCAGCACATCCTCGGTGGCAACCCGCATCCAGATACCGCCGCCGCTCAGATAGGCAGTTGCCCCACCGCCATTGCCGATATGGATCGGCACCTTGTCCAGCCTACCGATCTGATCGGTCGGACTCTCATCAAAGCCAATGCGGGTCATTCCGGCGGCTGCACCTTCGAGCGCCTGCTTGAGCCGGGTGATATAGATATTCTCACCATTGGCGGAGTCATTCGCCAGGCAGTCGGGTTTGCCGTGTGGGTTGGGGCAGGCATCGCCCGTGCCGTCAACATGGTAGAAAATACGGTAGTTGGCGGTTTCCGCAATGCGCGGGTTGCTACAGACTTCGTCGGTGTAGGGTGAAAAGGCGTCATCGCTGCTGCGATAGGAACGCACCCGGTAGCGCAGATCCTGGGTGACATCGATCCCGGTGTCACGGTAGGGTCCATAGTTGCCGTTGCTATCGGGCGAAACGGTGTCAACTTCGGTGAAGTCACCGCCGTCAACTGAACGTTCGATCCGGTAGTTCGTCTCGTCCGTTGCGGTATCGGTCCAGTAAACCAGCACCGTGTTGCGTTCAAAGCCCTGACAGGAGATGTTCGTAGGTTTGGGCAGCGGATCAGCCGCCAGCAGGCGCTGGGGACCGGCGGTCGGCAGCCACGCGGTCAGGAGGACAATCAGGATGGTGAGCAGGGAGCCGACGGTCAGCGATGCGGAGATTCGGAAACCTCGGCGCTGAGGTTGCGGCTGGGACGGTTGATGGGGCATAGTCCACACTCCTTCGTATTCAGTTCACTTCAGCGTAAAGCAGTGGAATCCTATCCTAGCAGATTGAGCCGCCGCCGGCAACCCTTTGATAGCGCAAAGATCTGACTTGTGCAATCCATGTACGGTTCCGGATCACGAACATGGCGAAAGGGCACGAAATCCGCGAAAGGAAACCGCTGTGCGCGAGTCAGTTTCGTCACCGGCAGCATAGCTACCGCACGCCAAATCCAGACTACTTTTCAAACTTCATTCGTCGGCGCTATGAACGCGCAAGCAAACGCGCATTACCCATTTTGTGCAGTCAACAGAAAGACCAGCGCAGCGCGCAGACGGCCTGCCCAGGCGGCCTCATTATGTAAACCGCCAGATTCTTCCACATAGGAGAGCTGCGTGTCTGCCTGGTAGCCTTTCTCCAGCAGCAGGCTGCGCATACGCCGGGTATCGGCCACAGTTTCCGCACCTTCAGCCGTACCCACATCAAGGTAGATCTTACCGGGTACCTGTGGCGCGTCGGCGACCATGTCGAAGATCGCCCGGTCGGCAAACCAGAAGGCGGAACTCATTGCACCCACAAAGCCAAACGTTTCGGGATAGCGGAAGAAGGCATATAGGCTGATCAGTCCACCCATTGATGAGCCCATAATGCCGGTATGTTCCCGGTCGGCCAGGGTGCGGAAACCGCGATCGATCTGGGGTTTCAGGGTGTTGCAAATAAACGTCAGGTAGTCTTCACCGCGCCCGACGCCATACTTTTCACTCTCGAAAGGACTGTATTCCTCGATCCGGCGATCGCTCATGTTCGGGATGCCGACGATGATCGCTTTGATGTCCTGCTGTGCCAGCGCCTCCATGGTCTCGTCCACACACCATTCATCGCTAAAGCTGGTCATCTGGTCAAAGAGGTTTTGCCCATCGTGCATGTAGATCACCGGGTAGCGTTCCGCGCCGTCGTCATAGTCCGGCGGCAGGTAGACCAGGATGTCGCGGTTGTTTCCCAGTTGCGGGCTCCAGACGGCAGCGATGGTGATGACCGTTCCGACAATCGTATGCTCCCGCGCGGGTGCGCCCACCAGGGCCGGCGACGGGGGTAACACCTGGGGTTGAACGGCAGTCGTTCCAACATGCGCAGCCCAGGCATCACCCGGTTGGCAGAGCAGCACCAGCGAACGACCCGGCAGTTCGTAGGCCGTGCCCGGCGCAAATGCGTGGTGCCGGGCTCCATCCACCGTCGTGTCAAGCAGCACCTGCCAGGCCGGTCCATCGGGATCATCGGAACCTCCCGGCGCAACCGGCAGCGTGAAGGGGATGGCTTCATGGTAGGCGTTGAGCAGCAGCAGCAGCACGTCGTCATAGACTTTCTGCCCGCTCATGTTCTGCTCATCCATCAACTGCCCGTTGAGCAGCATCCCCAGACAGCGCACCAGTCCATTATCCCACTCCGCATCACTCATCTGCACGCCATCAGGACGGTACCAGCCGATATCTTTGACATCCCCGCCATGGATCGTGCGACCCTGGAAGAAGTTGCGCCGACGCAGCACCGGATGCGCTTTGCGTAGCGCAATCAGTTGGCGCGTAAAATCAAGCAGATCCCGGCCGGCGTTATCCAGGTTCCAATCCAGCCAGCTTAGTTCGTTATCCTGGCAGTAGGCATTGTTATTGCCCTGCTGCGTGCGGCCACGCTCGTCACCGGCCAGCAGCATCGGCGTGCCCTGCGAGAGCAACAGCGTCGCCAGGAGATTACGCTGCTGTCGGGCGCGCAACGCATTCACCTGCGGATCGTCGGTTGGCCCCTCGACGCCACCGTTCCATGAGTTGTTATGGCTCTCGCCATCCTGGTTATTCTCACCATTGGCTTCGTTGTGTTTCTCGTTGTAACTCACCAGATCACGCAGGGTAAAGCCATCGTGCGCCGTAATGAAGTTAATCGAGGCATAGGGGCTGCGCCCGTTATGCTGATACAGATCGCTGGAGCCGCTCAGACGGTAGGCCAGTTCCGCCACCTGCGCTTCGTCGCCCTTCCAGTAGCGCCGTACCGTGTCGCGGTACTTACCATTCCACTCGGCCCACAGCACCGGGAAGTTGCCCACCTGGTAGCCCCCCGGCCCGACATCCCAGGGCTCGGCGATCAGTTTCACCTGGGAGAGCACCGGATCTTGATGGATCGTATCGAAGAAGGAGGAGAGCCGGTCGCCCTCGTAGAGCCCCCGCGCCAGGGTGGTTGCCAGGTCAAAGCGGAACCCATCGACATGCATCTCCGTCACCCAGTAGCGCAGGCTGTCCATAATCAGTTGCAGTGTGCGCGGTTGCAGCAGATTCAGGCTGTTCCCCGTGCCGGTGTAGTCCATGTAGTAGCGCAGATTATCATCCACCAACCGATAGTAGACCGGATTGTCTACCCCTTTCATCGAGAGCATCGGCCCCAGATGATTGCCCTCGGCGGTATGGTTGTAGACCACATCAAGAATGACCTCGATTCCGGCAGCATGCAGGGTCTTGACCATCGCCTTAAACTCCGCTATCTGCCCACCCAGATCACCACTGCTGCTGTAGCGTGCATCGGGCGCAAAGTAAGCCAGGGTATTGTAGCCCCAGTAGTTGTGCAGATCGCGCTCCACCAGGTGGCGGTCATCCAGAAAGTGATGCACCGGCAGCAGTTCAACGGCAGTGATACCGAGCGACGTAAAATAGTTCACGACGGAGGGCCAGGCCAGCCCGGCATAGGTTCCTCGGAGCGGTTTCGGCACATCCGGGTGGAGTTGCGTAAACCCCTTCACATGTAGTTCATAAATGATGGAGTCGTGGAGCGGGATTTGCGGCGGCCGGTCATTCCCCCAGGAAAAAGCACCGTCGGGAATTACCGAGCGCGGCATGTAGGGCGCACTATCCCGTTCGTCCAGCGCCAGATCTTCCTCCGGATCGCCGATGGGATAGCCGAATATGGCGTCATGCCAGGTCATCCGGTTGGTGACGGCCTTGGCGTAGGGATCAACCAGCAGCTTATGCGGATTGTAGCGCAGCCCGGCCGTCGGCGCATGCTCCCCATAGATCCGATAGCCGTAGAGTTGTCCGGGACGCGCCCCGACAATATAGCCATGCCAGACATAGTCGGTCTGGGTAGTCAACGGAACGCGCACTGCCTCGCGCGCCGCGTCGGGGCTGTCGAACAGGCACAACTCGACGGCGGTCGCGTGCTCGGCAAAAATGGCAAAGTTTACCCCCTCGCCATCCCATGTTGCACCAAGTGGGTAAGGCACCCCGGGCTTGATTGGAAGTGTGGTCATAGATCCTCTCTAAAGTAAGCCATGAAACATGATCCTGGTTCAATATAACGCATTAGTTACAGGAGTTACGCGGTGAGCCTTCAAACCGGACAGTTACCCCGATGGAAGCCCGCTTCGCCTGCGGCAGCATGGTACATTTTTTATCTTTTTCACGAACATGTGGCTCACAGACACGACTTACGCGGTGTGCGTTCAAACGGACCGTTTGCTCTCGATAACGGCGTATTTCGCCTGCGGCAGCATGGTACTTTTTTGTCTTGTTCCGGAACATGTGGCTTGAAGAGCCACATGTTCCGGAACAAGCATGTCACATTTCACCCTGCCGGCGGCGCATTGGGCCATTTGTCCAGGCAGACGCCTGGTTTGAAACCGACCGCGTAAGTCGTGTCTGTGAGCCACATGTTCCGGAAAAAGCATGTCACATTCCACCCTGCCGGCGGCGCATCCCAGCCGGCGGATGGACGACCACGCAATTCCTGTTCGCTACACAAGGTACACGGTCGTTGACCCGACAGGGAGTTTTGCCTCCGGCAGGGCGGAAGATACCAGGCTTGTTCATAAAAAATTTGCACAAGATGCAAATTTTTTATGAACAAGCAGAAAAGCGTACCATGCTGCCGCAGGCGCATCGGGCCGTTCATCCAGGTAAACCCCTGGTTTGGAACCGGCCGCGTAACTCCTGTTAATTACGCTATTCCTGGCAAATCATCCGGATCATGCAAGTTACGTGCCACAAGGCAGGCGATCCCCCGGCATAGATGTTGCTGATCGCAACTTCAACTTTACTTTGGGAAGGAATGAAATGAAACCAATTACAACCCGGGTCCGTGGAAGAACCCAGCTTATTTCACAAAAACGTTGCACATAGTGCAACGTTTTTGTGAAAAAGGTCGAAATGTACCATGCTGCCGCAGGCAAAACCAGCTTGCGGGTCTGGCACGCGGCTGGAACAGTCTACACCGCATAAGTGGTGTGAATTAGCAAACACCATCATACATTATGTAATGTACCAGGGCGAAGTTAACCGTATGCTGCTGCGTGTTCGGATACATATTCTTGCAAGAACTGACTGAGAGTAGCCACAAATACGTCAACGCACTCGACGTGGGGCAGGTGTCCACTGCCGGGAATCATGGCAAGCTGTCCGTGTGTGAGCCGTTTGCCGGCAGCCTGGGCCTGGCGCGGGGGCAGAACCCGATCGCGCGTACCCCAGATCATCAGCGTTGGCAGGTCGAGGTCAGGCAAGCTATCAAGCTGAATCTCCCGTTCGCGCTGGCCCTTGAGGGTCAGTTCACTCCGCGCAGTTGCCACCGTCGCCTCAAGATAACCGGGGAGACGCGCCATCTGGTACATTGGCACCAGCCACGCCCGGGGCACCCGCAACGGATTGCCAAAGAGCAACCCCGACACACTGAGCGCCCACTGCCATGCACCGATGCTGGTTCTATGCCAGGCGATGATCAACCGGCCTAACCCCGGAACGGTGAGTAAGCGCAGAACCGGCGTGACGCCACGCCCCATGCCCGCGCTCGCAACCAGACCGAGCGCCGACACACGCGCAGGAGCCGCGCGCACCAGGTGCAGCGCAATCAACCCACCGAGCGAGTTACCCACCAGGGCGACCTTTTCCAGCCCCAGGGTGTCAAGCATCGCCATGATGCACGCCGCAAAAAAAGCCGGGGAGTAGGGCACATCCGGTTTCGCGCTGGTACCAAAGCCAGGTAAATGTGGAGCAAAGACCTGATAGTGGCGGGCCAGTTCGGGCAGCACCCATTGCCACGAGTGCGCACTATCGCCCAGACCATGCAGCAGCAACAGCGGCGGGCCTTCCCCAGCCGTCAGATAGTCCATCGACAGCGTTCCGTCCACACCGGCAATGCCGGTGATCTGGACACGCCGTTCCTTGATCGTCAAACTCATTGTTCGCACACCTTTCATGCGCAATACGCATTCCTTCGTCAGGAAAGCCGCGGGTTGTATAGCATATGGTGTGCCAGGAAAAAGCTTCGCACTCAGTGCTTCGTTCTCAACGCCCGATTCTCCGCCAGGGCCGAGCGTGCCGCAAAATACCCACACATGCCATGCACCCCACCCCCCGGCGGTGTCGCCGATGAGCAGAGGTAGAGCCCCGGCAACGGCGTGGCATACGGGTTGATCCGCATTGCCGGGCGCGTAAAGAGTTGCCGGAAATCCTGGACGCCCCCATTGATATCGCCGCCGACATAGTTGGCGTTGTACTGCTCCAGCGCCGCCGGACCTATCGCATGCCGCGCCAGAATGCGCTGCCGGAAACCGGGAGCAAAGCGCTCGATCTGCGCCTCGATCCGCTCGGTCATATCGAAGGTGGAACCGTTGGGAACGTGGCAGTAGGCCCAGACCGTCTGCTTGCCCGCCGGGGCGCGCGTCGGATCAAACAGGCTCTGCTGGGCCAGCAGCACAAACGGATGCTCGGGCGGATCACCCCGCCAGGCGGCCCGCTCCCCGACGGCGATCTCCTCCAGCGTGCCGCCGAGATGCACCGTCCCCGCGCGGCGGCACGCTTCGGCGCGCCAGGGGATCGGCCCGTCGAGCGCCAGGTCCAGCTTGAACACGCCGGGACCATAGCGATACCCCGCCAGCGTGCGGCGATACCCCGCCGGCAGACGGTTGCCCGCAATCCGCAACAACTGACGCGGCGTAATATCGCACAGGATTACCCGGGCCGCCGGTAGTTGCCCCAGGTCAGTAACCGGTGTGCCGGTGACAACCTCCCCACCCAGCGTACGCAGGTGGGCCGCCAGCGCATCCGCGATGCGTTGCGCGCCACCACGCGGCATGGGCCAGCCAACCGCATGCCCGGCCATACCCAGCACCAGACCAAACGCCGCGCTGGGCGGTTGCTCTAACGGCAGAATGGCATGGCAGGCCAGCCCCGCCAGCAGCGCGCGGGCCGGTTCCCCGCGAAAGGCACTCGCCGCCAGCCCCGCAGCCGAGCGGATCGCGCTGAGGCCAAACCGCGCCAGCGCAAAGGGATGGCGCGGGAAGCGCAGCGGGCCAAGGATGCCCGCCGTGATCTTATCCCAGTCGCGCACCACCGGCGACATCAGTTGGGCATAGCCGGACGCATCCGGGCCGAGCGTTGCGCCGGTTGCCTGTACCGAGCGCTCCAGCAGGACGACCGAACCATCGTCCAGCGGATGCGCCAGCGGTGCCGCCGGGTGAATCCACTCCAGGCCATACTGCGCCAGCGGCAAAGTGCGCAAGAAGGGCGAGCCAATGCCCAGGGGATGGATGGCCGAGCAGATATCGTGAACAAAGCCGGGCAGCGTCAACTCTGCCGAACGCGTGCCGCCGCCGATCTGGTCGGCGGCCTCAAGTACCAGCACGGAACAGCCCGCCTGCGCCAGCGTGATCGCCGCTGCCAGACCATTCGGCCCGGAGCCGACTACCACGGCATCATACCGCTCCCGCCGGGGAGCCTCCTGATTGGTCATCATACGCCTACACTCTCCTTAGAGCCTGTCTGAAAAGATGATGCGCGGCGGTCCCACGGCATGCCGGGGGCCCTGCGACACCGGACAGCGCCCCCGGCGTCCCGGCGTCAGCCGGTTCCGGCCACACCCCGGCTGAACTCCCGCTCCGGGGCCGTCGCCCCATGACCAACCCGTTTCAGACCGTCTCTTAAAAACACGACGCACACCGTGCGCGTTCAAACAGACCGTTTGCTCTCGATAACGGCATATTTCGCCTGCG
>JGI12109J20283_10101784_pt1 | contig 12022 bp, 10 predicted proteins | sample ElkSlonscriptome_12_FD_20283 | JGI IMG/M metagenome (IMG submission 20283) | reverse complement strand
CCACTTCAACTTCCTGTTATGCGGCGATCCCCGAGAGGATTAGCTCATTCACATCCGTTCGAGTACTGGCATGTTCAACTGTAATAGCGATGACATTACCATTGGCGTCGTAGTCAAGGAGGGTGTTCTCGTCCAAGTCCTTCGTTTCTACACTCGGAGCCTGGGTCAGCTCGATGTAGAGAGTGTCAGTGTCATCAAAGTAGCTCATTTTCATGGCTTAAAACCTCGGCCGAAAAAAGGGAAAAAGGGGACGGATTTATTTTCCAGATCGCCTCTCACAGCGAAAATGGGCGAAAATGGGGACGGATTTATTTTCCAGATCGCCTCTCAGACAGCGCTCTGTGCTAGCTCTTCCTTATGGCATTTCGCTCCAATCATAATGATTGCTGAGTTGAGAAGCTGTCCGTCGTTGGCGCTTTGTCGATGGCATTTCTGGTCTGGGCAACCTTATGTTGCCAATCATTGCTGTCCCATAACTTTTCACAGAAACCGGAGCTGCGTTTGTTGAAACTTATCTGGTAGCTTAGGCGGATCACCTCTCAGTAGTGAAAGGAGGTCCCGCCGTTCAAACAAATTGAGCTGCAGCAAGCGAATCATCTGCTGAAGACTCTGGTTGATGCGGTTACTGAACTTGATCCAGGCCATTAGCAAGTAGGTGCACATAGCGATCCAGATTTGCGTCAGCACTGCATTTTTAGAAGTGCCAACAAAGGATTTAATCTTGAGATTTTGCTTGATGCACTTGAAGAACAATTCGATTTGCCAGCGCGCTTTGTAGACGTCAGCAATGGTCTTGGCAGCCAGTTGAAAGTTATTGGTCAAAAACACGTAGTGTTTACCGGTCTCAGGGTCGCGGTAACCGATACGGCGCAAGGGGATCGGGCAAGCCTTGGCCTTCGAGCCCGTGATGAGAATGGTCTGATCACAAGTCAGCCCCTTGGCTTTGAGCACTTTGCGCCGTTCTATGATGCGGTAGGTGGCATTACGCTTTTGTCGGGTGACAAAGAAAATACCCTTGTCATTCAGGGTGTTGAACCAGGCGTAGTCGACATAGGCGCGATCAATGGCGACGATGCTGCCAGCAGGCAAGTCCAGAGTGCGACCAATGGTGACATCATGGGTCTTGCCATCGGTGATAGTGACAAAGCTGGGAAGATGCCCTTCGTGGTCAAGTCCCACATGGATTTTTACAGCACCTTTGGTGCTGCGGAATTTCGCCCAGGGAAAGACCGACAGACACAGATCAATGGTCGTGGCATCCAGGGAATACAGCTTATTGCTGAACCGAAAGCCGTGCCGTGGAGCCAGTGCCTGGCATCGGCTCAGCAGTTTATGGAATAGTGCCTCGTAAAGGGCATAGGATTGGTTTTCATTGACCCGGGCGAGAGAGCTGCGCGTCACCTGAGCGCTACCGAGATGGTAGAGCTTGGCGGTTTGAGCCGAGAGGTTGCTGACAATATCACGCAGGCTACAGCGGCCAGCAAACTGGGCCAGGCTCAGGGCAACGAACTGCGACCAGCGGGACATTTTGCGTAGTTTCTGGCCTTTGTGGTGCTGATTAGCCAGAGACTCGAAGTCATGTCTCGGAACAAGTTTTAGCAATTGAGCGAATACCGTATTATGATGTGCCAAGGCCTGAATCCTCCTGTTTTTGCAGTGTTTGCTAGCACATCCATTGTATCAACTTGTTGAGATTCAGGCCTTTTTTATGTCTGATTTATGGGACAGCAGTGATTCAACTTAGAAGTTTCACCGGCGCTTGACCAGCGAACAGTGTTGGTGGTTGACGATATTCTTGACCATGGAGTGACTCTGGACCACATCGTTCGCTACTGTGACGAGCAGGGCGCCGCCGAGGTCCTGACTGCAGTTTTAGTCGTCAAAAAGCAGTAACGTAAACAGCCACAGTTGCAGGCGGATTTCGTTGGCTTGCGCTGCCCTGATCGGTATATCTGTGGTTACGGTATGGACTACAAAGGCTATCTACGCAACATCGACGGCATCTATGCAGTGGCAGATCAGGATCTCTGATCCGGAATTCTTATCAACAGTCCTGCGCCCATCTATTCCAAGGTCTGTGATCCGCGGTTTCCGCGACTGAATAACGCACAGGCGTATTTGACCGCGTCCGCTCGGTATAGCCATCTTGTTACTCCAGTCTGATCAGCCGATCGTGTCCACTTATTTTCAAGCGGACAGGTTCATGATCGAGTTAAGCGTAATTGCTACACACCCCAAGCGTCGAAGGGATTCTTAGGACTGCAATAACAAGGTCATTGCAGCTTGCGAAGAACCCTGAGTGTCCGCCGCAGAGATTGCCAGGGTAGGTGGCGCCAGGGGCAAAGGACGAGCAAACCGACAAACTAAACGGCAAAGCACTGAGCTTCTGTTTCATAATAGCGCTGCTTAACACGGGCAACATAGGGGAGACCTTTTCGTTGAGATAAAACCCAATGGTCTGGTTCAAGTCTTCCCGCATAAGCATTATCCTGAGAGCATACGACGAGTTTTAAGCGCTCGTCCTGCTCAAAAGACTTCATCGCCAGAAGAGTATTGGCCGAACTACCGCCGCGCCGCCAACATTGCTCAAGGACTCCAATATGTTGTCGACCCAAAGCGTCCTTGCCAATAATTACCTGATAAGTTCGACGCGTGATGAGCAAGTAAGGAAGATGATGACGGATCAGCCTATCCAAACGTTGGACCTTGGCAACGATAGCAGAGAACGGCAGATCCCAGCCATTTTTCTCTGCGAGAGAAAAAGCGATATCGCTTAATCCGCCTCGTGCTATGAGATAGTCAGTGCCAACCTCTGTTTCGGCTTCATGAATTGAACTATCACGTCGGTGGACACCAATGGAACCAACGCTGAGCGGGCCCACGTTTTCCGTGTTAACGCTTACCGTGGTCGTTGCGGACAAATCGACTTCCACACATGCCCCTCTGTCGAGCACTCCTTTACTGGCTATCTGGTTTATTATGGAGTCAATTGCCGAGGGGTCCTCAATTACAAATTGACCAAGCCCGTCAGCTCCTGTAGCCAACTTTATTCGGGCTCGTTGATACTTGCCGAGGATGTTATGAATAGCATGGCGAAGGTCTGGTTCGGAGAATACGGCGTAGCCAGGCAAGCCGAACAGGGCGCACGCCTCCGTAAATTCAACGTTCCAACCTTTTGGTCTACAGGCGTTGTTGCTGAGAAGTCTGCGGAATAGCACTTTAGTCTGCTCATGTGGATAGGCGACAAGGCCACCATAGAAATTTGACTCATCCAATCTCAGGTCGGCAATCAAATGCCTACCACATAAGGTGCCATGAGGCAAAATGAATGCGTCCTTGCCGGCCAGGAGTTCCCGATTTAAAGACTGTAATTCTTGATCGGTCGAAATGGTCGGACCAACAAAAGATCCGTGACCTAAGATTTCAGCGACAGCCCCGGCATAAGCAGTTTGGCGATCCACAACATATTTGTCCTGCGTTTTCCAGGCGCCGGATTGCTCCACGGTTGTTTCCAACTGATTTGCACAAGGAGGTTCAAGGATGACTACCTCAAACCGGCGGCTTGGACAAACAGACACACTGCTCATAAAGCATCCCAATCTTTCTTTGTGGCGCGACGTCGTCCACATGTGCCAGCCGCAATGCTGCGGAAGTCGCTCCCTTCCAGTCCCTCTCAAGTTATCATATCTATTCACCAATCGACTTCCCAGCACGCCTTGAGGACGGCATTGCGACGGCTGACTGCAGCCGCTCAGTGTCGGTATGCCGAAAAGAAAACGAAGTCTGCCCCTCTGCGCGCCAGACTGTCTCCCGGAGGCGGGCGATGCGCCGAAGCCCTCCGCACCGTTCACGATAGGGTGTCAAGCAATAGTATTCACTGGTCCGATTCCGGGGTGAAAGCTGAAATGAAGCTCTGAAATTTTCGTTGATCCACACCGACAAAATCCCTGGAAGCTTCCACGCGCAAGGCAGGGCAATCAGAACCCTCTGCGGCTTCTTCGAAGGCGTTTTGTAGTTCCGGTTTGAGCAGCGACAATACCTCGGGGGCACAGTCAATACGCAGCAAGAAATTTGCCTCCCGATCCTGGATGACCTGGTATTGACGAATGGAACCGGGATTGGCCAGGGAATATTCCACGAGAAACCTCTGAATGGCTCCCCAACGAGGGAATGTGCCCTCGGGCAGGTAGGCGATGCGTCGGTAGCGGCCGATAATGTCAGCGAATGAGGGCAGTTTCCTGCCGCAGGGGCAGGGTCCCCCTGCCACTTCGGCGAGGTCGTCCGCATCATAGCGCAATAGTGGCATGAGTGAGTTGTTCAAGCCCGTAACCAGCAGGCGCCCAGTCTCTCCTGGTGCGCATTGGCGGCCGTCATCGTCGACAATCTCAACCAGGCAGTGTTCACTGTGCACATGATAGCGACCTGCTTCCGGACAGCGGCTGGCCACCAGACCGATTTCATTAAGGCCATAGTTCTGCTGTACTGGAACCTGCAGCGCATTTTCTGCCAGTTTGCGCATGGCTGGTGTCAGGGTCTGGGAAATCGCCAGAGCGCCATGCAATTGGTCGAGTGCGGCGGCATCGATGACTTGCAGTGAAAGATGCTCGATGCCTGCCGCCTGCATGAGCAAGTAGTTGGGGTGCAAAGACCCAAGCAAGTCAGCTTGCGCAGTCACCGGATTGGCATGGCTGAACCCCCAGGAAGGGCCGGTTTCAAACTTGTCTCCCAGCAGTGGCCAGGTTTGCAGTTGCTGGACAACGCCCTTCGGAATGGACTTACCCTGGTCTTCCGGTGAGAGCTCGGCCGCCGGACGTATGCTGAGCAGCGAGCCATGGGGTTGCCAGCGAAACCAGCGCAGCTCGCGCTGTTTCAGCCAGGGGAAAAAGCCCAAGCTGAGGTTGCTGTGGCGGACGGTGACGGGTTCACCGGTGCTACCGGAAGTTCGTGTGTAGCCACCAAAGCTTTGTCCACGCATGGGCTGTCGTGCGTGGAGGAGATCCTGGGCAGCGATAATCTCACGCCTTTCTAGTATTGGCAGATTGCTCAATACTCCGGCGTCGCGAAGGTGGCGACGACGGATGCCACACTCCAGAAACTTATCCTGGTAATAGGGAACCGTGTCATAACAGTGTTCCATAAGAACCTGCAATAGCCGGTCCGTTTGCAGCTTTTGTGCGGTCGATTCTGTGAATTCATTATGTAATAAACGGTTATGAACAGGCCGATTGCGATATTCTGCACGCAGTCGCCATTGCTTTTGCACCTCGGCTTCAAGCTCCGAATTCGTTGCCACACTGGTATTAATGACCCATCTCCCAATCGCGATCTGCTAACGCATTACCCTGGTAATCCGGATGTGCGGTTTCTTACCTACAGTGTAACCTAGCTCTCCAGTTCGCCTCTATTCCGGTGGATTTGAGTAAAACTCTGATTAATATTGAGACGTGACTTGAAGATCTGGTGTGCCCTGGGGCCGGAGCAATGTGGAATCATTCAGCGGAGGTGAGGGACGAACCTTCGACTGAAGCAGCAAGCCAGTGAAATCAAAATTTAGCTCCGCTGCTCGCCGATTGCTGAAGAGAAGGGAGAAAGGATATTGCCGGGAACACACAGATTTAGGGCAAATTCAAAAAACTTGGAATTGATTGAGTACCAGCCCTAGTGCCATGCCCTCTTCCTGTTTGAGCTGGGGGGTATCCGACCAAACAATCTTTCTGGAAAAAGTACCTCAATGAGGGAAACCCTGGCTTCAATTTCTATCCACCAGGGCCGTGATGTAGCTCTCGTTTATTGAACAATCACTGTAATCCCAGGTCAATTCTTTGCCATGCCACTTCTCGCTATGCCTTATGTACTGTGCCTTACATGTGTGAGGACGTAGTGATAGTGTTAGTGCTAGTCTCAGTGTTAATAAAAGTAATAGTGAAAGTATCAGTGAAAGTGATTTACACGGACACCCACTTTATCGAAGCCGTTTCACGAGGGGTTGCCGATGACGATGGGCCCAGACCAAAACTCAGCGTAAATCCAACAGACAGCGAGCGGTACGCGGCTCTCCGTCGGTTTTACGCAAACGGGGGAACTTATACTCTGGAAAGTTCCACTCTTGTCCGGCAGATCCAAATTGCAGAGAATCCGAACAACAATAAGTACAACCATGGCCACTGAGATTCGATTCGAGGGGAATGACATCATCTGGCACACTTTTCATCCTAATGATGGCGGCCAGCCACGTACTGACATCACAGTCACCAAGAAGCTGGTTCGAGTGGAATAATGCGATGACGGGTTGCTGAGTACTCGTCGATAATGGGTTCTACCCCGTTTCTACGGCCGGTTCTAAAACGCTCGTAAACTCCTGATCCCGCTCTTTTGGTTCTGAAAATAGGGGCGTATACTCGAGGACATCGCAGTACTTTCGACAATCCTCACCAAGAAGGAGAGAGCCATGGGTTCTAAGAAAACTGATCGAAGGGATTTCCTCAAGCAGAGTGCTGCGATGGCAGGCGCAGCCGCGCTTGGCGCCACCGCCAGGTCTGCGACCGGGCAGCTTCCCGGACCTGAGGCCCAGATGCCAGGCACCCCAGAGTTGGTCGCCTACGGCAAACGCTCCCGCTTCGTGACTTCGGAACGAATTCCCCACGGTGGCAGGCCCTCGCCGGACTCATTCGGTCTGGATTTTCATATCGCCACTCCGCTGCAGGATCAACTGGGGTTGATCACTCCTTCCTCGCTGCACTATGTGGGCACCACGCGAGGGTCCTTCGTTCCCGATATCGACCCTGATAAACACCGGTTGATGATTCACGGCATGGTGGACAACCCACTCGTGTTCACCCTGGATGAATTGAAGCGGTTTCCATCAGTCACCCGGTTGCACTTTATCGAGTGTGCGGGTAACCGCGCCAGGAGCAATCACGTGACGGTGCAGGAAACACACGGCATGACAAGTTGCGCGGAATGGACTGGCGTGCTCCTGTCTACCTTGCTGGAAGAAGCAGGTGTCCAGGATGGTGGCGACTGGATAATCGCGGAAGGAGTGGAAGAAGTCCTCGGCACCTCAAGCATTCCCATGACCAAGGCTATGGCGGATTGCATTGTCTGTTATGGAATGAACGGTGAGCCAGTACGTCCGCAGCAGGGATTCCCGCTGCGCCTGATCGTGCCGGGCGGCGAGGGCATTCTTAACGTGAAATGGCTGCGCCGGATTAAAGTCGTTGATCAGTTCTATATGACGTATAACGATTACGGCCACCTGCGTCAGGATCCGGATGATGCCGCCTTGAGTTTGCAAATTGGACCGAAGTCGGTGATCACTTATCCCTCCGGTGGTCAGCAAATTCCTGGGCCGGGTTTTTATGAGGTGCGTGGTTTAGCCTGGTCGGGCGGTGGCAGAGTTTCCCGTGTGGAAGTCACGATCAATGGCGGTGCCACCTGGTTTGACGCCGACCTGCGCGGTGAAGCCCATCCCCATGCCCATACCGCGTTCAGCTTCAACTGGACCTGGAATGGCGAACCCTGTGAGTTGCAGTCACGGTGTATCGATGAGTTGGGTTCCATTCAGCCAACACGCCAGGAAGCGATCGCCTATTGGGACGACAAGGGCGGCTCAACTCGCGTAAAAGGCCAGGACAATTCAATCCAGCCCTGGCGCATTGATGCGGATGGGAGCGTGCACAATGCGATCACTTAGAACAATTTTATCACTGTTGCCGGTGCTGTGTGTCGCCCTTGGCGTTACCACGAACGCCCAATCACCGAACTACGGCCTTGGCAGAGCCCCCACCGAGGCGGAAATCCGGGCCTGGGACATTTCAATTTCTCCGGTCACAGGGGAAGAGCTCCCTGCTGGCAGAGGCAATGCCGACCAGGGTTCAGAGTTATTTATGTCGAAAGGCTGTGCGGGATGCCATGGCACGGACGGTCAGGGGATGCTGGCGCCGCGTCTTGTAAAGAGGGATATGCCCACACCTGACGATCCGTGGCAGTGGGGTCGCGTGTTACCGATTCGTGCACCCTATGCGCCGGTGATCTGGGACTACATCAATCGCGGCATGCCCCTGGGAGCTGAAGGCACGCTGACTGCCAGTGAAGTCTATGCGCTGACTGCGTTCCTGTTGTATATGAATGATGTCATCGGCGACGATCAGATGATGCTGGATCAGGAAACTTTACCCAGGATTCAGATGCCTAATCGTGATAACTGGGCGCCGCTTCCCGCCTGGTTGCCAAATCAGCCCAGACTGCCGGGCTATCCGTACTGAGACTGATCCAAACCTGCGGGATCTGCGGCAAAAGGGACTTAGGGACACTAATAGTTTAATAGCTTAAGCACCTCCATGCCTCTCGATATTGGTTTTTCTATCGCTAGCGACGGGAACGGTCGTTAAACTATTAAGCTATTAGTGTCCCCACTCCTCAAGCCCAGAGTGAACCTGACTCGCTTTCATGGCGTCTTCTTCCTCTTCCAAGCCGAACTACCAGCTATCCCATCATCGATGTCTACAACGGCGGCTCCCTGAGGGGTACGGTCGTTGCGCTGGACAAGGCGATCGAATTGGCCGGCCCGGATACCAGGGTGATAGCTGGCCATGGTCTCGAGGTCGTAGGTCGAGATGAACGCATCGAAGTTGGCGACATGATTCTGGACGTTCAGAACCAGATTTTAGGCATGATTCGAGAGGGAAAGAGATTGCACGAGGTGATAGAAGCAAGGCCGACGGCTGCCTATGACGCCGAATGGACCGACGTTCCAGGTTGGGGTCCGGAAGATTTATACCCATCGTCTATCATGAACTGGAAGGCTCCGGACGCCTCACCGACCGATAACGCCACGGGCCAATCCTTGCATCAGAACTTCGGATTTCAATAAGGGTGTTGTCCAGGCAGTTTTTTTTGTTACTTTACCTGATTCAGGGCATTCGCAGTTTAAAATGTGGGACTTGTTAAGCGTAGCTGAATGGACGCCGCCCGGTCACCGGGTCGTCGAACACACCGATAGATTCTGCCCGAAGCTTTCCTGGTCTTTGCAACGGTGCCCCGCGGCATTGCAATTTTTCCGTAACCCCATCCGCTCCCGGGGCGTCTAATCATCCAGGCAAGCCATTTATTGACCAGCGGGGCGGCGCATGTTCACAAATTATCTGATAACTTTTTTTCGCGGCATCTTGAAGCAGAAGATCTACTCCGCAATTAATGTCTTCGGATTGGCCATCGGCATCACTGCAAGCCTGCTGATAGTGACGTATGTGCAGTATGAACTCAGTTTCGATAGCTATCATGAGAACCTCGAGCGGATCTATCGAATTAATCTTCATGGCAGCATGATGGGGCAGGAAATCAGTGCCGCGACCAGCCCCTATCCAATGGCGGCTGCCCTGGTGAATGAATTTCCCGTAATCGAGAATGCCGCACGAGTGCGGCCATACTTTGCCGAACCCATGGTGCAGCTCGGTGAACTGCGCTATCAGGAACCGAATGTTTTTCATGTGGATCCGAGCTTTTTCCAGATTTTTTCTTTTGAATTGCTGGAGGGCAATCCGGTCACGGCATTGACTGACCCTTATTCAGTCGTTGTCGCGGCATCCATCGCGCGCAAATATTACCCGGACAGTAATGCCGTGGGTCAAGTCCTGCGCTTCAACAATGATCAGGACTTTAGAATCACGGGCGTGATGCAGGATGTACCGCCCAACTCCCATTTCCATCCAGAGATTCTGGTTTCATTCACCTCCGATGAAAATCATGATCAGCAGATGTGGGTTTCCAACAATATTCAGACCTATCTGTTGGTCCGGCCTGGTACCAACGTTGAAAATCTGGAAGAGAATCTGCAGACCCTGGTTGCCAAATATGTCGCTCCGCAGATCGAGATGGGTATCGGAATCACTTTTGAAGAGTTTCTGAATAGTGGTGGTAACTGGGCCTATGGCATGACCGCGCTGGAGGATATCCATCTGGATAACGCTATCGACGGGCAGATAGAGCCCTCTGGTAACGCTGCCTATGTGTACACGTTCCAGGCGATTGCTGTCTTCATTCTCATATTGGCCTGTATCAACTTCATGAATCTTTCAACCGCTCGATCCGCCAATCGAGCCCAGGAAATAGGAATAAGAAAAGTGATGGGAGCTTCCCGCGGCCAACTCGCCATTCAGTTTCTGCTCGAATCGATTCTGATCACATTTTTGGCACTGCTGATCGCCTTGCCCCTCGTGTTTGCCTCGCTGCCTGTACTCAATGCCATTACCGATCGGCAGATGGACATGGCATTTCTACTGAATCCGTTCGGCATTCTCTATCTGATTGTCTTTGCTACCCTGGTTGGTCTGCTTTCAGGCAGCTACCCGGCTTTTTTTCTCTCCAGGTTCAACCCTCAGCAAGTCTTGAAGGGCACGCTGAGTCGCGGCGGCAAAAATGCCTGGTTGCGTGGTGGCCTTGTGGTGTTTCAGTTTGCCATCTCTATATCACTGATATCCGCAACGTTGATTGTCTTTGACCAGCTCAGTTTCATGCGGGATAAGCCACTGGGTTTCAACAAGGAACAAGTGTTGGTTGTTGATCGTGCTTTTGGACTTGAAGAGCGGTTAGACAGTTTCAAAAACCGAATCAGACAATTGCCTGGTGTAATCGATGCCTCCTCGAGCCAGCATATGCCTGGCGAGCAGGGTGATGTGAATGGATTTATGGTGCAGGGTAGGCCACAAGCAGAGAGCTATGCCATTTCACGGTTCACAGTCGATTATGATTACGTGGAGACGCTCGGCATCGAGGTCATTGAAGGCCGGTCATTTGCGGAGGAATTCAGTGGTGAGCATCCTGGATTCCTGCTTAACGAAGCCGCCGTCACCATGTTGGGGCTGGATGATCCACTGTCTACCGTCATGATGGAGCCGACTGGAAATAATAATCAACTCGAAATGGACATCGGGCCGGTCATTGGCGTGATTCGTGATTTTCATTTCCAGTCGCTGCACCAGGAAATTGAACCGATGATCATGCGCATCGGAGGTTTTGCCCGATTTTTGGTAGTACGACTGCAAGCGGACAATGTACAGGGCACTATTCGCGCGATAGAAGGTACCTGGCAGGAAATGACCGGTGGGCAGCCGTTTCAATATAGCTTTCTGGACGAAGACTTCGAAGCCCTGCACGAGGGTGAGCAGAAAATGGGAGAAATTTTTGTCGGCTTCTCTCTGCTTGCCATCATCATTGCCTGTCTCGGTCTGTACGGACTGGCGTCCTATACCACCGAGCAGCGCACCAAGGAGATTGGCATACGAAAGACAATGGGTGCGACGGTAGCCGATATCGTGTTGCTCATGTCTAAAGACTTCATGCTTCTGGTCGCGATTGCGCTGGCGGTTTCGATACCGGTCGCTTTATTGGCTATGAACGAGTGGTTGCAGTTGTTTGCCTACCGAATCGAAATTGGCCCGCGTGCCTTTGTCCTGTCTGGCCTCGCCGCAATCCTGCTCGCTTTTATCACCGTCAGCTATCAGTCAGCCATCGCCGCCAACACCAATCCTGGTATTACTCTGCGCGAAGAGTAGTTTTCCGAAGCTTGCAGTGTCCTCTCTCGAAGAAATTGCTTCGTGTCACTTAACAGATATTCAGCATGAAAAAACCAACGCGTCTTCGCGCCAAACAGTAAACATAGAGCAGCCACCGCGCCGCCCGGACGGGGCAAGGGCAACACTAGCAACAAACGCCGCCTGCAGCAGGATGACAAATCCCCTTCTGAACGCCATGCCGCCATGCCCTGGGCGCAGCGTTTGAAGCGGGAGTTCAATATACCCCAGGGCTCCTTCTCTTGATGCTTCGCATCAATTCACCTTGTCGACATTGAAACCTGCGAGAAGTGCCAGGGTCCGGTCAGGATCATTGCCTGTGTCGAGGATCCGGCAGTGATCCGGTGGATTCTGGAACATTTGCGAAGCAGGGGGCCTGCCGACTCTCAGGCACGATTACCGCCGGAGAGAGCGCCGCCGCAACTCGGCCTGTTCGACCAGGCACAGCGGAG
>JGI12109J20283_10208340_pt1 | contig 12025 bp, 12 predicted proteins | sample ElkSlonscriptome_12_FD_20283 | JGI IMG/M metagenome (IMG submission 20283) | reverse complement strand
CGAGCCGCTCGCCGCCGATCTCGAAGGTGCCCTCGACCGGCCGGGCGGCTAGGCGGGCCATCAGCGCGGCGATATCGCCGGCGTGGACGGGCTGGCGCAGTCCGCGACCGGCGATCGGAAACCAGCCGCGCCGCGCCAGCCATTCGCCGATGCCGTCGATCGAGGCATGAGCGTTCGACCCGTAAATGAGCGTTGGTCGAATCAGGCTCAGCGTGATGCCGCGTCGCAGACAAAGATCGCGCAGCTGCTCTTCATGGCTGACCAGTTTGTCGATCCGCCGCCGCTTCGATTCGGCGGTGTGGCGATCGAACAGCATCTCCGCCGAACTGAGAGCGACGATACGCCGAAGCGTGGGCATCGTGCTGGCCTGGCGCAGCGCCGGGCCCAGCGAATCGGCCGATGCGGAGATCATGATCGTCGACTCGACGCAGGCGCGTTCCCGGGAAAGGTCGTACTGCAGCCAGGTCAGGTTGGGGCGGCTGTAGTCCGGTACCCGGGCTGCAACCGCCATGACCGTGGCGCCGCCGCCGAGTAGCGCGGCCAAGGTGTCTTCGCCCGCTGCGCCCTCGACGCCGACCAGCAGCACCGGCGCGATCTGGCGCTGATGCCGATCGAATTCCGAGGCCGGTCCATTGGTCTGCACCACGTCGATCAGGTCGAGTTGCGCACGATTGCCGGTCGCGAGCCGCTCGGGAGGCATATGTACATGATCACTCGCGTTTCTCCGGTTGGGACGGCCGGTTCAGGCAATCCAGATCGACCGACGACGATCTCTGAATCTAGCTGAGAGGTCCATCGAATCTTGGCAACATTCGCGCAGCCTCTTTCTCGGCCAGTGACGATCGCTAACCGGGTAGTAAAGCAATGGTCTCCCGCTCGGGTGCTTATTCGGCGGGTTTGATGGTGGCCCAGACCCTCCTCGCAAACCGGACAAGTGGAAGAAGTGGCGCACGTAACCAGGGACGAGAGTTGATTCTGCGCTTGGTCTTGCCTAGATTCAACCAGAAGTGGTAGCTGAATACTTTTCCCAGATCGGACCAGAAGGCCCGGATATTCTTGCCGTCTACCTTGCCTGCGGTATAGCTCTCCTGGTGGACAAAGTCGGTGAAGCGCCGTTTGCCGCGTTTTACGTTCAGTGTCGCTTCAAGATAAGCCTTGCCGTAGCGCTGGTCGGGCTCAAGATGGCAGCCCTCTGCCCATTCATTCCAGGCATTGATGAACACCAAGGGGTCCTCGTCACCACGCTCTATCGTCTTGTCAACCGTAGAAGCGAGCCAGTGCTCGTAGTTCTCGGGGGTGGCGTTGTACATGAGCACTGCCCTTTCTCGGGTTCGCGCGGTATTGTCCCAGGAAGGGAATACCGTCTTGAATACACGGTCACCCTTGTAGTTTCGCTTCAAGAAGGAATTGGCTACCGCTGAGTATTGCATTGCCGTGCCCCTGAAGTTTTCAGTAAAAAGGATTTCATGATTCATGAATCCCTCGGAGGCATTGTGCGGCGGGAACTCGACTCCACTATCGAATCCGAAACGGGTGTAATCGTTGTTGCCGTGCGTCAGTGCCCCGCAGAGATGAATTTCTCCGAGCCCGACATCCCGGCAATACTGGCGCCAGACTCGAGCGCTTTTCGCAGCGTCCGGCATGTGCTGGGGGCAGTAGATGATGATGAAGGGCTTTCCGTCGACCCTGATGTAGCGCGTGTCCTGCAGCACCGGAACCAGGTCTTTTATGAAATTTGTATCGTCGCCCGGTTGGTACTTCTGTTTCATGATGACATCGTGATCAGCGGCATCCCAGCGCCGCGTCCAGTTCTCGTTGGCCCAGCAGATGCAGAACGGAAAATCACTTTCAGGGTCTGCCAGCATGGCGTTCATCGGCTGTTCGAGTACCCGGTCTCCAGAAAACCAGTAGTAGTGATAGCAAAACCCATCGATTCCAAATGCCTTTGCCATCTCGATCTGGGCATGGCGTGTCTCGTCGAGACGTAAATCGTAAAAACCGAGGTCGGCAGGCAGGTGCGGCTGGTAGTGCCCGTCAAACAGCGGCTTGGCCCGCGTGGCATTGGTCCATTCGGTGAATCCCTTGCCCCAATTCCTGTCATTTTCAGGGATCGGGTGAAACTGAGGCAGGTAGAAGGCGATAAATCTCGGCGTCGGCATCTTGTTTGAATTCCAGCGTAATCGCATGTTTGCTCAATGAATCGTTCGGACCTGATGAAGCTTCCTATGTCTCGATGCCTATCGCATCGATCACGGCGCGGAAACGCTTCAGTCCGCTTGCAAAAGAATAGTTATCCTCGAATAGTTGGATGCCATTGCGGGAGAGTTCTTGCCAAAGGTTCTCGTCGGTGTAGGCCTCGATGATGGACTCGGAAAATTCCTGGGCATCCCGCGCGATCATGATGTTGTTTCGGTGCGTCAGCGGCATGCCCTCGGCAGCAATCGGAGTGGCGACACACGGCAGGCCGTGCGCAAGGCTGGTTCCCACCTTCCCCTTGATGCCCGCGCCGTAGCGCAGCGGTGCGATAGAAAGGCGACAGCGATCAAGAACGGGCGAAAGATGTTCGACAAAACCCAGGGCATCGATATCGGCGGCTTGCCCGAGCTCTAAAACCGAGTCTGGCATGTTGCTTCCGATAACGATCAGGTGGATGCCGGGAATGGCATCCCGTACCGCTTGCCAGACCTCGTTGACGAAGTAATGGATCGCGTCAACATTAGGAGAATGCGCAAAGCCGCCGATAAAGACGAGGTCGCGACGATTGGAAAAACCACCGCCCTGTGCCTGAGTTTCCCTGATGTAGGGAATGTGGAACACCTTAAGGTCAGGAGCTTCTTCGGCAAGAAGGTCTCTCTCGACCGTGCTGATAACGATCGACGCGTCGCTGATGCGCATGATATCGAGCTCGATTTCCCGGTATTGCCTGCTCTTTTCTCTGAGCTCGGTCGAGTCTTCCATTTCGGCCTGGCGCTGGAGCCGGAGAAAATGCAGGTCGACGGTATTGAACACAATGCGGGCATCCGGGCACAGCCGTCTGACAGCATAGGCCAACTCAGGATCCTCCTGAGCTCTAAAGAGAAGGACCATGTCGTATTTGCGGCCGTGAATTTCAAGGTGATGCTCCAGGCTGTCTACCAATGGATAGAACAGCGGTTGCACACCCATCTGTTCGAGCCTGTAAGTGTATGGACCATCGTGACGCAGATCGAATGGAAAAAACACGATCTGGAAGCCGAGCTCAAGCAGCATCTCCATGTAGTGATCGGTATCGATCGATCCGGAATCCCGATCCGGACGCGGCGTTTGCACGTCGCACACCAGGACAAGCGGTCTTTCGTCCTTTTGTACCGGAGCTTGCTGATACTCGCGCCAGCGCCTGAATGCACCGGTATGGGCGAAAAGGAACGGAATATGAGTAAAGCACCAGCTGGACAGGCGCTGTTTCAGGCCAGCTGTGTTCTCGTGATTCATGAAAACGCTTGATCCGTCCGAAAGCGGTCCGCCGTGAAAAATCCCCGGCAGGAAAATGAAGACATACCCGCCGCCGCGTCCAGGGTGCCTGTTCTCAAAGCGGGTGCAGTCTGCCTCATTCCGGATCCAAGGGACGATCGCAGTTGCACGCCGCGACTGCGTTGGCGACGGCTTGCGGCAGCGGGCGGGTACAGGCGAGAGCCAGTTCGCGGACGTGCTTTGGGCAAGTGGTGCCGAACACGGCACCGCTGATGTTCGGTTGCGCCAACACCCAGCGAAGTGCGAGTTGAGCTCGCGACCAGCCTGGAGCGGTAAGTGCGTTTCGGAGGCACCGGCGACGGCGCGCGGCGATCCGGCCATTGTTTCGCAACAGCGCTCGAGCCATGTACCACAAGCCGCTACGGCTGGTCATCCAGCGCGCGACGGGCGGCGCAAAGCGCATGCGTGCAAGAGGCTCTGCGGCGAGCACGCCCTGACCGCTATCGGCGGCCCTGCGGACCAGGTCGATATCGTGCGCGGCGATGACTGAAACGAAGGGCATCAGGACGTCGAACGGGGCTTTGCCCACTACATGTTCCAATACATCGGCGCTGGCGTTAACGCCAATCAATTGCAGCTTCCCATCGGTCCGCAGCTGATCCAGCGTGGTGAGCAACTCGTCAGTGAGTTCGCCGGGAGCCGGACCGTGCAGTTGCAGGAGCGCTATGCGCTCCAGTCCCAGGCGCCCCAGGCTCTTGTGGACCTGGTCCACGATCCCGGCGGGAGTGAAATCGCGGTTGATTCGCCCACGCTCGGTAACGCATTTTCCGGCTTTGGTGGCAATGGTCAATTGGTCGATGGGCACATGGGAGTAGCGCAACAACCGTCCCAGGCGACGCTCTGCTTCGCCTGCGGCGTAGGACGCGCCGGTATCGAACAGGGTGATGCCGCATTCCAGCGCGGCTTCGAACACGGCGCGCGCACGCTGCTCCGGAAAACCGGGCCGTGCCCAGTAGCTGGCGCATCCGAGCCCCAGCCGAGATACCTCCCATCCGGTGGCGCCGAGGGCCTGTCGTGGAACACAGCTCATCGGCGCCCGCGCCGGGCATTGGCCCAGGCTCGCGGTGTGCGCAGCAGCGCGTGGCCGATCAGCGCCGCCAGCCACATCGGTCGCTGCCAGCGCGGAAACGACGGCGCGCAGTGGCGCTTCAGATAGATCCACAATCCACGGTGCTTGGCCCACAGAACGCGTACCGGGCGGGTTGTCGACGATCGGCCGCCGGCGTGCACGATCTCGACCTCCGGCGTCCAACGCAGCGTCCAGCCGGCTTGCGCCAGGCGAACGAACAGGTCGAGGTCCTCGAAGTGGAGCGGGTAGGCCGGGTCCATGCCGCCGACCTCCTCGAATGCGGCTCGGCGAACCAGCATGCAGGCACCGGAGACCGCCTCGACTTCCACCGGGGCATCCGGCTGCGTCGTCGCGGTCAGGTCCACTCCGTCGTTGCCTTTGACGAGCAGCTCATTGAGTACGCGCTGCGGAGTGGGCAGTCGCCGGCGGCTGCCGCGCTGCTCGCGGCCGTCCGGATCCAGCACCTTGCCGGAGACCAGCGCGGCGTGCGGATCACTGTCCAGCTCCAAGATCAGTCGCGCCAGCGCTTCGGGTTGGATCAGGCAATCCGGATTGAGCAGCAGCAAGAATTCCGTGGTCGTGCCGTGCGCGGCGCGGTTGACGCCTGCGGCAAAGCCGGGATTCCGACCGGTGCGATCGATCGAGACCCCGGGTCCTTCCAGACCCTCGAGGCTGGCGTCGGTGGAACCATGGTCGACGATCCGGAGCGCCGGCAAACATGCACCCTCCGGCCGGACGGTCGCCACAGCGCGGGCAAGCCAGGCACCGGCGTTGTAATTGACGATCAGAACCGTGACGCGATCCAGCGGATCGGGCGCCGCGTTCATTTGCGTACGCCGGGCCATAGTTTCGAAATGAACTGCCGCAGACGGCCTGGGCGCGCGGCGTCGGCGTGCTCGATACGGGCCTCGAGGCGGGCGATCTCTGCGTCGCGTTCGGCAAGGGCTTCACTGACCAGGATGTGTTTGCGAACCACGTCGTTGTAGTGTCCGTATACGCTTTCGGCGCCATCATCGAACAGCGACAGTGCCGGGGGTTCGGGAAGCGGCGCGTCGGTGGCCGCCGCGATGGCGATGAAATACATCGGTGCCTGCATCGGTTGCAGCGCGCGATGAACCGATCCGTCGTCACCGGCGCCGAGATGCTCGGCGGCCAGGCCGGTTTCGGCGCTGTCGAGCTGCCACAGCGCCGAGTGGAACAGCAGCTTCTGACCGTACAGCCGGAAGTTCGGGAAGTGCCGCCCGAGCAGATCCTCGAGTTCGGGGCGATACAGCTCGCGAACGTGAAATTCGTTGCGGTAGCCCGTGTCGTCGGAGTAGGTCTTGCGGTCCGGCGAAGACAGCAGCAGGAATCCACCGGGTCGAAGCACTCGCCTGAAGCTGGCCAGCAGTTCCTCGTGCTCGACGAGGTGCTCCAGGGTTTCGAACGACACCACGACGTCGAATCGATGGTTGTCGAACGGCAGTTCCAGCGCGTTGGCGGCCATGAACTCCAGCCCCGGCCGCGCGTAGCGCCGGTCGGCGTGATCGATACTCTCGGTGTCGATGTCGACGCCGACGACCGTGCGTGCGGTGTCGGCGAGCAGCCGTGATCCGTAACCTTCCCCGCAAGCGCAGTCGAGCACGTCGAGATCGCCGACCAGACCCCGAGCCCAGGCGTAGCGGTGCCAGTGCTCGTAGAAGATCTCGCGCACGCACTCCGGAGTGAAGCGTTCGCCGGTGAATTCAAGTTTCTTTCCTTGTGCCGCGCGGCTCATTGCTACAGCCGGAATTCCTTGCCAAGGTAGACGTTGCGGACTTCTTCGTCCGCGAGCACCGCGTCGGGCGGACCCTGGGTCAGTACGCGGCCTTCGGAAATGATGTAGGCGCGGTCGCAGATGCCCAGCGTTTCGCGGACGTTGTGATCGGTAATGAGGATGCCGATGTCGCGATCGCGCAGGTGACTGACGATGTTCTGGATCTCGCCGACCGAGATCGGGTCGACGCCGGCAAACGGTTCGTCGAGCAGGATGAAGCGTGGGTCTGCGGCCAACGCGCGCGCGATCTCGACGCGTCGCCGCTCGCCTCCGGAAAGGCTGGCACCCATCTGGTCCGCGAGATGAGCGACGTGGAATTCCTCCATCAGCCGGTCGAGCTCGTCCTTGCGCTGCTGGCGATCCAGGTCCTTGCGAAGCTCGAGAATCGCCTCGATGTTGTGCTGAACCGACAGCCGCCGGAAGATCGATGCTTCCTGCGGCAGGTAGCCGAGGCCTCGGCGGGCCCGGCGATGCATGTTGGCACGCGTGAGGTCGTGGTCGTCGAGCGTGATCCGGCCGCCGTCGGCCGGCACCAGGCCGACGACCATGTAGAAGCAGGTGGTCTTGCCGGCGCCATTGGGGCCGAGCAGCCCGACCACTTCACCGCGATGGACCTCCATCGACACGTCGTGCACGACGGCGCGACCGCGATAGCGCTTGACGAGGTGTTCTGCGTGCAGCATCAGTGAATCGCCGGCGGTTGTTCCGGGGGACGGTCGCCGTCTTCGGTTTCGGCGTCGGCTACGTTCGTCTCGCCCGATTCGGCGGTCTCACTTTCGGCTGCCGATTCCATCTCCTGCGGGGGAGCGACGTTGTCCGAGCCGGAATTACCGATCGATTCGTCACCGGCCTGCTGCGGGGCTGGAAAAGTTTCCGGGCTGCCTTCGCTGAGGCTTTCGGGTTCGAGAATGACGCGCACTCGGTTGCCTTCGCCGGTCGCGCGCCCGGCCAGGCTCTCGGTGTCGAGGTCGTAGGTCAGTTCGTCGCCGGTGTATTCGCCGCGCTCGTGTTCCAGACGGGCGGCGCCGCTGAGGGTGACGACATTTTCAGCGACGTCGAATTGAATTCGCTGCGCTTCGCCCTCGACCACGGTGCCGTCGTCCAGTCGATCGACCCATCTCGTTGGATTGCCGGTGAGTTCGATTTCGGTGATCCGGCCATCGGCCTGGCGAACGACGCCCTGATCGGCATCGACCCGCATCGGTCCACGCGTGATCGTGACATTGCCTTCGAAGCGATTGACGCCGGCGCGCATGTCGTAGCTGGTGGTCTCGGAATCGATGATGATCGGTGCCTCGGCCGCTTCCGCGCCGCCAGCCGTTTCCGATTCCTGTGCCGTTGCCGAGCTAAGGCCGAGCAGCAGGATCAGCGGCGCGATAGATCGCATGCGCATCGCGTGTCAGCTCCATTCGTTCCTGATCGATCCAGACGGTAAGAGTACCACCGGTCAGTAGATTGCCGGCCTGCTCGACGCGCGCCGGTCCCGGGGAATGCACGGTGGCATGCGCCTCGTCGTACTCGAGTCGCTCGGACTCGATGAACAGCTCGCCGCGCGGGTCGGGGCGCTGCATTTTCACGTCGCCTTCCAGCGTCAGGCGCCTTGCATTTCGGTCGATGATTCCGCGGTCGGATCGACCGGTCCAGCCCTGCACTTCCGGTCCGATCTCGAAGCTCGGTTCGGTCACCGTGGCTCGGCGAGTGACGGCGTCGTGATTCAGACGCGGACCGGCAACGCGCAGCGTGAGCTGACCGCTGTCGTCGAAGAACGCGGCGTTGAAATTCTCCAGCGCATAGTCGATGCGCTGGTCGGTTCGGGCGATCGGGCCAATCTCGGGCTGGACCGCCAGATTGAGCCACCAGTTTCCGGCGGCCGCGGCAGCAAGAACGACAAGCCCTGCCAGCCAGTAACGTTTGCGGCCTATTCGAACGATGCGCGCCATCGATCCAGCATTCCGTGTGCGGCCAGCAGGAGCTCGGCGGCTTCGCGAACGGCGCCGCGCCCGCCGCTGGCTGCAGTGGCGTAGTCGGCTCGGGAGAGGATCCAGGCGTCGGCATCACCCGGGCAGAGCTTGATCGCCGCGCGTCGCATGGCCGGCCAGTCGACCAGGTCGTCGCCCATGTAGGCCGTATGCTCGGCGTCGATTCCGGTACTCGTCAGCAACTCGACGAATGCGGCGCCCTTGTCTTCACGACCCTGCAGCAACAGCTCGATGCCGAGCTCGGCGGCGCGCGATTCCACCAGCCGGGACCGACGTGCGGTCAGCATCGCGACCGTGAACCCGTTTCGCATCAGCGCCTTGAGCCCGAGTCCGTCACGCGAATGGAACGCCTTGATCTCCTGCCCGGTGTCGTCCCGGTAAAGCCGCCCGTCGGTCATCACGCCGTCGACGTCGAACACGACCAGCCGCACTGCGGCACAGCGCTGGAGCAGCGTCTCGGAAACGTTCGAAGCGCTCATACCACCCCGGCCTGCAGGAGGTCCTGAAAGTTCAGCGCACCGACCAGCTGCCGCTCGTCGTCGACGACCAGCAGCCCCTGGATCCGGCGCGCCTGCATCATCTCTACCGCGCTGGCGGCCAGATCGTCCGGGCCGATGGTCTGAGGCGCCGGCGTCATCAGCTCCTCGACCGCAATGCTGCGGATGTCGCCGGGCTGGTCCAGCGCGCGGCGGAGGTCGCCGTCGGTCAGGATGCCGACGACTCGCCGTTGATCATCGACTACGGCGCACAGGCCAAGTCGCCCGCGGGTCATGGCCACGATGGCCTCGGAAACCGATTGTCCGGGTGCGACGACGGGCAGCTCTTCGCCGCGGTGCATCACGTCGCTGATGTGCAGCAGCAGGCGTTTACCCAGCGTTCCACCCGGGTGCGAGCGGGCGAAATCCTCGGCCGTGAACCCGCGCGCCTGGAGCAGCGCGATGGCCAGCGCGTCGCCGAGCGCCAGCTGGGCTGAAGTCGAGGCCGTCGGCGCCAGACCGAGTGGACAGGCCTCGCGATCGACGCTGGTATCGAGATGCACGTCGGCGAATTCGGCAAGCGTCGAGCCCGGTTTGCCGGTCATCGCGATCAGCTGGATGCCGATGCGCTTGACCACCGGCAGCAGCGCCAGCAGTTCTCCGGTCTCGCCTGAATTCGACAGCGCGACCAGCAGATCTCCGGATCGAATCATGCCGAGGTCGCCGTGGCTGGCTTCGGCCGGGTGGACGAAGAAGGCCGGGGTGCCGGTCGAGGCCAGCGTGGCGGCCAGCTTGTGACCGATGTGTCCTGATTTCCCCATGCCGGTCACGATCAGGTGTCCATTACAGGCGAGGATCAACCTGCACGCATCGATGAAGGCCTGGTCGAGCCGAGCGCCGAGCGCATGGATGGCCTCGGCCTCGGTTTCCAGCACTTCGCGAGCGCAGTCGATCAGCTTTTTCGAATCGAGTGGGGGATGGGTCATTTCGAGAGCCGCTATCCTAGCGCCTCCTGGAACACCACGAATTGATAGATCACGTAGGTGGCCAGCAGCAGGGCGGCGCTGACCCGACCGACGCGACCGGAAAAGTAGGCCATCGCCCCAAGCATGATGAAGGTCAGGGCCATGACCGGGAGGTCGCGCACGATCAAATCCCGCTCGATCGACATCGGATGAATCAATGCCGCGATGCCGAGAACGCCGAGCAGGTTGAACAGGTTGGAGCCCAGAATGTTGCCGATGCACAGATCGTCCTCGCGTCGGAGCGCGCTGGCGATGGCGGCGGCGAGCTCCGGCAGGCTGGTGCCGAGGGCCACGACGGTCAGGCCGATGACCGCCTCGGATACGCCCATCAGTTCGGCCAGGCCGATCGCGCCGTTGACCAGAATCTGTGCGCTCAGCGGCAGCATGACGAGACCCACGCCGGTCCAGATTGCCGCGCTCCGGGTCGACATCCCGCTTGCGATTTCGCTCATCAGCGCCTGGGTAGAGGAATCGACCTGGCTCGATCGCTTTCCGCGGTAAATCATGGCGCCGAGAAACACCGCAAGGCCACCGGCAAGCAGCAGTCCGTCGAATCGGGACAAGTGGCCGTTGACCATCAGGAGCGCGGTGCCGACGGTGACGATTGCAAGCAGCGGGAATTCGCGTTTGCGGGTCGATCGTTCGACCGACATCGGGTAGACCAGCCCGGTCAGCCCGAGGATCAGGCCGATGTTGGCGATGTTGGAGCCCAGTGCATTACCCACGGCCAGCGACGGATTGCCTTCCAACGAGGCGAGCGCGGAAACCACCATTTCCGGTGCTGAAGTGCCGAAACCGACGATCGTGACGCCGACAACCAGCGCCGAGACGCCGTAGTTTCGGGCCAGCGCCGAAGCCCCGGCGACCAGCCGGTCCGCCGACCAGACCAACAGCACGAAGCCTATGGCCAGGTAGATCAGCGCGGTCAACAGGCTCATTCAGTGCTCTCCCGTGCCAGGTCGTCTCGTTTCGGCCCGGGCGGGTCGCAGTGCAGAAAATCGATCATCGCCATCCGGATGTCGGCGCCGGGGCCGGTTGGTTTCCAGGCACACCCCGGTCCCGAAGACCGAGTTGCGCGAACATCACATCGTTTACCATAAAGCGCTATCAACTCCACCTGTGCTTCCGGCCGGAACGGGCTTTCGTCGCCGAAAGCGCATCCCGGGTTGCGAAAGCGAAGGAATCAAAGAAACATGGACAGCGAACGGATCAAAGCGCTGTTGAACGCTGCTTTTCCCGATGCCAGGGTCAGTGTTTCCAGCGAAGATAACGTACATTTTAGCGCGAAAGTCGTGGACGCCGGTTTCGACGGTCTGTCGAGGGTCGCCCGGCACCGCAAGGCACACGCGGCGATCGGTCCGGCACTGGGCCGGGAAATCCACGCGCTGACGATCTCTCTGAAAACGCCCGACGAAGAATCGCCGTGATGACCTGTATCGAGATCGACGGAGGCGTGGCGCTGAAGGGTTCCGTAGCGATATCCGGCGCCAAGAACGCCGTCCTGCCGATTCTCATGGCCAGCCTGCTGACCGATCAACCGTGCCGGGTCAAGAACGTTCCGCATTTGAAGGACGTGACCACGACGATCGAGCTACTCGCGCAGATGGGCGCTGAGGCCGGCCTGGCCGACCAGTTCACCATTGAACTGGACACGTCTGGCGTTGCTCATCAGGAAGCCCCGTACGACCTGGTCAAGACCATGCGTGCATCGGTGTTGGTCCTCGGGCCTTTGCTCGGCCGTTTCGGCCGCGCGCGTGTCTCGCTGCCCGGCGGCTGCGCGATCGGTTCCCGTCCGGTCGATCAGCACCTTCGCGGTCTGACCGCGCTGGGTGCGGACGTGCGCGTCGAATCCGGCTACATCGTTGCAGAGGCGCGCGAGCTGCGCGGTGCCCGGATCGTGCTGGACACGGCGACGGTCACCGGGACTGAAAACATCATGATGGCCGCAGTCACTGCATCCGGCGTGACCGTGATCGAGAACGCGGCGCAGGAGCCCGAGGTCGTCGACCTGGCGAACTGTCTCAATAGCATGGGCGCGCGGATCGAAGGCGCCGGCACCAACGCCATCGAAATCCACGGCGGGACCCGGCTGGGCGGGTACGATCACGTTGTTCTTCCCGACCGTATCGAGGCGGGTACTTTTTTGGTTGCCGCCGCGATGACCGGCGGCC
>JGI12109J20283_10131783_pt1 | contig 12025 bp, 8 predicted proteins | sample ElkSlonscriptome_12_FD_20283 | JGI IMG/M metagenome (IMG submission 20283) | reverse complement strand
CGAAATAGAACCCCTCTCAGGAACCCCTCACCCATGACCGAAACAGGTTCAGCATAGGACAGACCGGCAGAGTCTGCCGGCGTCGCTGGTCGTGGCGCCCCCGGTGCCCGCCGCTCAGCGCAGCTCAGCGGTGCTGCCTGGGATGGGCTTGACCGGCTCGGCACGTCCCCCCAACTGCTCGGCGAGGAACTGCTCGATTCTGGCAAAGGCATCGAGGCGATTCTCGGGCCGGGCAAAGCCGTGGCCTTCGTCCGGGAAGACGAGGTAAGTCACCGGCAAATCCTTTTCTCGCATGGCCGCGACGATCTGGTTGGATTCTGCGATCTTCACGCGCGGGTCGTTGGCGCCCTGGAGCACCATTAGCGGCGCCTCGATCTGCTCGGCGTGGAAGAAGGGTGAGATCCGTCGATTGAGCGCTTGATCGTTCTCGACGTCGCCTACCCGCAGCACCAGCTCACGCTTCGCTGGTGCCCAATAAGGCGGAATGGATTCGAACAGCGTCTTGATGTGAGAGGGGCCGACAATGTCGACGCCGCAGGCGTAGAGATCCGGCGTGAAGGCCAGCCCGGCGAGTGTCGCATAGCCACCGTAGGAGCCGCCGAAAATGCAGATTCGCTCGGGGTCGGCGATGCCCTGCTCGACGGCCCAGCGCACCGAGTCGGTCAGGTCGTGCTGCATCGCGCCGACCCCCCACTCCTGGTTGCCGGCATTGAGGAAGGCCTTGCCGAAGCCGGTGGAGCCGCGGAAATTGACCTGCAACACCGCGTAGCCGCGGTTCGCGAGCCATTGCGCCTGCGCATCATAGCCCCAGTCGTCCCGCGCCCAAGGACCGCCGTGCACGAGGAGCACCATCGGCAGCTCCTTGCCCTCAATCCCCGGCGGGCGGGTGAGATAGCTCGGCAGTTTGAGGCCGTCCCGGGCGGTGACCACGAGCGGCTGCATCTCGGCAAGACGATACTCCGCGAGCTCGGGGCGAGTCACGAAGAGGCGCTCGGCGTGGCGCGGCTCGCGTTGATAGAGATAGTAGCTGGTCGGGCCGTCGTCAGGCTGGAAGGCGACGATCCAGCGATCGTCCGCCAGGGTTCGATCGCCCACGATCAATGTGCCCTCGCCCTGGTCGCGCAGATAGGCGAGGTCGTCGGCGATGGCCTCGTCAATGACCTCCCACCTGGGCTTGAGATAGTCGAATTCGACCGCCTGGATGCGGTGCTCGGTCGGATGCGCGATGACCGAGCTGACATCGCTCTGCGGGTCCTGGGCGAGTTCGTCGGTCACCTTGCCCGTCTCGACGTCGACGGCGACCAGGCGCGTGGTATCGGACCCGAGAGAGCTGGTCATGAACAAGCGGTCGCCATCCTTGTCGAAGCCGATCGCGCTGCCGTTCTCGCCAAAGGGGAAGCGCAGCAGCTCGCGCCACGGCTGCTCCTCGCTGTCGCGCACACGGATGATGGTGTCACCGGATTCCGGATCGGTCGCCTCGGCGGCACGGATGTGAAACTGCGCATCGGTGAGCCAACCGGTGACATCGCCGGGGTTCTTTGTGTCGAGCGTCAAATCGCCGCTCTCGAGGTCGATCCTGTACATGTCGAAGACACTCGGGTCGCGTCTGTTGAGCCCCACTAGGACCTGCTTCGGCCGTACCGGGTCGGTGATCAAGTTCTCTGCACGCACGCCGTCGAACGGCGTGAGGTTACGCACGGCACTGCCTTCCAGGTCCACCGCATAGAGGTGCCAGTTCTCGTCGCCCCCCTCGTCCTGCAGGTAGAGAATGCGGCGCCCGTCCTCTGACCAGTGATGGCGACGGATGCCGCGCTCCGTGTCTGCGGTGACCTGCCGCGGCGCCGCTCCAAGGTCGGCTGGTTGCACCCAGACATTGAGAACTCCCTTCTGCGAGGGCGCCAGCCAGCTCAGATGCGCACCATCCGGGGAGATGCGGGCTTGGGTGCGGGTCGGATTGCCGAACAGAACTTCGCGCGGGACCAACTCGGGTAGCCCGTCGTCGGCGAAGCTGGGGCCGGCGAGGCCCAGTGCGAGGATGGGGAAGAAGATCTGTTGGTGCATTAGGCGGCTCTCGAGAATTGAGGAGACGGTTGAGAGGACCTGTGGACTGTCAGAGCGTTGGTTCCGGCCCAGCCGCAGTCAAGACACGCACCGGCGTTGGCCGCCGCAACGCGCACAGCGGCAAGGACGCGATCGGTGGCACCGGCTCGACCTCGTCCGGCGTGCACCACAACCGCAGCTCCGCCGCCCGGCTGCCCAGGCGCGGCAGCGAGGTCGTGACGGCGATGGGGACGGCCAGCAAGGCGCCGACGTAAAATGGCGACAAAAGGAGCGCCGCATCCGCGCCCGTGAGGCCCAGGACCAGCAGGGCGCCGCCTCCGACAAGGGTCTGCGGCCAGAGGCGGCGCATGGCCGTGCGCGGCGCGACGCGGTGCAGGGCGCGGTCCTGTGCCCTCCAGAACACGGCACGACCAAAGACGAGGCCGCCAATGAAGCGGGTGTGCGCGATGGCCATGATCGGCGCGATCAGGGCCGAGAACAGGACCTCGGCGATGCTGCTCGCCAGCAGCGGCATGGCCCCCCCATATTGACGCCGGCCGCGTGATGTCGCGAGCGCGTCGATCAGCGTGGCGAGCTTCGGCGCAAACACCATCGTCAAGACCGACGCCAGCAGGAGTGCGCCGGTCGCTGGGTCGAAGACCGGGTCGGCGGTGCTGGCGAGCCGGAATAGACCGACCAGCATCAGCAGGACCCAGGCCGGCGAGGCGACGAACATGAGGATCGCCAGCGCGAGCTGGATGCGGCTGACGGGCTCCAGACCCGGTAGCCGCAAGAGCTTAAGGTACTGGAGATTGCCCTGACACCAGCGCAGGTCGCGGTCGATGAATGCCGGCAGGGTTGTGGGATTTTCCTCCCAGCTGCCGGACTCGATCGGCATCACGCGCACCGCGAACCCGGCGCGCCGCATCAGTGCCGCCTCGACCTGGTCGTGGCTCAAGATCCAGCCGCCGAGCGGCCCACGGCCCGGCAGACGCGGCAATTCGCAATGCGCCGTGAAGGGCGCCACGCGCAAGAGCGCGTTGTGCCCCCAATAAGGCCCGGCATCGGCCTGCCACCAGGCGCTGCCGATCGTATAGCTCTTCATGCCGAGGCGCATGCCGAACTGGAAGGGTCGGGCGAAGGCGCTAGCCGAAGGCAGGCCCGCCACGAGCGTCTGGAGTATGCCGAGCTGCGGTGCGGCCTGCATGGTCCGCACCATCCGCAGGATGGTGTTGGCGGTCATCAGGCTGTCGGCATCGAGCACCAGCATGAAGTCGTAGGCGAGACCCCAGCGGTCGCAGAAGTCGCGGATGTTGCCGGCCTTGAACCCGGTGTTGTGCTCGCGCCGCCGGTAGGTGATACCCATCTGGCCGTGCCAGCGCGCCGCCAGATGCTGGATGCGACTCTGCTCCGCAGCGATCGCCTCTGGGCGATGCGAGTCACTGAGGACGAAGATGTGGAAGCGATCGGCGTCGCCCTGCGCGACCAGGTCGGCGATCATGAGGTCCAAATTCCGCCCCACTGCGTCGATGTCCTCGTCGCGAATGCAGCTCAGGATCGCCGTGCGGGCCCAAATCGGGGAACGGTCGCTGCTGTCGACCAAGGGTGGGCACACCGCCCGGGCCGTATCCGGCTTGGTGCGCATCACCATCAACCCGATGGCGGCATTCCAAAACCCGATAGCGGTCCACGGGAGGGTCACAGCGAACAGTGCCGTCATGACGGTGTCGACGCCATCGAAGCCGCCGACCGACAGGCTGGCGACCATCAACGCGGTGGCGCCGGTCACGGTGAAGAGGACCAGGAGCGCGAACAACCTGCGACGAGCCCGAATCGGCATGCCGACGATCGCGTCTTCGTCGTCGGACAAATGGGGCAAACGACCACCCTGGCTCATCTCTGCTCCTCCGCAAACTGACCACGGCGGGTCACGGACTACAACCGATGGCGCCAAAGCCACAACCCATGGCGGCAACCACGGTCACGCGAATGATCGGGAGCAGGTGGACGCAAAGCCCCCGCTCGCCGGCCGTCGCGATATGCGGTCAGACGTCTTCTTTTGCCAGCGTCAAGCCCCATTGCCCGCACTTGCGACCGGCAAGCTCGATGGCCGCGGCCACGGCCTCGCGCGCGGGCCTGCCACGCAGCAGGGCATCGATGACCCCGGCGTTGAAGACGTCCCCGGCACCCAGGGTATCGACAACCTGTGGTGGGACATGTGCCGGAAGCCGAGCGGCGATCCCGCCGCGGGCGAGATAGGCGGCGCCATGCGCCCCCCAGCCGACGACGCACAGCTCGGCGGTGGTGCGGGCAAGCAGGTCCTTTAGGAATGGCTCAGGTTCGCTGAACCCGCTGCCCTCGGCGAACCCGCGACTGGCGAGAAGGACATCCGGGCCGTCGAGCAGCGAATCGATGTCCGGCCGCGTCTTCTCGAGCTCCAGCGAGATGGTGAGACCCGACCGCTCCCTTCGAGCACGGCGAATCATGGACGCCGTCGCGCGCGGATTGCGTCCCTCGAAGTGGACCCAGTCGACACCGTCAAGCGAAACGCGCTCGAAGGCATCGGCCCCGAGCTCGGGAAGGTCTCGGAAATGGACGATTGTGCGACTGCCATTGGCGCGACTCGACACGACGTAGGAGGTCGGCGTCGTGCCCCCGCGCACGCGCACGACATCGCTGGCAGCGACCCCGTGACGCGCAAGATCCGCGAGAACCAGGTCGCCCGCCGCGTCTTCGCCGAGGGTCCCGACCCACCGGCATCGATGACCGAGCTGCGCGAGGACGACGAGGCTATTGGTCGCGTTCCCACCGCGCAGCCGCCGCTGGGCGCTCGCACGGACTTCGGCGTCCTCCTCCGGATAGGTCGCGACTTCGTTGATCAGGTCGAGCGTGGCGATGCCGACCCCAAGCACGGTCGACGCTGTCGCGTTGCCTGGATCCTTGCCGGTGGCCTCCTCGCCCTCATCCTTGGCCAGATGTTCGTCATGGAAGGGCTCAAGGTCGGCTTGATGCCCTCGCGGTATCGGCGAGACTTTGGAAAAGGAGATACTGAGCGTCATGGTCCCCGCGGGCAGGGCCGATGAGCTCTTCGGGCTGAGCTACCACACCGCGCGGCTGCACCACATCAATCGAAGATGCCGTAGTGATGCGCGCCCTCGAGGACGCCACTCGTGTAGTAGCCGCTCAGGCCCTGGAACCCGCCCTGGGCGAAGTAGAGCCGCAAATCCGGGCGCTCCGCCTGGGCGCGCTTGACGTTCTCCACGAGCTGCTCGTCGGCATTGCGCACGAGTACGCCGGCAAAGCCAGCCGTCAGCGGGAAGATGTCGTTGCCACTATCGCCACAGAAGACGACGCGACTCTTCTGGACCCCAAGCGCCTCGGCGACGTATTCCAGCGCCGTTTGTTTGGTCGCGGAGTTCGGTAGGAAGTCGAGCAAGCCCTTGCCGTCCTGAGAGTCGTAGCTGTAGATGATGACCTCGTCGAAACGATCACGCACGCGCCGGTCGACCTCTCCGAGGATCGCCTCGCGCTGGTCGTGCGCAACGTAGTAGCTCTGCTTGAATTGATTCAGGTGCTCGGCCTCCTGCTCCCGAACGCCATCGAGGTCGCTGAGGAGCGCCCTGACCGCATTGGCATCCCACCTGGGGCTGGCTTCGCGCACGTGGCGAATCCAGCCCTCGTCGAATGTCCAGGCGCCGTTCTCATACCGTCGGATCGTTGTCCCGACATCACCAAGCAAGAAATCCGGGTGACGAATACCGTATTGCGCAATCGCCTTCTCAGTCAGGTCCAAGTTGCGCCCAGTCACGTAGACAACGATGACGCCGTGTTCCTGCGTCAGCGAGTTGAACAATTCGATGGCCGCGTCGTCGGCAGGCCATTGGCCGTTTGGCAGCAAGGTCCTGTCCAAATCCGTCGCCAGTACTTTCATCGTTGTCCTCCGTATCGTGATTGGTTTGGCGCGAGTAGGCCTTCAAGGATACTCGAACAGGCTTTCTTCCCCATGCCCGTCGGTATGCGCGATGGCAAAGCGGTGCTCAAGCAAATCGGCCTGCAGCTCGGCGGCATAGGATCCATTGCGCCAGATGAGGTGCAGGAGGTGGTCGTCCGTTTTGCCGATGGTGAGCTCGCCGTCGAAGGCCGGCGAGGTATTGCGCAGGCGCATGAGCTTCAGCTGATCGTGCACGATCGGCTTCTGCAGGCCGGCCTCGACATCCTCGAGCGACAGGTTCGTGCGGTTGATTTCCTTGTGTCCTGCCGCACCGCCGTGGTCGGCCGCGATATAGTCATTGACGCCGGCAAACAAGTCCAGGTACCACACCTGCGGTATCCCAGGCATGAACATCTGGATGGCACGCGCCAGCCGCAGCTTGCGTTCGTCTTCGCCCAGGGCGCTGAAGAAGGTCGCATTCACCTGGTAGTAGGAAATCTTCTTGCCATCTGCGCCGTAGAGGTTCTTGACCCGGCCACCGCGTTCGGTGACCCGGCCCATCACGGCATCGATCTGTTCGTCCTCGAGGAGCCCGGCGCGCCTTATGCCATCGACCTCCGAGCCGCGCAGGTCGAGCACCGGGATGCCATCATGACAGCCGAGCATATTGATCGTGCGGATGCCCCTCTCGCCGATCTCCCGCACCCAGCGCAACAGGTAGGTGCCGGTACCGCGCTCCAGCGCATCGAGCACCAGCCCGGGGAAAAAGAAGTCGTAGACCGGATAGCCCTTCTCGGCGACCTCGTAGTGCAAGCCGCACCCGTACTCGGCATGAATCTCCGGAAAGATGATCAGGTCATACTTCTCGGCGATACCGCGAAGCCGCTCGAGGTAATCCCAGGTCCCCGGTCGGTTGAAGAAATTTCTCTGACCCGGTTCCTTGTGCAGATAGGCGAATGCATCCAAGCGGATGATCTTGGCGCCGTAGGCGCGCAGCTTGCTCAGGGTATCCTCGTAGAAGTCCCACACCAGCTGCGAGCGCGCATTCAGATCCATCTGGCCGAGATAATCGCGATTCCTCTCGACGACGGCGCGGATTGCGTCCGCTTGCTCTGGAAAGTCACTCAAGTCGACCCCGCGCGGTTTACCGCACGACTCGATCGCGTCATTGATACGCGCCGCGATCGTCTCCCTCGCGCTGTCGGTCAGACCCGGGATCCCGGCCAATTCCTCAGGCGCGATCTCGCGATAGGTTACCTGCTGATAGAAGGTATTCCAATACGGCCGGTCGCTGCCATCGGGGAAGCGCACCTTGAGCACCGGCGAATCGGGCTTGCGCATGAAGAGCTTCTCGAGGAATTCCTGCTTCGGCACGATGTATCCGTCGGGCCCCAGGGTCCCGTGGCCCTGCCAAAATTCGTTCCAGTCGATAAAGAAGTCCTTGTACGGGGACGCGTCCCCATGCTGCAATAAATCCTGAAACTGCGGCGAGCGCACCGACAAGTGGTTCAGTATCAAATCGAACTTGAACTGGATGTTGAGCTTGTTCAGCTCCTCCAGGTCGCTCGCCGATACAAGCTCTGGATTGTGATTGTAATCGATAACCGAAAAGCCGCGATCCAGATCGCTATTAAAGAAGGTTGGCAGGATATAGAACAATGAGAAAGCGCCTTCCAGCTCTGGACGCTTAAGGAGCCCGACTGCGTCAGACAGCTTGTCGCCGATGCTATCAGGGTAGGCGTTGAACATGACCCCCTTTGGGAGTGATTGCTTAATCGCTGGTGCTTCGGTCTTCATAGCAATCTCTCTCTTAAATTATATGCGCAATTGCTGATTCTCCGGGTCCCCAACCCGCTCGTCTCTATGATACGACCTTATTCTAAAGAGGCAAGGTAACAGGGTCATTACCCGCAGCGATTTGGTCGTATTGGCAGGCAAGCGAGTCCCGCCAGGGTGCGCCAATACCCCATTGCTCCGCGGCCATGCACCATGGCGCGGCACTTCTGAGCATGACAATGGAACGAGCCGGACCTCCTGAGTCTCAGGCGGCGTCCAGAGTGGAAAGGCCTTCTCGAGCTTGTGCCCCCAGCGCGGTGTCCGGAGTATCGCCCCGAGCCCGTTCCTGTAGAGGCGGCCACGCCGGAGGAGTTCCAAGCGATGCATGGACTCGAGGATTCGCCAGGGACGCGATGTAGCCGTTTGATTAGAGGCGCTAAGTTAGGGAAGAAACGCCACCGCGTCAAGCTGGACTGGCGGGGATTGCACGAGCTCGACGGTCAGGGTAGCGGACCCCGCCGGGCCCATCGCGGTCTCCGGACGCGGCACACAAGGGCCATCTGTCGGCGGGCTCTAACCCGGCGTCTTACAGCCACCGCACGATCTGACCGATATCGCCCTGCACCCGGGGCCGAAATCTGGCGTAGCCGCCCGCCGGTCGCCTCGAGGTCATAGGTCGTCGGCTGCGCCGCCGGCGAGGAGGCGCATCGCCAGCTCCTCGAGTTTGGGCTGGGCGCTGGTATCGACCTCAATGGCTTGCCTGAGCTCGGCATCGTCGAGCGGCTCCCTGCTGGCAAGCTGGCGCTCCAGCACATCGAGGTCGGCCTCCGAGGGGTCTCGGCCCGCGCTCCGCCGCGCGACCAAACGCTGCCGCAGCTCGGGCGCCGACGCCGAAACCGATAGAATGCGGCAGGGTCGTTCGAGCATGGCGGCCAGCTCGAGAAAGGGCTTGCGCTGCGACCGTCGCAGGAAGGCCGCGTCGACGATCACATGCGGGCCCGCGTTCAGGGCAGCGCGCGCGACGTCGAGCAGGCGCGCATAGGTGCGCTGCGAGGCCTCGCTCGTATAGATATCGCCGATGACGGTTGAGTCCGCCTCGGGGCTTAGCCCGAACAAGCGTTTCCGCTCGATATCCGAACGCACGTGCACGGCATCCAGCACGTCCAGCAAGGCGGTCGCAAGCCAACTCTTGCCGGATCCGGAGACGCCGTGGGTGAGAATCAAAAGCGGCTTGGTCGGACGTGTGAAGCCTTCTGCCAGGGCCAGATAGCGCTCGAGGGCGCGCCGCTCGCGTGCCGACTCGCCCGCCGCGACCTGATCCTGGCCGAGGCGGATGGCGATCACTTTGGCGCGTACCATCGCACGGTAGACCTTATAGAGGTCAAGCAGCGGCAGGGCATCGTAGTCCCCCCCCAGCTGCAAATAGCGGTTGAGAAATCGCCGCGCCAGCCGCGCGTACCCGCCTTCCTCGAGATCCATGACGAGGAAGGCAACCTCGCTAATGGTGTCGATCCAACGCAGGTCCGGATTGAATTCGATGGCATCGAAGACGACGATCTCACCGTCGACGACCGCGATGTTGCCGCGATGCATGTCACCGTGACACTCGCGGACACGTCCCGCCTCCCGTCGCGCGTCGATCCGCGCGCCGCACGCCACCGCGCGTTGCTCGGTCCAGGTCGCGAGGCGATCGCCACGATCTTGATCGGCGCGCGCCAGGCGCGGACGAATGTGAACGAAGTTCTCCCGCATGGGCCCGATGACGGCCGGCCTGCTGCCGTAGCCGCTGTCCCGCGCCGCGATCGGAATGGCATCGTGGAAGCGCGCGACGAGCGCCGCGAGCCGGTCGATCAACCCCGGGGTCGGTGCCTGGCGATCGAGCAACGCCTCCTGCGGGAAGCGCCGCATCTTGACGGCGTATTCGATCGCCTCCCCCGCCCCTCCGATGCGCGGCCGCTCCGCAGGGCCGCTAATCGCCTCGACGTTCAGGTAGATACTGGCCGCGAGGCGGCGATTGAGGCGCATCTCTTCGTCACAATAGAACCTGCGGCGTGAGAGCGTCGAGAAATCGAGAAAGCCCAGCGACACCGGCTTCTTCAGCTTATAGGCGTAGTCGCCGGCGAGCAGCACGAGCGAGATGTGGGTCTCGATCTCGTCGACTCGCTCTACCGGGTGGGGGTAGGCACGCGGATGAGTGAGCCCCGCGCGAAGCTTCTCGAAATCCTTTTGGTCTTCGGTCATTGCTCCGCCTTGTGCTGGGTGCGTGATTCGCGAGGCTGCGTCCGGGTCAGGGTTGATCCCTCGTGCCTCGTTGAGTAGGCTTCAGCGCCTCGACAGACTCAGGCTCAACAAATCGCAGCGAAAACAACCATGAACATCGAACGTATCGTCTTGGCCGTCGCCGGCACCTTCATCCTTGCCTCCGTCGTGCTCTCCCAGGTCCACAGCCCCTACTGGCTCCTGTTCACGGCGTTTGTCGGCGCCAACCTTCTGCAGTCCGCCTTCACCGGCTTCTGCCCCCTGGCGGTCATCCTCAAGCGCTTGGGCAAGCAGCCGGGCTCCGCGTTCTGATCGCGCCTGCAAGGCATCGCTCCGGGCGTCACAATCGGGCGGTGCCTGATCCTTTACAATGAAATTCGCTGAGCTCGTTCTCTCTCTCGCCTTCCTGGGAGAGGGTTGGGGTGAGGGAACGATCAGGGGCGAGACGACCTTTCATCGTCCGGGGTGGCTCGGCTCGCCCCATGATCGTTAGCCGCAACGGCGAGCGCCGCGCATACCACACGCCGATTCCACAGAACCGCCTTTGCCATCCGACCAGGCGCGACCGATCCGGAGGCGGACTTTCACTCGGAATCCACCGGTTCGGCCCAGAGGTCATGCACGCCGGCAGCGGTCACTCGCACCTCGATGAAGTCGCCGGGCTCGAGCTCCCAGGCGCCCGGCACGATCACCGCTCCATCGACTTCAGGGGCGTCGCCAGGACCGCGCGCCAGTACGCGCTGATCCTCGACTGCATCCACCAACACCGTCATGCGCGACCCAACACGCGCGGCAAGCTTCCCGCGACTGATCTCTGTCTGCACCGCCATCAGCTCCGCAAGCCGCTCCTGCTTGAGGGTTTCTGGGATCGGATCTGGCAGGGCATTGGCCGCGGCACCGGCGACCGGCGAATAGGCGAAACAGCCGACCCGATCGAGCTGCGCCGACCGCAAGAAGTCGAGGAGCGCGGCGAAGTCCGCCTCGCGCTCGCCGGGAAACCCGACGATGAAACTGCTCCGCACGACCAGGCTTGAGCACTGGGCACGCCAGCGCGCGAGCCGCTCCAGCACCCGCTCGCCTGCCGCCGGGCGCCGCATCGCGCGCAGCACCGGCGGACTGACATGCTGCAATGGCATGTCCAAATACGGCAGAATCGCCTCCTCCGCCATCAGGGGTATGAGGTCATCAATCTGGGGGTGGGGGTAGACATAGTGGAGGCGGACCCAGACCGGGAGCTCACCAAGGCTCCGCGCCAGGGTCGCAAGATCGGTGCGCAGCGCTCGAGCCCGCCAGATATCCAAGCGATGGCGCAGGTCAAAGCCGTAGGCGCCGGTGTCCTGGCCGATGACGATGAGTTCGCGGACCCCGGCCTCGACAAGACGCTCAGCCTCGTCCAGGATCGAGGCGATCGGTCGGCTGACCAGGTCGCCGCGCAGGCTCGGAATCACGCAGAAGCGACATCGATGATGACAGCCTTCGGCGATCTTGAGGTAGGCGTAGTGCGTCGGGGTCAGTTTGATTCCCTGAGGCGGGAGCAGGCTCAGAAGGGGGTCGCGCGGCGCCGGCAGGGACGCGCGCACCGCCGTCATGACGGCGTCAAAGGCCTGAGGCCCGGTGACCGCCAAGACCTCCGGGTGACGTTCGCGTACCACCTCGGCGCGGGCACCCAGGCAACCGGTGACGATCACCCGGCCGTTCTCTTGCAGGGCCTCGGCGATCGCTTCCAGCGACTCCTCGATCGCCGCGTCGATGAAGCCGCAGGTGTTGACGATGACCAGATCGGCTTCAGCATAGGTCGGTGCCGTGCCATAGCCTTCGGCCCGCAAGCGCGTCAGCAGGAGCTCGGAATCCACGGTCGCCTTCGGACAACCGAGACTCACGAAGCCGATTTGTGGGGCCTGTGAATCAACCTGCATGGCTTCGCCTAACGATCATGGGGCGAGCCGAGCCACCCCGGACGATGAAATGTCGTCTCGCCCCTGATCCTTCCCTCACCCCAACCCTCTCCCGGAGGGCGAG
>JGI12109J20283_10181633_pt1 | contig 12037 bp, 10 predicted proteins | sample ElkSlonscriptome_12_FD_20283 | JGI IMG/M metagenome (IMG submission 20283) | reverse complement strand
TGCGACGAAACTCGCCGCGGTCGTGCCGTCGGCATGAGCCTCTTCCCCGTGCGCGTGAACACGGGGATCTTCTTGCGCTTCTGACCGAAGCTACGCCGCAGCGATTCAGAATGCCCGAAGTGGAATTCCCACTCGTCCTCGCTCCACCCGAACGCCGTTTCCCACATCGTCATGCACTGGTCGACGTAGTCGCCGCGAACACGATGGCGAGCGGCGACCAGAGGGCAGGTTCCCTGGAAGTCGTAGTTCCAGACCAAGCCGACCAGGTCGCCTTCATGGTCGAGATAGGGTTCGAGCGGAAAGGTTCGGCAGGCGAGCGAGCGGTTCTCGCGCTCGCAATGGGCCACGCCCTTGCACTCGCAGAGCCGATCGCACGAACGCATGTCGTCGCCCAGAGACTCTTGCTGCTTCGTGGACGGTCGAAAAGGCCGCCAGAGATCACTCCGCTCGCGAAGAAGCGCGTATTCACCCCTGTAGAGCACGGGAACGATCCGTTCCTTGTCGCAGCAGATCGGCACGCCGTCGTTGTCGGGCGCACACAACGTGCCGCAGTCGATGTCGGTGACCGGGGCGTGGAGGATCTTCAGGAGTTCGGTGATCTGGGTCTTCGTGAACATCAGTCCTCTTCGGGCAGGTTCCAGAGCTTCAGGCCGATGTCTTCGTTCAGCACGCGTTCGAGGCGCTCGGCACCCGTCCACACGATCACCTCGAGCGTCACGTGGACCTTGGCCGCGAAAAGATGGCCGCCGCGCACCTGATTCTGCATGTCGCTGATCACCACGTGCGGGTGCAGGACGGGTTCACCATCTGCCCAGCCGAAGTTGGCGTTCAACGAGAGCAGTTCCCATCCGCCCGGCAGGTCCTCGCGGACGTAGGTCCGCGACTCGAACGAGTAGGCTCCGACCGTGACCTGTTCGATCGCACCCATGCCCTGGACCCACGCGTGACCGACGTCACGGTCGGCGCAGGCCTTGGTGATGCTGGCGACGACGTCGTCGCCGCGGGCGAGCGACACGAGGAAGTGGTCGGACGATGACTGAATGCGCATGCGGGCCCCCCAAGCCGTGGCCGGCAGGCTACCATGAAACGTTGCGCCGAGAAATGAGATCACCCGACGCGCCCCTGCGCCGGGTGATCTCGGGATCCGCGCCCGATCGATCGGGCGCGATCCCATCGAGAGCGGCCTTCCTCTTCGTCTTCGTCCCCGCGCCGGCCGCTCTGCTTTCACAAACGCACGCGAACGCCCAGGGTTCCCGATCTCGTCGCCGGGTTGGCCAGATGGGCGACTGGCGGCTAGACTGCCCGCCGAACCCGACATCGGCTCGATCGCCGAGCTCGCCCCAGCCTCAGGATCCACTTCATGACCGACCTCCGCGCCGCCTATGAAGGCAAGAAGGCACTCGTGACCGGCGGCCTCGGCTGCCTCGGCAGCAGCCTGACCCTGGAACTCGTCGAACTCGGATGCGACGTCACGATCGTCGACAGCCACTTCCACATGTTCGGCGCGAACGAGCACAACCTCGCCGGCGTGCGCGACCGTGTGAACGTGAACGTCTGCGACATCCGCGACGCCGATGCGATGAACCATCTGGTCAAGGGCAAGGACCTGCTCTTCCACATCGGCATGCAGACCAGCCACGTCGACTCGATGACCGATCCTTTCTGGGACATCGACGTCAACTGCCGCGGCAACATGACCGTCTACGAGGCCGTGCGGCACCACAATCCCGAGTGCTACGTGATCTACGCCGGCACGCGCGGGCAGTACGGCGTTCTCGAGAAGATCCCGGTCGACGAGAAGCACCGCATGCAGCCGACCGACGTCTACGGCGTGAACAAGGTCGCGGCCGAGGGCTACGGCTTCGTCTACAACCGAGCCTACGGCATTCCCTTCACGAGCCTGCGCGTGAACAACTGCTACGGCCCGCGCCACCAGATGCGTCACGCGAAGTACGGTATCCTCAACTGGTTCATTCGTCTGGCGATGGACGGCGAGACGATCAAGCTCTACGGCGACGGCGGCCAAAAGCGCGACTACAACTACGTCGACGACGCGACGCAGGCCTTCCTGCTGGCCGGGGCGAACGTCGAGAAGTGCAACGGTGAGGCCTTCAACCTGGGCAGCGGCAAGGCGCGCACGCTGCGCGAGGCGACCGAACTCGTCATCGAGTACGCGAAGAGCGGTGCGCTCGAATTCGTTCCCTGGCCCGACGACCGCAAGGCGATCGAGACCGGCGACTACTTTGCCGACTACGCGAAATTCACCGAGGCCGTCGGTTGGAAGCCGCAGTTCGAAATGGAAGAAGGGCTCGCCCGCACGGTCGAGTTCTACGCCGCCAACAAGGACCACTACTGGACCCCGGGGGTCGTCGGATGAAGTTCGTCCTCGTGATCGATCGCAAGTTGCTGTTCCCGGGTCTGTCGCCGCAGGGCTTCCTGCCGTTGGAGACCATCGATCTCGACGTCGTCGACGAGCATGGCTTCTTCGCCGAGCGCGACTACATGGAGCGTTGCTCGCACTTCAAGCAGCTGATTCCCTACATCACACTGACGCACGGCGGACATGTGCTCGCGTACCAACGGCAGGCGAAGCACAGCGAGCAGCGCCTGGGCGGAAAGTGGACGGTCGGATTCGGCGGTCACATCGAGCCGATGGACCGGACCGAGGCGAAGGGCGGTCTGCTGCATGCGGCCGCGCTGCGCGAATTCGAGGAGGAAACGGGCTTCACCGTTTCGTCCGACGCCCTCGTCGAGCACGGATGCATCAACAGCGAGTCGGAGGACGTGAGCAGCGTCCACGTGGGAGTCTTTTTCACCGTGGCGCTCGACGGGCTGGATCTCGACGCCGATGGGATCGCAGCCAAGGTCACGGCCCAGGCCGAACCCTATCGGGTGCAGTGGGTCGAACGCAGTGCGTTGGACCTGGACGAGGCGCCGTCAGAAGGTCAATGGGAGGACTGGACGCGGATCGTGATTCCGGCGCTCAGTTGAGGCCGAAGCGCGCGCGCGTCGCATTCTTCGTTTCCCGCCGCGGGATTCTGGGCTAGCCTGCCCGCCATCGGTGCCGAGAGCACCCCCCCGTCCAAACCCCATCCTTCCCTCGAGGAGAGTTCCTTCATGCGCCCGTTGTCCATCGTCACGCTCGTCGCCCTTCTTGCCCTTGCCCTGCCGGCGCAGGCCCAGGTCAACTTCGGCGGTCAGCTCAGCTTCGCCGACGACCTCGATTTCGGTGTCGGTGCCCGCGCGCTCTTCGACACCGGTGACGTCGTCGCCCAGTCGCGTGTCGAAGCCGCTTTCGACTTCTATTTTCCCGACGAGGGTGGATTCGGTGCCGACGTGACGGCGTGGATCCTGGAAGCCAACGCCCACTACTTCTTCCCGATCGAGAACTCGCCCGTCAACGTGTACGCGGGCGCGGGTTTTCACTACTGGGACATCTCCTACGACATCGAGTTCACCAACCCCTTCACCGGGGACACGGTGTCCGAGGACGGCGGCGACGACGGCATCGGCCTGAACATCCTGGGTGGGGTCGAATTCCCGCTCGAGAACTCGTCGGTGACGCCTTTCGCCGAGCTGAAGCTGCAGCTCAGCGGCGCTGAGCAGTTCATCCTGACGGGTGGCGTGGTCTTCTAGCCAACGCTGGCGAACCATCGAGATCACGAAACGCCCCGGCTCTTCCGAGTCGGGGCGTTCGTGTCGGTACGCATCGTGGGCGGTATCAGTCCATACGGAACACGCCACCGCTGCGAGTGCCCCCGCGCCCTTTGTCGACCAGGAAGAAGATCTCGCCTTCGAGCCCGTCGGGCGTCACACGCAACTCGGCGAACTGATTCTGTTCTTCGCCGGTCATCGCGTCGAGCTGGTCGATCGTCCAGCCGTCGAGTCCCTTCCATCCCTCGTCACGCAGGAACTCGACTTCGCGGCCCGCGATGTCGTGGGCGCGACGCTGGGACTTGCCGTACCAGAGCGCCGCGTTGCGTGGCCGACCGCTGATGTTCATGACCTGGAAGCTGCCGTCGTCGTTCCCGACGCGAAAGCGTTCGTAGGTGTGCGTGTGGCCGACCATGACGAGATCGACGTCGGCGGCGGCGAACATCTCCGGGATCGTGCGTCCTCGGTATTGCAGCGACCACATCTTCTGCGCCTGGCCGCGGTGCTTCTCGCTGGAGTGCACGAAGGGATGGTGGCAGAAGACGATCGTCGTGTGGGCGCCGCGCGGATCGTCGAGTTGTTCGGCCAGCCACCGCAGCTGTGCGCGGCCGCGGTAGGTCAGACCAGGCGCGTCGGCGCGGTCTCCTTCGGGGCCGTAGACGAGGTCGTTGGTGTCGAGGGAGATCAAGCGCACGCCGGCGACGTCGACGCGGTAGTAGAGTCGATTCTCGATCAACTCGAAATCCTCGACCTGATCCGGGAGCGTGCCGATCATGCCGTCGAGATAGCTCACGACGTGCCCGCGGGCCGGACCGCCCTTGTTGTTGTGGACTTCGTGGTTCCCGATTCCTACCAGGTAGGGCCACGGCCGCAACGGCGCGAGGATGTCGGTGAGCATGTGGAATTGATCGCTGTGCGATCCGTCGAAGACGATGTCGCCGGTGTCGACGATCGACAACAGGGGCAGTTCGTGGCCGCCGCGATCTTCCCGCTCGCGGATCAGTCGGTTCATCGCCTGCCACTCGCCGTCGGCCAGGGCGCGCTGGTCGCCGAAAGCGATCAGACGGAGGCCCTCGTCGAGTGCCGGGCCGAGTTCGGCCACACGATGCGCCAGCGAAGGGTGCGGTGACGGTTCCACGGGTCGGTCGCTGCTCGTCGGCCAGGGGCCGGCGAGCAAAGACGCTCCGAAGGCCGGAATCGATAGCAGAAGTAGCAGCAGGGTCAGACGGCGTCGCACGCTGTTTCCTCGGTCGGGAGAAGTCGGATGTCCCGTCCAGGATCGTCCGGTCGGTCCGGTGCGGCAAGCCGCGCGCGATGCCCCTTGTCGATTTCCACGTCCGCGAGGATCCGTTAGGCTGTCGCGGTTCGCGCGATCCTGCCCCGCCTCCACGGAGTCCGTTCGTGTCCATGCGATGCGCCCTGGTGTGTCTGGTCGTCGCCATCGGCCTTCTCCTTCCCGGTTCCGCTGCCGCGGAGGCCCCCGCCGATTCGACGCGGATCAGCTACTGGGGACCGTTCCCCGAGCGCGCCGATTCGGTCATGGCGCGCGGCGGAACGATCGAGCGGGACGCCTGGGAGTACCCGGTCGACGCGCTCTGGTGGATCGTCCGAATGCCTTTCGAAATCCTGCGCGGTGGACTGCGCGTGACCACGGTGTGGTTGGACGAGTCCGGAACGCTGGAACGGATCCTGGATTTCATCGCACCGCTCGACCTGCCCTACGGATTCGTCTTCGGGGGCGCGATCGGTCGTTTGAGCGGGGTCGCGGGGACGGTGGGATTCTTCCACGACGACTTTCTGGTCGACGGAGGGCGCTTCCGCGCGACCTCCACGGTCACGTCGACGAGCAGTCGGCGGATCGCGGGTGGCCTCGTGCTTCCCGCGGCACGCGGCGGTTCGATCGAGGTCGGGGGCGGGTACCGGGTCAGGACCCGAGCTCGCTATTTCGGACTCGGCCCGGGCGCACCGGAGAGCGGGGAGTCCTACTTCACGCGCGAGCTGGGGTGGGCCGGTCTCGGTTACCGTCAATCCTTGGGCGCTTTCGACACGCGGCTCGAGGCGGACGTACTGTGGAGTTCGGTGACCTCGCGCCAACCCGACCTGGACGACTTCGACGGCGTCGCCCTTTCCGATCGCTTCGAGGGTGATCTCCCCGCCGGCTACGGTCGCGAGTCGCAAGGGCTCAACTACGACATCGGTCTGGTACGCGACACGACCGTTCAAGAGGGACGACCTCGCGCGGGAAGTCTGCAGGTACTGCGCGCGAGCTGGTACGTGCCCGAAGACGATGCGGAAGCCGACTACGTGCAATACCGCGCCGAATACCAGCAGTTCTTCGACCTGTGGTGGGACCGCTCGCTCGCCGTGCGCAGTTTCTGGTCCTACATGGACAGCGACGACGAAGCGATTCACTTCCAGCGTCTGATGACCAACGACGACCCCGATCTTCTTCGGGGCTTCGAGGATTTCCGCTGGCGCGATCGGGGCATGACCGCGCTGAGCCTCGAGTACCGCTGGCCGGTGTGGGACTATCGCGATCCCGGCGCGGTGACGCTCGACGCCTACACCTTCTACGACGGCGGACAGGTCTTCGGGAACCGCCGCGAGATCGCGCTCGAGGAACTCGCGCACTCCTATGGATTCGGTTTTCGCCTGAGCGTGTACGAGCGCTTCTACTTCCGGGTCGAAGCTGGCTTCAGCGAAGAGGACACGGTGCTGCGCCTGCGGGGCGACCAGATGTTCCAGTTCGGAAAGGACGGGCTCTACCATGGCCGCGACCCGATTCCGGTGCGCTAGCATCGCCTGCGCGCTCGGTCTCCTCGTCCTGCCCGCACGCGCTGACGAGCCCTTGCGCGACACGCCCATCGTCTGGTACGCCGACGACCAGCGTCCCTTGCCCGAGCCGGTCGAGGAACGCGACCCCAGCCTGCTCTGGGACTACATGAACGAGTCGGTCTTCCGTCCGGTTGGCTATCAGCTGGACCCCGTGCGGAACATCCGGCGGCTCGTTCCCGGGGTCGAGGGCGACAAGGACTCGCCGAATGCGAACCGTCTGGGCGAGGTGCCGAACTCGACCTGGTTCACCAATCGCATCGGCCTGTTCCCGATGACGCCGGATGCGGTCGGCCGGGGGCCGAACGCCCATGCCGGGCCGTCGGACGGCGGACCGTGGACGATCGTCGGGGCCAAGACCGAGGGTGTCACGCCGGGCTTCACGATCCAGGACGCGACCGGCCAACGCTACCTGATCAAGTTCGGCCCGAAACGGAACCCCGTTCTGCCGACGGCCGCCGGGGTGATCAGTGCACGCCTGCTGCACGCGATCGGCTACTGGGTTCCCGAGGACGACATCGCGTGGTTCCGGCGCGACGACCTCGTCGTCGACCCCGGCGCGGAGATTCGCATGTCCGGCGGCGAAAAACGGCCGATGACCGGCGCCGACGTCGACGCGATCCTCGAACGCGTCGAGCAGCTGCCCGACGGCCGCTACCGTGCGATCTCGTCGAAGTTCCTGCCCGGGCGTCCGGTCGGGCCCTTCGACTACAAGGCCACCCGCGAAGACGACCCGAACGACGTCGTGAAACATCAGCACCGGCGCGAGCTGCGCGGACTGAAGGTCTTCGCCGAGTGGATCAACCACTTCGACACGAAGCAGCAGAACTCGCTCGACATCCTCGTCGAAGAGGACGGCGAGCAGTACGTCCGTCACTACCTCATCGACTTCGCGAGCACGCTCGGAACCGGCGCGAACGGCCCGATCCGGAAATGGGGCTGGGAAGCGACGATCGACCCGAAGGCGCTCGCGCGCCGCACGCTCACGCTGGGCTTCTTCGAGGACGACTACCGGCAGGTGCAGCGGCCCAAGGGCTTGCCCGAGATCGGCTGGTTCGACGCCGAGCAGTTCACGCCGCGCGGTTTCGAGCCACCCATGCCAAACCCGGCCTTTCAGCGGATCAACCTCCGCGACGGCTACTGGGCGGCGAAGATCCTGTCCGCCTTCGAGGACGAGCACATCCGTGCCGCCTGCGAGCAGGGTCGCTATCGCGATCCGCGCGCCACGGCGACGATGACGCGAATCCTCGCCGATCGACGCGACGCGATCTGCCGTGCCTGGTTCGACATCGTCGCCCCCCTCGACTTCTTTCGTCATCACGACGGCGAGGTCACGTACCGTGACCTGGGACACGAGCGCGGGATCTACGAACGGACCGGTCTGCTCGGCACACCGCGCTACCGCGCGCGGGTACACGCCGTGGATGCCCAACGCGAAGCCTGGCGACGGACCGACTGGATCGAATCGAAGACGACGCTCGTCTCGTTCGACACGCCGGATGTCCGGGACGCGTCGATGACCAACTACCCCTTCGTCCATGTCGAGGTCCAGGTCGATCGCGGCGACGGTTGGAGCCGATCGATCCACGCGTGGATCGCGCGCCGTAGTGGGCGCGTGGTCGAGGTCGAGCGTGAGACGTCCTGAGCGCTTCGTCGATTCCCGGCCCCTGAAGGATTGAACACCATGTCCACGTCGACGCCGCCGCGCAGTCCGCTCGAGCGCTTCCTCGGCATCTTCACCGAGGTCAAGGGCGGCGAAGGTGGCGTGGTGCTTCTGCTCACGCTGAACATCTTCTTGATCCTCACCGCCTACTACATCATCAAGCCCGTGCGCGAGGCGCTGATCCTGGCCGCGCCCGACGGGGCCGAGTGGAAGAGCTATGCGGCGGCCGGCCAGGCCCTGCTGCTCGCCTTCGCGGTACCAGCCTACGGATGGCTGGCCGGCAAGGTGCCACGCCGCCGCCTGATCAATCTCGTCACGGTCTTCTTCGTGGCGAACATGGTCGTCTTCTTCCTGCTGATCAAGGCGATCGGTGCAGGCACGCTGGCCCTGGGCTTCGGCTTCTTCCTATGGGTCGGTGTGTTCAATCTGATGGTGCCAGCCCAGTTCTGGAGCTTCGCGAACGACGTCTATACGAACGAGCAGGGTAAGCGCCTCTTCGTGATCGTGGCCTTCGGTGCGTCGCTCGGTGCGGTTCTCGGCAGCGTGATCACCGATCGTCTGATCGAGCCCCTCGGTCTCGATCAGTTGCTGCTCGTGTCGTCGGCCCTGCTCGTGCTCAGTCTCGTGCTGACCAACCTCGTCGAGTCGAGGCAGGACGCCGCGGCGGCGGTGCGGAGTGATGACGCCCCCCGGGTTGATATCGAGACCCTCGAGGGCGAGAACGGCTTCGCCATGCTGCTGAGGTCGCGCTACCTGCTGCTGATCGCGCTCTTGATGCTCCTGTTGAACTGGGTCAACACGACCGGTGAGTTCATCCTGGGCGATACCGTCAAGAGTGCGATCGAAATGCAGGCGGTCGAGCAAGGGATCGATCCCGCGCAACGCGACGAATGGGTCGGCGAGAACATCGGTGCCTTCTACGCACGCTTCTTCTCGGTCGTGAACGTACTCGGGCTGGTGATGCAGCTCTTCCTGGTGTCGCGCATCATCAAGTACATCGGAGTGGCGCGTGCGCTGCTCATCTTGCCGGTGATCGCGCTCGGCGGCTACGCGGTCCTGGCCTTCTTCCCGATCCTTTCGGTGGTGCGCTGGGCGAAGACGGCCGAGAACGCGACCGATTACTCGCTGCACAACACGGTGCGCCAGGCGCTCTTCCTGCCGACGACACGGGCGCAGAAGTACAAGGCGAAGCAGGCGATCGATTCCTTCTTCGTGCGCGCCGGGGATCTGTTCTCGGCGGCCCTCGTCTACGTGGGACTGAACGTGCTGTCCCTCAGCACGACCGGCTTCGCGCTCGTGAATCTGGGTCTGGTGGTCATCTGGCTGCTGATCGCGATCCAGATCGGGCGGGAATACAGCCGACTGACCGCGTCCTCGGGTTGATGCTCAAGGACGTCGCGGATCGGCCGATCACCGGAAAGAGACGAGACGCATCCCCGCGCCGTCCTCACCGGATTCCGGGTCCTGGCCATGCCGATCGACGTCCACACCGAACCCACGGGCCCCGACGCCGCAAGCGAGCGCGCCGTGCGCCTGCTCGACGTCTACGGGCTCGTGCGCAGCGGTGCCTGGGAACTCGATCTCTGCACGGGCGAATTCTTCTGGACCGACTCGGTCTACGCGCTCTTCGAGCTCGATCCCGAAGAGTTCTCCCCGAGCTACGAGAGCTTTCTGAGCCGGATCCACCCCGAAGACCGTGATCTGGTCGATGCTGCTTTCATCGGGTCGGTTCAGAGCAACGACCCCTACGACATACGCCACCGTCTGCTGTTGCCCGAAGGCGGTGTGCGTTGGGTCCGCGAGGCCGGTTGGACCGAGCGCGATGCGCACGGCGACCCGGTGCGTTCGTCGGGGATCGTCGAGGACATCACCGATCTCGTGAAGTACGAGGAGCGACTGCAGAAGAGCGCGGTCCTGCAAAAGGAGAAGAGTCGCGCGCAGGATCAGGCAAAGTCCGAAGCCCGCCGCGACCGTGAGCTCCTGACCCAGGCGCTCGCCGTCGGGCGGATGGCCGCGTGGGAGCTCGACGTCGCGACCTCGACCTTTCGGTTCTCCGAGGAGTTCTACAGGGTCTTCCGGACGTCGGCCGCGAGGGAAGGTGGGCTCACCATGTCCGTCGAGCGCTATGCTTCACGGTTCCTGCCGCCCGAGGCGCGGCCTCTCGTCGCGCAGACGATCAAACACTTCGTGTCCGGACCGGTCGACGAGGACGTGGCCTTGATGGAGCACCCCGTCGTCTTCGGCGACGGGAGCTCCGGCTTCGTGCAGGTCTCGGCGCGCGTCGAACGGGACGACTTCGGCCGCGCGCTACGCATGATCGGCGTGAACCGCGACGTGACCGACCGTGCGAATCGTGTCCGGGAACTCCACGACCTGAACCAGGAACTCGAGGCCTATACCGCCGAGGCCGAGCGCCTCGCACGTGAGGCCGAGAGCGCCGACCATGCGAAGTCGGTGTTCCTCGCGAACATGAGCCACGAGGTCCGCACACCGGTGATCGGCGTGCTCGGCATGACCGAGCTCCTCTTGGAGTTGGGCCTCGACGACGAACAGCTCGATGTCGCACGGGCGATCTCCGGCTCCGCGGAATCGCTTCTCGAGATCCTCGACGGCATCCTCGAGTTCTCGCAGCTCGATCGTGGCAAAGTGCGTTTGGATTCGGTCGCCTTCGACCTCGAGGAGTGCATCACGGACAGCGTGGATCCGTTCATGACCACTGCGACCGAGAAGGGCCTCGAGGTGATCGTGCGCCTCGATCCCGCGCTGGAGACGTCGCGGGTCGGTGATCCGGCGCGCCTACGTCGAATCCTGGGCAACTTGATCGGCAATGCGGTGAAATTCACGCGCGAGGGCCACGTTCTCGTCGAAGCGAAGTCCTATGGCGAGCGCGTCGAGATCGCGGTCCACGACACCGGGATCGGGATTCCGGCGGACGCACTCGAAGAACTGTTCCAGCCCTTCCGTCAGGAAGATTCGTCGACCACGCGTCGATTCACCGGCACGGGACTCGGTCTCACGATCGGACGGCAGCTCGCCGAGGCCATGGGCGGTTCGCTCGTGGCTGAGAGCCGGAAGGGTCAGGGATCCGTTCTCCGGCTGCGAGTCCCTCTGGACATGGTCGAGGCGGAAACGGTCAGCGTCCGCCCCCGGAGGCGTCCGTCCGACCGATGATCAGGTCGAACTCGTCTTCGAGCTGACTCTGTGGGATGACGCGGTCGGCGCCGGCCACGTGTGCGCGGATCGCCAGGTCGCCGGGCGTGCGCTCGTGAAGGAAGGCGATCACGCTCGACGCGCCGCGTTCCTTGCACTCGGTGATGCAGTGGGCCAGATCGCGGTCCCATTCGATGTTGAGATCGACGATCACCTGCTGCACCGCTAAGCTCAGGGCGGACTCGAGGGATGCACAGTCCTCGACCCAGGTCACGGTGCCTTCATCGAGTTCGTTGACGCGCGAGAGAATCGCCGCGTCGCGGGAGATGATCACCGTCCTTGCCATCATCGACCTCCGGGTCCGGGAGTGTCGAAGAGCATAGCACACCGTCCGGAGTCGGTCGCGCCCTTGCCTACGTCGAACGAAGTCCTCGCGGTCCTGACCGCACTGGCCACCTCGGGCTGGATCCGCGAAGCCGGATTCGTGGTGGCCGTCACGTTGCTCGCGTGGCCGATCGCGCGGCTGGCCGAACGACGCATCGTCGATCCCGAAGGCTCGCCCCGCGAAGTCTCGGCCGTCCGCAATCTCGTGCGCGCGATCGTGTGGCCCGTGCTCGCGTTGGGGCTGAGCGCGATCGGTCTGGAGCTCCTGCGCCGCGCGCGACCGGATTGGATCGGCGAGAGCAACGGCGTGCTGCCGATCCTCGGCTTCTTCCTGATCCTGCGGCTCGTCCGCCA
>JGI12109J20283_10511287_pt1 | contig 12040 bp, 11 predicted proteins | sample ElkSlonscriptome_12_FD_20283 | JGI IMG/M metagenome (IMG submission 20283) | reverse complement strand
GGGTCGGATGAGGCCACGCCCTTCGAACTGGACGCAGCCATCATATTCGCTCCCGTCGGCGCGTTAGTACCAATAGCGCTTTCAGCCGTGCGTAAAGGAGGCATTGTCGTATGCGCAGGAATCCATATGAGCGACATTCCCGCCTTCCCCTACGAACTGCTCTGGGGCGAGCGTAAGCTGCAATCTGTCGCCAATCTGACCCGCGCGGATGGAGAGAGCTTTTTCGCGGCCATTGGGCAGATGCCGATTAAAACTCACATTGAATGTTTCGCCCTCGAAGACGCGAATATAGCGCTCAACCGCTTGCGTCGTGGCGAAGTAAAGGGCGCGGCAGTTCTGATCCCGTGAGTTTGGCAGGCCATCTGATATCGCGCGGGCCGACCGGTCTGATCGTTCGGTCCTTCATGATCCTGTTGATCCTTGTCGAGACGGTGCCGGCACCGGCAGTGGCCCGGGATGTGGCGCAGGTCAGATGGCTGCCAGCGCAGGCCGAAAATCTTGCAAGCTGGATCGAAAGCGCCTCGGGCGAAGGGCTTGAACTATCCGATAACTCTGGCGACCAAGTCCGCAGCGCTATTGGCCAGCGCGACACCGCGCAGCTCGATAAAGTAGCGGGTGAGGCGGCAATGACCTTGCTGCGCGCCTGGCGAGGCAGGTGCTGCAGTGAAAAGCGGCCAGGCTGGTGGCATATTGATGGCGCGATAAGCGATGAAAAGCTGGAGCAGGGTCTTGCGGATGCCTTATCCTCGAACACGCTCGACGCATTCCTGCGCTCGATACGTCCGGGCCACCCGCATTATCAGGCGCTGGTTGACGAGCTTGCGCGCGAGAGCAATGCCGACCGGCAGAAGGTCTTGCGCGCCAACCTGGCCCGTTGGCGGTGGGTGCCCGCTCGCCTTGGTGACCGATATCTGCTGGTAAACATCGCCTCCCAATATCTCACGCTGTGGGATAAGGGCCGGGTCCTGGGGCGCTGGCGTGTCATCATCGGTAATCCGTCTTCCCGCACGCCGGTATTCACCACCAATGTCAGCGGGGTCGTGCTCAATCCCTGGTGGGAAATCCCGCCCAGCATCGCCGCTGAGGGGATTGCCAGCTTCGTGCGCCGCAGTCCTGCTGCCGCCAGAGCGCGGGGGTATATCTATCAGAACGGGCGATATCGCCAGATGCCGGGAGACAACAACGCGTTGGGGCGCATGAAGCTGATCATGCCCAACCCTTACAGCGTGCTGATCCACGACACGTCCAAACGGGAACTGTTCGCCCGGGATTGCCGCGCGCTCAGTCACGGATGCATCCGGGTCGACCGGGCGCTGTCATTCGCCTCACGACTGCTTGTGCGCGATGGGTGGACACAGGAGCGGGTTGAGGCGGAGGTGGCGAAGGACGCTACGCGAAGGGTAGTCATGTCCAAGCCGATGCCGTTGTATGTGACCTATTTCACCGCAGAGCGGGCGCCGTCGGGGGAGGTTAGGTATTACGAGGATATATACCGACGCGATCCGATCGTCCTCCCGGCGCAAGCGAAGGCAGGTACGGACATATACGGATCGTCTCTCGGCACGGGATCGGGCATCTGTACCTCAGTTACAGGAGCTGCCCGATGCCCCAGCTGAGAACCGAGCCCCCGACTGTCCCCTCAACAGGAGCAGTGCTCAGACGCTTTTCCAATCGGGAAGCCGAAGCGCATTGGAGCGGCCCTGTAACCACCAATTCGGGCGTGAAGCTCTGGATCCGGCCGGCAAACCCGGATGATCACGATGCACTGGTCCGCTTTTTTGAGAGCGTGTCGAAAGAAGACCTCTATTTTCGTTTCCTCTCGGGAATACGGAAAGTCGACGAGGACCGGCTGCAAAACATGCTGAACGACGATGACGCCAGCAGCATCGATTTTCTCGCCGTGGATGAACGATCAGGCGAGATTCTGGCGACTGCCATGCTGTGTGCATACGATAATTCCGAGAAGGCAGAATTCGCGGTCTGTACACGGCAGGATGAAAAAGGCCGCGGCATCAGCTGGTCCTTGCTTGACCACGCGGTGCGATATGCGAAAGCGATGGGCGTAAAGAAAGTCACTTCCATGGAAAGTGCATCCCAGTCAGCGGCGCTTAGGCTCGAACGCGAAATGGGTTTCAAGACCAGGGCCTGTCCCGAAGATGCGACGCTTATCATTGCGGAAAAGTCGCTTTAGTCCCTGGTGATGTCACTCCCTATCAAGGCGTGGCATGCAGTCTCGGCGAGCGACGCACTTGAAGAATTGAACACCAAGCCCGGTGGTCTCTCGGAAGCGGAGGCCGAAAGGAGGCTTGAACAATACGGCGCGAACCGTCTTCCTCGTGCGAGAATTGTCGGACCGTTACAGGTTCTTTTGCGCCAGTTCGGCAGCCCCCTGATTTACCTGCTCGTCTTGGCAGGCGCACTGTCACTGGTGATCGGCGACAGGCTCGATGCAATTTTCATTTTCGGTGTGCTTGGCCTGAATGCAGTGATTGCAGCGTTTCAGGAGATCAAGGCCGATGCAGGTGCGCGAGCACTGCGCTCACTGGTTCCGCACACCGCCCGCGTTCGTCGCGACGGTGCTGTTTGCGAAATCCCTTCCGAAGAAATCGTGCCCGGCGATGTCGTAGAACTGGAGAGCGGAATGTCGATAATCGCCGATATGCGTCTTATCGAAGCGACTGCTCTGGAAATCGACGAGTCCACCTTCACAGGCGAGTCCACTCCGGTTCGAAAGCGTGTCGAGGCAGACGTTCGAAAGGATGCGCCGGTCGCCGATCGTATCACGATGGTGCATGCGGGGACTTCTGTATTGAAGGGCAGGGCAGTCGCAGTCGTCTCGCAAACAGGCGCGCAATCCCAACTTGGCCATATCGACGCTACCCTTGTCGAAGCGGCGCACAGCGCGAGCGCCATTCCGCTTGTCAGGCGTATTACAAAACTGGCGCGGCAGATTGCGATCATCGCCGTTGTGCTGATAGCTATTCTGGGCGGCTTGCTAGCGCTTCAGGGCGCGGGCTGGCGGGACATCGCTCTTTTGGCAATCGCTCTTGCGGTCGCGGCGATTCCAGAAGGGCTGCCGATAGCAGTCACCGTGGCGCTTTCGACCGCAGCCAGCCGGATGGCCCGGCGAAAGGTGATCGTGCGGGCATTACCGGCGGTTGAAGGGCTGGGCGCTTGCACGCTCATCGCAAGCGACAAGACCGGAACGCTCACTGTGAACCGTCTTACTGTGCAAAAGGTCTTGCTGGCCGATGATACCGCCGCGAGCCGAGACGAATGGCAGGCGAATAATGCACAAATAGACCTTCGTCGCATCGGTGAGGCTGCAGCCCTATGCAATGAAGCCACGCTGAGTGACCTTGGTAGCCCTATCGGTGACGCAGTCGATCTTGCCCTGCTCGATTTCGCGCGAGCAACCGATTGTGATGTCGATATGCTCATGTCCGCTGATCGGCTCTCAATCGTGCCGTATGAGCCCGCCTTGCGCTATGCTGCGGTCGAGGCTCTTTGGGAGTCAACCAATCGCATTGTAGTAAAAGGTGCGCCCGAAACGGTCGTTCCGATGTGTCGTGGTAACAAAACCACCTATCTGCGAATGGCCGACAGGCTCGCAGGCGAAGGGTATCGCGTGCTTGCAATCGCACAACGGGGGGCGGACAGTGCTGGCGGGAACATCCGCGACCACTTACGCGATCTCGAGCTGCTTGGCTTTGTCGGCCTGACCGATCCCCTGCGTCATGGGGTTGTAGAAGCTATCAGGCACTGCAGGGACGCAGGGATCGGTGTCGCGATGATTACCGGCGATCACCCAGCCACAGCGCTCGCAATCGCCAGCCAGCTTGGCATGGAAATATCCGGAGAAAGCGTCGTCACTGGGCACGAACTATCTGCTTTAAAAGCGGATGAGGGTGCTTTTGCGAAGAGAGTTCGCGCGGCGCGCGTGTTCGCCAGAATCGAACCCGCCCAGAAACTCTCGATTGTAAGAGCCTTTCAAGACGCCGGGGAGATCGTCGCTGTTACCGGTGATGGCGTGAACGATGGACCTGCGCTCAGAATTGCTGATGTCGGTGTGTCGATGGGCAGGGGTGGGACCGATGTCGCGCGCGGAGCGTCCGACCTCGTTCTCGCCGACGACAACTTTGCGGCGATTGTTGCAGGCATAGAGGAAGGACGGGTCACTTTCGCGAACATCCGCAAAATCGTTCTGTTCATGCTGGCAACCGGTGCAGCAGAGATCCTGATGTTTCTCCTCGCGCTTTCGTTCGGCCTGCCAATGCCACTCACACCCGTTCAATTGCTTTGGCTCAATCTGGTGACCAATGGCGTATTGGATGTGACGCTTGGTTTTGGGCGAGGGGACGGCGACGAATTGGAGCATCCTCCTGAACCAAAGCTCGCCTCATTGCTGGATCGGAATGCCTTGATCTTGATGTTGCCGGGTGCGGCTTTGATGACTGCGATTGCCGTATGGGTGCTGCACGGCAGTTTGGCGCAGGGAATGTCGCTGGACGATGCGCGCAACCACGTGCTGGTTCTGGTTGTCGTCTTTCAGGTGTCTTTTCTGCTCGGGGTCAGAAGCTTGCGGTTGCCATTCTGGCGCTGGCACCCGCCTGAAAACGTCTGGATGTTTGTCGGAATGGCAGTGGCCGTCGGCCTTCAAATCAGTGCGATGACTGTGCCTTGGCTTCAGCGCTTTTTGGGCACGGGCCCGGTCGAGGCATCTTTTCTGTGGACCTGCGCGGCAGCGGCGGTCGCAGTGTTGCTGATTACGGAAATCGCAAAATTCTGGCTCATTCGCAATCGTCGATCAAGCGATGTCGCAGCGGCGATTACGGAGGTTCCCGTATCGTAGACTCGGGCGACAGACCTGTATTTCCTTGGTCCCCTAAAACCCCGATTGAGGATGGAAAAATGACAGAACAGCAAGCATTGGTCCAAAAACGTCGAGAACGTGCGGATTTGTCCGATTATCTTCTTCAGCCGTTCAATCGCCTGCGCGCCGAAGTCGATCATTTTTTCGACGATTTTCCGGCGCGTTTTCCGGCGTCTGCAGTGAATTTTCGCCAGTTGGCCGCGATGCCGATGCCTGCGATGGAGATGACCGAAACCGATGATCAATACCACCTCACAGTGGAGGTTCCCGGCGTTGCCGCCGAGGATGTCGACATTTCACTTGAGGGCGATCTGCTCGTTTTGAAAGGCGAGAAGAGGGAAGAAGAGGAGAAAAAGGGTCGCAATTACTGCGTATCCGAGCGCAGCTACGGCTCTTTCGAGCGGCGCGTGACTCTGCCGCCCGACGCAATAGCAGACGATATTTCGGCAAGCTCCGATAATGGCGTGTTGACCATCGTAATACCTCGCGATGCTGAGCCGACACCGGATCGTCGCAGGATCGATGTCCAGACCAAGGCTCCGGCCTGATGCTCTGGGCCGCTTGTGCGGCGCGCTGATACCGAAACGAGAGAGCAGAAACTGCGACCCGCTGTTTTCTCGCTCTGCTCCGGTTCGTTGAGCTTCTTCCATGAAGCTTTGCGATCCGGAGCACATCGTGCGAGCCGCACTTTCGAGGCAGGCAACTCGTACTCCATTGTTGGTGCGTGAAACGGAAGAAGAGGAGAGGTGCCATGAATCCGGACCCGCACCTGAAGTCTGCGGCTGACGTTGTAAGACAATGGCTTGATGGGACTATTCCAAAGCCGGAAGTGCGAGCCTTCTTCCATGAGCCCACGTTTACCGCCGCCTATGTCGTTCACGATTGCGCGACCCGCCGCGCCGCAATTATAGATTCTGTGCTGGATTTCGACCAGCCGTCAGGTCGCACTTCCACCGACCACGCTGATTTGATCCTGAACTACGTTGATAAGACAGGACTGACGGTCGACTTCATATTCGAAACCCACGCTCACGCAGATCATATCTCAGCTGCGCCATACCTTCAGTCGAAGGTCGGCGGCAGGATCGCGATCGGACGAGAGATAGCAACGGTTCAGGGTGTTTTCGCAGCGATTTTCAACGAGAGCGAAGATTTTGCCACTGACGGATCGCAATTCGATCGGTTGCTGGCTGACGGAGAGCAACTGAAACTTGGTGAGATGCCGATTGTTGCGCTTCACGTGCCCGGACACACTCCGGCGGACATGGCCTATGTCATCGGTGATGCGGTGTTCGTTGGCGACACAATGTTCATGCCCGATTACGGCACAGCCAGAGCCGATTTTCCCGGAGGCGATGCACACAGGCTGTTCCGCTCGATCCGTCGCATCATGCAGCTCCCACCGGAAACGCGGGTGTTTCTATGTCACGACTACAAGGGCCAAGGGCGCGACAAGTTTATGTGGGAGACCACGATCGGGGATCAGCGGGCCAACAACGTGCATGTGCATGACGGCGTGAGCGAGGATGAATTCGTGGCAATACGCACGGCTCGGGACTCGACCTTGGGCATGCCTCAACTGATTCTCCCATCGATCCAAATCAATATGCGTGCGGGTCATTGGCCAGAGCCGGAAAGCAATGGCACGCGCTATCTGAAGCTGCCGCTCAATACCCTTTAGGAAAGGTCGTACCATGACGAATCCCGCACCGCTCGATCCGCTTACCGCGTTGACCGGAGGCCTCGTCATCGGTCTGGCCGCTGCGATTTTGCTTTTGTTCTCTGGACGAGTTGCAGGGGTGAGTGGAATGATAGCGCGGGGCATGGGCATCGCCGATACCGGCATACCTCGATTTCAGGCGTTGGCATTTGTCCTCGGCCTGCCGCTCGGCGCGTTTCTTGTTTCGCTATTTGTAAGGTCACCCGAGGTTGCGGTTACCAGCTCAATCCCCGTGCTGATCGCGGCGGGTCTCTTGGTCGGCTATGGAACACGCATGGGCAATGGTTGTACCAGCGGACACGGAGTATGCGGCGTTTCGCGATTGTCGCCGCGGTCGCTCGCAGCGACGGTCTCGTTCATGCTGACAGGCTTTATGACTGTCGCCATTGTTCGCTTCATGATTGTCGGCTGAAGCCATGCGTCAGTTCCACATCGCATTAGGGGCAGGCATTATCTTCGGAGCTGGCCTGACCATTTCGGATATGGTCAATCCTGCCAGGGTTCTCGCCTTTCTCGATATTTTCGGAGACTGGGATCCGGCCCTCGCATTCGTCATGGGAGGGGCGATCATCCCCGCGGCGATAGCTTTCGCGGCCTCGCAGCGCCTGCGCCAACCGCTGTTGGACGGACGCTTCTACATTCCGGAAAACCGGATCATCGACCGCCAATTGATCACTGGTGCAGCGATCTTCGGAGCGGGTTGGGGGTTGGCCGGCTATTGCCCCGGCTCCGCCATTGCGGGATTGGCATTCGGCCATTGGCAGCCAGCCATATTCATCATCGCCATGGTCGCAGGTATGTGGTTGCACCGCATGACGAGGGATCTTTCCGAAGCCAGAGCGACGGCAGCGTGAAAGCCATTGCCACGCTGGCAACCGGTAAGGCCGGGAAAGTAATTTGCCTGAGCATGTCGCCCAGAGACCGGAACTGCGCCATGTCGTCCTGATATTCGCGGCGGTTTATTCGATCGAGGCATCAGGTTTCGAAACTCTTGAAGCGATCAACTACCGATTGGCGAATGCGGGGATCGGCATGCACCTATCAGAGGTGGAGAGGCCAGCGAGGGATTGCCTGCGCGACTTGCAGCCGTTTTATTAGCTGCATGGCAAAACCTCTCTCGTGCACAGTATCGTGCCGCTTGCGCAGAATACTTATATCGCGCGCACCAGGCTGATCGCATTCTCTCCGGCGAGCCCGGAGCTATTGGAGATCGACCGATGCCGAGCCTTAAGAACACCATGCTGTATGCAGCCAGTGCGGCTCTTGTCCTCACCACGGCTGCCTGCACCGCGCGCGGCACGCCTTACCAGCCATTGCAGTCCGCCAGTCGCGTGTCGGGCGGCTATTCAGACGTGCGCATCGATGAAACGCACTACCGCGTCACTTTTACCGGGAACAGTTTCACCTCGCGTGAACGTGTCGAGAGCTACCTTCTGTTCAGGGCTGCCGAGCTGACATTGCTCAAAGGTTTTGACCATTTCATCATTGAAGATCGCGAAGTCGAGCAACAGATCGAGCGGCAAGCGCGGCGTGATCCATCCTATTATCCCTGGTATGCCCCTTATCACGTGTATTGGAGGCCTTATTGGCGCTATTATCGGGTCGGCCGCGGTTGGTACACTTGGTATCCTTATTATGGCGATCCCTTCTGGGCGGGCCGTTACGATGTGAGGACAATCCGGCGTTTCGAGGTGAGCGCCGACATTCGTCTTGGCGCGGGGCCAAAGCCTCCCGGCAATGGTCGGATATTCGACGCGCGAGAGGTTCGAGAGCGGATTGGTCCAAACATTGACTATCCTGGTTAACGCGGCGCCACACGCTTTCCATCTTCGAGCGTGCTTCCAGGATTGAGAATGACCTGTGCGCCTTCATCGATGCCAGACAGAACCTGCGCATGTTCATCATTGATCTGGCCGAGTTCCACACTCCTTATGTGGGCGCGCCCCCTGTCGATGGCAAAGACTTCCCAGCCACCTTCAGGGCCGCGGAACAGCGCGCCAATCGGAACCCGCAGCGCGTCATCTTCGTGCCAGAGTTCAATCGTGGCATCGACTTGATAGCCATGGCCAAGCCGAGCGCCGCCTGGAATGACTCCATCGTCCATCGCTATGATCACGTTGACACGCTGTTCCTCAATACCCAAAGCCGACACTCTCAGTCTGCCAGCAGGTTCGATCCGATGGACACGCCCGATCAGTGCTGACGGTCCTCCCCATTGCGTTATTGAGACGCGTTCGCCCGGTTTCACCCGCACCGCTTCACGAGAGAGGAGATCGACCACGATCTCGATCGCATCGGGGTTACCAATAGTGATAAGCGGCGTGCCCTCGGCAATGACGTTCTCGCTTTCATTGATTACCGAGAGTACCTCGCCGTCCGCGGGCGAACAAACGGAGATGGGCGTGCCGGAACCAGAGCCACTTGGCTGGGCAAGCATGTTGCGTATCCGGGCAACCTCCGCGCGTGCCCGCTGAAGCGCCGAGCGGTTCGTCGCTACCTGTGTTTGGAGCGCTTCGAATTGCGCACGGGGAAAGAACTCGCGCTCCAATAGTTTTTCGGCCCGGACGAGATCGCGTTCGGACTGGGATAAGGTAGCCTGAGTGCTTAGTTCGGCAGCGCGCGCTGCAGCGAGGGCGCCGCGCATATCGGCTCTGGTCCGCTGATCGAGCGGGCTCGAAGGGCGACCGGTCATGCGCGTAATGAGAGTGCCGCGCGAAACGGTATCGCCGGGTTCAAGCTCGATCCGCGAGAGGTAGCCGGTCACTGGCGCTGAGACCACGTACACTTCTTCAACCCGTGTGACCCCATCATCGGTGATGCCGACCGTCATCTCGCCGCGCGATACCTCCGCGCTGTCGACCGCAAGAGCCTCTGGCCAAAGGCCGTAAGCCAACCCGGCGAGCAAGAGCAAAGCGATCAGCAGCGCCCATCGCCAACGTATGAGCCTGTCCCACATCAGTCGCGCGCTTTCAGGACCCGGACCATGTCTAGCCCCATCACCCTGCGCGCGACCAGCACAGAGGTGAGGAGAGCCGCGACCAGCACGATGATCGCCGACTTTGCATAGGTGGCATTTGTGGGGGCAAAAGGCAGGCGGAAGAGATCGGAACTGAACATCATCACCATGAACTGCGCAAGCCAGTGTCCCACGATAAGGCCAGTCGGCACCGACACGGCGACGAGCAGGGCATTCTCGCCGATGAGGACGACCGCAACCTCGCTGCGGTGGTAGCCGAGGACCCGCAAAGTCGCGAGTTCGTGCGCGCGTTCGGAAAAAAGGATACGCGAACTGTTGTATACCACGCCGACGGCGATCGCCGATGCAAAGCCGATGTAAAAGGCCATCATCGTATTGATGTTTTCGTCGATCATTGCCTCGAACCGGCTCATCTCCAAATCCCTGTCACCGATACTCAATGTGACTGGCATCGCTTTGAGCTTCGTCAAAATCTGTTCACGGTAGAGTGGATCGATGAGCATCATGGCTGATCCAACCGGTGCGCCGTCGCGCGCAAGTTCGGCGATGGTCTGATCGTTCGCGTAAGCGCGTGCGCCGATAAATTCGTCGACCAGCGCACCGACCGGCATCATCGCCTCCGTCCTGCGACCGCCCAGCATCGCTACGTGCACATCCTCGCCGGCTGACACGCCGAGTTGATCGGCCAACTGCTTGCTGAGCATCAGCCCGCCGCGCGGCATCGCAACCAGCTCACCTTTCTCGTCAATACGGGCGGTGAGGATCGCATCGGGTGGTGTCGCTTCCAGCGCCGTTCGCTCAACCCGGTTGCCATGGCTCATTTCTACGCTCAGACCGCGCACAGGTTCGACCCTCAAGACACCCGGAATCTGCCTCAATTCATGAATCACATCGTTATTGCGCGGTTCTGTAAAGGTGATCGATATGTCCTGGCGCTGCGAGCGGAAGAAGTAGGATTCGAGCATGAAGTGGCTCGCATCGATGAAATGCAATGTCGAAAAAAGCAGTCCGATTGACAGTGCGACGCCGCTGACCGTAATCGCGGATCGCCCCGGCCAGCGGGCGATATGGCGCACGATCATATGGCCAATGGCAGTGAAACCCGCTTTTTGACCCAGCGCCTCGACCGCGCCCGAACGATAGACAGGAGGCGGGGGCGGGGACATGGCAACGGCGGGGGTCAGACGCACAGCTTTCCAGATCCCGCTGATTGCGCCCAGCCCAGAGGAAAAGGCTGCCAGCAGAGCGGCGCCGACAAAAACGCTGGGTGCAAAACTGAATTGCAGGATCGGAAAGTGATAGTGGCGGGCGTAGAGCTCCGTCATCTCGCGAGCCATCCAGATACCAGCAATCGCGCCCAGAATGCTCGCAAGGACAGTGACAGCAAGCGCGAATTTCAGGAAATGCCATGCAATTGAGAGATCGGAATAGCCGAACGCCTTGAGCAAGCCGATTTGCGAGCGTTGAGTGCGGATCATTCGGCCAAGAACGATGTAGACAAGAAAGGTCGATACGATCAGGAAAACCGGAGGGAAAACCTGCACCATGGCCTCCAGCTGATCCAGCTCGCTTTGAAGGAACATGTGGCTGGGATGATTGTCGCGGCCATACGCGCCGGTTCCGCCGAATGGCTCAGTAATGCGGTCAATCGCGCGGATCACATCGGCTTCGGAAACACCACGCTGGAGCGTAACCGTTAGCGTGTTGATCGCCTCGGTCCGGTCAGTTGCAGCTTCGAGCGCCTCCCTGCCGATCCAGAAGATTCCAAAGCGGCTTTCGTCGGGCACGATATCACCCGGCGCAAGGGCATTGATGTAGTTAGGAGCCAGACCGACACCGACAATTTCGAGCCGCTGCTTGCGCCCGTAGATGATCGCGTCGACCTCGTCGCCCAGTCTGACATTGTTGGCGAGCGCAAAGGCTTCGTCGACGACAACTTCGCCCGGTTGTCCCGGTGCGGGCATACGCCCGGATTTGAGCGTGACCAGATTGAGGCGATTGCGTCCGTATTCATCGAACGATTGCAGCAGAGCGCGCACCGCTTCGACGCGGTCGGGATAATCGAGGATCGCGTATTGAACGATTGAACCTTCTGCCCGCTGCACGCCCTCGATTTCGGCAACCCTCGCGACGATGCTGCGCGGGGCCCGTGTCATGCTGGCAAACACATCACCGAAGTTGTTCTGCGAGTAATAGACCTCGCGGGTTTCGAACAGCGATCGGTGAACGCCCATGGACAGGATGAAGGTGGCCGAGGCGGCCGCCAGGACGATTGCGATTGCCACAGCCTGCCCGCGCATACGCCAAAGGTCGCGGATAAGTTTAAGGTCCAATGCCCTCACCATGAAATCTCCGCAGGGGCGATCTTGTGCGAATTGCTCTCGATCCGCGCGATCTGCCCATCGAGGAAGTGGTACACGCGGTCCGCCATCCCGGCGATTCCGACATTGTGCGTTATTATCAGCACGGT
>JGI12109J20283_10438482_pt1 | contig 12040 bp, 10 predicted proteins | sample ElkSlonscriptome_12_FD_20283 | JGI IMG/M metagenome (IMG submission 20283) | reverse complement strand
CAGACGTTGAATCTCGAGGGTGCGGCCACTTTGCTTACCGCGTGCGGCCTCGCGCTGGGAGCGCTCGCTGGTCGCCCGGGGCAGCATGCCGTATTCCGCCGTCAGCCAGCCTTGGCCGCGGCCCCTCAGGAACGGAGGGACCTGCGCCGTGACGCTCGCCGTGCACAGCACGCGCGTGTCGCCGGCATCGACGAGGACGGAGCCCTCGGCATGCCGTGTGAAACCGGGCGTGAAACGGACGGTGCGCAGTTGGTCGGGGCGACGTTGCGAGGGACGCGCCTCGGTGTTGTCTTCGTTCGTGATCAGGGTGGGCCTCCGCGGACAGAGGCCGGCGCGCTGCGACCGCTTTTCAGTACACGGCTGCCGGCCTTCGTGAGTGATAGCGAGGCAGTATGTTCCTGCCGGGGGGGCAACACGTCAATGGACGCCCGAGTGCGGGAAGGGCTCGGTATTGCCTGTGGCCGGCGAGCTGCCGGACTGGCCCGGAGCGCCCGTGAACCGCTTCAGGGCATGCAGCAGTCGGCTGGCGTCCTGTGGGCGCTTGGTCGGGTCCATCTCCATTGCCCAATCCACGGCGTCGAGCAGGAACAGGGGATACCGGTCTCGGTAGAGCTGTTTCGCTGGCTCTAGCTTGTCGTCGGTGTGACGTTCGACCGCGGGCGGCGGGGGGCGGCCTTCCATGCAGGTGCGCATGCTGGCACCCACCGCATAGACGTCGGTCCAAGGGCCGACATGACCGCTGCGGTAATACTGTTCGACCGGAGAATAGCCCGCGGAAACGATCTGGCCGCCTTCGCCGCGACCCTGATCCATGCGATGTACGGCGCCGAGATCCAGCAGGAGGGGGCGGTGGCCGTGGCGCAGGTAGATGTTGCCGGGCTTGACGTCGAGGTGGAGGAGTGAACGCGAGTGAATGAGCGCGAGGGCGTCGAGGATCGGTAGGAAGGACATCAGGATGAAGGTCGGACTGAGCCCACCGCCGCGGCCCTGGATGTAGGACCAGAGGCTGCGTCCGCGCTGGTAGCGAGTTACCAGATAGCTGGTGCCGTTGGCGAGAAAAAAGTCGCGCACGGCGAGGATGTTCGGGTGATGAAGCGAGGCCATCGCTTTGACCTCGCAGAAGAACGAGCGGCGCCCGTGCCAGAGGTTCTCGGCGTACTCCGGCCGTGATGGCACGATCTGCCCGCGGTCGTCGCGCGTCGCGATGCGCTTGGGCATATACTCTTTGAGAACGACCTCGTCTCCGCTGTCCTCTTCCACGGCCAGGTAAATCAGGCTGAAGCCACCGGTCCCGATGACTTTGGCGATCCGATAGCTGGCCACTAATGTGCCGGCCTCAAGGCTTTCGCGCGCGTCCGCCATTGAACTCGTTAGTGCGTTTGGGCAACGGTAGGCATTCTGCCTTGATATGATAAGGGCTCAAGGGCGCGCGCGTCGCTGATGCGAGCGCCTTTCAGCCGACCGGGCCCTGGTAGGAGTGGATCCATGACGAAAAGTATGACCGCCTTTGCCCGCGAGGTCGCGAGCGTGGAGGTGGGCGAATTCGTTTGGGAGGTGCGCTCGGTGAATCACCGCTTTCTCGAGCCGAGCATCCGCCTCCCTGAGGAGCTCCGCCCTCTGGAGCCGGCCGTGCGGGAGCGCTTGGCGGAGCGCCTGCAACGTGGCAAGATCGACTGTGCATTGAGGTTTGCCCCGCGTGCCGGCGCGCTTGGTGGCCTGCGGGTCAACCATCACCTGCTGCAGCAACTGATCGCCGTAAGCGATGAAGTGGCAGCGGTGGTCGGCACCGTGCCGCGGCCGGCCGTTTTCGACCTGATGCGTTGGCCCGGCGTGCTCCAGGAGGAGGCCCAGGACGTCAGCGCCGTGACGCAGGAGGCCTTGGGGCTGCTCGACCGCGCTTTGGACAGCCTGATCGCGGCTCGCGAGCGCGAGGGTGCGCGGCTGGCTGAGGCAATCCGCGAGCGTTGCCAGCGGGTTGAGGCTCAGGTGGCCGGCGTCCGCGAGCGCTTACCTGAAGTGCTCGCGCTGTGCGCGCAGCGGCTGCGCGAGCGCCTCGCCGAGCTGCGCGCCGAGGTCGACGCCAACCGTCTAGAACAGGAGGTGGCCTTGCTTGCGCAGCGCCTCGATGTCGCCGAGGAAATGGACCGCCTCGCAGCCCATGTCGCCGAGGTCCGTGACGTGCTGACGCGCCCGGCGGCGGTCGGACGGCGGCTGGATTTTTTGATGCAAGAACTCAACCGCGAGGCGAACACGCTGGGATCGAAGTCGGCAGACGTCGAGACGACGCGGGCCGCGGTCGAGATGAAGGTCCTGATCGAGCAGATGCGCGAGCAGGTCCAGAACCTCGAATGATGGCAAGACCCGACAAGCCTTCTCCTGGGGCCGCTTACTCGCAGGGGACGTTGTTCATCGTCTCGGCGCCTTCCGGGGCCGGTAAGACCAGCCTCGTCAAGGCCCTGCTCGAGCGCGACGGCGATTTGCACTTGGCGGTGTCCTGTACGACGCGTGCTGCGCGGCCCGGTGAAATCGATGGGGTCCACTACCACTTTCTCACCGAGGACGAGTTTCAGAGACGAATCGACGCCGGAGACTTCCTCGAGCACGCCGTCGTCTTTGGTAGGCGTTATGGGACCACGGCCGCCGCGGTTCGCGATGGGTTGGAACGGGGCCAGGATCTGCTGCTGGAGATCGACTGGCAGGGGGCGCGGCAGGTCCGGACGCATTGGCCCGATGCGGTCGCTATCTTCATCGTGCCGCCCTCGCTGGCGGCCTTGGAAGAGCGCCTGCGGGGCCGTGCTCAGGACGATGATGCCGTCATCGCTGAGCGTATGGCGCGGGCCTGCGACGAGGTCTCGCACTACGGCGAATACGATTATCTCCTGGTCAACGATCAGTTCGCTGCGGCCCTGGCGGCCCTCAGCGCGGTGATCGTCGCCGAGCGTCAACGCCTTGTGCGACAGCGGGGCCGTCTGGGTCCGCTCCTGGAGGCCCTTGTGCCGGTGCGCGACGGGCACTGAGCCGACCATCGGCCACCGCTGCCGGCGACCCTCCCTGGGGAACGCCGGCCGTTGGGTCGGGGTCCTTTTTTATCAAGGGGTGAGTTGGATAGGCGACATGGGGTCTCGCGGGATGCCCTGAATACGGCCCCCATCGCTTGACGGCAGCATGCATCCTGCCGACGCCTGCGCAACGAGATGTCGCCTATCGCGCTCCCTTGTTATATTCTTGATTTATTTGTTGCGGCTACGCAACCACGGAGTCAGCCATGGCACGCATTACTGTAGAAGACTGCCTCGATCATGTCGACAACCGCTTCGACCTCGTCCTGCTCGCAACCAAGCGGGCGCGGCAGCTCGCCAACCGCGTCGATCCCTTGTTGCCGACGCAGAATGACAAGCCGACCGTGATCGCCTTGCGCGAGATCGCGGCCGGACTGATCGGCCCCGAGACCCTTGCCAAGGGCGAGGAGGAGGTCGACGAGACGACACGCGCCCTGGAACAGGCCCTCGCGCGACAGTTCGCCGCCGATCTCCAAGCCTCCGAGCAGGGCTGAGGATCGCGGTTGGCTAGCCCGCAACGCGCTGCGTGCCCGGTGCCGTCTGTGGCCGCTGCACTTCCATCGCTTCTTCCGGAGGCCGCCGCCTGCGAGGAACTCCCACGGCGCGACATCGACGATCTCTGCGCCCGACTCGAAAGCTATCTCACCCCAGAGCAAATCGCCGAGGTCTATAGCGCCTACCTGTTCGGGGCCGAGGCCCACAAGGGCCAGTGGCGCAAGTCAGGTGAGCCCTACATCCATCACCCGATCGCGGTCGCGCAGATCCTCGCGGAGCTGCGCATGGATCACAAGTGCCTCATGGCGGCCATGCTGCATGACGTCATCGAGGATACCGCGACGGCCAAGGAGCAGCTGGCCCGCCATTTCGATGAGGAAATCGCCGAGCTGGTCGACGGCGTCAGCAAACTGACCAAGATGGATTTCAAGTCCCGCGCCGAGGCGCAGGCCGCGAGCTTCCGCAAGATGATGCTGGCCATGACGCGGGACATCCGCGTCATCCTGATCAAGCTCGCAGATCGATTGCACAATATGCGCACGATTGAGGCCATGTCGTGCGATGCCCGGCGACGGATCTCGCGCGAGACGCTGGAGATCTACGCGCCGATTGCCAATCGACTCGGCATCAGCCGTCTGCGCATCGAGCTCGAGGAGCTTGGCTTCGAGCACCTTTGGCCATGGCGCTACCAGGTCATCACGCGCGCGCTCGAACATGCTTGGGGCGATTGCCGAGAGGTCGTCGGGCAAGTGGAAACGGCCATTCGCAAACGCCTCGAGCGCGAGGGCATCGCTGCCGAGTCGACCGGTCGCCAAAAGCACGTCTACGGCATCTTCCGCAAGATGCGCGAGAAGAAGCGCTCCTTCTGCGATGTCGTCGACGTCTACGCCTTCCGCATCGTGGTGGACCGGGTGGATACCTGCTACCGGGTCCTCGGCGTCGTCCACAACCTCTACAAGCCGTTGCCCGGCCGGTTCAAGGATCATATCGCAATCCCGAAGTCGAACGGCTACCAGTCGTTACATACGGTATTGGCCGGGCCTCAGACGGTGCCGATCGAGGTGCAGATACGCACCCAGGACATGCAGCGCAACGCGGAGTCTGGCGTCGCGGCTCACTGGCTTTACAAGAGCGACCCGCGCGAGGCGAGCCCGCACGGGCTGACCGCCGATTGGCTGCAGAACCTGCTCGAGATGCCGCGCGGCTCCGGTGATTCGCAGGAGTTTCTCGACCAGGTCAGGGTGGACCTGTTCCCCGACGAGGTTTACGTCTTTACGCCGAAGGGAGAGATCCTGGCGTTGCCAAAGGGTGCCGCCGTCATCGACTTCGCCTACGCAATCCACTCGGACATCGGCAACACCTGCGTCGCAGCGCGTATCGATCGGCGCCTGGCGCCGCTGAGCACGGTGTTGCGCAGTGGCCAATCGGTCGAGATCATCACCGCGCCAGGGGCCAAGCCCCACCCGAGTTGGTTGCGCTTCGTCGTGACAAGCAAGGCCCGAGCCAACATTCGCGCCTACCTCAAGAACCTCCACCGGCGCGAAGCCGAGGTCCTCGGCCGCCGTCTGCTCGATGCCGAGTTGGCCACCTTCGATCTGGACCTGACTCGCCTTGCGCCGCACGCCCTGGGGGCCTATCTCGCTGAGGCTCGGCTGGGTGACGAGCTGGAGCTGTTCAACGAGATCGCGCTTGGAAATCGCCTGCCGTCGCTCGTGGCGCGGCGTCTCATCGCGGTCAGCTCGGGTGACGAGCCGCGCTTGACTGCTCCGCATCGGCTCGCGATCAAGGGGACCGAAGGGATGGCGCTGTCCTTCGCGCGTTGCTGCCGGCCCATCCCCGGAGATGCGATCGCCGGCCTGTTTCACCCTGGCCGTGGCATCGTCGTCCACCGTCGCGAATGCCGCAATCTCGGCCACTACGCCCGTCACCCCGATCGCTGGCTCGACCTCGATTGGGCCGACCGCGTCGAGGGGGATTTCTCCACTGAGATCAGCGTCGACATGGACAATCGTCCCGGCGCGCTGGCGACGGTTGCGGCGGCGATCGCCGAGATGGGATCCAATATCGAGAACATCCAGTCGCGTGAGCGCGACGGTATGACGACTACGCTCGAGTTCCTGATCAATGTGCGCAACCGGCAACATTTGGCGCGCACCCTGAGGCGATTGCGCGCCACTGCGACGACGACCCGCATCAGCCGGATCACGCGTTCTGCCTTGCGGCGGCCTTGACCGCCATCTCCGCACGACCGGGGTCGACCAGGCCTCCAGGGATCACACCCGGCCGGCCTCTCCCTCCAATCCGTCCGTAGCGCGGACCTCGTCAGTCTCTTCTCACCCTCCGGTGAGTGCGACGCAGCGCGTCCGGGTGCGACCCCCGGCGTCGCTCTCCTAGTCCTATTCTGTCATTTTGGATCAAAATTTCAAAGACTTAAAATTTGGCGCGCGATATGCATGGAATTCGGCGAGCCTGCCATCGACCGGTTCGGTGGACGTCCGCTAACGGAGAGGAGAATGCGCCATGCTGGCGAATTTCGCGCACCAGAACGACCAGAAGCGACGCGCCAGCCCCTCGGTCCTCGTGAGGCTGCGCTACCGGTGCGCCACGTCACCCCTGGCCGTGGGCAAGGGTGACGCGGCGAGGAGCGGGTCTCGTCCCCGCTATCGCTCCGAGGGCGGATCGCGCGGCTCGCATCTTCCCCGAGGCTTCAGCCCCCGTCTCCGCTGGACAGGTCTGGCCAGCGCGGTCTTCGCCCTGATCGGCGGGCTCGCAGTATTCGTCGCGGCGCAGGCGAGTCTCCTGTGGTTTCCGAGTCAGGCTCAGGGACTCGAGGGGGCGTTCGGCGTGGTCGCGTCGCTGTTGCTCTTCGGCCTGCTGCTCAAGGTGCGGTTGCCGTCTCGACCGCACCTCATGTTGGCGGCCGGCGAGGGGGCAGCGGAGCCGACTTTTGAGCAGGACCTCGCTAGCCTCGCCGTCGATGCCTTGTCGAAGGCGCCAGAGGCGCTGCCAGGGTGCGTCGGGGAGACGTTGCAGTGGCTCGGGAACCGTTGGCGAGTGCAGCGTGCTTACCAGATGCTCCTTGACGAGGAGGCCGGCCAGCTAAGGCGCACACGCGAGTGGACCGCAGCGGGCGTGCCGCCGGTGAGTGCCGGGTTGCGCAGCATGCCCGCAGCGCTTCTGCCCGCTTGGCTGCAATGGCTACGGGCGGGGCAGACGCTGCGGTTGAACGCCCTCGACGACCTGCCCGAGAACTGGACGCTCGAGCGATCGGTCCTCCAAGCCCAGGGTGTGCGGGCCGTCATGGCCGTGCCGCTCATCGACAATGGCCGCCTCCGTGGCTTCATCGGCCTGGAGATGCTCGATGCGGCGAGGGATTGGTCGGATGATGACGCCCGGCGGTTGAGACTGGTCGCCGATGTGCTCGCGGCGGCCGACGGGCGTCGACGCCTCGATGCCGCGCGGGTGGCCAGCGAGACCCGCTATCGTGAGGCGATCGACGATATCCAGGAGGTGGTCTTTCAGGCCGATGCCCAGGGCCGCTGGACCTTTCTCAACCCGGCATGGGAGCGCATCACCGGTTGTCCGGCGGCCAAGGCCATCGGCCGCCGGGCACTCGATTTCGCCCATCCGGAGGAACGGCACTCGGCGCTTCTGCAGTTCAAAGACTTGATCCGGGGCCAGGTCGGCCATTGCCGACACCAGTTGCGCTGCGTGACGCGCGACGGCGATGTGCGCTGGTTGGAGGCCTACGTGCGTCTCCGTCGGGGGCCAGAAGGTGAGGTGGTCGGGGCCTTTGGGACGCTGATGGACATCACCGAGCGCAAGGCGGCGGAAGAGGAGATTCGCCAGCTGGCCTTCTTCGATCCGCTGACCGGTCTGCCGAACCGGCGGCTGCTGATGGATCGGCTCCACCAGGCACTATCGGGTAGCACCCGCAGTCGTCAGCATGGGGCCGTGCTCTTTATCGATCTCGACAACTTCAAGGCACTCAATGACACGCGCGGTCACCACGTCGGCGACCTCCTCTTACAGCAGGTCGCAGCACGCTTGCGCGGCTGCGTCCGCCAGAGCGATACCGTCGCGCGCCTGGGTGGGGACGAGTTCGTCGTCATGCTGACCGACCTGAGCGCCGGCGCGAAGCAGGCGGCGGCCCAGGTGGCGACGGTCGGGGAGAAGATTCGCAATGCCCTGGGTATGCCCTACGACCTCGGCGGTGGCCTCCACCACAGCACGCCGAGCATCGGCGCGACCGTCTTCTTCGATCACGAACTGTCGATCGAGGAGCTGCTCAAGCGCGCCGATGTCGCCATGTATCAGGCCAAGGCGGCCGGCCGCAACGCGCTGTGTTTCTTTGAGCCGCCCCTGCAGGCGCTGCATGCGTCGCGGATGCGCCAGGCCCGAGACTTGCACAGCGCCTTCGGTCTCGGCCAGCTCAATCTGCTCTACCAGCCGCAGCTCGATGAGCATGGTCGGGTGACCGCCGCCGAGGCCCTGGTGCGCTGGCGCCACCCGGGCCGCGGCACGATCACCGCCGCCGAGCTGGTTCCGCGGGCGATCGAGGATGGCCTGATCCTGCAGCTCGGGCAATGGGTGATGGAGCAGGCCTGTGCGCGCCTCGCGGCCTGGGCTGCGGATCCCGAACTGGCCGCGCTGAGCCTGGCCGTCAATGTGAGTGTGCAACAGCTCCAAGCGCCGCGGTTCGTGCCGGATCTGCTCGCCATCCTGCAGGCGACGGGCGCCGATCCGCGTCGGCTGCGGCTGGAGATCGCCGAGCGCCTGTTCGTCGAGGATCTCGATGCCTTGGTCACCAAGCTCTACGTGCTCAAGGGGCACGGGATCGGATTGGCGTTGGACGACTTCGGCATCGGTCATGGCACCCTCCTCGGATTGCGGCGCTTGCCGGTGGACCAGCTCAAGATCGATCAGTCCTTCGTCCAGGGCATCATGGGGGATCCCAGCAACGCGGCGGTGGCTCGGACGATCATCGCCATCGGCCAGACGCTCGGCCTTGCCGTCGTCGCCGAGGGCGTGGAGCGCCACGGGCAACGGCGGCGCTTGCTCGATGCCGGTTGCCGCGGTTTTCAGGGCTATCTGTTTAGCCGGCCAGTGCCCTGGCAGGCCTTCAAGGCACGTACGGGGGCGCTGAACCGCGCTGCCTCGCAAGGTCACGGCGATTGAGTGTCGGCGCCCCTGACGATCAAGGTGTCCCAGCTCGCTCGCCAGTCAAACGGCGCTCGGCCTCGCGATAGCGGGCGGCGGTCTGCTCGATGATCCCGGTCGGCAGCAGAGGTCCGGGTGGTGTCTTGTCCCAATCGAGTGTCTCCAGGTAGTCGCGGACGAACTGCTTGTCGAAGCTCGGCGGGTTGCTGCCCGGCCGATAAAGATCGGCGGGCCAGAAGCGCGACGAGTCCGGCGTTAGGACCTCGTCGATCAGGTGCAGACCACCGGTCGCGTCGAGACCGAACTCGAACTTGGTGTCCGCGATCAGGATGCCGCGTGTCCTGGCGTAGTCCGCGCAATCTCGATAGAGTCGCAGGCTGAGCTCGCGGACGCGTTCGGCTAGCTCCTCACCAAGGAGCGCGATCGCGCCGCCGAAGTCGATGTTTTCGTCGTGGGCGCCGACGGCGGCCTTGGTCGAGGGTGTGAAGATCGCCTCCGGGAGCCGATCCGCCAGATGCAGGCCAGGTGCTAGGGCGATGCCGCAGACCGTGCCGCTGCGTTGATAGTCCCGCCAACCGGAGCCGATCAGGTAGCCGCGGACGATGGCCTCGATCGGGAGGGGACGCAAGTCGCGAACAACGACCGCGCGTGCCCGGATCTGTTCACAGTCTGCGGGGTCGGCGAGGGCCTGCTCGAGCGGGATGCTCGCGAGGTGATTGGGCACCAATCCACGGGTGCGCTCGAGCCAGAAGCTCGAGAGTCGGGTCAGGACCTCGCCCTTGCCGGGTATCGGCTGAGGCAGGACGACGTCGAAGGCGGAGAGCCGGTCGCTGGCGACGATCAGCAGGTGGTCTTCGTCGACTCGATAGATGTCGCGGACCTTGCCGCGGTGGACCAGCTCGAGCCGGGTTAGGTGGGACTCGTAGAGGGCCGTCATGGTGCTTGCTTCACGGTGAACGGACGCGCGAGTATAAACGAATCACCACCCGATCACAGGTCAGGCACCCGGGCTGCGGACTCGTCTGGCTCGGGGCGGGCCGCGCAGGAGCAAGGCTATGACAAGACAGGCCATCCATACCGACCAAGCGCCTGAGGCGATCGGTCCCTATTCGCAAGCCGTTCGGGTCGACCGGACCGTTTATCTCTCCGGGCAGATCCCGCTGGATCCGGGGACCATGGAGCTGGTGCAGGATGGGGTCGAGGGGCAGGTGCGGCGGGTCTTCGACAACCTCCGGGCCGTCGCACGGGCCGCGGGCGGCGGGCTTGCAGACCTCGTCAAGGTCCACGTCTACCTAACCGATCTCGCCCACTTCCCGGTCGTCAACCGCGTGATGGCCGAGTACTTCGAGGAGCCCTATCCGGCGCGCGCCGCCATCGGTGTCGCGGCACTGCCAAAGGGGGCGGAAGTCGAAATGGACGGCATCATGGTCCTTGACGACGCCTAGGGCGCAGTGCAACAACCTCAACAGCTTGTCGCAGCTTTCTCCCCTCACCCCAACCCCTCTCCCCGCTGGGGCGAGGGGCTCTCGGGCAGGTTGTGCGAGTTGTTCTTGAACCCTTCCTAGGCGATCGGCGGTGCCTCCCTGCGCCGCCATGCCGCGCCATGCCGGCCTTCCCCGGCGGCGCGCGCTGGTCAGTGGAAGTGGTGCACGTAGCGCAGATTGAAGCGGGTGCCCTCGGGCCGGTTTTCGGCGTGCGTTTCCCAGTAGAGGTTGGCGAACAGGTGGTCGTGGGGCGAGAGGTGATAGACCAGTCCCGGTCCCAGACCAAGCACCTGCTCGCGGCTGTCGCTGAGGCGCCGCCCGTCGAATTTGCTGTCGCTGAACTGCTTGAGATAGTAGCCGTTCAAGCCCAGACGGAGTCGTTTGGGTAGCACCTCGTAAGCCGTCGTCAGATTCAGGTGCACGGCCTGGCCGGCCTGGATCTCGGTATCATCGTTCTCCGCGTTCCAGAGGTAATGCAGTCGCCATGAGAGCGTCCATTTGGGTGCGAGGAAGGCGGTCGCCGCCCAGTAGGGGTTGAACGAGAAAAAGTTGCTGCCGGGGTTGAGGGCCTTGTCCTCATCGTACTTGCCGGTTGGCAGGAGCAGCTGGAGCTCGACGCGATTGACGAGGCGCGGGCCCTTGGGACCCATGATCGGATCCCACTGCAGAAAAGGGCCGACGAGGAGATCGCCGAGGCCGGTGCTGTTCGCCGCGAGGGCCAGATTGTCGCGGGGATCCAGGTCTGGATCGACGATTGGCAGCATCAGGTTGAGGCCCCACTTGCCGCCCCAGAGCAAGGGTTGATCGGACTGGTAGACGAGCTGCGTCAAACCAATGTTCGCTTGGGCGCTCACCTTCTCTGGGCCGCGCGGCGTCGGCAGGCGCAGCGCCTCGCCGTCGTCGTCTTGCAGGCGGCCATCGCGGTAGAACTGAACATACTGCTGTACGTACCAACCTGGACCCGCTGGCGGTGCCCCGTCTAGGAAGCTCGTGAAGCCCAGGTTGACGGCGGGCAAATCGTAGGCTTGCGCTGGGGTCAGGGCGCCGAGCGAGATCGCGATCCCCAGCGAGGTCAGGGTAACAAGCTTGCGCATCGTTCCACCTTCTTGCGTGTCGTTTTGTATTGTCCCATCGAGGGTTGTGCCCAGAGGGCGCCGCTAGTGTAACGGCGCGACGGTTCGCTGGCTGCCGTCGGGGGATCGCCAGCGCGCCAGGGGCCGTGTAATGGGGGGCAAAATTTAAGCATATGAACATATTCAGATATCTTGATTTGAATCAAGGTAAGCGCTGGGCGATGTGGATAAGTTGCGATCGGGGCCGGTGCGTCTCGAGCCTGGCCTGCATTCCGTAACACTGTAAGGAGATAAGGCGATGTTGAGGAACAAACCCTTGCTGCTTGCGGCGGCCCTGACCATCGTCACGGCCTTGGCGTCCTTCTCGGCCCAGGCCTTCTGGGGGCCATTCAATGTCTTCCGCGGCTGGGGCGGCGGTCCCTGGGGCGGCTACCCCTATTACGGTTATCCCTATTACGGCTATCCCTATTACGGCTATCCCTATTACGGATACGGTGCCCCTTACTGGCCCCACTACGGCGGTTGGGGCTACCCATACCACGGCGGCCGGGGTTACCCCTACGGCTATGGCTGGGGCGCGCCCTACCTGACCTATCCCACGGCGCCTGCCACGAGCAGCGCCCCCAGCTCTGAGGCGGCGAAGTAGCTCCTCTTGGCTTGCCGCCGCGCCTGGGAGCGAGTCGCAGAAGCCCGCCTCTGGGCTTTGCGACTCGCTAACGATCATGGGGCGAGCCGAGCCACCCCGGACGATGAAATGTCGTCTCGCCCC
>JGI12109J20283_10061925_pt1 | contig 12049 bp, 7 predicted proteins | sample ElkSlonscriptome_12_FD_20283 | JGI IMG/M metagenome (IMG submission 20283) | reverse complement strand
CTGCTCGAGGCCTACGCCCAGCGGGGCGAGCGGCGCTTCCATCCCCGCGCCCTCCGGCGGCTGGTGCAGCTGCAGGGCGCCTACCGCCGTGACCGCAGCTTCCCGGGGAAGGCGTTCCGCTTTCTCGACTGGGCCCGGAGCGCCCCCGACCTGCCGGCTGCCCTCGATCCCGCGGAGGTGGAGAAGGCCTTCGCTCGGCGCACCGGCCTGCCCCTCGAGATCATCAGCGACTCCCGACCGGCGAGCGCCGCGAGCATCGCCCACCGGCTCCGGGAGGAGGTCATCGGTCAGGACGCGGCCTGCGACGCCGCCGGCCGGGTCCTCGCCGCCTTCAAGGCCGGCCTCAACCCGCCGGACCGGCCGGTGGGCACCCTCCTCTTCGTCGGACCGACAGGGGTGGGCAAGACTCAGCTCGCCAAGCGCATCGCCGGCTACCTCTTCGGCTCCGCAGAGCGACTCGTGCGCGTCGACATGAGTGAGTACTCGGTGCGCGGCGCCTCGGCGCGCCTCTTGCGCACGGGCCGTGGGGTCCAGAGCCTGGCCACCCGCGTGCGCCGGGAGCCGCTCTCGGTGGTCCTCCTCGACGAGCTCGAGAAGGCGGCCGGCGACACCTACGATCTCATGCTCGGCGTCCTCGGCGAGGGCCGGCTCACCGACGACCAAGGCCGCCCGGTGGACTTCCGGCAGGCCCTGGTGCTGCTGACATCGAACCTCGGCGTCCGGGACCGGCCTCCCGTCGGCTTCGACGCCGAGCGCGACGCCCACGACTACGCCCGGGCCGTGCGCGAGCACTTCCGCCCCGAGCTCGTCGGGCGCATCGACCAGATCGTCCCCTTCCGCGCCCTCACCCACGCGGACGTGCGCCGCATCGTCGATCTCGAGCTGAGGAAGATCCGGGCCCGCGAGGGCCTCGTGCGCCGGGGCATCACCCTCGAGGTGCCGGACGCGGTCCGGGACCAGCTCGCCGAGGAGGGCCACGACCCCACCTACGGCGCCCGGCCCCTGCGCCGCGTCCTCGAAGCCGCCCTCGTCACGCCCCTCGCCGTCCGCCTCGCCAAGGAGCCCACGCTCCAGGGCGTCACCTTCACCGCCACCGGCGACCCCGCTCAGCCCCTCACCGGCCCCACCTGACCGTCACCCCATCCACCCATTGAGCCCTGGGCTACGATGGGAGGTCGGCGGGGGTTTGGCCGTCGGCGGGATGGATCGCGCCGCGCTCGGTGTAGATGGCCTTCACGAGCCGTGCCGGGGTCACGTCGAAGGCCGGGTGCCGGCAACCGATGCCGTCGGCCACGAGGAGCGTGTCTCCGACCTTGGCGACCTCGTCGCGGCCGCGCTCCTCGATGGGGATGCCAGCGCCGCTCTCCATGGCCATGTCGACCGTGCTCCAGGGCGCAGCGACGGTGAAGGGCACGCCATGCTCCTTGGCCAGCACCGCGACGTTGTAGGTGCCGATCTTGTTGGCCACGTCGCCGTTGGCGGCGATGCGATCGCTGCCGACGACCACGAAGTCGATGGCCCCCTTCTGGAAGAAGTGGCCGGCCATGTTGTCGCTGATGACCTCGACCTCGATGCCGTCGACGTGGAGCTCCCAGCTGGTGAGGCGGGCCCCCTGCAGGTAGGGGCGGGTCTCGTCGGCGAGCACGCGGATCCTCTTGCCCGCTTCCTGGGCGGCGCGGATGACGCCGAGGGCGGTGCCGTAGCCGCCGGTCGCGAGGGCGCCGGCGTTGCAGTGGGTGAGGATGGTCGCGCCATCGGGCACGTCGAGGGCACCGAGCGCGCCCATCTTGCGGCAGCTCAGCACGTCCTCCCGGTGGATGGCGTCCGCCTCGGCGAGCATCGCCTCGAAGCGCGCCGGCGGGTCGAGCTCGGCGACATCCGCCGCCTTCTTGCTCATGCGCGCGATGGCCCAGGCGAGGTTCACGGCCGTCGGCCGGGTCGCGTTCAGCACCCGGCCCGCGGCGCCGTTGGCGACCAGGAAGGTGGCCGCGTCGCCGTCCTCGGCCTTGGCCACCATGGCCAGCGCGTAAGCGGCGCTGATGCCGATGGCCGGCGCGCCGCGCACGACCATGTCGCGGATGCCGGCGGCGACCTCGTCCGGCTTGGCGTAGCGGTGGTAGATCACCTCTGCCGGGAGCCGCCGCTGGTCCAGCATCACCACCTCGCCCGTCGCCGGGTCGTACTCGACGGCGAAGAAGGCCTGCGGCCCCTCGCAGAAGGTGATGGGGGTCCGGGACAGCTCGGGGATCTCGATCTCGCTCATCGTCGTCTCATTCCGGCTCGTTCAGGAGCCGCTCCGCGGCCTCTTTGACCGCCTTGGGGTTCGCCTTGCCCTTCGAGGTCTTCATCACCTGACCGACGAAGAAGCCGATCATCTTGGTCTTGCCCTCGCGATACTGGGCCACCTGATCCGGGTGGGCGTCGAGCACGGCCCTCACGCTCGCCTCGATGGCTCCCGCGTCGGTCTCCTGGGCGAGGCCCTCGCGCTCTACCAGAGCCTTCGCGCCGATGCCCTCTTCGGCCATCAGCCCGAGCACCTGCTTGGCAGCCTGCGCATGGATCGTGTCGGCGGCCAGCAGGTTCAGCAGCTCGCCGAGCGCTTCGGCAGGGACCGGCGGCGAGGCTTCGAGGCCATCGGTGGTGACGTGGCCGAGCACGTCCGACTGAACGAAGTTGGCCACCTTCTTGGCCCTCATCGTCGTCGCCGCGCAGACCGCGTCGAAGTAGGCCGCCACCGCCGGGTGCTGGCCGAGGACGCCAACGTCGTAGTCGGTGAGCCCGGCGGCGAGCCAGCGCTCACGCCGGGCCGCGGGCAGCTCCGGCATGGCCGCCCGCCACTGCTCGATGCGCGCCTCTTCGAGGGTGATGGCCGGTAGATCCGGGTCCGGGAAGTAGCGGTAGTCGGCGGCGGCTTCCTTCCCGCGCATGGGCACCGTCTTCTGCGAGCCCTCGTCCCAGCCGCGGGTCTCCCGGAGCACGACGCCGCCGCTGCCGAGCACGGCCTTCTGCCGGGCGATCTCCGCCTCGAGGGCCAGCCGGACGAAGCGGAAGGAGTTCACGTTCTTGATCTCCACCCGCTCGCCGAAGGCCTCCGTGCCCTTGGGGCGCAACGAGACGTTCGCGTCGCAGCGGAAGGAGCCCTCCTCGAGGTTCCCGTCGTTGACGCCGATGGTCATGAGCAGGAGGCGCAGCTCGCGCAGGTAGGCCTCCGCCTCCGCGGGGCTCCGGAGCTCGGGCTTGCTGACGATCTCGAGCAGGGGTACGCCGCCGCGGTTGAAGTCCACCCGGGTCTGGTCGCCGACGTGCATGCTCTTGGCCGCGTCCTCCTCGAGGTGCGCGCGCTCGAGGCCGATGGTGCGCTCGCCCACGCGCAGCTCGCCGCCCTCGTTGATCGGCAGGTCGAGCTGGGAGATCTGGTAGCCCTTCGGCAGGTCCGGATAGAAGTAGGACTTCCGGTCGAAGCGGCTCGCCCGGCCGATGGTGCAGCCGAGCGCCGATCCCGCGCGCACCGCGAGCTCGAGGGCCCGCTCGTTGGGCACCGGCAGCGCCCCCGGATAACCGAGACAGACCGGACAGACCTGCGTGTTCGGCGACGCGCCGTAGCGGGTCTCGCAGCCGCAGAAGAGCTTGGTGCGGGTCGCGAGCTGCGCGTGCACCTCGAGGCCGATGACCGCTTCGAGGGCGCTCACGAGAGCACCTCCATGGCCCGGAGCAGGGTCGTCTCCTCGAAGGGGCGACCGACGAGCTGGGCGCCGATGGGCAGGCCCCCGTCATCGCCGACCGGCGAGCTCGAGGCCGGCAGACCCGCGAGACTGGCAGGCACGGTGAAGACGTCGGCCGCGTACATGGCGAGGGGGTCGCCGGTGCGCTCGCCGAGGGGGAAGGCCACCGTCGGCGCGGTCGGCAGTAGGAGGAGATCGACCGAGTCGAAGGCGCTCGTGAAGGCGCGGATCAGCGCCGTGCGCGCCCGCGACGCCCGGACGTAGGCCTCGTCCGCGTAACCCTCCGAGAGCGCGTAGGTGCCGAGGACGATCCGCCGAATCACCTCGGGGCCGAAGCGCGAGCGGGTCGCCCGATAGGTCTCCGCGAGGTCGTCGCCCTCCACCCGCAGGCCATAGCGGGCTCCGTCGAAGCGCGCGAGGTTGCTCGCGGCCTCCGCGGGAGCGATCAGGTAGTAGGCCGAGAGTGCCAAGTCGAGGTGCTCGAGCGCGATGTCCTTCAGCTGGACGCCCGCGCTCTCGAGGCGCTTCGCCGCATCGGCGAGCGCCGCCGCGACCGGCGCGTCCGCCTGCTCGAGGCACGGGCGAACCACGCCGACGCGCAGCCCCTCCACGCCGCCGCCGAGGGCGTTCACGCCGCTCTCCACCGCCCGCTCGGCGCTGGTCGCGTCCCGCGGATCCGGGCCGGCGATGACGTCGTAGATCCGGGCGACGTCGTCGACGGTGGCGCCAAAGGGCGCGACCTGATCGAGGCTCGAGGCGAAGGCGACCAGACCGAAGCGCGAGACTCGCCCGTAGGTGGGCTTGAGGGCGTGCACGCCGCAGTAGGCCGCGGGCTGCCGCACCGAGCCGCCGGTGTCGCTGCCGAGGGAGGCCGCGCAGTGGCCCGCGCCGACCGCCGCCGCCGAGCCGCCGCTCGAGCCGCCGGGCACCCGGGAGGGGTCCTTGGGGTTCTTGGTCGGGCCGAAGGCGCTGTTCTCCGTCGAGCTGCCCATGGCGAACTCGTCGAGGTTGGTCTTGCCGAAGAGGAGCGCGCCCGCCTCGCGGAGGCGCTCCACCACCGTCGCGTCGTAGGGGGCCACCCACTCTTCGAGCAGCCGGCTGCCGCAGGTGGTCCGGGTGCCCCGCTGGCAGAGGTTGTCCTTGATGGCGATGGGCGCGCCGGCCAGGGGGAGCTCCTCGCCGCGGGCGAGTCGCGCGTCGAGGGCGTCGGCGTCGGCGAGGATCCGCTCCCGGTCGAGCTCGAGGTATGCGTCGAGGTCGTCGTCACCAACGGATGCGAGCGCCGCTTCGGCGCGCTCGCGGACCTTGGCGCCCCCGACGATGGCCGCGATGTGCTCTTCGAGGGTCACTTCTTGCTCCGGCCCATCGCGCTCGGCAGCACGAAGTGGTCGTCCGCGCTCTTCGGCGCGGCGCTCAGCGCGGCCTCGCGGTCGAGACCGGCGACCGGCGCATCGGGCCGCGTGCGGCTCTCCTCACCGACGCCGTAGGTGGGCGGCAGGTCGTCGATGGGAGCCTCGGCGATGGCCTCCATCGACTCGAGCACCCGCCCGAGATCCTTCCGCAGGCGCTCCCGTGCGTCGTCGCCCACCGCGACCGCGGCGAGGTCCAGCATCCGTTCGAGGGTGGCGTCGTCGATGGCGTCCATCGCCGCCCTCTTACTACGTGGGCCAACCGCGTGCAGCCGGAGTCAGGCGGGGAAGCAGCCGACACCGAGCGGAAGGCACTCGATTAGACACTCGGGGCCACCGTTGCAACGGCACATGCCTTCGACGCACTCGTCCGCCGAGCTCCCACAGGCGTTGCCACAGCCGCCGCAGTGATCGACGTTGGTATCGGTGCTTCGGCAGCGGCCGGAGCAGCAATCCTGGGCCGGCCCGCAGGCCACCCCGCAGCCACCGCAGTTGGCCGCGTCGGTCTGGGTGTCGATGCAGGTGCCGCCGCAGCAGGTCTGGCCGGCGCCGCAAGCCGGGCCGCTGCCGCAGCCGCATACGCCGCCGTTGCAGGTCAGCCCCGGGCCGCAGGGCGGGTCGCAGACCTCGGCGCCGCAGCCCCCCTCGGTGCAGACTTGGCCGTCCGGGCACTCGACGCCGCAGCCACCGCAGTTGTCGGGGTCGTTCTGAGTGTCCTGGCAGCCATCCGCGCAGCAAGCGCCCCCGGCCGCGCAGCCCGGGCCGCCGGCGCACTGGCAGGTCGCGCTCCCTAGGTCGCAGGTCTCGCCTTCTGGGCACGCCGGATCGCAGGGCAGGTCCGCGCAGGCGCCATCGGTGCAGCCTTGCCCCGCCGGGCAGACCACGCCGCAAGCGCCGCAGTTGGCGCCGTCGCTCATCGTGTCGGCGCAGCCGTCGTCGCAGCAGGTCTGCCCGTCCTCGCAGCGCGCCAGATCGTTGCATCGGCATTGGCTGCTCGTGCAGCGGTTGCCGCCGATGTCCGCGCAGACCCGCCCACACGCCCCGCAGTTGTCGGGATCACCGGGCAGCGAGACGCAGGTGCCCTCGCAACAGCTCTCGCCGATGGGACACATCGTGTCGGGGCCGCAGCCCGTCACGGGCACGCACTCGCCGTCGCGGCACTCCTGGCCGTCGGGGCAGGTCATGGGGCAACCACCCCCGTCCGTGGGCACCGTCATGTCCACGCCGGGCCCGAGGTCGACGTCGTCGCGATCGTCTCCAGAGCCCTGCGCGCACGCGCCGAGCCCGACGAGCAGGCAGCAGAGGAGGCCACGGATGAAAGCTGAGTCGAGCAAGGGTTGACCTCCAGAAGGGGGTGGGTCAGTTGGACGGCGAACGCCGCGAAAGCACGAGCCATTCTTAGTACGGAGACCTTGCTCGGCGTGCGCCGGTCCGGCTTCGGGGTCCCCATCGGGGGAATGAGCGAGGGGTCTCCTCCACCCTCGATACGACAGAATCCGAGAGTGTTCGAAGGTTACTCAGCCGCCGACGTGGCGACGATGTGACAACGCACGAGTCGCGCGGGGATGGTCATTGAATCCAATTCGCCCCTCGATTACCTTCCGGCGCTAACGAATCATTTTGATGACACTCGACGCACTCCAGTGGATGGCCGACCGCGCGGGTTGGGCTTGGCTCATCGAAGCAGGCGGCGACGTACGCCTGAACGAGCGCGCGCGGCGGCTCCTCGGAGAGGCCTCCGGCACCTTCGACGAGCTGGCCGCGAAGCTCGCCGACCTCTCACCGGCGGCAGCGGCCGCAGCCGTCGACCGCACGGAGCTGGCCGGTGGCGACGGGCGCAAGGCGCGGTGGGTCGTCACCGACGAAGGACGCATCCTGATCGTCGAGCCGCCGACCGCTCGGCCCGCGGCCCGGGGCGAGGCGGACGAGAGCCTGGCGCGTGCCGTGGGCCACGAGCTCGGCAACGCCCTCGGAGCCGTGGTCGGCTGGATCGGCATGCTCCGCCAGAACCCCGAGACGCTCACCGATGAGAGCCTCGAGCGCCTCGAGCGCGCCGCCTCCACCGCGCGGCGAGCGGCCCGGACCCTGGTCGGGGGGACCGACGAGAGCCACTCGGACGTCGCGGAGCTCCTGCAGGATGTCGCCCGCCTCCTCGAGCCCACGGCCCACGCCCAGGGCACCACGATCGACGTCCGGGCGCGCGAAGGCGTGGAGACCCTCCACGCACGCGGCGAGCTCTTCCGCATCGTCTGGAATCTAGCGCTGAACGCGGTGCAGCTCACCGAGAAGGGCACCGTTCGCCTCGATGCGGACACCAAGGGCGGCCGGCTGATCCTGGGCATCGAAGACGACGGCCCCGGGATGACGAAGGAGGTCCGCTCGCGGATCTTCGAACCGGGCTTCGGCCACCGGGAAGGCGGCTCGGGCATCGGTCTCGCCCTGGTCGCCCGGACGGTGCGGGTCCTCGGAGGCAACGTGCGCGTCCGCTCGGAAGTCGGCTCCGGGACCCGCTTCGAGGTACGCCTGCCCGCCGCGCCCCGGCAGAGCGGCGTGATTCCCCGAGCCAGCATCCCGAGCCGGGTGCTCGTCGTCGAAGACGACGAGGGCATCCGCGAGCTGATCCAGACCACCCTGACCCTCCGCGGCATCGACGCGGTGGTCGTCGAGACCGTGGCCGACGCCCGAGCCGCCGCCGGCCCCGCCTTCGACCTCGCCGTGGCGGACCTCACCCTCCCCGACGGTCGCGGGGATCGACTCCTCGCCGACCTCAAGGCCTCCGGCCGGGCCGAGCGCACCCTCCTCATGTCGGGTCACGTGGACCCGGGGGAGCTGGCAGGCCCCCCCGACGGCTGGCTGAGCAAGCCCTTCGACGTGCCCGAGATGGTGGCCGCCATCGAGGGGCGCCCAGCCGCGCGCGACGCCCAGGCGAGCTGAAGCCTGGGCCGGCCAGCGGCGGCCCTGTGCTAGGCTGACCCTCCCCATGGACCCCGAGCAGCGGCAAGGCTGGACGACGGCCTCCGTCGAAGCGGTGCCGCGCGTCGATGCCACCACCGACCCCACGCCCGGGCTGGTGTTGATCTACAGTCGGCTCCACGCCCACCTGCCCTCGGCGATTCCCTTCGCCGAGGACGCCACCACCATCGGCCGGGAGGCGGACAACGCGCTCTCGATCCCCGAAGCCGCCGTCTCCCGCCATCACGCGCTCGTGGAGCGCCGGTCGGACGGCTACTGGATCGTCGACAACGGCTCGACGAACGGCACCGTCATCAACGGCGAGCGGATAAAGGCGCACCGACTGCGGGATCAGGACGTCGTCCGCATCGGCGACGCGGTCTTTCGCTACGCGAGCAGCGGCATCTACCCCTTCGGCGCCTACCGCCTCGATGGGGACATCGTCGACGCGGCCCGGCCCTTCGAGCACGGCGTGACCGACTCCCCCTTGGTCGGCGGCTATCAGATGGACGCCATCGTCGACCGCCTGGCCCGGGTCGCGGTGACGATGATCTCGGTGGTGGTCACCGGCGAGAGCGGCACGGGCAAGGAGCTCGTCGCTCGCGAGATCCACCGGCTCAGCGGCCGCAGCGGCCCGCTCCAGGCGATCAACTGCGCGGCGCTCCCGGCCAACCTCCTCGAGAGCGAGCTCTTCGGCTACAAGAAGGGGGCCTTCACGGGCGCCAGCAGCGACAAGACCGGTCTGGTCCGCGCGGCGCACAAGGGCACGCTCTTCCTCGACGAGATCGGCGACATGCCCCTCGAAGCCCAGGCGAAGCTGCTGCGGGTGCTCCAGGAGCGGGAGGTCGTTCCGCTTGGCAGCACCGTCGCGCAGCCGGTCGACGTGCGGGTGGTCTGTGCCACCCACCGCGACCTGGAGCAGCGAGTGAGCGAGGGCACTTTCCGGGGCGACCTCCTCGCCCGGCTCCGGGAGCTGCAGGTGGAGCTGCCGCCCCTCCGGGAGCGCCGCGAGGACCTCCTCGTGCTCGTGCGCCACTTTCTGCGCGCGGCGAGGCGGCCGAAGACCAAGGTCACCTTCCCCTTCATGCTCGCCGTGGCCCACTACGACTGGCCCTACAACGTGCGCGAGCTGGAGAGCGCCGTGAAGCTCGGCCTGGCGCTCGCCGACGGCGGTGAGCTGGATCTGCCGCACCTCCCCACCCCCGTGCAGCGGGCCCTCGACGACCACGGCAAGCCGTCCTCCGCTCCGGCCGCGCCGAGCGCGCAGCCCAGCGCCGTTCGTGCGCCCGCCCCGCCGAAGCCCGGCGGTCGCAGTCAGGCACCCGCCGAAGCGGAGCTCCGCCAGCTCTTGCGAGAGAAGCAGGGCAACATCGCCGCCGTCGGCCGGGCGCTCGGCAAGGAGCGCATGCAGGTCCACCGCTGGCTCAAGCACCACGGCATCGACCCGGACGAGTACCGCTGAGAGAAAGCGTGAGTTCACACACGGGCGAGTCCGCGCCCGATCGTGCATGGGTCTTCGGCGCAGCCGTCAATTTTCGAACGCCACCCCCCGGATCCATGGGTGAAACGCCTTCGCAAAGAGGGCACGCTCCTTGCATGAGCACTCTGCCGTGCGGTCGTATACCCAGCGAGAGGAAGGGGTGTGCCTTGAAAGCGGTCCTACCTCCGCCTACCCTGGTACCCCTGGACGGGTGGAGTTTTTCCCGTCCCTGGAGCAGCCCATGCCGCACGGCGCCGTACCTTCCCAACCTGGCCGCCGTCCCGACGCCGGAGACTCTCTGTGCGTGGGACGGGAGAACGAGCTGGCCCGACTGGCCGGGCTCTATCGGGAGGCGCGCGAGCGCGAGCGGCTGGCCTTGCTGGAGGGACGCAGCGGCAGCGGCAAGTCGCGCATCCTCCAGGAGCTGAGCCGCCGGATCCGCCTCGAGGGCGGTGTCGTCCTCGAAGGCCGCTGCGAGTACGGCCACGCATTCGGCCCCTTCGCCACCATCGTGGACCGGGCCCTCTCCTTTCTGAGCGACATGTCGCTCCGGCCGACGATCGACATGGAAGACCTCGGCTGTTTCGAGGGCTGTCACCCGCTGTGGCACCAGCACGAGCTGAGCCACGTGGAGGCGCCCGACCAGGGTTCCCGCGAGGCACGGGAGAAGCGACTCCGCTTCTTCGACGCCATCCGTGGGCTCCTGCGCGACGTCTCCCGCCTCCGGCCGCCGCTGGTGATCCTCCACGACCTCGAGCGCTGCGACGAAGGCACACTGCAGCTACTCGACTTCCTCTTCGAGGGCGCCGGCCCCTGGACCAGCGGGGTCTCCAGCGAGCCCCTTCGCGCGCTGGTGGTCGCCAGCGTCCGCGACGACATGCCCGCCGGGGACCGGCTGGCGAGTCTGCGCTCCCACGAGGCCACCGCGGTGGTGACCGTGGGCGAGCTCGACGCCGAGGGCGTGCGCCAGCTCCTCCAGAGCGACGCGACCGTCCGGCGCATCCTCGAGCGCACCGGCGGCATGCCGGACGCCATCGAGCTGCTCCTCGAGGCGGAGCCCCTCCGGCCCAAGGATCTGCTCGAGCGTCGCCTCGACACCCTCTCCGCCGAAGCGCGCCGACTCACCGAAGCCCTCGCCGTGCTCGGGCGCCCCGCCGACTACGAGCTGCTCTCGGACATCGCCGAGGTGAAGCTCTCCGCCACCGACCGCGAGCTCCTCGAGCAGACCCAGCTCCTCGAGCGCTCGATCCTCGACGGACGCATCCTCCTCGGCTTCGCCCGCGCCCGGGACCGGGAGCTGACCTACGAGCGCCTCGACCCGAAGCGCCGCGTGGGGCTCCACAACCGCTGCGCCGACCGCTTCGAGGCCCACGGCCACGGCCCGGCCGCCCACCACGCCCTCGCCGCCGGCGACCTGGCCCGCGCGGTCCCGCTGGCCATGGACGAGGCCCACGCCCTCGCGGCCCGGCACGCGCAGGCCGAGGCCGCCGCCCTCCTCGAGCGCGTGCTCGAGAGCGCGGGGGACGCCGAGGTACCCGTGGAGCTGCGCCGCTACCTCGCGGAGCTCTACCGGGTGGCCGGCGAGTACCAGAAGGCCCTGGTCCACGCCGAGGCGGTCTGCACCGCCCGCCCCGAAAGCCCAGAGGCCGCCCACCGCGTGGGTCGCCTGCTCACCCTCGCCGGTGAGCTCGCTCCGGCCGCGAAGCGCCTCAAGGCCGCCCACGACCTCGCCGAAGAGCACGACGACGACCGGACCCGCACCACGGTCGAGACCCTTCTCGCCGAGCTCGAATACCAGCGCGCCAACTACGACGAGGCCGAGAGCTGGGCCTCCGAGGCGGTGGAGAAGGCCGGGGAGCTCGGGGAGCTCACCGTCGAGGTCCACGCCCGCAACACCCTCGGCAAGGTCGCCCTCGCCCGGAAGGAGGCGAAGGCGGCCGCCACACTCTTCGAGACCAACCGCGAGGCCGCCGAGGCCGCCCGCCTCGGTCACCAGGAAGCGCAGGCGCTGACCAACCTCGGCGTCGCGCGCCTCCGGCAGCAGAAGCTCTCCGCCGCGCGCCAGTGCTTCGAGCGCGCCATCGCCGTCGCCACCGAGGTCAACGACTCCCGTGACACGGCCATCGCCACCGAGAACCTCGCCGTCCTCGCGCACCTTCGCCACGACTACACCGACGCCCTCGAGCACTACCATCGGGCCGTCTCGCTCCTGAAGCGGCTGGGGAACCGGCCGATGCTCACCCGCGTGGGCATCAACCTGGGCGAGCTCTACCTGAGCATGGGCGACCCGAGCCGGGCCCGCTCCCTCTGCGACTTCGCCCAGCACATGGGTGGCGCGAACCTGCCGGCCTCTTTCGCCGCCGAGTGCATGAAGCTCCGGGGCCGCATCGAGCTGGCCGAAGGCAACCTCAGCCTCGGTCGAGCGACCCTCGCGTCGGCCATGGAGACCATGAACCAGCTCGGCGCCAACCAGGCCATGGAGCTGG
>JGI12109J20283_11448762_pt1 | contig 12050 bp, 8 predicted proteins | sample ElkSlonscriptome_12_FD_20283 | JGI IMG/M metagenome (IMG submission 20283) | reverse complement strand
GATTTTTTGGGTTCCTTGATCATAAGGAAGACCTGCGCCTTTTTAAGAAGAATAGAAGGACTGTCAGGGTGGATTTCCAACCCGTGTTCTATGGCTCTTCTCGCCCTGGCATGGTTTCCTTTATCGAGATAATAATCCGCCAGAATTTCCACTTCTTCTACATCAAAGAAGCAAGATGTTCTGCTCTGAATCATGTCTTCGAATTTGTCGATCAGTCCTGATTCGGACTCGGAATAAAGATTGTTTGAATACTCTATCATAGTCCCTTTTTGGTGCCTACCCTAACAAATTTAGGTTTTGGAACACCGGTTGGCAGGTCATTGTATTTTACTTTTTAACAACGCCATACACAAAAACTTATTCTGCGCCCTGCATCCTTTGCTAAGCGTAAAAATGGCCTGCAAAGATACAGTTTTTAACAGTGTTGTACAGCAAAACTGTGAATGATTCGTTTATATTTTGGCACGGGGATAAATTTGAAAACTACCTTTGCAAAAAAATTACAGCTTTGACACTGATTAAATCTATTTCGGGAATTCGCGGTACGATTGGGGGGAAGCCGGGCGATAACCTGACTCCGTTAGACGTAGTGAAGTTTGCATCTGCCTATGGAGACATGCTCAGAAAGACTTATCCGGGTAAGAAAATTAAAGTAGTAATAGGAAGAGATGCTCGTATTAGTGGCGAAATGGTTTCCAATTTAGTGCAATCGAGTTTGAACGGATTGGGAATAGATGTAGTAGACCTAGAACTGAGTACAACTCCAACGGTAGAGCTGGCAGTTCCAGAGCTAGAAGCTGACGGCGGAATTATTCTGACGGCCAGCCACAACCCCAAGCAGTGGAATGCACTAAAATTGCTGGATAGGAAAGGCGAATTTATTTCAGCTTCGGCCGGTAGGGAAGTCATTGATCTGGCTGAATCATCTAATTTTACCTATGCAGATGTAGATGATATTGGTGAGACGATAAAAGACGATTCTTATCTGGAAAAACATATTTACGCGGTATTGAACTACCCCTTAGTTGACGCTGACGCCATTCGCAAAGCGGGCTTTAAGGTGGCTGTTGATGCGGTAAATTCATCAGGTGGTATCTTTGTACCTGCCTTGCTTAAGGCTTTAGGAGTTGAAGAAGTGGTGGAGTTATATTGCGAACCAACCGGCCATTTTCCGCATAATCCGGAACCCTTGCCTGAGCACCTGGAAGAATTATCTAAGACAGTAGTTGATCAAAATTGTCATTTAGGAATAACAGTTGATCCCGATGTGGATCGTTTAGCCTTCGTAAGTGAAAACGGTAAGGTATTTGGCGAAGAATACACACTTGTAGCGGTTGCCGATTATGTGCTGAGCCAGAAAAAAGGAGCCGCTGTTTCCAACCTTTCATCCACTCGTGCACTGAGAGACGTAGCCGAGAAGAATGGTTCAACCTATTTTGCTTCAGCCGTAGGCGAAGTAAATGTCGTTTCTAAAATGAAGGAGCAAGACGCCGTGATTGGGGGAGAAGGCAATGGGGGAGTGATCGTTCCCGATTTTCATTACGGCCGAGATGCCCTAATTGGAATTGGCCTGTTTCTTACTCATTTGGCAAAAAAGAACTGCTCAATGACGGAGCTCCGGGCATCTTATCCCAATTATTTTATTTCTAAGAATAAAATTGAACTGACCCCTGATTTGAATGTAGATTCGCTTCTGGAAAATGTGGCAGAGAAATACAAAAATGAACATGTTAACAGGGTTGACGGTGTAAAGATTGACTTTGAAGAAGGTTGGGTGCATTTGCGAAAGTCGAATACCGAGCCCATAATCCGCATATACGCTGAGCACGAATCTGAAGCGAAAGCAATCCAATTGGCAGATTCAATCAAAAAAGACATAAAGGCCTTATTTTCTTAAATTTGCGGACCAGCCTACAATTATGAAAGTTTATCTAGACAATGCGGCTACCACTCCGCTTGCCCCGGAAGTGCTCGAAGCGATGATGCCTTATCTTACAGAGCATTTTGGAAACCCTTCTAGCACACATCAATTTGGAAGAACAGCTAAATCAGCTATTGAGACTTCAAGAAAGAGCATAGCAAAGCTGTTAAATTGCTCTCCTATGGAGATCTGCTTTACATCTGGTGGAACTGAGGCAGATAATATGGCCATCAACGGAGCGATCAATCAAATGGATGTGCGGCATATTATCTCATCTCAAGCTGAGCATCACGCTGTGCTGCATACAGTTGAGCATTGTCATGCTGATTTAGGTGTTCACACGAGTATGGTGAAACTAAACGAGCATGGCCACGTTGATTTAGATCATTTAAAAGAACTCCTGGAATCGTCAGATGAAAAGACTTTAGTATCGCTTATGCACGCCAATAATGAAATTGGTACCATGATCGATATGGATCAAATCGCTGAGATTTGCAACGAACACGGCGCCCTATTCCATTCGGATACTGTGCAAACTATGGGGCATTTCCGCATGGATCTCCAAAAAACCAAAGTGCACTTTATTACAGGAGCAGCTCATAAATTTCACGGCCCCAAGGGAGTGGGTTTTCTTTATATCAACAAGGATGCTCATGTAGATCCATTGATTCGCGGGGGCTCACAAGAGCGCAACATGCGTGCCGGTACCGAGAATATTTATGGAATTGTAGGAATGGCCAAAGCCCTTGAAATGGCTTGTGAAGATTTGGAAGAGCACCAGGAATATGTGAAGGGAATCAAGGGGTACATGAAAAAGAAGCTGGAAGAAGACGTTCCAGGAGTGACCTTTAATGGCTGTAAGGATCGAAGTCTTTATACAGTACTAAATGTAAAGCTCCCTGAAACGGAAAAGGCATCCATGTTGCTTTTCTTGTTAGATATTGATGGAATTGCCTGTTCTAGTGGCTCAGCTTGCTCAAGCGGCAGCAACCAGGGGAGTCATGTTTTAAAAGCTGTGGGTGTTCCGGGCGATACACCGAGTGTGCGATTTTCATTTTCTCGCTATACAAGAAAAGAGGAGATTGATTATGCGGTTGAAAGGCTGGCTCATCATTTGAGTCCTACGGAAGTATTGAGTACATAGTAGTCGGTATTGAGTTTGATCTTTTAGGTACTAGCCATCGATTTTCCTACTAATGACTTAGTACTAAATACTCACAACTAACTACCAATCAAGCTTCTTTCTTTTCCGCATTTACTTCTTCAAAAAGTTCAGGGTCGAAGCCAAAGAGTCGGTTTTTCTTGATCATGACATCCACGTAATTGGGTACCATCTTTTCCCATCCGGATTCGCCATTTTTGATTTTCTTCAGAGCTTCGCGGCTTTGAATCCACAGCACATCGGGGTCGTAGTTTTCCAGGTCAACAATTCTACCGTTGAAGGTAAGGTAGTCGTAGAGAGCCCTCAACCTGGGATGAACAGGCATGCTTTTGGAGTTTAGTACCTGTTCGCCATCTTCTGACATAGTTGGATAGAGGTAGATCTTCAAGTCTCTTGTAAACAAAATTCCGAAAGCTTCGAGAATACCACCATTCAGATTGCGATAATACTTCTCATTAAAGAGTTCAATCATATTGTTGACTCCCATGATCATTCCCATTCTCTTTTTGGTGAAAGTTGAGAAGTACTGCACGAGCTTGTAGTATTCCGAGTAATTTGAGATCATAACCGTTTGACCAAGTGAGCAGAGAATATCTGCACGGTCAATAAAGTCCTGCTCGTCTATATCTCTTCCTCCACCTCTTAGGTTACTTAGAGTAATCTCAAAGAGAACCTGCAAATTATCAGAATCTACCTTCTTCTCTTTCACAAAAGCGTTGTATCCATTGATAATCATATCAATGTTCACTTTGGTTACGGGTCTAAAGCTTCCGCGGATGGCAAGTATATTTTTCTTGTACAGTAAGTCTGCTGGTTGCAGGTTTTTCCCATCGGGCGAAAAGATAACCGCATCTGTCATTCCATTTTTAACCAGCTGCAGGCTGAGCAGTCGGTTATCTACCGTTTCAAAATCCGGACCGGTCATGGAAATCATATCGATTTCAATTTGATCTCGATTCAGATTGTCGTAAAGCGACTTGAGAAACTCTCTAGGGTTTTGGTAATAGAAATAACAGCCATAAAGCATATTTACTCCGAGAACTCCAATGGTTTCTTGCTGTAGAGATGCTTCATTTTCGTGAAGCTGCACATGCAGAATCAGTTCATTTGGATTTTTCTCCGGGCTGGTCTGGAATTTAATTCCCATCCAACCGTGACCCTTGTACTTCTTTTTGAAGTCAATGGTAGCAATGGTGTTGGCATAGGAAAAGAACCGCTTGGAAGGGTGGGTGTCTCTGTCAAGTCGCTCTTCAATCAAACCGTATTCGTGGTTGATCATCTTTCGAAGGCGGGGTTCACATACGTACCTGTTTTTATCTTCCTTTCCGTATATAGCATCGCTAAAATCTTTGTCGTATGCCGACATGGTTTTTGCAATGGTACCCGATGCGCCCCCTGCACGGAAAAAATGTCTTACTACTTCCTGACCCGCACCAATCTCTGCGAAAGTTCCATAGATATTCGGATCAAGATTTAATCGAAGCGCCTTTTGTTTGGCAGTGAGAATGACCCGTTCCAATAGTGAAAAAGTTCTGTTGTGTTTCACAAAACTAAGGCCTTTAAGACAAAGTACATAGGAATTAAGATTTTTTTAGTCGCCGTAGATCAATCACTATTCCTAATTTTAGCCCAATATGAAGTTAACGTTTTTAGGTACGGGAACTTCGCAGGGAATCCCGGTTATCGGATGTACTTGCGAAGTGTGCAGAAGTGATGACTCAAGAGACGACCGTTTGCGAACATCGGCGATGATTTCTATAGACGATAAGAATTACGTCTTTGATACGGGTCCGGACTTTAGGCAACAGATGTTGAGGGCAAAGCCCGAAAATGTGGATGCAGTGATCTTTACACATGAGCACAAGGATCACATTGCGGGCATGGACGATATACGCCCTTTCAATTTCAAAACGCGGAAACCGCTCAATATTTATGCGCACCCGCGGGTTCAGGAAGCCTTGAAGCGCGAATACCACTACGTTTTTTCTGAAAATAAATATCCGGGCGTTCCAGAAGTAAATGTCCACACCATTAAAAAAGACCAGAATTTTAGCATCAATGGCACAAAGTTCATTCCAGTAGAAGTCATGCACTACAAGCTTCCCGTACTGGGTTTTCGCGTCCACGATATGGCTTACATCACGGATGCCAATTACATTGACGAAACGGAAAAAGCCAAGCTCAAAGATCTGGATGTTCTTGTGATTAATGCTCTGAGGAAAGAGCAGCATATATCTCATTTCAACCTGGAAGAAGCCATTGAACTGGTGGATGAACTTAAGCCAAAGCGCGCGTTTTTTACGCATATCTCCCATCTAATGGGGCGTCATGCCAATGTAACCAAGGAGTTGCCGCCGCATGTGGCTATTGCTTATGATGGGCTCGAAGTTTTAGTTGGCTGAAACTTCAAGCGATATAAAGCCCGCCTGCCGGACAGGCAGTTACAAAGACGGATAATACACTATTTCGGGCTTGAATTGCTCACTCTGTTATTGCTTTCGGATGATGAGAAACATTTAGACTCCAGGCTTGCCCGAAAATATTCGGGATATTCCTTCTCATCCATAAGCGGTCTGTCTCTAATGTTGTAATGATCAAGGTCATTTCTTTTAACTTTCAATCTTTTGCCCAAATGTTTATATTTCAAAGCTCAACTCTACTAATGAAACGAAAAATTCTGCAAATCCTGGGGCGCTCGGATTGGTTAAGATTTGGGCTGAGAGATAGAATTATAAGGTATGCCCACAATCCAGACACGTCTTCACCAGAAAATTTTACAATTTCCTTTTACGGAGCAACTTACAAAGGGAATTTTGACAATTTTATAGACTGGAGCGTGTTCTACTACGGGGCATATGCAAAGGAAGAACTTAGACTGTTCGATGATTTCTTACAAACCATAGACAACCCCGTTGTTGCGGATGTGGGAGCTAATATCGGGCATCACACTTTGTTTGCCGCTTCTAGATCGGCTCAAGTAATCAGTTTTGAGCCCTTTCTGGATGTGGCTAAAAAGCTGGAACAAAAAATAGCTGATAATAACCTGTCAAATGTAGTCTTGTTCAAGAATGCTCTTGGTGAGAAGAATGAAACAGCCACATACGCCAAGCCTAAAGGGCATAATGCAGGAACGGGAAGCTTCCTTGATGATAACAAAGATCGGGAAACTCTTAAACTTCCCATCAGGGTTGGAGACGAGGTGTTTGACGATTATGGGATTAATGATGTTCACTTTATCAAAATAGACGTTGAAGGCTTTGAGCCTTATGTACTACGTGGTTTGAGCAATACTTTGACCCGATGCAGACCAATTGTATTCTTCGAGTGGTCACAGAATGAAAGAAAAGGTTCTGAAGATAATAACAGGAAGCTCTTCCCGCCTGATTATACTTTTTTTCAGTTTGTTCCAGATACGGTTTTCATGTACCTTTTTAGAAAACCGACTTATCGGCTCAGTTTGCGGCCAAAAAAATGGGATGACGGTAATTTACTTGCTCTTCCTAATGAGTATATCGATAGAATTAAATCTGAAAAGCCTTTTTGCAGTGCAGCAGAGCAAATAATTCGTGCAACGGAGAAAGTTACTGAATGACCTGGCGTTTTTTAGGATTTGCCCAAAGTCAAGGCCAGGAGAATTCGTAAAGAAATCATTGTAAAAAAGGGTGCTAAAACTCAAGCTCAGCAACAGCTACACTTCTAGTGGAGAGAATTGAGTATGAATCCAGGCGATATACATCGATGAATATCAGCTTATGCAATCGAATTTACAATTCGTAACTTACCGATTCACCATCTCCGGATTACCCATTTTACCTGAGCGGTAATTTTTAATGCACTCCCTGATCTGCTCTTCATTATTCATTACAAAGGGACCGTAAGAGAATACCGGCTCGTTTAAGGGTTCACCACCCAATACAAGAAATTCAGATTCTTGCTGGGCGTAAATATTGATATTACTTTCTCCGCGCTTAAAAAGGGCGAGTTGGTTGGTTTTAACCATATTCTGCTCTTCTAATTCCAACTTGCCTTTCACCATGTAGATAAAAGCGTTGTGATTGGGATTGGTGGGTATATCTATTCTCGCCTTCGGCTTTGCTTTAACATGGTAGTAAAAGGCCGGGCTTTGCAATTCAATACTAGAATAAGCCAGTCCCAGGTTGCCCAATACCACCTTAATCTCATGGTCTGGGTTTTCTATTTTATCCATATGACTGGTGCGGAAAACATCGGTAGTAGGATCCTGGAATTTGTATTTAGATGGAGTGTTTAACCAGATTTGAAATCCATGGTAATTCCCTCCTTCGTCATAGAGCTTTTGTCCGGATTCTTCCATATGGATGGCTCCGCGCCCCGAGCTGAAGAGCATAAAATCTCCTTTCTCAATTTGAAAATCGTAATTCAGGCTGTCTTTATGGTGGCCTGAGCCTTCCAAAAAGTAGGTGGTGGGTGTTACGCCGGCATGGGGGTGCGCATCTACCCGTAGTGGATCTTGCGAGGGCTGAAGATGTACAGGGCCAAATTCATCCAGCAGAACAAAAGGTGAAACGTAGTCGTTCATATCACCGGCAAAAGCCCTGAATACAGGAAGGGTACCTACATTTACCCGTTCCGAATTGACAATTCTCAAGACCTTTCGGTTCGAATTATGGCTGTACATTCCTGATGCCTTTAAAAAAAGCCCATTTGTGGCCAGAGTAAATCCAACCATAGCCGATCCTTTGAGAAATGATCTTCGCTTCATTAATTTATAAAGTTATGAGAAAGCGAAAATGTTCGAAAGAGTAAAGGTGAACTATTTAGAAAATATCGTGCAGATGACTTTTCCCTTTAAAGATTTACCCATTTCCGGAACATTGTATGCCTTAGTTTCCAGTTTTTTGCGATCTACCTTGGTTTTTTCCTGGGTGCTGAAGAGGGTAAGGTTGGCTTTTTCGCCAACTTTTATTTTCGGTATCTCCATACCCAGAATCCTTCTGGGGTTAAAACTAAAAGTGGCAACCAGGGTTTGAAGGTCTATTTTGCCATACAGCGCCGTCCAAAGCATGGGAAAGAAAAGCTCAATACTGGCCATTCCGAAGGCTGCGTATTCAAATTCAAGCTTTTTGTTCTCTTCATCTTCGGGAGAGTGATCAGAACTCACCACATCAATTTTACCTTCCCTGAGAGCTTCAATCAAGTTCAGTCGATTATCTTCTGTTCTAAGCGGTGGTAAGACTTTATATACCGTTTCGTAATCGCCCAGGACTGCTTCGTCGTAAACCAGATTGGCTAAAGCTACTTCGCAGGTTACCGGGGCTCCTGCCTGGCGGGCATGGTAAACCGTATCAACTGCTCTAATGCTTGAAAGGGGGCCCAAATGCAGGGGAGCTTCCGTGTAATTTACCAGGTTCAGGTCCCGTTCAACCATCATAATTTCAGATACTTCAGGAATACCTCGCAGCCCCATCGCAGTTGAGACAATTCCTTCGTTGATCTGTCCGCCGGGAATTAATTTGTCATCGTATGGAAAGTGCATTAGAGTTAAGCCCAGGCTGTGAGTGTACAACAGGGCTCTATTGAGCAAACCCGCTTCTCGCAGGCTCTTTTTATCATCTGTAAAGGCTTTCGCACCAGCCAGAGACATATCGTATATCTCTGCCAGACTTTCTCCTTTTGCTTCTTTAGAAACAGCCCCTATCGGTACCGCTTCAATAGGTGATGTTTGACTTTTGGCGATGATATACTCTACATCGCTTTTGCAATCTACAGCGGGATTAGTAGAAGGCATAATGCCAACTGCTGTGAAGCCACCGCGTATAGCAGCTCTCAGTCCTGAAGAAAGATCTTCCTTTTGCTCATCGCCCGGGTCTCTGAAATTAGCTCTAAGATCCATCCACCCAATGGATACACAAAGGCCTTTAGCTTCGATGGTTTGGTCAACTTTAGACTTTATGCCACCCGTAATTTTTTTTATAATCCCATCCTCGATAAGGATATCTCTGGCCTTTCCATTATCGGGATGCCTGTCGTCAATGATGGTTGCTTGTCTGATCAGGATCTTCATGCGATGCGTTTTTTCCAGAATCTGAGTAGTAGTGATTCAACCAGGAGAAAAACCAGAACCAAAATAAGGCAGAATTTCCATAATTCGGTTCCTGTAGCCTGTTTTGATAGTTTTCTTTCTAGTTTTTCGTCATTTCCGTCGTACACTTTGATGTTGGGTCGACCGCTAATAATTTCTTCCAACTCAGAACGGGTATAAGACTCCAGGTTGCTTTCTGATCGGGGATAATTTATGCCGACAGCTGAGAGCGTATCATCTCCCAAAGTGAGAAAGTAGTTTCCCGATTGATCAAATGAAGGTCCGGGACTAATTTCTATTCTCCCATTTCTAGACTGATACGAAGGAATGATATCAATTTCTCCATCTTCGCTGATCAGGTGAAATACAGCTTCGTTTCCAGGATTGTTTCCTGCAATAGAGAAATACGTGTTATCATCAATCTCCAGAGCATTGATCCGCGTTGAGCGACTAAATTCTGCCATTCTGAGCGCAGAAGCCACAAAAAGGGCGTGACGAGAGAAGTTGTTATCATTGCTTCGCAGCGGGACAGCTTGCAAATAAACTTTGCCCTGACCAGCTGCATACTCGGTAAGGAAGGCATCGCCATTCCCAAAACGCATGAGCGCATCATCGGTAGATCTTACCGGGTTAGAAATTTTATAGTATCGTTTGGCCTTGGGAAGATCTAAGTTGTTGGGTAGCTTTTCAAAGATTCCCCGGTAAACGGGGTGCTCTGAATTTAAACTGCGAACAGCAGACTCACTTTCAATAGCAGAAATAATGGCTCCACCCTGAATTCGCGATAAAAGGTCGTTGTAAGAATCTCTATTAATTTCTTTAGCGGGGATGATCCACACAGAACCGCCATTTTCAGCAAAGCTGGCCAGCTCTGCGCTCAGACCTGACGGAATCGTTTCTACTTCATAAAGAACGATTAGATCCTTCTCGGGAAGTTCTGAATAGGCAATACCCGTAACAGAAGACGTATTGTAATTCATGGTTGAATCTCCGCGAAACACCCTGGCTAAAAAATCTTCTTCGCTTGTTGATTCCTGTATAGCCAGGATATCTATTTCTTCATAGACCGTATAAGAAAGAAAGTAAGTATCGTCATAAGTTACTGGGTAGTCTTCAATAGCCACAGTTGCACGCTGAATGCCTGCTTCTTCATTTACAAAATTCAAAACCGTATCAGTTTCAGAAAAGGCATTTACGGCAAAACTACCTATAGCGGACTGCTTTCCATTGATTTGAAGTCTTAAGGGAATATTCTCAACGTCGTCAGGGCCCTGGTTCGCAATTCTGACCCTGACCTTATCTGCACCCCCAAGTTTTCTAATGGGGCTATCAAACCAAACAGAGTCTATATATAGGTTAGCCGGAGAGTTGCGTTCAAGAAGAACCAGTGAAAGGGCGGAGGTGGTATCGGTTGGGATATTGTCAAGATCGAAGCGGGATTTTTGAAAATCGCTGACAATAAATTGCTGCAGGTTTGATTCTCCTTCAGCCGATTTTAAAAGGTCTGCCTGGCGTTGATAGATATTTTCCAGACTCTGCGATTGTGAAGAAGGTTCTATCTCTGTTACCCAGTTTTTAAATTCTTCCTGGCCAATCAGGTGTTGATGCTTTCCTTCAAATTCCTGGCTTAAAACCTGGAACCTATCCGTATTTGAAAAGGTCTGAGCAATATCTATAGCTCTATTTTTGGCTATTTCGAGCAGCATTCCGGAAGAACCTTCTCCTTCCATGCTGAAAGAATTATCTATAAAAACAGATACCGCTTGCTTGCCTTTTTTAGCTTCCTGACCTTCCAGGGGAATGTAGGGCTGGGCAAAGGCAAGCACAAGAAAGGTGATGGCCAGTAACCTGGAAATCAGAACCAATATGTGTTTTAGACGGTCGTGGTTTTGGGTCTGTTGCTTGACTTCTTTCAGAAATCGCACATTGGTAAAAGCGATGCGCTTAAACCTTCTGAAATTGAAGAGATGTACAATAATAGGAATGGCCAGTGCGGCAAGGGCATAGAGAAAGCCAGGCTTAAGAAATTCCATTAGCGCCCGAAGATAAATAGTTAATGCGACTTAAGAAATGAGAATTACGAGTTTTTAACGGTATCAGATGTTATTTCATCACCAAGAGAATTCCTTTCTTTCATCTTCTCCAAACGAGTCTTCATTTTTAATTTCTCAATACCGAAGCTTTTCACTGCATCAAAAACATCATCTACGGATTCAGATTTTATATCAGATGCAATAACGTGCGTATTGGCATAGGGGAATTCCTTGAATACTTTTAGATCATCTGGTGTACCCAATTCTTTATGCATTTGCCGGATGGCTGCAACTCTTACCACTGGATCCTGGTGTTCTTCATCGCGGAAATAAACCCCATTAAAAACCGGAGCACTAATTTTTTTAAAACGTTCATCAGTGCACGCCGTTTCTACTAATTCCTGGAGCTCTACGATGGCTTCCAGGCGGTAGGTATCGTACCAGTATTTTTCATAAATGCTATCGCTTTCAACGCTTCGAGTCTTTCCACCAAATACAATCTGCGCTATTTGCAGACCCCAGGGATCATTTAGCATAAAAGCAGCCGGATCATTGATCTCAATATTCGGTGAGAAATTGATAAGCCCGGCTATTTCCGGATACTTGGAGGCCAGTAGCAGCGCTAGTGTTCCACCGGTTGAAGTGCTCATAATTATCACCTTATCACCCAGTTGCTTGCCAATAGCATATGCTTCTTTTGTGGTACTCCAAAGCCTTTCAGGAGTGAAATTGTAAAGTGCATCTGTGGTATCTATTCCGTGATCGCTCAAGCGGGCCAGGTATAGATTGCAGCCAAAGTAATCAGCAAAGCGCCTGTGGATGGGATATCCTTCAACACGACTCGCGGAAAATCCGTGCAGGTAAACAATTGCA
>JGI12109J20283_10275194_pt1 | contig 12060 bp, 7 predicted proteins | sample ElkSlonscriptome_12_FD_20283 | JGI IMG/M metagenome (IMG submission 20283) | reverse complement strand
CGCCGGTGACGGTCACAGCGAGATCACGCATCGAGCCGACGGCTTGCCCGACGATCTCGACTCCCTCGCGCGCCTGCGATCCGGCATCGGTCGTCAAGGTCTGCAGCTCGGTGCACTGCCGGGCGACCTCGCGACTGGTCGCGGCCATCTCCTCGGTCGAGGCGGCGATCTGCGTCGTGCGGCTCTTCTGTTCGGAGAGCTGCTCGGACATCGCGCCGTTGACCTTCGCGATCTGGGAGCTGTTCCGATGCACCTTCAGGGACGCAGCGGCCGACTGGTCGACGACGCTGTGCACCTTTTCCAGGAAGGCATTGAGCGTTTCGCCGAGACGTCCGATCTCGTCGCGACGCTTGACGTCGATCCGGTAAGTCAGGTCTTCCGGGTCGGTACGGAAGTGATCGAGCATGCCGATGAAGCGCGAGAGCGGTCGCCCCAGGAAGATGTGGATCAACCCGGCGAGGACGAGGCAGAGTGCGATGACGAGGAGCGTCCCGCGTCGAACGGCGGTCTCGCGTGCCAGATTCGTCGTCGCCGCCACCTGCTCGCGCGCCTGTATGACCGCATCGCGCGAGAACTCCATGTAGAGCGCGCCACCGAACCCTTCCCGCGGCCAATCGAGATGGCAACGTAGACAGTCCGGGGCGATCGCCTGCGGGCTCACGAGCAGCGTTCGATCGTCGCGTTCGATGACCTGACGTTCCATCGAAGCCCGTTCGAAGACACCGTCGGGAATCGTCGCCCCGACCCGCCCGGCCAGAGTCGAGTAGGCGATCTGGCCGTCTTGGCCGATCAGGCTGAACTCGAGCAGACCCTCGATGTGCCGCTGCTCATCGAGAGCACGTGAGAACTTGTCCATCTCACCGCGTTCGAGCGACCCCGTCACGGCGTACTCGGCGGCGCGGGCCACGTTGCGGGCATTCGCGCGTTCCTGGGTGGCGAGCCGATCGATGGTGTCTTCAGCATTGGCCCGCAGGATCCGGACTTGCTGGTCGACCTGCCACACCTGCGCGGCCGCGAGCAGCACGATCATCGACCCCGTGAGGATCAGCGCGAGTTTGATGTGAAGCTTCATCGTCCCACATGCCCTTCGTCGTCGTCTTCGCTGAAGCGCGTGAGAGCGAGGTCGACGTTCTTGGCGAAGTGTTCGCTCGCACAGCCCACGCAAGGGGCATTGCGTCCGATGCAGCTCCCGGCTCCCGAGTTCCACAGACGCACGTTGCAGTCGGCGTGCGTGATCGGACCCAGGCAACCCAGCTTGAAGAGGCAGCCGGGCTCGCCGTAGTCGTGCGCGAAACGCTCGCTCTCGTAGTCGGCGTAGCGCTGGCAGGTCTCGTGGATCAAACGCGAGTAGAATGCCTTCGGGCGCTGGAGATCGTCGACCGGTGGGACGCCGACCTGGATCAGGTGCAGCAGCGTGCCGACGATCCAGTCGGGATGCGAAGGACAACCCGGCACGCGGACGAGCGGCGTCCGGATTCGCTTGTCCGCGAGCAACTCGGGGATGCTCCAGGCGCCCGTGGGATTGCCCGCAGCCGAAGGGACGCCGCCGAACGCGGCGCAGGTCCCGACCGCCGCCACGGCGGTGGCACGTTGCGCGGCGGCCAGAACGAGATCCTCCAAGGGATGCTCGCCGACCATGCACGCGGACTTCAGATCGCGCGGCAACGAACCCTCGACGACCAGCACGAAGTCCTCGCTCCCACCGATCCACTCCTCGACGATGTCGATCGCGTGGTGACCGGTCGCGGCCGAGAGAGTCGGGTGGTACTTGAGCGCGATGCTCCGCGTGATCAACTCGAGCGGCCCGGGGTCTTCGGTGTTCAGCAGCGAGATGCTGCAGCCGCTGCACGCCTGACCCTGCAACCAGATGACCGGAGCGCGCCCCTCGAAGAGACGCTCGGAGGCCTTGGCCAGATCGCCGACAAGCGTCGGTGCGAGACCGAACATCACGGAGAAACGCGCGGCGACCTCGAGGAAGTCGCGGCGGCTGATCTCACGATCCGTCTTGACGATGGTGTCGTTCATGATGTCTCCGCTCAGTGGACGGCACAGGCCAGGCAGGGGTCATAGGACCGGACGACACGCATCGCCTCGATCGGATGTTCGTCGTTCGCGACGGTCAGCCCCTTCAACGAGGCCTCGACCGGACCCGCGACACCGTCGTCATCCATCGGAGAGCAATTCCACGTCGTTGGCACGACGCACTGGTACGACTCGATCTTGCGATCGCGAATCGCCATCCAGTGGCCGAGCGCACCGCGTGGCGCTTCGACGAGTCCCACCCCGCGACCGCGTTCGCAGACCTCGAAGTGACGTGTCGACGGTGCCCCGATCTCGAGCTGCTGAATCCATTCCTCGGCCGCCTCGGCCAGGGCGATCGACTCGACCAAGCGGGCCACGTGACGTCCCATGGCCGTGTTCACATCGCTCAGATCGCGTCCCACCGAACGGAAGACCTTGTCCGCCGTGCGGAGGAAAGGATGATTCGGCGCGACGTGGGCTGCGACCTTCAGACGCGCCGCGGGGCCGACCTCGACCGGCCGGCGGGCGTAACGTGGCGCCTTGATCCACGTGTAGGCGCCGTCCTTGTGCTCGTGGGGATCCGTCGTCCCTCGTGTGGGATGGACGCCGGAAGCGCCGTCGAGGTAGGTGTGCGCGTTGTCCTCGGTGATTGCTGCGTCGTCGAAGGCCTCGGGGCGCCCGTCGATCAAAACGCCGCGCGGGTAGAAAGTCGAACCGTCCTCGAGTTCCAGACCGCCGTAGACGAGCATGTCGTCGGGTGTACGGCCGAGGTCGAAGTAGTCGCCGAAGGCACGTCCGAGGGCGATCGCATCCGGCGCCCACGCGTGCTCCAGGAACTCCCGCACTTTGCGTAGGCGCGACGCGTAGGCAGCCGCCCGACGCGCGTCGACGCCGCCCGTGATTCCCGTCGGCACCACGCCGTTCGCGTGAGGCATCTTACCCGCGAACAGGGCGATCATCTCGTGGAGCGTGCGCCGCATCTCCAATGCGGCGCCGTAGTTCTGCAGGGCCTTGACGTTGGCCGTCACGCCCTCTAGGTACGACCCCTCCATGCGCGGCAACAACGGCGCGACGGGATGCGGCCCGCCTGCGCCCATCTCTTCAGCGGCCCACTTCGCCAGCGAAACCGTCTGCGGGTCGTCGCCGCGATAGGCGAGCAAGGCCGTCACGTCGATGAAGTCGAGTGCCGCGAGCTGGTAGAAGTGCACGATATGCGACTGGATCGTGTTCGCGACCAGAACGAGGTTTCGCAGGATACGACCGTTCGGCGGCGCCTGAACGCCATAGGCCTGCTCCTGGGCGATGCTCGCGGCCACGCCGTGCGAGATCGGACACACACCACAGATGCGCTGCGTAATCAGTTGGGCGTCCATCGGGTCACGCCCTACGAGCAACTTCTCGAAGCCACGGAACATCTCACCCGAGCTCCGCGCGCCGACGACGCGTCCACCCTCGATGTCGAGTTGGATCTTCAGATGTCCTTCGATCCGACTGACGGGATCGACGATGACAGTTCGAGACATGGGCGCTCCCCGGAATACTTATGAGAACGGAATGGGTCGAGCAGGCCAGCTCGCGGGCAGCGCACCGGCTCATCGTTCATTTCGTCCAGAGAGGGCGAGACCTGTAGATCAAATTGAGTTCGAGAACTGCGCGGGCGCAGAGGGAGTCGAATTGGATGATTCCGACTTCAAGCCTTCGACCGCACGAGCCTCTTCACCGGCCACACGATCACGGATACGTAGACGATCGCCGCCACCGCGATGCGAATCAGCACGTGAAGCTCTGGGAATGCGACGACCACCCCGGCCAGAACGATCGCCCCGAACGCGAAGCTGACGACCGCTTCGACGAACGATCGCCGCAACCGTCGCGCCGAGAGAATCAGCATCCAGACGAACAGAAGCGTCTGGCTGACGGCCATGCCGTAGCTCGCGCCGATCCCACCGAGGCGCGGCACGAGCAGTGACGTCGCCGTGATCGCGACGACCGCTCCGGTGACGACGGCTGGCACGTAGGCCTTCTGTCGGTCTTCGCTGATCAACGTGTTCCCGAGAAAGGTACCCGCGGCAAGCAACGCGGTGCTGATCGCGAGCACGCGGAACACCGCACCGGCTTCCGGAAACTGCTCACCATAGAGGAGCTGCATGAGATCGGGCGCGACGAGCGCGCCCCCGACCGCGACGGGGATCAATCCCGCGAGGATGCACCCGAAGTAGAGGTTCAGCGCGCGCTCGAAACCGGGGCGGTCGAACTTCGCGAGGCGACTGAAACGCGGCAACAAGGCCGACCAGAGCACTTCGATCGCGACCATGAGCAGCGCGATCACGCGCGCGGCCGCCGCGTAGTTGCCCACCGTCTCCGGCGTGGCGAGCAGGCCGAGCACCAGGATGTCCACGCTCATCAGCACGCGCAGCACGATGATGCTGGCCGCGATCGGCGTCGCTTCGCCCCACCGCCGCCGCGCTTCGGCGACGGGCGGCCACTTCGGAAGCGGATAGCGCCCGAACCACCGCACCAACGGGAAGGCGATCACCAGCCCCGCCCCGCACAACGCGACCAGGTAGAAGGCCGGCGCCAGGCGCTGCGGCGCGATGCCCGTCCAGCGTTCCATCGGGATCAGGAGCGTGAGCACGAGCACCGCGTAGATCAACGGCCGGCTCGTCTTCGCCGCGCCCACCCACGTCATGTGTTCGAGGCCGACCGCGACCCAGTGCAGCAGGAAGACCTGCGGCACGACCGACAGCAGGTAGAGCACGAAGACGACCGGGTCTTCGCGATAGAAGGGAAGCCGAGGCAGGACGAGCAGGCCGAGGGCGACGAGCAACGCCGCCTGCGTCGCCATCAGCCCGACGTGCTCGCGGACGTAGGTGCGGACCGCGTCGAGGTCGTCGAGCCGCGCCACCTCGCGGATCCCGACCGACATCATCCCCCACTCGCCGACGATCAGGGCGTAGGCCATGAAGGTCACGCCGATCTGCACCACGCCGAACCAGTGCGCGCCGAGGTGATCGGCCAGGAACACCAGGGCGACGACGCTCAGCAACTGGCCGAGCGCCTGCCCCAGGGTGAGGATCCCGATGTTCTGGAGGATTCCCCGGCGACCGCGCACGTGCCTACTTCTTGCGGGTGTAGGTCATGATCATCGACTCGTTCCAGGTCTCGCCTCCGTCGAAGCTGTCTTCCATGGTCCATTCGAAGACGTCGTCCGAAACCTTCTCGCTCACCGTGCGCATGTGCATCTCCTGGCCCATGCGCATCGTCTTGCCCGTCATGACCATCGAGTCGCCCTCGAGCGATCCGCTCATCTTCGAGAAACTNGCGCTCATGTTGTCGACCCAGAAGCTCTCGAACTGACCGGTCTCGCGGTTGAAGCTCAGATGGTCCATGCCGACGAGCGGCATGCCCATGACGTCACCCTCGAAGGTCATGCGCTGCACGCAGCCATCGAGGATGGTTTCGGTTGTCGCCGTCCCCTTCGACTCGACCCAGGGCGCTTCGGGACTCATGCGCATCTTCATGGTGACATCCCAATCGCCGAGCAGGAATTCGACCTTGTCCATTTCGGCGGGGCGGCCCATGGGCGGCATGCCCTCCTGCGCGAAGGCAGGAAGAGCGGCAGTGAGGAAGAGAAGGGATATGAAGGCAGAAAGGATCCATGAAGTCTTCATCGCGAGGCGTCTCCGGGGCAGTGGGCACAGCAAGACCGCGAACCGCAGTCGGGTCCGACGGTGTCGGGGCAGTGAATGATGTCGGAGGGGTGGGCAGGTTGTCCAGTCTCGAGGACATGGGTCGCGGGCCGACTACGCGCTGGAAGCGTCTGCCTCGCCGAGATCCCGTGCGAGCCAATAGCACGCGAACGACCAATCGTCCGCGATGGTCCGGACCGACACGTCGAGATTCGCAGCAACCTCGGCGACCTTGAGCCCTCCGAAGATGCGAAGCTCCACCACGCGGGCAACGCGCGGATGGAAGGCTTCGAGGCGACGCAGGCTGTCGTCGAGTACGAGAACGTCCAGGATCGACGTTCCGGATTCGCCGATCGAATCCTCCAGCGTGATCCGCTTCCATCCGCCCCCACGCTTCGCGCGTTTCTTCGAGCGCGCGTGATCGACGAGAACGCGGCGCATGATACGGGCCGCGACACCGACGAAGTGTGCGCGGGACTTCCAGTCGGTACGGGTCTGGTCGACGAGGCTGAGGAAGGCATCGTTCACCAGAACGGTGGGTTGCAACGTGTGGTCATCCGATTCGCGCGCCATCATGTGCTCGGCCAGCGCATGGAGATGCGGATACGCGAGCTGATACAGCGCGTCGACGATCTCGTCGTCCGCGTCGCCGGCGTCGTTCAGAGCCAGCAGGAGGTCGGTGATGGCAGCTTCAGGTTTGGCCATGGGCACTTCACGGTGGGGAACCGCGGGCGTCTATGCTAGCACGCGCAGTCTGCACAGTCACCTCTCGTCCCCCTGACCCTCGTCTCGCGATCGCATGAAACTGCGAACGAGGGTGTTGATCATCGCGTCGAGGGCCTTCGTGTCGAGGCGCTCCGGTTGGCTCGCCAACAGCTGCTCTGCACGATCGACGAGGTCGGGATCGCGGAGCCGCCGTCTCAGGAAGCGCTGGCGTGTCTCGGTGTCCATCGAGCGTGCGTCGAGTACGGCCTGCCGGATGCCCTCGGCGATCGGATCCACGTCCATGCTCCAGCTGCGAGGAACAGATCGCGCGCCATCGGTTGCACGTGATCGCGCCTGTAACGCGACGGGCACGCTCGAAACGTGCAGACCTTCAGTTCAATGTGAGGGGGACGTCACCGAGCCGTCCGCCGTGATCGCGGCGCCTGACGTCGAGGCCCAAGCCTCGCGCTCGACGCGTCGCAGCACCGGATAGACCGTCGATCCATCCAGGGCATCCGACCAAGACCCCATCGTCAATGTACCGTCGGAAGCCGGCTGACCGGCCCGCGCACGGGCGCTCGAGATCAGCTGCCGGAGAGGCTCGTCTCGTGTCCGCTGGGATTCCAGTTCCGCCAGGGCCGCGTCGAGCTGAGTGCGCGCGTCCTCGAACCGACCCAGTGAGAGATGCACCTGCGAGGCGATCGTCCGCAGACGCGGTGACGGCGCTGCGCCGGCCGAGTCGGCCAGAACGAAGGCCAGCTCCACGTCGGACATCGCGCGCTCGAGGGACCCGTCCAACAGACCGGCAAGTGCGCGCTCGGTGAGCAGCCGCCGCTGTCGCACGACACGCGGCACCTCGGCCGAAGTCACGATCGCGAGGGCCGCATCGAAGTGTTCGAGGGCTTTGCCAGATCGACCCTCGGCCAGCGCCAGTGCGCCGCGCAGTTCGGCCAGCCTCTCCGCCGACGGAAAGTCGGGTACGTCGGCCGCTATGGCCGCGGCCCGTTCGAGGTGACCGGCGGCCTCGTCGATCGAGCCCGACCGGATCAACGACAGGGCAAGCTCCGCGTGTTTGACCGCCATCTTCGGATGATCCGAACCCAGATCGTTGGCCGAGAGTTCGACGTTCATCCGATGGTTGGCAACGGCCGTTTCGAGATCGCCGAGCGACCGCTGGGAAATGGCCATCGCGCTGCGCACGGTCAGCGATCGCGCATCGTCTTGCCCCAGATGGGACTCGTAACCAGCGAGTGTTCGCCGGTAGACGTCGATGGCGTGCTCGTGTCGATCGGCGGCGGCGAGGCACTGCGCCTCCATGTAGCCCAGTTGGATCCGGTCGACCTCGGTGTCGCCCGGCATCCGATCCAGCGCATTGCTGGCCAGTTCGAGAAAGCGACTCGCCTCGCGAGGGGCTTCGGCCTTGGCGCACGCGAAGGCCATCCGGAATCCGACCTGGAACTCCTGGCCAGCGCGAACGTCGGCCGGCACACCCGACGTGGCCATGCGATCGAGGATGTCGTTCGCTTCCCGAAGGACGACGGGAAAGGGTTGGAATTCAGACGCCAGGCCGAGAATGCGGACGTAGAGCTCCAGAGTGAGATGCCTCGAATCCTCGGTGGGCTGCTCCATGTCCTCCAGCAAACGCACAGCCTCCGTGAGAATGCGGTGAGAGCCGGGAAGATCGCCGAGATCGGCCTCGAGCCCCCCGAGAGCACGCAACACCTCGGCCTTCACGAGCGGGTCGGTGTCGAGTTGCGTCCGCGCCCGTTCGATCGCCTCGTCCAGCACTTCGGGCAACGTCACACTCCGATCTCCGGTCGATGGGCCCGCGGCACGGAACATCTCCTGCAGGTAGTCCGAGAGTGTCCCCACGGTCTCGGCTTTCATCTCGGCCCGTGCCGTGGCACGTGTGGCCTCGCGGTAGAGTACGGTGGACGTGATCGTCGCTCCCACCAGCGTGAGAACGAACAGCGCCGCCGCCGTTGCTCCGAAGGGATGACGACCCACGAACTTTCGCGTGCGATACACGCGTCCCGCGGGGCGCGCTTCGACGGGGTGTCCGTCGACGTAGCGCTTCAGATCACGCGCGAGATCGGCCGGGGTCGCATAACGGAGTTCCGGATCCACCTGCATCGAGCGCACGAGAATCGCACGCAGGTCGCCCGGGAGGCCCCCTTCCTCCACGATCTGGATGTCACCCTGCGCCACCGCGCCGAGGACCGCCAGCGTGGACGTCGTGTCGACGTCGTAGGGAAGCGTACCGGTCAGAGCCTCGTGCAGGACGACACCGAGCGCAAAGACGTCCGATCGCACGTCGACCCGGGCACGATCATCACGCGCTTGCTCTGGACTCATGTACTGCGGCGTTCCGATCATGTGGCCGGCCAACGTGAGTTGCGGTGCGGCCACCTCTTCCAGCGGACGCGCGATCCCGAAGTCGATCACCTTCACCGTGCGCTGCGGATGCGTTCTCGCGACGAGCAGGTTCGACGGCTTGATGTCACGGTGGAGGATCCCCTTGCGGTGCGCATGATCGACGCCCCAGCAAGCCTGCATGACGAGATCGATGCGCTCTCGCCAGGTCAAGTCGCCGTCGCGACACGCGGAAACGAGATCCGGTCCCCGCACGAGTTCCATCGTGAACCAGGGCATGCCTTCGTCGGTGGTTCCCGCGTCGAAGACACGGGCCACATTTGGATGCTCGAGCATTGCGAGCACCTGTTGCTCGGCCACGAAGCGATCGCGCGACGCGCCGTCGCGCCGTCGTCCGCGAAGGACCTTGAGCGCCACCTCACGCCGCACGGGCTCGGTCTGGACCGCGCGATAGACGATGCTGCTGCCGCCTCGGCCAATCTCTTCCTCGATCGTGAAGCGGTCGACTTCGATCGTCCGTCCGTCGTCAGCGCGCCACTCCTCGACCCACTCGTCGACCTCCCCGGAGGCGAGTGCTTCGATCCGTTGCAGCCTTCCGTCGTCGAGCTCGAGCAGGTCGAGCACCGCCGCCAGGAGCTCGGAATCGCCGGCGCATAGACGCTCCGCAGTGGCACGGCGCTCCTCAGGGGGGCGCCGGGCAGCCGCGCAGACGACTTCGCGGAGGCGTTCGAGAGAAGGATCGGGCATGGCGAGACTCGGTGGACGCCCGCGTTGCGGCGGGCCGATCCGTCGAATGGGGAATGTGGACCGGGCGCGGAACGAGCGTATCAGATCGCCCGGCCGGCCGACAGCACGCCCAGAGGCCGACGCGGCCCAGGTCATTTCTGCATGTTCGCGGGGAGGACGTCGCGTTCCGGGTACTCGAATCTCCGTTTCCCAACGAAACGACCCCTGCCCCAACCCCCGACTTCGAGGAGATGCCACGGTGCGCCCGTCTTCGCCTGATACCCGTCATCTGATCGATCGGACCCGCCGGCTCGTCCGCCCCGGCTCGTCCGTGCCGCGCGTCCTCGCGGTGATCCTACTCCTCACAGTGGTTTCAGGAGCGGCTCAGGCTGCCACCGTGACCTGGGACGGAGGAGCGGCAACTACGAATTGGTTCGATGCAACCAACTGGGACTCCGACACCATTCCCGTCACCGGAGACGATGTCGACATCCCCAGCGGTGCAATCGTGGTGTACGAACCGGCCGCACCGGGCGGGCTCGTCCTCGGTCGACTGGATGGCACCGGTTCCCTGACGATCCGCCAGGAGACTCTCGCCGTCAGCACGGGGTCCGTTTTCGGCGGATCGATCGACATCGAGTCGAGCGGCCGACTCCAGATCCTGGACGTGACCTTCGGGGTCGGCACTCTCACGCTCACCAACGGGGTCCTCGAGATCGCCGGCACCGAGTCCGAGGTCCTCATCGGGAGCGCGCTCTCCGGAACCCAGGACGGGCTCATCACCGGAGAAGGACGATTGGTCCTCGAGGCGAGTGCGGACGTCGAGATCTTCGGGGATACGACGAGCATCGAGGTCGGCGACGGCGTGACCATCGAGAACCAAGGCGATCTGACGACGCGCTTCTCGTATGCCCTCGGTGCGAATCTGGTGAACTCGGGAACCTGGACGATCGATCCCAGTGCCGTATCGATCACGATCACCAGTGCCGACAACGCGGCGGATCCGCCGATCAAGGTGACGAACTTCGGAACCATCGAATTCCTCGGCGATGGCCGGACGATCGCGCTCGGCCGGCTCGACTTCGAGAACCACGGCTCCATCATCGTGGGCGACGGATCGAATGCTACGACCGTCACGACGCTGAGTGGAGCCGGGTCCGCCAGTGTTCGCCCTGCGTTGCGTTCGATCTCCGGCTCGGTCCTTCGGATCATCGAGGGGTCGGAATGGGACGGTTCTGGTTTTCGCGGTGACCTCGAGGTGCCTGCTTCCGAGTTCATCGGCTACGGATTCGTCTTCGAATCGGGATCGACTCTCGAGGCGTGGGGAACCGTTGTCCTCGGTGGAGCCCTCTTCGAGGAGAACTGCAGTGTGACGACGACGAATCGGCTCGGCAGCGTGACCGGTTTCATCGAACTCGCTGCTCGCTCCGGCACCTTGCTCAACTACTCCACCTTCGAGGGGACGCAGACCTTTCCCAACTTCGTCCTGTCGTCGGGGATCCGTGTCGACGACGGATCACTGACCCTCGGTGGCGTGGGAATCAGCTCGCAAGCAGACGTCGAACTCCTCGGATCCTTCGATCCTCTCGCCACATCGACACTGACGATCACCGATCAGTGGTCCATGACGACGTCGGGAACCCCGCGCGACGTCTACTTCCGAGAGGGCATGAACGTGATCGTGGGCAACGGCGTCGACCCAGCAATCATGGAGTCGCGCTGGAGCATGTCCTTCGAGAAGAACACGTCACTCACCATAGCGAACAATGCAACGTGGACCGTTGTCCCCAGCAACTCGGTGGCAACTTTCCAAGCCGGCGGGATGGAGACCGCCGAACGTCCACAGATCTCGATCGACAGCGGCGCCCGCCTCGAGTTCGTGACCAACACCGTCACTCTCGCCGCGGTCGACTTCGGGGTGGACGGAACCGTTGCCGTCGAATCCGCCGCGACCGTCGAATCGATCTCCGGTAATGGGTCTGGGCTGAGTCGCGCCACCTTCGACTTCAACACCGGATCGCGACTCGAAATCGATGGGACTTTCGATGCCGGCGGATTCGCGAATCTTCTGTTGGGTCCCGACGGCCAATCGATCTACGGCGTGGTCCACGATTCGGGTTCGACTCTGGTCGTGACCGGGCCGGGGCTCTACGTCACCGGGGCTTCGGCTTTCGCGGACGGGATGATCTTCGGCGACTCGTCCGGAGTCTTCGAGTTCTCCGGTTCCCAGCGGTCTCTGATCCAGGGAAACGTCGTCCTACCCGAAGTGATCCACCGTGGCATCGTCGTGGTGGACGGGGAGCTCGAGATCGAGACCATGCGCGGCGCCACGGACGGCGATTGGATCTTTCGGGGCGTCGTCGGACGCGTCCCCTCTTCGACGGTCACTGTCACCGGATCTCTGACCGAACAGAACACGTCCTTCAGCCGGGTCAACGAGCTGCACGACGAGATCGTGATGTCGATCGGCAACGGCGTGGACGTGGCGACCGCCGAGTTCAACCGGAACACGAGCATGCTGACGGGCTCGCGTCTCGTCGTCGAG
>JGI12109J20283_10073342_pt1 | contig 12060 bp, 3 predicted proteins | sample ElkSlonscriptome_12_FD_20283 | JGI IMG/M metagenome (IMG submission 20283) | reverse complement strand
ACGGACCGCGCGGGCAACGCCCTCGACGAGAGCTTCTACCTCGGCGACGGGCGGCTGGACTTCACCGTCTCCGACGACTCGTTCGACCCGGTCGTCGTGAGTAGCACTCCGATGGAGGGGGCAACCAACGTCCCGCGAGACGAGGCGCTGGCGATCGAGGTGGTCTTCTCGGAGGCCATGGACTCGAGCGTCACCGCCGCGCCGCTGGTCGGCGGACCCAGCCCGGCCGTCCTCACCGGAACCTGGGCCTCGGACACCATCCTCGAGTTCGTCGCCGAAGCGGACACCCTCGCCGCGGGCACCGACTACGTGCTGGACCTGCGCGGCTTCGTGGACCTCACCGGGAACCCCACGGACGCGACTCACGAGTACCTCGACGATGGGCGGCTCGATTTTCGGACCGACGCGCCCATCGGCGAGTCCTGTCTGGACGCCCTCACCGAAGCGGATGGGCTCGTCGCCGGAACGGTGACGGCATGGACGCTACGTTCCCGAACGGTGTCGAGCCGGGAAGGCGGCACCGACGCCTGCGCCGACTACACGGGCTTCGCCACCCGGCCCGATGCCGTGATCCGCTACGAGAAGACATCGGATGACGTCGCGTCCGGCGGCCGGCTCCTCAGGATCGTCGCGGACGCGGACTCGACCTTCAGCGAGTTCGATATCGCGGTGATCCCTGGTGCCTGCGACCCCTCGGCTGCACCAGCCCGCTGCATCATCGAGTCCGAGGTACACCAGCTCTACGCCGACGTCCCGGCCGGCCCGGTCCACATCTGGATCGCGCCCAACAGCTCGAGCACCTTCCCGAGCAACGTCGCGGTCTCCGTCGAAGAGGTCGATCCCCCACGGTCAGAAGGCGAGAGCTGTGACAACCCCTACACGACATCCAGCAGCATCTTCTCGTCGTCGGGCAGCATCGACACCTTCCTGATCCCTTCGGGCATGGGGCCGCGGACCATGGACATCGCGGACTGGACCGTGACCGATGGCTCGCTCGTGTCCTGCGATCCGACGACGACCAGCAGCACGAGCTCCGAGAACGGTACCGGCGTGGACGCGGTGATTCGCTACACGATGCCCGCGGATTCGGTGCTCCGGGTGACCGCCGAGGGGCTCGACAGCGCCTCCAACCCGGAGTTCAACGTGTCCGTGCACAGTGGCTGCGCGCTTACGCCCGCGAGCACCGAATACGCGTGCATTCCGGATGTGGGAACGGCCGCCAAGAATGGGATCATCGACGCGCCGCCGGGCGAGATCTATCTCTGGCTCACCAACACGACCACCGACATCACGCGCTCGAGCAGCAGCGGCGACTTCTACTTCCACGAAGCGCGCATCGACCTCGAGACCATCCCGGTGGATGCCGGGGAGACCTGCTCGCGGGCATACGCGGCTAGCGCCGGGACGACCTCGGTCGTGGGTACGTCGGACGTCGGTGTCGTGGTCCCGACCTGCTTCGAGGCCTCGAGCGACGTCGAGTGGTACTCCTACACGACGACCCAAGCGCTGCTCACGGCCGGAACGGACGGCTCCGGTGGTGTCGCCCTCTACCAGGGAAGCCGCGAGCTCGCTTGCTCGCCAGATGCCTCGACCGCTGGCGCAGCCACGCTGATCCCAGCGGGGACCACCGTCTGCGTGGCGGTCGAGATGGGCGCGGGCACCACCGGTCTGACGCTCACCGAGACGATTTACGACGGCGTCGGGGTCAACCCGCCAGTGGTCCTCCCCATCGAGCGGCCGGTGAACCCGGCCGGCGGCATCGAGTCGATCACCGGCGACACCTGGATGAGCGGCAACGGGACCGTCCTGATGATGGCCTACGGGACCGAGATGCTGGACGCCCTCATGGATGGCGCCGGCACCACCCTTTATCGCGGGCCCGGCGACGGTCTCTCCTTCGGTAACATGGGCAACGCCGGCACCTTCGCGGCCAACGGCGCCCTCTTCTCCTTCGACGACTCCACCGCAGGCGGCGCTCGCGTCTACCGGCTCTGGGACGGGAGCTCTCCCTTCTTCGATCCGGTAGCATGGGATGTTCCCTCGCCGACCTATCCGACTGAGGAGATCAGCGCCGCCACCGTTGTCGGCAACGCGCTCTACTACGTCACGGCGGACGATTTCCCCATCTTCTACTCGCTGAGCGCAACGTCGCCAGGGGCCCCGACACGGCTGGGCACCAACGAGATCATCACCGACGTTACCGGTCTCGCGGCCGATGGAACCTACCTCTATGTCGCGGGTGAGGTCGAGGCAGACCCCACTCGGGAGGGCGTGTTCCGCATCCCCTTCAGCGAGCTCGGCAACCCGAGCTACGAGCCGCCGAACATCGCCAACGGCATCGATCACGACGGGACGCCATCGCCCTCGGCCGAGATCGCGATGTACCTCGACTCCACCAGCAGCCCCGGCCACCTCTATGTGCGCACCGCACCCGGCCCGATCCACGTCGTGGTCGATCCAGCGGGCAGCAGCCCCTCCTACCTGGGTCAGGTCATCTCGCTCGGTGAGTTCGGCGACAACGCCGCCTGGCTGGATCCGGCTACGGGCTCTCTCTACCTCTTCGAGACCACGAGCGACTCCCTGGGCGCGTTCTTGCGCTTCGACCCCTGAGACGAGCATTGAACGACATGAGACGACGACTAACCCCGATGCTTGGCCTCACCTTCACCGCGGCGCTGGCCGGCTGCGGGGACGACGGCGGGGACGACCTGTCGCGGAGCGACATGGCCGTGGACGCCGCGGCGCCGGACATGCCCATGGTGGCGATCGACCTGGGCCGGCCCGCGTTGACCGAGTGCACTGCCGAAGGGGTGGACTCGACCCTCGGAGAGATCTGCCTGCGCGACCTCGACTGCTCCGACGCTTGCTTCTGCAACGGCGTCGAGCTCTGCATGGGCGGCGTGTGCACGGCAGGCGTCGCGCCCTGCGGCCGCTTCGACTGTTCCACCGGATCCTGCGACGAGACCACCCGCACGTGCGACGAGACTCCCGACGACTCGGTCTGTGACGACGGCATCTTCTGCAACGGCGCCGAGACCTGTGACCCGGAGAACGGCTGCCGACCGGGGGTCCCGCCCTTCTGCGGCGACGGCGACATCTGCACCATCGACAGCTGCGACGAAGGCGCCGCGATGTGCACGCATCGAATCCTCGACGAGGACGGCGATGGCGAGGCGGCACGCCGTTGTGGTGGCGACGACTGCGACGACACGGACAGCGCGCGTTCGCCGTCGAACGTAGAGATCTGCGACAACGGTATCGACGACGACTGCGACAACCGTATCGACGGCTTCGACGCCGCCTGCGGCCGGACCAACGACCGATGTGCGGACACCGGCGACGGTCGCGGCCCGCTGGACATCACCCCGGCCGCCGACGGGACGACCGTCACCGAGGCTTCGACCGTGGGGCTCACTGGCGACTACGACACGGCCTGCGGTGAGACGAGCGAGGACGCCGGACCCGATGCCGTATTCACGTTCACGCTCGCCGAGCCTAAGGACGTCTCGGTCGAGGTCCAGGGCATCGACAACAACGCGATCCTCTCGCTGCGAACGCTCGCGAGCTGTGACTCCCAGACCGACAGCATCCGCTGCTCGGACACCGACACCGGCGTCCAGCCCTTCGTGCACGCCAACTCGCTCCCCGCGGGCGATTACGCGATCGTCGTCATCACGGAGACCGTGACCCCCTTCGACCTGGCCCTCACCATCGGGCCCCCGACGTCGCCCGACGTGGACGCCGACGCCTGCGGAACGACCATGCTCGACATCAGCGCCGGTGGCTCCTTCATGGGGAGCTTCGAAGGCGACCCCCGCTTCGAAGGCGACGAGCTCACCGACCGGCACGCCATCCAGTGCCGGAGCGGATCGACCGCCTACGCGGACGTGACCTTCCGGCTGACCATCCCCGCCGGAGAGGCCCGGGACGTGCTCCTCGAAGGCCGCACCTTTTCTTCAGGCGGCTCGGGTCGGCAGCCCTACCTGGCATTGGTCGACGACTGTACCAGCCCCAGCGCCGGCGTCGGCGGCTGCGTGGAGGCGCCCGCCAGCGGAGACTCGGCGTCCATCATGGTTCGCTCACTCCCCGAAGGAGAGTACTTCGTGATCCTCGAAGAGGACTTCACCTCCGACGGCGCCTGGGAGCTCGACGTCACGGTCGGTCCACCGACCCTCCCCAACGCCGGGGACTCCTGCGTGCCCACGACGCCCGTCGACATCACGAGCGCCGAGGGCTCGATCGACCTGGCGACCCTCGAGCACCAGCCGGATGCCGGGTCTTTCTGCCGCGCCAACGGCATGGGCGCCACCGACGCCTTCTTCCAATTCACGCTCACCAGTGAATCCGACGTGACGATCGCCACGTCGTCGTCGCCAACGGTCCGCCACACGGTCGCCCTCTCGAGCGAGTGCGGGATCGTCGAGACCGAATTCGACTGCTTCGGCGCGACCACTGGCGCCGGCAGCCGGCTCTACCAGCGCCTCCCGGCCGGCACCCACTACGTCAACGTCACCACGGTCGATACGAGCGGCACCGTATCCGCCTCCGTCTACATCACGCCGCCGACAACCGCGCCCCCGAACAATACGTGCGCGGGGGCCACCACCCTGACCCCGAACAGCGCGGTGACGATCGACCTGCCCGAGTACGACGACAGTGCCAACCACTGCTCCACGACCGGCCTGCTCGACGCCCACTACAGCTTCACGCTGGCCGTCCCGACAGAGGTCGCCCTGCGGGCGCGCAACGCTCAGCGGCTCACGCTCCTCTCCGGCGCGTGTGATGGGGCCTCCACCTGCGCCAGCGGGACGCCGCCCCGGATCGAGCAGCTGCTCCCCGCAGGCACCTACTTCGTCATCGTGGAATCCGATCCCTTCGCGGCTCAGCCCGACACCCAGCTCTTCTTCTCGAGCTTCTGAAGAACGTGACCACCATGCACCTGCTTCGACTCAGCCGCGTCAGCCTGCTCCTCGTCGCTCTCGGCATCGCCGGCTGTGGGGACGATGGGCGCCCCGGAATGGACGGCGCCGTCTTTCGACCGGACGAGGACGGCGACACGATCGCCAACCAGGACGAGGGCAGCTCGGCGAGCATCGACACCGACGGGGACGGCACCGAGGACTGGCTGGACACGGACTCCGACAACGACGGGATCCTCGACGCGGACGAGGCGGGTGACGACGACGTCGCGACGCCCCCGGTCGACTCCGACGCCGACGGCATCCCGGACTTCCAAGACTTCGACTCCGACAACAACGGCATCCCCGATGTGCGGGAAGGCACCGGGGACAACGACGCCGACGGCATCCCCGACTACGCCGACGACGACGACGACAACGACGGGCTCAGCGACGCCGAGGAGCTGATGGGTCGCGTGGACTTCCCGAGGGACGGAGACGACGACGGCTCCCCCGACTTCCGTGATCCGGACTCGGACAACGACACCATCCTCGACGGAACCGAGGGGCTGACGCGGGACACCGACGGCGACGGAGTCCCGGACCGAGAGGACCTGGACAGCGACGACGACGGCATCTCCGACGCCGACGAGGCCGGCGACTCGGACCTCAGCACGCTCCCGATCGACACCGACGGGGACCGGATCCCGGACTATCGCGACTCCGACTCGGACAACGACGGCCTGCCCGACTCCGCGGAGCTCGCCGCCGGAACCGACCCGACCCTCGGCGACACCGACTCGGACGGCGTCAGCGACCTCATCGAAGTCGGTGCGGGCACCGACGCGCTCGATCCGGCCGACAACCCGCGTGCGAACGGCGACTTCGTCTTCGTGGTGCCCTTCGAGGAGCCAGCCCGCCCCTCGCGCGACACGCTCCAGTTCCGCACCAACGTCCAGCTCGCCGATGTCTACTTCCTCTTCGACATCACCGGCTCGATGAGCGGCGAGATCAGCGCCATGCGCGACGCCACCATCGAGGTGATCGAGCGACTGACCTGTGAGGACTACGGCATGACCTGCACGTCGGACGGCGACTGCGAGTTCCCCGCGGACGCGGTGTGCTCCGCGGGCGGTCGCTGCATCGAGAACCCGGAGACGAGCTTCTGCATCTCCGACCTGTGGACCGGCGTCGGCACGTACACCGGCAACAGCGACGACTACGAGAACCTGCTCTCGCTGCAGCCGATCCCCATGATGACCCAGGCCGCGATCCCTGGGTCCGCCAGCGGCGGCGGCGCCGCCGAGGCGCTCTACGAGAGCGCGGCCTGCGTCGCCGACCGGACCCAGTGCGAGGCGACCGGGTGCACGCCCGGCGGCATCGGCTGCCCGAGTTACCGCACCGACGCCATCCGCATGCTGATCCTGCTCACCGACGAGGACAACGAGTGCACGTCGTGCAGCCCGAACACGGCCAGCGAGGCGGGTACGATCCTGACCGATCGCGGCGTCGTCTTCGCCGGCATCAACGCCGGCACGGACAGCCAGGCCCAGCTCGACCTCGAGTCCCTGGCCACCGCGGCCGGCTCCTTCGGCGCCGACGGCTCGCCGCTGGTCTTCGCAGGGGATGCGGATGTCGGCGACGAGCAACTGATCAACGCCGTCACCGACGCGGTGAACGAGGTCGTTCGCAACGTCCCGCTCTACGTGACCATCGACCCGATGGACCAGCCTGGCGACGACGGGGACGCGCTCCAGTTCATCGACCGGCTGGAGGCCAACATCACCCGCCCGGGCTGCACCCTCTTCGACGACCTCGCGGACGTGAACCCCCGTGACGGCTTCGACGAGACCTTCCCGGAGGTGCCGCCCGGTGAGCGCGTGTGCTGGGACCTGGTCGTGCGCCCGAACCGGACGGTGCCGCCGAGCGAAGAGCCGCAGCTCTTCCGGGCGACGCTCACGGTGACCGGCAACGGCTCCCCGCTGGATCGCCGCGAGGTCTTCTTCCTCGTACCGCCGGCCATCAACGAGCCCATGGGCGAGTTCTGAGCGCACCCGCCGCTGGCTGAGAGAAGCGCCGCCCCCGAGACTTCGGGGGCGGCGCTTTTCTTTGCGCGCGGGCCGGCCTCGGACCTCGGCGCTCGGAGCGAGCGAGCCACCGCCGCCGACCCGGCCGTGGCTTCATGCTGACCACCTGACCCCAAGCAGCCCGTCAGACACCGAGGACCGAGGCCGAGGACCGAGCTCAAGGAACGGGTGGCGCAGGAACCGCGTCCCCGTAGAGGAACGCCTCCAGCTCGTCCGAGCGCTCCTTCGCATCCGCCCGCCCGAGGGCGATCAGCTCCCGGGCGTAGGACCCGTCGAAGAGGAGGTAGCTCGCGAGATCCGCGTCGCCGCCCTCACCGACGTCCAGCAGGCGCAGGAACTGGCGGCCGAGGGTCGCCCCGAAGCGCATGCGGTTCTTGCCGAGATGGTCCGAGGCGATGTGGCCGAGGTCGACGCTCGGGTGGATCGAGAACGCCTCGAGGATGCGCCGGGACGGCTCCCCGCGCTCGACGGCGACCGCGTTCATCCGGTCGACGAAGTCCTCGCCATAAGCCGCGATGCCGTCCTTGAGCATCGCGTTCATCTTGCGCAGCTCCTGCAGATCCGAGTTCAGGTGATCGATCAGGAAGGCGTTGAGCATCTTCCCGAGCAGGAAGGGCGCGCCCGGATAGCGACCCGGCGCGAGGCCGGTCTCCGAGTCCGAGTGGGGGTCCGAACAACCCACCACCAGGAGGCGCTTCGCGCCGAGGTGGATGGCCGGCGCCAGCGGTGTGTTGAGCCGCAAGCCACCATCGCAGTGGAGCGAGGAGCCGATGGGGATGGGCGCGAAAATCAGCGGGATGGCGGCCGAAGCCAGCACGTGGGCCGGCCCGATGCGCTGGCCTCGGATCCGCACCTGTGGCGTGAAGGGCTTGGGCAGGGGAAAGCCCGGGGTGGCGTCGACGAAGACGGTCGGCTGCCCGCTGGTGACCTTCGTCGCCGAGACGCTGAAGGCCTGGAGCACGCCGCGGCGGATGTTCCGGGCGAGGCGCCGCCAGTCGACGCTCTGACCCACCATCTTCACCAGAGGGGTCGCGTCGAAGATGCCCGTCGCGCGGCGGCCACCGAGAAGCACCCGCCGCAGCGCCACCGCCTGGCGCACGCCGAAGGTGAGCACGTCCGCGAGCTGGAGCTCGGACCACATGGTCTCGAGCTGCACCACGCCGCGGGTCACGTCGTCGACCGTCGACGCCATGAAGGCCCCGTTGACGGCGCCGACGCTGGTGCCGCTGATCACCTCGAGCTTTGGTGGCCGGCCCACCCGCTTGACGATGTCGCCAAAGGCGTAGCTCAGGACGCCCACCTCGTAGGCGCCCCGCGAGCCACCGCCGGAGAGCACCAGCGCGAGCCGACCGGCTCCACTCATGCTCGCGGACGCCCTCCCCGGGCCGCGAGCGCGTCGCGGGTGGCCAGAAAGCGCTGGCGGAGGCTGTCGCTGCGGATCGCCTCCGCCTTCGCCGCGACCACCGCCTCGGCACGCTCCTGCGCGGCGCGAGAAGCCTCCTCGGCACCGGCCGCCTCGAGGGTCTGCGCGACCAGGAGCCAGACCCGCTCGACCCGCTCGACGATCGCCCCCTCCTTCAGCCGGGAGGCCACCTCCCGGGCCACGCTCGCGGCATCCGGGTCGCCGGCTGCCGATTTCACCGCGCCGAGCCGGGCGAGAGCGTGGAGCTCGAAGGCCACGAGCCCCTCACGGCGCGCGGCCTCCACGGTCTCCCGCGCCGCCTCCGCCGCCGCGTCGAGGCGGCCCATGGCGTGCTCGAGCTGAGCCCGAACGAGCCGTTCACGCGCGAGCTCGTAGTTGCTGCCGACCCGGGTGGCGATGCGCCGCGCCTGGTCCAGCGGGACCGATGCGGCGTTCGGGTCCTCGCCCTTCTCGAGCATCATCTCGGCGATGGCGCTCAGCGCATCGCAGCGCCCGGCGCGGTCGTCCACCGCCTCGAAGACGTCGAGGGCTCGCTGCACGAAGGCGAGACCCGTCGCCGGATCGCCGAGGGTGTCGTAGAGCTGGCCGACGTTGCTGAGCTTGCGGCCCAGGCGGAGGCGGTCGCCGGTCTCCCGGTCGATGTGGATGGACGCCCGGAAGACGGTGATCGCGTCCTCGTAGAGACCGTTGGCGGTGAGCGCGACCCCGAGGGAGCTGAGCGCGAAAGCCTCGCTGCGCCGGATGCCGAGGCGCCGGAAGATGACGATCGCCTCGGTGTAGGCCTCGAAGGCCTCGTCGGCTCGGCCGGCCCGGCGCAGGAGGATGCCCTTCTGGATCAGCACGTGGGCCCGCTTGTCGAGCAGGTCCTTGCTGGTGCCCGCCCGGTCGAGGGCCTCCTCGCAATAGCCGAGCGCCGCGGCGGGCTCACCCTGGTTGCGGGCGAGCTCGGCCTGAAGCCGGAGGGCATCGAGCTCGAGGGTTCGATCGCCGCTCGAATGGGCGGCGCTCGCGGCCTCCGGGAGCACGTCGGCGACCGCCTCGTAGCGCGCCGCGTCGAGCTCGTAGCGGGCGAGGCGCAGCAGCGCCGTGGCCCGGCGGCGGGGGCCGCCGTGGCGCCGGGCGATGGCGCGCATGGCCTCGAGCTCGACGGCCTGCTCGTTGGGCCGGCCGAGGAAGCGGAGGATCTGCTCGCGGCCCGCGTGGACGCGGAAGCGGGAGTCGTGGTCATCGGGGGAGAGGAGCTGCAGACCGCGGCCGAAGAAGCGCAGCGCCTCTCGGTTCGAGTAGACCGACCGGGCCGCGTCCGCGGCTTCCAGATAGGCGCGCGCCGCCGCCGCCCGCTCGCCGGCCTGCTCGAGGTGCCGGGCGATGCGCCCGGGCGCCGCCGGCCGCTGGCCATCGCGGAGATGCTGGGCGATGCGCCGGTGCATGCGGATGCGGTCCTCGATGTCCGCCCCCTCGTAGGCCACCTGGCGCACGACGGCGCTCGAGAAGTCGAGGACCCCGCCGCTCCGTTCGTGGATGAGCCCGCGGCCGATCAGCCCGTGAACCGCATCGGTGAGCTCGACGCCGGCGAGCTCGCTCAGCTCCGCCTCCCGGAGTCCGCGGCCGGCCACCGAGAGCCAGCGGATGGCGTGCCGCTCCTTCTCGTCGAGCTCGTCGAGGCGCGCCGCGACCACGCCCTCGAGGGTGGTCGGCAGCTGGATGGGCACGCCGGGCTTGCGAAGCACCCGCCGCTCGTCGCCCCGGTCGGCGACCTCGACCGCGCCCCGCTCGATGAGCGCGTCGACGAGCTCGTTCACGAAGAAGGGGTTGCCGCTCGCCCGGGTCATGATCGCCTGGACCACCTCGTCGGGGACCGCGGCTTCGAAGCGCTGCTCGATGAGGGCCTCGGTCGCCTCCTCGTCGAGGGGCTCGATCTCGATCTGGGGGATGCCGCGCACCAGGGGCTCGAGACGCTCGGCGTAGCGGGTGCTCATGAGCACCAGGCAGGGCGTCTCGTAGCTCCGCTGACGCATGCCGCCGAGGAGCTCGAGGGAAGGCGTGTCGCCCCATTGCATGTTGTCGATCCAGATCACCACCGGCTGCTTGCTGGTGAGACCGGCGATGAGCAGCTCGAGGCCGCGGGTGACGGTGCGCAGATCGCCCTCGCCCCCGTCCTTGGCCACGCCGACGAGGGGCGAGAGCGCCTCGTAGGCGGTGCGCGCGGCGTCCACGGGCAGGCATCCCCGGAGCAGCGCCTCGAGAGCCTCACCCGCTTCGTCGGCGGAGGCTTCATCGCTGATGCTCGCCGCGTCGCGGACCAGGTCGGCCACCGCGGCGAAAGGGACGTCGGACGAGCCGAAGGTGCACTCGGTGCGCAGGATGCGTGGCTCCGGTTCGTCGAGGGTGCCGAGGGCCGCGCCGAGGAGGGAAGTCTTCCCCACGCCGAGCTCGCCGGTGAAGACCGCGAAGATGGTCTTCTTGGTGGCCACCGCGTCCTCGTAGAGCTCGCAGACGGTCCGCACCTCCGCGTCCCGGCCGACGAGGGGCAGGTCGCCCACGGGCATCTCCGCCTGCCGCTCCTCGCGGGTGCGGGCGCTGCGCAGCGCCCAGGCCGTGAGCACCTGCGGCGCGCTGCCCGCCTCGGTGCGCACGTCGACCTCCCGGGACTCGGGGTCGAAGGCGTAATCGCGGCGAGCCAGCCGGTAGACCTCGCCGGCCACCAGGACCTCGCCCTGATTGCCGACATCGGCGAGTCCTTCGGCCACCTCGATGACCGCGCCGACCGGCGAGTAGCGCAGCAGCCGGCCGCTCGAGTCGCGCACGGTGGAGACGGTGCCGCGGCTCAGGCCGAGGGAGGCAGAGATGGGCGTGAGCAGGTCCGCGCTCAGACCGGCGAGGGCCTCGATGGTGTCGGTAGCGATGCGCACCGCCTCGAGCGGGTCGTTCACCGAGGCCTTGCCGAGGCCCACGATGAAGCGGAAACGACCCTTGCCCGGCCCGTCCGGCCAGGAGAGCACGGCGTCGGTCTTGTAAGCCATGTCCGCGAGGACCTTGGCCACCTCGGCGCCAGCGTCGATGTCCACGCCGGCGCGAGAGGCGTCCTCGCGAAAGCGCCCGGCGACCACCACCACGAGCCGCCGCTCCCGGAGCTCGCCGGTACCCGAGCGGGAGTGCACCGTCTGGCCGTTGGTGAATGCCCGGGCCCGGCGCAGTCCCTCGGGGCTGGTCTGCTCGCGGGGCGCCACCTCGTCGATGAAGTGCTCGAGGGCCTCGGCGTCCCAGACCTGCTCTTCGTTGTGCAGGTATTGGGCGAGGGCACCGCTCAGCGAGCGCGCCGTCTGGTAGCGCTCCTCGCGGTCGGCGGAGGTGGCCCGGCGAACGATGCGGTCGAGCTGCTTGGGGATGGTCGGGTCGACCTCGCTCGGCAGCGTGCGCTGGGCCCCGCGGACCGCCTCGAGGACATCGAGGCCCTGGCGGCCGGGGTACATGACTCGTCCCATGAGCAGCTCGGCGAAGAGCACGCCGAGGGAGTAGACGTCGCTCCGGTTGTCGACCTTCTCGCCCCGGGCCTGCTCCGGGGACATGTAGGCGAACTTCCCTTTGATGACCCCGGTCTCCTCGGAGACCATCCGCGCCTTGGCGATGCCGAAGTCGGCGACCTTCACCA
>JGI12109J20283_10251599_pt1 | contig 12062 bp, 8 predicted proteins | sample ElkSlonscriptome_12_FD_20283 | JGI IMG/M metagenome (IMG submission 20283) | reverse complement strand
ACGGTCAGCGTCGCGGCGGCGGCGGGATCGGCCGGAAACACCGCGCCGTCCTCGAATTCCAGCCGATCCGCCGTGCTGACGTGCAGCGAGCCGGTCATGTCCAGCCGCGCGTTCGGCCCCATGACCACGCCGGACGGATTCAGGAGGTAGAGGTCGGCGCTGGGAATGCCGACCCGTAGCGTGCCGTCGATGGTCGAGGCCTCGCCGCCGGTCACGCGCCCGATCACCCGGGTCACGGACTCCGGGCCGGTGAAGGTGGCGCTTTGGCCGGAATGGACCGAAAAGCGCTCGAAGCTATGGAACAGGTTTGATCCGGCCCGCGTGCCCAGGTCCGCGCCGATGGCGTAGTCCGGCCCATCCAGCGTCACCGCAGGACCAACGGTGCCGTCGGTGACGACCTGCGCCTGTGCCCCGACCTGTGCCCCGACCATGCCCGTGGCCGCCGTCCCCAGCGCCAGGACCACAACGCCAAACAGCCATCGCGGCCCAACGCCGGTCGGCGACCCGTCCCCCCTTGCGTCCCCATGCATGACCGACCGCACCCCCATATCCCCTGTGCCCCTCATCCCCCTGAGCCTGAACACAATACCATCGTCACCAAGGGCGGAACAGTGGCATGTCAGGGTCGCCGGGCGGCCTGATTCGATCGTTGCTCTGGCGTCGACGCCTTCGCGAACGAGACGAGCCGATGGCCGAGGTAGCTCGTGAATACGGGGAAGACGATGCCGATGTTCCCGATGTCTCGATACCGGTCTATATTCGGCTTGGAGATATCGCGGTGCTCTTTCGCGCGCATCTCACGTCGCCCGGAAGGGCATCCCACACGACCTTGATCGCACACCCGATCCGGGCGCAAGACGCTGTGGGGGCAGGCTCTGCGCAATTCGCTCACCGTGCCGGATCTCAGGTGTCCGTTGTCCCTGTTGCAGTTCTTCGGTAGATGATGTCGGAAAAATTCAGCAGCGGGAAGAGGAACTGTCGGCACTCTCGGTATCCGTGTTTTTCGAGCAGCGCGATCGGATCCTGGGTCGGACCTTCGTAGATTTTGTACCGCGCTTTTTCGATCTGGACAAATTCGACTCTTCCAGAAGCCAACAACGCTTGAGCGCCGGCCAGGACGCTTCCTTCGTGCCCCTCGACGTCGATCTTCAGCAGGCCGCGGGCGAGGTCACCGATCGCGGGACCCACGGAGACGTCAAGCGTCGTGACCGCCACTTTTTCAACCCGCCTGACCAGATGTCCCCCGAGAATGGCCTTCTTGAACCGAATCCAGGCGGATTTCTCATTGGGCGGCAGGGTGGAGGTCGTGCTTGACAGGGAGTTCACGTAGAGTTCGATCTCTCCCGTCTTGTCGGACACCGCAGATTTGTGAAGACCCTTCACGTTATGGCCCGAAATGGCAGACTCAAGCGTTTCATGCACGCTTTTCTGCGGTTCGAAGACAAAAACCGGGACATTCTTGTCAACGACCAACCGTATGAATTCCCCTTTGTGGGCTCCCACGTCCACGACAAAGCCAATGTCTTTGTTCGCAAAGAAAATACGGATACGCCGTGCGTGTAACTTGTCAGCGAAATTGTAGACCGCCTCAACAATCATAGCAAGCATTCCAAATAGTCCTCTGCTTCTGGGCTGGCTATCCAAATCACTGCTGGCTGCGGATCGATGTTTCACCGAACGTTACGAACTTGTGGAACAGGAAGTTAGCGAAGACCGGCGTGATGACACCAATGGCGTGGGCGATCTCGCGCGCGTGCCATGTCAGCGGGATGGTCGGGAATACCAATTCAGACAGCGTCCAGGACACTCCCAGCACAACCGGGAGCATGGACAGGTTGAACGATGTGAACAGGAGGATCTCTCGCGCACGCCTCTCCCTGTTGGATGAGAAGACAAACAGTGCATTCAGGATGTACCCGGCCGAGATACCCACGGCATAGGCTAGTACCAATGCGACCAAGTAGCCAGTGAACACGTCGATGACCACACGCGCCAGCCAGTGCAGCCCTGCAGCGCCCCCGCCAATCAGTAGGAACAAGGCGAACTGGCGGGTCATGAAATGACCCATCACATGGGTCCCTCGAAAAACCCCGCGAACCGCGCGCTTCGCGACTCCCAACCCGTTGAAAAACAATAAAGACCGATTGGGCGCGGGTGGAGATATTCGGGGTGCCCATATGTCGGTCCGCCGGTCGCCCTCGGGGTCGCTCATGCGATCGCCTCCGCCATCATCTTCCCGTAGCGGACACTCTCTGCGATTCCGCGATCCTCCGGGTAATAGAAGCACGTGTCCGCCACCTGAAGGCCGGCGATCGACGTCTGGATGGGCGGGATCCTGGCCGCGAACCCCGGTTCGCACACCGGCTGGGCATATCGCAGGCGGCCCACATGGCTGGAGATCAGGTCTCCAGCCTCAAGGTTCGGGTTGAGCGCCCGCAGCACGGCGAAGGACTCGGTCACCAGTTGCTCGTCGCTCCAGCCCCATTTGGGATGGGTGGGCGGCATGTAGTACGGCACGTAGACCACCGGGTCGGGCGTCGGCCGCAGGTTCGAGAACTCGATCACTCCGGGGACCTCCAGGCGCGGATCGTTGACGTTCAGCCAGAAGTGTGGCGTGACCGGCTTGCGCAGCTTGAGCAGCACACAGGCGACGCCAATGTTGACGATGTCCCGGTAGGCCGCTTTTTCAGCCTCCGTCAGGTCGGGGATCATGTCCGCAACCAGGGGCGTCGGCACGGTCGACACCACGGCGTCGGCATCATAACGCGCGCTGTCCACATGCACCACCGCCACACGGCCGTCGGTGCTCTCCACCCGCTTGACCGGAGTCTTGAGGTGGATGCGCCCGCCCAGCGCCTCGATCGCGCGTACCAGCGCGTCGACCAGGGTCTGGGACCCACCCTCGATGTAGCCCAACTGTTCTTGCAACATTGACTTGCGCGAGGTGCCGACGCGCTTGATGCGGGTGGCGATCCAGGCCGCCGAGATGGGGTCGGCCAGTTCGAAGAATTTCAGCTCGAACAGGCGCTTCCACAGCAGGTCGTAGGCCTTGCGGCCCGAGCCGCGCTGGATCCACTCGCGCGCCGAGAGGGTCTCCAGGTGATCGAAGCCGGCCAGCTTCGACGTGCGGAACATCTGCACGCCGTAACGCAGCTTGCTGATCATGTCGAGGCGCGGGAACCGCAGCAGCGCGACGGGATCACCCCAACGGTAGTGCCGGCCGTCGATGTAATAGCCCATCGACGTGTCGCGCCACCGCAGCCGGTCGGCGATGCCCAGCTCCGCCAGCAGGTCGAAGGTCGGCCGGTCCGCCTTGCAGATGAAATGGTAGTAGCGTTCGATGCTGAACCCGTCGAAGTCGAAGTGCGCGGCCATGCCGCCGGGCCGGTCGTCGACCTCGAACACGTCCACGTCGTGGCCCGCCTTGAGCGCGTGATGGGCCGTCGCCAGCCCCATCGCCCCGGCGCCGATGACCGCGACCCTTGCCATGACCAGACTCCTCTGCCTCAGAACTGCAGCACGACCTGCGCGTAACGCGGGTCATTGAAGGTGATGTCCAGGGCCTCGTCCAGCGGCGTGGCCCGCACGCCGAAAATCCCCGGCCAGTCGATGACCGCGAACTCGTCCGGCGTCACCAGGGCCTTGAGCTGTTTGGTGGTGAACGGCGGATTGCGGTCGACCAGGGCATAAGTGGCCAGCAGCGCCCAGAACAGGCGGTAGGGGATGCGCACGATCGGCGTGCGTGCGCCCGTGGCACGGCGGACGGCGCGGATCAGGTTGATGTAATCCACCTTCTCCTGCCCCGAGATGTCATAGGTCCCCTCGGTCTCCGTCTTCAGCGCGGAAACGATGATGTCGCAGAAATCGCCCACGAACAGCGGCTGGCGCATATACCGGCCCGACCCGGGGATCGGGAACACCGGCGCGCGTCGCATGAACCGCGCCAGCCAGCCCAGGTGCTTGCGGTCGAACCAGCCGAACATCAGCGTCGGGCGCAGCACGCAACGGCGGATCGGGCACGCGTCGACCAGCTTCTCCTGGGCCTTCTTGCTCTCGGTGTAGAAGTCGACGGCCATCGAGTTGACCACCGACGAACTGGCGTGCAGCAGGTAGGGCACGCCCGCCGCCTGGGCGGCCTCCAGCACGCGTTTGGTGGCCGTGATGTTGTTGGCCTCGAACTCGGCGTAGTCCAGGCCGCCGATCTGGGCGTGCATCATCACCACCGCGCCCGCACCGGCGAGCGTTTCCTGCCAGCCGTCATCTGTGGCGAGGTCCGCCCGCACGACCTCGATGTCACGGTGCAACTCGGCCAGTTTCGGCGTGTTGTCCGGGTGCTTGTCGATCCCCACGATGTTGGTGAATCCCGCCGCCTTCAGGCGCACCACGAGGTTCTGCCCGACCAGCCCGGCGGCGCCGGTGATGACGATCTTGGCCGACGTGTCCATTCTCCCGGTGCCTCAGATGTTCATCTTGTTGAAGATCGGCCTGGGCAGGCCGCGGATGATCCGCATGATGCCCCACCAGAACCACGGGGTGTAGGTCACCGGCCGCCCCTTGGTGATGGCCGCGTCGATGTCGGCGGCGACCGCGTCCGGCTTGGCCCACAACGGGCCGGATTTCTTGAGCCCGTCGGTCATCGGCGTATCCACGAACCCGGGCTTGATGGTGACCACCTTCACCCCCGTGCCGGCGAAGCGGTGCGCCAGCCCCTCCATGAACAGGGCCAGCCCCCCCTTGGCGGCGCCGTAGGTGTAGTTTGTGCGCCGGCCGCGATCCCCCGCCACGGAGGAAATCGCGGCGATCGCCCCACGCCCGCGTCGTTCCATGTGCGCGGCGACGGCGGTCAGCCAGGCGCAGGCGCTGGTCATGTTCACGGTCAGCAGGCGCGCGGTCTCGGCCGGATCGGCCTGGGCCGCCGTCTGGTCGCCGAGCACGCCATAGGCCAGCAGCACGACATCCACGTGGCCCAGAGTCTCCGCCATCCTGTCGAAGGCCGGGGCAACCCCGTCCTCGGGCGCCGCCAGGTCGAGCACCGCGATCTCGGCCGCAGCGGCCCCGCGCGCGGTCAGGTCGTCCGCGATCACCTGCAACCGCCCGGCGTCGCGTCCGGCCAGCAACAGGCGGTCGCCCCGGGCCGCGCGCAGCCGCGCGAACCGTTCGGCAATGGCCGAGGTGGCTCCCAGGATCAACACCGTCTCTTCGGACATCGCCGTGGTTCCTCCGGACTGCAAGTCTTGGTTCAGCGTCCGACCCGGCGCCACAGGTCGGACGCGAAGGCCGGGTCGATGTAGTCTTTGAACGCCGCCCAGGTCGGATATCCCGCGCGGAACATCGCGGCGGACATGCGGGCGTCCTTGGCGGGATAGAGCCGCCCGCCGCACTCCCGCACCACCTCGTCCAGGGCCTTCATCAAGGCCAGCGTGCGCGGACCCCGGTTGGGAAAGTCCAGCGCCAGCGTGGTGCCGACCGTCGGAAACGACAGAAGCCCCGGCGACGGCCTGTCGCCGAAGTTCTTCAGCACCGCCAGGAATGACGCGCTGCCGGCGGCGGACACACGCCGCAGCAACGCGGGCACGGCGGTGCGCGCCGTGTCCGGCGGCACGATGCACTGGTACTGGTAAAAGCCGGCGGACCCGTACATGCGGTTCCACTGCTGGATGCCATCCAGGGGATAGAAGAACGGTTGGAAATGGGTGCGCCCCTTATAGGTTGCCCCGGGCCGGCGGTAGTAGAGCGCGTTGAACGCCCTCACGCTGAGCCCGTTGATCAGGCCGTTGGGCGCCGTGGCCGGCATGGTCCGCGTCTTGCCGGGTGGCTCCGGATCGAGCGGTCCGGTCGCCGCCGGACGTCCGCGCGAGAAGATGCCCCGCCCCAGGTGTTCACCCCCGGCCAGGCCGTCGACCCAGGCCACCGTGTACGGCCAGTCCTTGCTGTCCTCGGAGAGGTCGAAGAATGCCTCCAGACGGTCGAAGCGAAGGTTTTCGACCTCGACGTCGGATGACGGCAGCGGCGCCAGCGCCAGTTCCACCCACTCGATCAGGCCGGTCAGGCCCAGCCCGCCGACCGTCGCCGCGAACAGGGCGGTCTCGGTGTCGGGACCGCACTCCAGCACGGTGCCGTCCGATCGGCGCAGGGCCAGCCGGCGCACGTGGCAGCCAAAGCTGCCGGCCACGTGGTGGTTCTTGCCGTGCACGTCGTTGGCCACGGCCCCGCCCAGGGTGACGAACCGCGTGCCCGGCGTGACAGCGACGAACCAGCCGCGCGGCACGGTGAGGCGGTGCAGGGCATCAAGGGTCAGGCCCGCCTCGGCCCGCAGCACACCGCGCGCCGTATCGAACGCGAGAAGGCGGTCGAGGCTGGTCGTGCGCACGAGGCCAGCGCCGACGTTAAGGCAGCTATCGCCATAGGACCGCCCCAGCCCATGGGCCAGGACGCTGCCCCGGGCCTGGACCAACCCGTCCAGGGCGGAGGGCAGTCCATCACGGAACGCCGGGGCCGCCTCCAGGTGGAGGCCCCCCTTGACGCCGCCCCACGAGGTGACGGGCCGGGTTTGAAGAGGCACCGGTTTTGTCATGGTCGCATGTGGTCTCGCGGTGGCCGTCGCCGCCCCTGACGGTGGTCCTGGTTGCGGGGCCGGGCGCCGCCTCTTGGACCCCGGGGCGGACCCTGACACCCTCGGCGGCCCCGGGCAACCGGTTGTTGTTCCAACCCGCCGGCCCTCACATCGCGGCCATGACGGCGAGGAAAATGATGACCCCGCTGATCAGGCTGACCCGGTCCTTGACGGCGAACAGCACGGGATCATCGTGCAGGGCGCCCCGGTGGGCCAAAAGAAGGACGCGGCTGATCCAGTACAGCAGCACCGGGAAGACCACCCAAAGGTATCCGGGGCTGTTGTACAGCTCGCGCACCTCGGGGCTGTTGAAGTACAGCGCGAGCACGACCACCGCGCTGTAGCCGCTGGCCCCGCCCAGGGCGCCCAGCACGGAAAGGTCACCGAGTTCGTAGCCGCGCCCCTTCGGCTTGCCCTTTTCCGCCTTCAGGCGCCCGACCAGCTCAATGTAGCGCTTGACGATCGCCAGGCAGAGGAAAATGAACACTGAAAAGCCGAGCAGCCACGCGGACGGTGGCACGCCCAGGGCCGCCGCGCCGCCCAGAATCCGCACGGTATAGAGCCCCGCGAGAGTCATCACGTCCACCAGCACGCGCCGCTTCAGGACCAGCGAATACAGCAGCGTGGTCGCGTAGTAGACCGCCAGGACCAGCAGGAACACCGGCGACACCAGGGCACCCGTGATCAGGGCCAAGCCGAGCAGCACCGGCACCAGCAGCGCCCCGTGCAGGAGCGGCACGGCACCACTGGCCAGGGGCCGGTGCCGCTTCGTGGGGTGGTCCCGGTCGCTGGCCAGATCCAGAAGGTCGTTGAGATGGTAGGCGCTGGAGGCCGCCAGACCGAACGCGACGAAGGCGACCAGCACGGTGGCGATCTCGGCCACCCCGAACGCGTGCGCGGCGAACAGCGGCACGAACACCAGCACGTTCTTCAGCCACTGGTGAAGCCGAAGGCCCTTGAGATAGGCGCGGACGCCGGGGCGGTCGCCGCCGAGGTCGAGCACATCCCCATACCGCTCCTTCATCCGCGCCAGCAGCGACGGCGGCACGTTGGCGGCCACCGGACGGCGGCAGACATCCCAGACGGCAACGTCTACCGTGTCGTTGCCGATGTAGTCGAAGCCCTTGGTCCCGAATTCGGCCACCAGGCGTTCCGCCTTGCGCGGGCCGGCCAGGTTGGCCGTGCCGTCGGAGCCGAAGAACCCGTCAAACAGCCCGAGTTGGTCGGCAAGGTGGCCCACGAGGCGCGCGTCGGAGGCCGAGGCCAGATACACCCGCCGCCCTCGCGCCTTTTCCGCCCGCACGAACGCCAGCACCGCCTCGCTGCACGGCACGCCGTGCAGGTCCACGGCCGCGTCATCGGCCAGCGCGGCCTTCAGCGCCGCCTTGCCCTGCCGCAGGCGGGTTACGGCCATCACCGCCCGCCAAGGCTGCGCCGCCAGCAACGCGAAGAAGCTCTCGATCAGCAGGTCGCTCTTGATCAGTGTGCCGTCCAGGTCGACGACCAGCGGCACGAGCGTGTCATCATCCGTGGCAGGGGAAGTGGAAGCGGCGGTGCGCGACATCATGGCATCCGGTTCGAGCAGGGGAAATGGGCCGGCGATCCATACCATTGTTGGGGCTCTCGCTGACCCCGTTGTCATGACAAAAAAAGCCACGAGACCCGGTGCCGCCAGCCCGTGCCAGCGCTCGGTTTCGATGGCTGGGCGACACGTCTCGCGGATCGTGCCCCGGCTCAGTACTGCAGCCACACGTCCGACCAGTAGGCCCAGTCCCACGAGCAGTCGCCGCGGCAATCCGTCTCGAACACCAGCCGTCCGGGCTCCGACGCGTCCAGGGCGACCTCGGCGCGCTGTTCGCCGCGGCTCGACGGGTCCTCCAACGGATCTACGCAGCGGCTCCACAAAGAGGTCTGAGACTGCGTGCTGTCCGAAACGAAGCGCACGTGGAAGCAGGCTCCATTCGTCTCACCCTGCGCCCAAGCGTCCGGACGGATCCCGTACCCAAAGCTCAGTCGGGTGGCTTCAGAGACGGGCAGTGACAGGGACACCGGGGGATGTGCCAGGACCCTGTCATGGGTCCGCGTGACGGGGTGCGGCGCCGCGTCGGGGGTGGAGGCCACCAGTTGGTCCAGGACCGCGATCTTCCCGATCTTGCGGCGGATGTCGCGCGCCAACGGCCCGTCATCGGACGCCGGAATCACGACCGGCCGCAGACTGACGCTGATGTCGTCGTAGGATAGCTCTCCCAGGAATCGGGTTCGCAGGCGAAACGCCTTGACCTTGAGATGGGACGCATCGTCCAGCGCGCCGAGCGCGAGCCCCGCGAACTCTTCCACGCCAAGGATACGGGGCGACAGGATAAACCCGCTTTCGGCAATCCCGGGAACGAAGCGGTACGTTTCCACCTCACCCGATTCCAGTTGGACATCCATGACGATCAGGAACAGCCGGAACAACAGTTCCCCTGCCTTCCCAAAAAGCGTCTTTCGCACGGTCACGCGCGCCTCGACGGCCGCAGCGTCGGGCACTGGGATCCACGTATCGAACGCATAGGTGCCCCGCGTGGCCTCCCCCACCGACACCGATCGCGGTGCGTCGCGCCGTTCGAGCACCGCGAACTGCGCCGCCAACGCCGCCACCCGGTATCGCGACATCAGGTCGAGCCACAGCGGCCCCTCGGACAGGGCCGGGTATCGCCCATCAATCGGCGCCAACCCCATCAAGATCGTCTCGGGTGCGCGCGCGCTTGCCAGGAACGCCCGGTTCCGATCGAGAAGGTCCGGCGTGTAGGTGCCGTAGTCCTGGAAGCTCGGTCGTGGGGTGTAGTCCATGCCATGGGCCAGCACCGACGACTGCACAGGCGGGACTGCGTCGACCGTTCCCGAGACCGGCGGCAGGGGGTTTTCGTCCACGATGACCGCGCGCCACTGCCGCCACTGGTCGGTCATGCGCGCCGCCCAGGCGGACGGCTCGGTTAGCACCTCCCAGATGATGGTCGCCTGATTGGCCGGTGTGAGAGCGAGCACCCGAACGGGCTCCGGCCTCAGCGGCGACATAAACAGGGCCACGACCGCCACCACCAGCAACCCCACGCGGTACGGGGCGCCCATGCCGGGGCGCGTCGCGACTACAGCGGCCGCCCCGGCCGCGAGGGCCATCCACCCGATGATGCTGTGCATATCGTGGCGCACGAAACCGGCCTTGAACGTGATAAAGCCGTAGGCGCCGACCGACGACAGAACGATCAACGCGTGCATCAAACCGTCGGGGCGGTTCCGGGACAAGAACAGGCCCCCGGCAACCAAGCCCACGGCCGCCATGGCAAATAGACCGAACAGGACGAGTTCCGTCTTGGCTCCACCAATGGCCATCGCGCCGCTGTAGCCGCTAATGACGGACAACCCACCGGAAACGAAAGCCAGGGCATCCGCCGGATCCTGCCCTGACAACACATAGAACAGCGCCGTGGACACAAAAAAGGTGAGCACGAAGAGCGGTACGGTGCGTTCGCGCAGGCGGTCAAGGTCCATCAGCACGAACACAAGGATTGCGGCCACCGCGAACGACAGCTTGACCAGACTGGCGAACCCAGCCAGCCCAACCAGGGTCAGGACCCAGGGCAAGCCGACGCGATCCGGTCGCCTGTAGTAGGCCAAAGCCGCAAGAAGCGGGATGAAAAAGTAGAAAACATCGTTCAACCGGGTCACGGCCAGCACGATGACAATAAGACAGGCCGCGTTCTCCAGACTGGAGAAGGGACGCACGCATTTTATGAGGCAGGCACAAAAGGCCGCGAACAGCGCCAGCCGCCATGCCAGCGCCTGCGTCACAAGGTCCGGGTGATAAACGTTGTCCCGCAGGTAACCGAACGGACCGAACGCGAACACGATGTCCCGGCCCCACCGCCACCCCTCGGCCGCCGCGTGGGTGATGACCTGCATCCACGACGGATCCAGTCCAGTATTCGGCAGGGCGAAGGCCCATGGCGCATGGACCAGGACCAGATACCCCCAACACAGCACGATCAGGCCGCGCAAGGCGAGGCGACCATGCCTGTCCACTGTCATGTCGCGCGCTTTCTTGATAGTGGGCGCGAACAGCACCCAAGTTTTAGTACCAACGGTCGACGACGAGCGCCGTTGATATGATACATCCCGTGTCGGGGCAAGAATCAACGCGGTGCCCATGCATCCGAGAGGCGTCGTGGCCTCGTCGATCATCCTTAATTCCGCAGTTGGGCGCCAAGGCTTTGAGCGCCTTGGGATTTGGCGGGATGCCAGGGTGGGGAGAGCGTGCTGGTTTTCCGTTTGGTCTCAACGCGCTGAGGCCCTATCGGGCGCCCAACTGCGGAATTTGGGATCATAAGGGATAGCGAACACGAGAGACGCGGCATTGGCGACGTCTGCCAACGTTTTCGGGGACAGGCTATTGAGCCCGAGGTGTTGCTCCGTCGTTGCCACAGGGGCAGGTCCCGCCTCTCCAACCCGCTCTCGCGGAAAAAAACCCCCAACTCGAAGGAGTTGGGGGCAAGTGGAACAGGGAGGTTTCACGTCTGGGAGACGTCGGGAACCTGTACAGGACAGGACCCGCACCGGATGAAGCATCCGATGACCCGTGGCGTCCCCATCGACATGCCAGCCCTTCCGGGTGGGCTCGGCCGCGTGAGACGCAAACCCTTGGCGAACGACGCCACGCCTCGGAGGATATGAACCCCGTGCGGCCGAGACCACATCTTTTTCCGGGTAAAGGGTATGCGGCGGAAGCATGGCTCCGGGCGCGTGGCGGTCAGGTCCGGCCGGCCGCCCGCCCACGCCCCATCAGTGCGAGGCCTCGGCGACGCCCTCCGGCTGGCCGACGACGACCGTGGTCAGCGCCTCCGGGGCCAGCAGGCGCGCGGCGACGCGCCGGGCGTCCTCCAGGGTCACCGCCTCGATGTGGTCGTTGCGCCGGTCGAGGTAGGACGGCGGCAGGCCCTCGTCCTGCATGGCCACCAGAATTCGGGCGATGGCCCGCGTCGAGGTGAAGCGCAGTGGCCAAGCCCCCGTCAGATAGGTCTTGGCGTCGGCGAGGTGCTCGGCCGTCGGCCCCTCCTTGGCCATGCGGCGCCATTCGGCCCGCACCAGATCCAAGCTTTCGCCGACCTGGGCGTTGTTCGTGGCGACGCCGCCGATCCACAGCGCCGCGTGGTCCATCGGCACCAGATAGCTGTAGACCGAATAGGCCAGCCCGCGCTTCTCCCGCACCTCCTCCATCAGGCGCGAGGAAAAGCCGCCCCCGCCGAGGATGTAGTTGACCACGTAGGCGGCGTACCAGTCCGGGTCCGAGCGGGAAAGGCCGCGATGGCCGAACACGGCCACGCTCTGCGGCAGCGGCCGGTCAATGACCAGCGTGCGGCCGTCGGCGCGCGGTTCGGCCGCCGGGACGGCGGGCAGGTCGGACGTGTCGGGC
>JGI12109J20283_10672217_pt1 | contig 12070 bp, 10 predicted proteins | sample ElkSlonscriptome_12_FD_20283 | JGI IMG/M metagenome (IMG submission 20283) | reverse complement strand
CGGCGCGTCCCGCTTCTCCGCGATGACGACGTTCAGCTTTCATCCCGTCAAACATGTTGCGGCAGGGGAAGGCGGGGCGGTGACGACCGACTGTCCGGAGCTACTGAAGCAGCTCCAGCGATTTCGCTGTCACGGAATGACCAAGGATCCCGACGAATTGCAACGCCCCGAAGAGGGACCCTGGTATTACGAAATGCATGAGCCCGGATTCAACTACCGAATCCCCGAGGCTTCCTGCGCGCTCGCCGCCTCGCAGGTGAAAAAACTGGACGGGTTCGTCGCGCGACGCCGTGAGATCGCCGCCCGTTATCTCGATGCGTTGGCAGAAGCCCCTGCCGCCGTCTTGCCGCCCCGCAGCCATCTGTCGACCTCCGCCTGGCACCTATTCTGCCTCCATATCGATTTCGAGGCGCTCGGGAAGCCGCGCCAGCAAGCGATGGCGGAACTTCGCGACGCCGGGGTGGGCACCCAAGTGCATTATTATCCGGTGCCCTTGCAACCGTATTACGCCCGGCTCGGCGGTTGGTGCGCGTCGGATTTTCCGGGTGCGGTCGAGCATTACACCCGTGCGATCAGCATCCCGCTGTTTCCGGCGATGACCGACGGCGACGTCGAAACGGTCGTCGACGCTGTACTCCGGGTGTTGGCGAACGCGAACCAAACCCGCCGTCACGCCGCCTGATTCACTCTTGCAAAACGTCCGAAAGGAGTCGGCGATGAAAACCGCTGTGATTATTCAAGCACGTGTCGGCTCCACCCGGCTACCGCGAAAGGTCCTCCTTCCCCTCGGCGGACAAACGGTACTCAGCCGTGTGATCGACCGCGTTCGGCTTGCGAACCGAGTGGACCAGGTGGTCGTTGCCACGACGGATCAACCCGCCGACGACGCCATTGCTCAAGAGGCGGAGCGGTGCCGGACCACGGTTTGCCGTGGTAGCGAATCCGACGTACTGGACCGCTACCACCTCGCCGCATCGGCCTGCAACGCATCGACAATCGTTCGGATTACTTCCGACTGTCCTCTCGTCGATCCACAACTGCTCGACCGGATGCTAATGCGTTTCCAACATGCGTCGAATGCTTCCGGCCCGATCGACTATCTTTCCAACGTTCATCCCCGAACCTTCCCGCACGGGTTGGACATCGAGATTTTCACTCGCGAGGTCTTGTCCATCGCTCATCGAGAGGCAGAACAAGCTCACCAGCGAGAGCACGTCACGCCGTTCTTCTATGAAAACCCCTCCCGCTTCCGACTGCAAAACGTTACCCAAGCGGTCGACCAGTCGGCATTCCGCTGGACGCTGGACGAACCTGCCGACCAGACCTTTTTCGAAGCCGTGTTCCGACATTTCGATGACAAACAGTTCGTTACCACGCAGAGCGTGATCGACTTACTAAGTCGCTATCCCGAGCTGGCTCGGCTCAACGCTCATGTCCAACAAAAGGGATTGCGAGCGGCATGACCCTTCCTCTGCTTAAGATCGCCGATCGTCCGATCGGACCGGACCACCCGCCCTTCGTCATTGCGGAGATGTCGGGAAACCACAACCAGTCGCTCGATCGCGCTTTGGCGATCGTCGACGCGGCCGCCGAGGCCGGCGCCCACGCGATCAAATTGCAAACCTACACCGCCGACACCATGACCCTGGACGTCGACCGCGAGGAATTTCGGATCAACGATCCGCAAAGCCTCTGGTTCGGCCGTCAACTTCATGAACTCTATCAGGAGGCTTCCACCCCCTGGGACTGGCATGGCCCGATTTTTCAGCGTGCCAGCGACCGGGGCCTGATCGCTTTCAGTTCCCCCTTCGACGAAACCGCCGTCGACTTTCTGCAGTCGCTAGAGGCGCCCGCTTACAAGATCGCGTCGTTCGAGTTGACCGACTTACCGCTCATCCGTTGCGCCGCGCGGACTGGGAAGCCGCTGATCATGTCGACTGGCATGGCAACCCTCGCCGAAATTCATGACGCCGTCCAAACGGCCCGCGATTGCGGTAACGACCAACTGGTACTACTCAAGTGCACGAGCACTTATCCGGCCACGCCCGAATCGACAAACCTGCAAACGATCCCCCACTTGCAACAAAGCTTCCAAACCCACGTGGGGCTCTCCGATCATACCGGCGGCATCGGAGCAGCCGTCGCCTCGGTCGCCGTGGGGGCCTCCGTTATCGAAAAGCATTTCACGCTGCGTCGCGACGACGGCGGCGTCGATTCCGCTTTCTCGATTGAACCGAACGAACTGCAAAGTCTGGTCATTGAAACCGAACGCGCCTGGCAGGCTCTCGGCGATGTCGCCTACGGGCCAACCGGTGCTCAGAAAAAGTCCCTCCTGTTCCGTCGCTCCATCTTCGTCACCTGTCCGGTCTCCGCCGGTCAAGTCGTCCGCCCCGAAGACCTGAAGATCGTCCGCCCCGGACACGGCCTTCCACCCGCCATGTGGGATCGGGTTTGCGGCCGAACCGCCAACCGGGATCTGTCGCGTGGCGAACCGACCGACTGGGAGATGTTCGTTTAGTCGACGTCTTACTTGGAACTGCGAAAGAATACCAACCCGGCTTCCACATCTTCACTCCGACGCCAACCGAGACGCTCGAAACACCGCGCCGAAGCCGGATTATCCAATTTGACCGTCGCGACGAAGTGCTGGTGCCCGGCTGCCCTCATCCGAGCTGCCCCTAATCGAACGATCTCGCGACCCAGTCCTCCGCCGCGAGCCTCCGCTGCGACCGAAAAGGCAACCGACCATTCCCCCGACTCGGTTCTCGTCCATCGGATCTGGCCAACCGGTCGCTCTTGACGAATCGCCACAAACAACTCGCGATCATCGGCTTCCAGTTGGCGATCGAACCACCGGCAATGCTCCCCCCAATCAATCTCTTCGCTTTGCAACGAGTTCTGACGCACGGCCGGATCGTTCGCCCATTCGAAATACATCTGGCGATCCTCAGGCTCGGCACGTCGAAGCCAGACGCCGGAATCCAAAGCAGCAGCCAGGCGATCGGCACCGTAACCGTCCACCCAATTGCGGAAGCGTCTCTCCCGCCCGTCACAGCTCGTCAATGAAGTCGCCCACCGCTCCAGTGCTTTGACATCCAGACCCTCGCGCCCTTCACCGAGGCCGACAGCAATCTCCGCAGCCACCAGCGCCTCGTAGATCGGGCGTTGATTCTCAGCGATGACCATGACCGCCGCGTTGAGCCCGAAGTAAATCCACTCCCAGCAGGAACTTCCCCCAGCGCTAATGACACCGTCGGCCCAAAGGTATTGGTTCGACATATCTCGGACATTGACAAGCGTCTCCACGCGATGACGTGACCGCCGCGCTAAACGCTCTAGAACCTGACGGTGTGGGTTCGCAGCACCGACCAGGACGCGAATCGACAAGGGCTCTCCACCCGCCACCTCCAAAGCCTCCAGCACCGCGGCCGTCAGATTAGGTGCATCACTGCCTCCGAGCGACAATAAGATTTGCTTTGATGATTCCGTCTTGGAACCCGTTGTCCTATTCGGAAGGTGGATGAACTCGTCACGCAACAGCGCATAGCGTGTCCCCAACAGTCTTTGACATTCAGGCAATTCCGCCTTGTAACTTTCGCTCGCCGCATGCGGATTCTGATTGACGATCATGTCGCATGCCCACGATGAGCAGTAATCGAAATCGGTCACGACTGCCACACGATGTCCACCTTTTCGCAAGGCACGTTGATATTCAATGACAAAGTCGTAGCCGTCGGCAACGACCCATAGCGAACCCAGCCGATTCAAATAATCGCCAGTCAGAGATACGTCTTCCACCGATCCCTGACGGAAGACCAGCTTCGAATTAGCGGGCCCCAGCGGGTGCACCTCGATCGGCTCAGCGGTCAATCGTTTTGCGAGCCCGTCGGGCAGCGAGTCGGTCAGCAGGTGTGCCACACCTCCACGACGGTTCCAGGCCTGCGCCAGGGCAATCATCCGCATCACATGACCGGTGCCTCGCTCAACCGACGCGTCGGCGCGAATTAGCAACGTTTGATCGTTCATCGTCGATTTGTGGGGTCATGCGAGCACATCACCCAACACTTGGCTTTGCTGTCACAGTCCATATTCCAATTGATCCGGCAGTCAGGCCAGGGGATCTCGCTCTGTTTCGCGCACGCCGGCAAGCTATCATTGGCCTCCGGACCTCGGGGGGACGCCGATACCGGAAAAATTGTTAGAATTCGCAATCTCTCGACCCCTCCGCCCTAAGACATACCAGGATGTGTGCCATGTCGCCCGAAAAAAATTTTTCCACCGAACAGGAAGACTTCTGGGCCGGTGAATTTGGCGATGATTATGTCGACCGCAACGCAGCGGAACAACTTCTGATCTCGAACACGGCGCTCTTCACCCAAATTTTCCGCCGCGCCGACCCCGTCAGCAACCTGATCGAGTTCGGGGCCAATATCGGGATGAACCTTCGGGCGATGAAAAACTTGCTTCCAACTTGTCAGCTTGACGCTGTGGAGATCAACCCGAAGGCCGCCCAAAAGCTTCGAGAGTCAGGCTTCGTCAATGTGTTTGAGCAGTCGATTCTCGATTTCGAACCGCCGCAACAATACGACATCTCGTTCATCAAAGGGGTGCTGATTCATATCAACCCCGATCATCTTGCCAATGTCTACGACAAACTTTACGAAGCCTCGCGTCAGTACATCTGCGTCATCGAATACTACAACCCGACTCCCGTGGCCCTGCCTTACCGTGGCCACCAAGACCGGCTATTCAAACGCGACTTCGCCGGTGAGATCCTGGACCGGTTCAACGACTTACGGCTCGTTGACTATGGGTTCATTTATCGTCGCGACCGGTTCCCCCAAGACGACCTGACATGGTTTCTGATGGAGAAAAAGTAAGCTACACCGGGTTAGGGCATCTTCGCTTCTAGGTGAAACCAATCACAGCGGCACTACTGTCAATGGGCTCGAGAGCGTTAAATCGATCTGTCAACTGTACGGCTGGGCGTCATTCACGCGAAAACCAAAGTGGATTGACTTCGTCAAGATCAAACCGTTATGAAGAAGGTACAATGTTTCCTTCGCATCTAGGATTCTAGACTTGTGGCCGAACCATCCGATCAAACCGTGTTATTGCACGTGGCTTATCCATTGCGTCGAAAGATCGTTCAGTTGGCTTTTGCTCGGGCGAAGCAACTGAAGGACCAGGGCACGGGAGTTCTATTGTCTTACTGCAATGCCCCCCGTGGAACCTGCGCCGTCAATTTTGCAGGCAATCCAGCCGTTTGCCGTGTTTGCCAATCACGAATTCGCAAAATGGCAAAACAACACGATTTGCCGATCGTGGGTGTGTATCGTCCCGAAAATGCCAGCCAAACCGACGCATCGCCCATTGCGATGGAGTCGTCATCCCGCGAATCGATCGCCGAAGGCGTCCAATCCGCGATTACTACCATGTTTCGCGTTCTGCCGTCGGACGCACCAACTCATTCATTGATTGAATCCATTCGAAAACGGTATCAGTATACCTCCGAGCGAGTTCTACAGGGATTGATGAATGTCATCAAAACAACGCCGGTCTCTCGGGTAGAGGTCTTCAACGGCCGCCATGCGTGTTCTCGAGTCGCTGTCTTAGCCGCGAAAACAGCTCAACTGCCATTCAACACCTTGGAGCTAAGTAGTCGATTGCGGCCAATCCTGTTTCGCAATCATGTGGCTCACGATCGCCACGCAATCCAGAATCGGATGCGGTCGCACCCAGCCGATATGCAGCATGCCGAGCAGTTTTTTACAGCGCGTCAGAGTCCTCGTGTGAACCGGTACGCAAAACGACATGCCCCCCGGTTCACCCCACCCAGCCACGACGGTTTCGAGCGGAAAGTCTCAATTTTTCTGAGCAGCCAGGACGAGTTCGAAGCTTTGGGACAAGATTGGGAATCACCGTTTCGAGATACCGCAAAAGTAATCCTTGCGTTCTGCGAGCGTTATCCGGATACTCTATTTTGCATCCGATTTCATCCCAACCAGGCGGAAATCAGCTCGGACATCCGTTCTCCTTTCGCCAGTCTCAAAGACTTACCTAATGCCCGAGTATTCTATCCCGAAGATACTGTCAATTCGTATGAATTGATCCAGTGGAGCGATGTCGTCGTGACTTTTGGTTCGACCGTCACGATCGAGGCGTGCTGGATGGGCAAGCCGGTGGTGCTTCTAGGGCCATCGTTTTTTGACGAGTTAGAGGTCGCCTACACACCTCAAACCGCACAGGAAGCTCTTGAAATATTTGCGAGTCCGCTTTCGCCGAAACCTCGTGAGAATGCAGCCCGTGCCGCCCACTACATGGCATTCGCCGGGGATGATCTAGCGTATGTGGAGAGCGAAAGCGGGTTTTCGACGCCCAAAATTCCTTTGGCTCGCCCCATCGCCGGCGCGATTGCTCGAGTCTTGGAAGATTGCTGGTGCCACTGGATCAAAAAGCGAATCAATCCAGCGAGCAAACAGCCTGCCGCTTAAGACGGCACCAACTTGTGGTGCTCTTGCAACCAAGCCTTTAGCTTCGGCTCAAATCGCTTTCGCTGCTGCTCGACGAGCTTGAGCGCTGATGCTGAATTTTCTCGAAATCGATCGGGACAGTTTAACGCTTGCGCCACCTTATTGGCTGCCTTCTCTATGAACCCACTGCTACCTACATTGACGATTCGATCAGCTTGCCCGAGTTCCGTGTACAAATTCTGAATTTGCGGGTAATTACATAAACCCAGCGTTTGGCGTTCTTGGGTGATCCCACAAATGTTGGCATGAAATCGCATCGCCAACACCAAGTCACTGGAACAATAAACCTGCAGGGACTGCGACGCCGCTTTTATTCCAGTTCCATATGGTGCAACTCTTGTTCTTGTCCTTCGCAAACGGTCGTCCAATCGAGAGATCGTTTCGGAAATAATTTGAAGGTCATGGTGAACATGAGGGATGAAAACCAAATCATGCTCCCGATGTTGATCGGCAACCCGACTCACAAATTCGGCGAATTGGCTGACAAAGTGAGCCGCTCCGCTCTTGCCGCCGAATGCTTCAAATCGGATCTCCGGCATATCGCAAGCGATGTTAATGGCTATAGTTGGATGGGAGTAGCCGGTCCCGCTTTTCTGTTCTTCAGAATTAACGCGGCCTACAAAGAAACCAGCGTCCGGGACCCGGTGAACTCGCTTGGCGGTGTCTTCTCCAACATGCTCTATCAGATTCTGCATGGCACCATCATTCCGAACGCTGACAAGGTATTGGTTACTCCGAGTCAGCTTCTGCAGAAAGGTCCGGAATCGATCGACTGTCTCAGGGGTGGTCCCCTGGCCCGGATCGACGCCAAGGGCATTGAAGAGGATCGGCTTTGAAATTCTCTCGAATAGTCCGGGCGGAATTGCGATGGAAGTTCCGGTCGGAGAATCCTCTACCCACAGCTCAAAGTAGTTTCCCCCACCAATGACGATGAGATCAAATTGATTGGCGAAATTGACGAAACGCTCATCCCATTGACGTTCGCCCCAATAGAATTCGCGAATCTCAAGCTCGAACCAATCGATATCTGCTCCGCACTGCGACGCAAACCAAGGGCGAAACCCCATGTGGTTCACATTGTCGCCTATGTTGCCGGAAAAACTTGCCAAGTGTAAGACGTGGAGCATCCCCGTTGCCTACTCACTGACGGTGTGTTTAAGTGTCCATCGTCCATCACGTTCTTCCCAAAGATGCGGTGAACGAAATCGATTAACAGTTTCCCAGAACTCCGCGTCATCAATTCCAAGGTATTCGAGAAAATCTTTGTAGAATTTTGACGGAAACTCCTGGTCGTACTTTTTGACAAGGTGAACTGCTTCTTCACGGGTGATTTTCCCGTTTCTAACTTCTTGAGAGGCATCATAGGTAGCACGACCGATTCCGAACTTAATCAGCGTCGTGAAGTAATGGAACATATCGATCTTGTCATCAATGCTTGAGTATTTCGAATAGGTTCCTGGCGTCCGCTCGGAATTAGCGGAAAAGCCGGTATGCTCGACAGCATAGTAGTAACATTCTTGAGGATCCCACTTCAGGTAGTACCCTAAGTAGTGAACACTGACTCCTTTTGCCTCTAAAGTTTCAGCTGATGGTGGAATATAGGGTGCAAAATCATTAATGGTGTAGTCGTACTCAGAAATAATCTCTTGAATAGACACCCCACCGAGGACCATGGACATCGGGTCTTGGGCGGTGAAGAACTGCCGATCCATTGTCGGCACATAATTTTCATCTGGGTTATTTCCGTATTCTGCTTGGTTCTCACCGTACATAACGAGTGGGACGCCAAATCTCGCCGCCATAGCGGGCCCGATAATTCTTTGCCCGACGATGAATGGCTGAAAAGGATGAAGGAGATTTTTAAAAGCCAATCGGGTCAGCAGACGATGAAGCTTACCATTGGGCGTAAATAGAATATTGTCGTGGCCGCCAACGTGGGTCCAGGCCTCAAAATTTTTCCAACCGATTTCAGTGTACAGATGAGGTGCCCACGTTACAGTCAGTGGGTTCATCCCGTATCTATACTTCAAAACATGTGAGGTAAACGCGCTGTCTTTCCCCCCACTTCCTGGAACGATAACATCGTAACCGCCACTAGAACTACGATACTGGTCTAAGACGGCAACCAGTTGCTCCTCACGCTTCTTCCAGTCAATCTGTTCTTTTATGTCCTGGTAGTGACAGGCATCGCAGATGCCATCCTCGCCGATATTGATCGTTTTCTTCTTTTCACTATGCTTGTGCTTGAACTCAACGGTCGAACTTGGACGCTGATTTGAAATCACGCACTTTTTACAAAATTTGACCGTGGCGGGCAGTCCGTAATAGACTTCTGGTGCAATATCGACTGACATTGATTTACTCACTATGAAATGAAATTCTTCAGCAACGCAAGCCCTGCGGGACCGCTCTTTTCCGGATGAAACTGCATTCCCAAGACGTTGTCGTTAGCGATCGTCGAGGCGAATGAAATCTCGCAATATTCAGAAGTGGTCAGTGTTGCCGGGTTATCGGCGGCAACCGCAAAAGAGTGAATGAAATAGAATCGGCTGGTTGAAGAAACGCCGGCGAACACGCGTTCAGAAAGTGGGGATGACAAGCTAGAAAACGATAAGCCTAGCCAGCCGACATTGGGAAGCCGCAACTTTTGCCCTTTCTCGGCAGGTTTCAGCTGAGCGACGCTCCCGGGTAAAATCTTCAGGCCGTCCGTATGCCCGAACTCACTGCTTGACCCGGCTAGCATTTGCATCCCCAAGCAGATTCCCAAGATTTCAGTTCCGGATGTGCTTGCCTCGACGAGGAATTTATCGAGCTCACTTTCGGCTAATGCTTTCATGCCGTGACCAAACGCACCCACGCCGGGCAATATCAGCCGCGGGCAATTAGCCAGCTCTTTTCGATCGGAGGAGATCGTCGCAAAGCCACCGACCGCGGCGATCGCGTTGGCAACACTACGGAGATTTCCGGCACCGTAGTCAATAATGCCTACTCGAGCTGTAGTCACGTTAACACCTTCTGTGACTTGGCGGAAAGCTGCTGGGATATCTGCTGGTGCAACTCAGCGACACTTGCATGGCCGTAGTGCAGAGCGCCCGCAAACGCGACAGCCGAGGGCTGTACCTGATCAAGCAGCTTTTCTAAATGAGCATTCTTTCCATAGCCCCCGCTAACGATCACCGGCCGTGTCGTTGCCTTTTGCAAATATGCGACAAGATCAACATCAAAACCTCGTTTGGTTCCCTCTTGATCGACCGATGTAACCAAGAGCTCTCCTACCCCCGCATCCTCGAGTCGATTGGCCCACGTGATAACATCCAATCCTGTCGGCTCGCGTCCGTTGTCGATGTAGGCCTCCCACCCGCTGGCCCCACGTTTCGCTTCGATCGAACCTATCAAACACTGTGAACCGAAGCGGTTAGCAATGCGACTGACCAAACTAAGGTCGCGGACCGCACCTGTATTAACCACGACTTTGTCTGCTCCAGCATCCAAGGCGCAAGAAACATCGTCGACGGATCGAATCCCCCCTCCAATCGCGATCGGGACAAATACATCTCGAACAGCCTCCTTCACAATGTGAAATAGATTGTTGCGATCGTAAAGACTAGCGACGGCGTCCATGAAAATGATCTCGTCGACGCCTTCATGGTAATACCGTAGCGCCAGCTCATTGGGGTCACCTACCTTCCGCAGCCCTTCAAGGTGTATCCCTTTGATCACATGTTCGTTCTTCACATCTAGACGAGCGATCAATCTCATGAGGCTTTCCGAATAGGACGTTCCGGGCGCGATTGATGAATAGGACGGCCACGCTGTCGTAACGTTTGGCACACTGCAGCAAAATCCTCCAGCGTGTCAATATCTCTTGATCGTTCCGCAGGCATCTCAACAGCCGCGATTCGCTGTCTGGGAAACCCACCATTGCTCCGAAACGCCGCCGCCGTAAAGGCATAAACAGCGCCATTGGGCCGGTAAACAGGGGGCAAGCTTTGTCGATTAGTGAAGCAGAATTCAGGTCGCGAAATCGGAAGAAATTTTCCATCTCGCAACATTCCATATTTCAAAATTCCTACATCGGCTAGTGTGACGGTCATTACGAGGTCGCCCCCCCCCTGTTCGTGACACAAAATCACCCGTTCAACGTCTTCATCAAGCCGAAGCGGGGAGGTCGCTTGAAGAAGCACTAAAATCTCTTCATCAAACCCTTCATGTTCAATAATATCTTTAATTACAGACTCCATTGGTGCATCGTCCGCAGCAATCTCTGGGCAACGCGGCAGAACACGACACCTTTCAGGCATGACCGCATGAAGAATTTCTGGGATATCCGTTGATACAACGCATTCGTCAGCGACTCGCAGACCTTGCTCAACTGCCAATCGAAACAACGGCTTGCCTTCAATCAGCCGAAGGTTTTTACCCGGCAATCCCTTTGAACCAGCTCGGACGGGCACCAACGCGATGCGTCTTGGAGGTCGTTTCAGAGTCAGACTCATCAGCAAAATACTTTTGGAGAGGGAAGTCCCAAAATTCGGGCATGTTCAATAATTTCACAAAGCTTTGGGCGGCATTTCCCGTCCCGAAGCCGGCATGTGATTCGAAGCAGTTACCCCACTGCGAATGGATCAATCTCAACAAATTAGCTTGGTCAAAGGGCTCGCAATGATGCACCGAAGGCGATTGGGCGCGATTGGATTGACGCGTTCCCAGGTCAATCGAAGGCACACCGAGAAACGGGGCCTCACGGACACCGATGCTCGAGTTTCCGACTATCAGCTTGGCGTTCTTCATTAGCTCAGAAAAGTACGAGAACCGCATCGAAGGCAAGACGCGGAATTGTCCCCTCGGTAAACCCTCAATGACTCGGTTGATATCTGACGACCCTGGATCATTATTCGGTAGAATAACAACGTAATACTTTCCAGATCGTTCCAGAGCTTCAAAAATCGATTCTGCTTGCTTACCCATTGAATCGGACTCGGAGGTTACCGGATGAAAGACGGCAATTCCATAAGCGTCCGAATGAATCTCGTAGCGTTCCAATACATCGGTTAAGGAAACGCCGGAACACTGGCTGTGAATGTCCAGTTCCGGTGAACCGATGACGTGAACCGACTCGGCCACTTCGCCAAGTCGCAATACTCGCTGCTTTGCCAGTTCCGAACTAACTAAGTGAACCGAGGATAGCTTCGTATTACAGTGCCGGAACACTTCATCAATCGTCCCCGAAACCTCCCCACCTTCAACGTGGGCACAAGGAATATAATTCATCGAACAAACCAGCGAACAAGCTAGCGCCTCCACGCGATCACCATGAATGACCACCAGATCAGGATCAAGCTCTTTCATACAATCCGAAAATCCTACGACCGTCTTAGCTAGAACAATGTCTTGAGGATCATCGACACGCTGATTGATAAACTCCACGACCTCAAATCGCCCGCTGAGGTGTACTTCTGTTTTGGTCAGCCCATACCTTGCCATCATGTGCATTCCCGTCACGAAGAAAGTGACACGATGCCCCTGTTCAACGGCTG
>JGI12109J20283_10618343_pt1 | contig 12079 bp, 7 predicted proteins | sample ElkSlonscriptome_12_FD_20283 | JGI IMG/M metagenome (IMG submission 20283) | reverse complement strand
GCAACTCCACCTCGCCCTCGGGCGTGTCGAAGGTGGCGCTCGCGTTGTCCAGGTCGACGTGCGTGCAGCGATGGTCGAAGTGGAGTTCGACGCCTGGGGTTTGTTCCGCCGCATCCAGCAGCGCAACATTCAGCCCGCCGCGCGAGACGCTGAGGATCGCGTCGGCGGGATTCTGGCTGTAGGGCTGGAACACCGTGCCCTGGCCGGTCGCGTCGGTGAGCGTCTCGGGGTGCATGATGCGGCCGGGCATCGGCAGGGCATCGGCCAGCACCTGCTCGGCGATGCCCGCGGCGCTCAGCGCCGTGATGCCGCGGACGGAGAGCGCCAGGTTGATGGAGCGGCCGCCGACGTAGCCCTTGGCCCGCGGGTCGCCCCGCCGCTCGGCGACGATGACCTCGAAGCCCTGCTTGGCGAGCAGGACGGCGAGCAGCGAGCCGGCCAGGCCGGCGCCGATGAGGAGGATGGGTTTCGAGTGCTCGGCCATTGTCGGAGTTTAGGAATCGAAGCGACACGATCCCGTGATGCGAGAGAGCTTCCCATGACAACCACTACCCGGGCTCGGGAGGATCGAGGAGTGCCTCGATCTCCGATTTCTCTGGCTCTTTGCGATATGCCGCCGTGCTGAGGGCCGTCCTGCCGCCTGGCCCGGCGCGATCCGTGGCCCCCGCCTCGAGCAACAGGGCAACCATTTCGGGCGAGCCGGACATTGCTGCCCAGATCAGTGGGGTGAACCCCTTCTCGTCTGCGGCCATGACATCGGCGCCTCGCTCGATCAAGAGCGAGGTCGTGTCCAGCCGGTCATTCTGGGCCGAGAAGGTCAGGGCGGTCCGACCCCATTCATTCTTGAGTTCGATGTCCGCGCCGCGATCGAGCATGAGCCTCACGATCTCGGTATGGCCCTTCGATGCGGCTTCGAGAAAGGCGACCTCTTTCCGGATCATCTTCACGTTGACGTCGGGCACGCCGAGAACGCGGTGGCTCGCCGATGGCGAAACACCGCGATCGAGCAAACGCCGCACCTCGGTCACGTTGCCGTCGGCGACCGCTTCGTGGAGCGCGACGGAGCCCTGGCGGCCCATGTACACGAGCACGACTGCTGTGGACACAACGGCGACCAAGGCACCGGCAATCAACAACCGCTTATGTCTGGGTCGTGCCATCTGCCTCTCCGTCTGTTTGCAATGCTGCCTGACCAACTCGAACCGCTTCAAAGACGGTAGACAAAGGCGACGGCCCCGGAGTCTCCCCCAGGGCCATCATGTGGTCGCGTGCGGCCTGTAAGCCGAGTTCTGTTCCCATCCCGGCGCGAACGGCCCTCCGGAATGGGTGACGGCCATTTCTCTGGCCACGCCGTTGCCGGCGTGATCGGAACCGAAGTTCCAGCGGTCTACCCGCCGCCTGCCGCCCGGGCCGGGCGTCGATGACTCGCGCCATCGCGACGGCTGCGTGACCTTGCACGCGGTGGGGTTTGCCGTGCCCCGAGTGTCGCCACTCGGGCGGTGCGCTCTTACCGCACCATTTCAACCTTACCTGTGCCTGTTTGCACAGGCCATCGGCGGTGTGTTTTCTGTGGCACTGTCCCTCGCCGGCTCGCGACCAATCCTCCCGTCTTTGCAGACAAAGAGGCACGAGTTCCGACGGGTGGGCGTTACCCACCACCGTTGCCCTGCCGTGCTCGGACTTTCCTCGAGCGGGCGGATCGCGCCGCCCGTCCGCGACCGTCCGGCCGCACCACTCGTACGCTCTATCATACACGCACCGCCGGAGCACCAGACCTTGGACCCCACCCTCGCCATATGGGCCACGCCCGAGCAAGCGCCGCTGCTCAAGGCGCTCGCCGACGAGTTGGGCGTGTCGATCGTCGCCGCCGCCTCGCCCGTGCGCGCCCACGGCACCACGCTGGCCTCGGCCCTGGACACCGAATTCGCCGGCGACGCGCTGGACCTCTTGAATGTCGACGCCCGGTGCGTGCTGCTGGCGACCGCGTGCGAGGGCTACGGCGCGGCGCTGCCGCAGGCGGTGTCGCGGGCGGCCAGCGAGGGCCGGGCCATCGCCACGCTCGCGCCGCTGCCCATGCCCCCCAGCGACGCGGCCGGCCCGTGGCATGCGCCGCTGCGGGGCCGGGTGCCGACCGACGCCGTACGCTTCGGGCCGCTCTTGCGACGCGGCCCGAGCGCCGAGGAGGCCGAAGAGACGCTGCTGGCCTTCGGCGAGGTGCGCACGGCGATGTTCTCTGGCTTCCGCGACCCGACGATGGCCGGCGAGGGCGCCACGGGCGCACTGCTGGTCGACGCACTGGATCTTCTTGTTGGCGTGCTGGGCGAGGCCGAGCGCGTGGAGGCGGCGTTGGCGGGCCCGACCGGCTCGAGCAAGCCGCCGGCCGACCTGAACCTGGGGGCGTTGACGGGCGACCTGACCGCCCACGCCCGCTTCGAGAACGGGGCCTCGGCGGTCATCATGCTCAGCGACCGCGCGGGCGGGTGGGGCCGACGGGCCACGCTGCTGGGCGAGGCCGGCCGTCTCGAACTGGGCGACGACGGCCACCGCTGGATCGACCCCGCGGGCAAGACCGTCGACTTCACCGAGCGGCGGGCGAAGTCCCAGACCACCGACCACGACCGCGCCGCCATCGACGCGCTGGTCGCGTTTCTTTCGCCACTCTTCGACGGCCGCGCGACGCCGCCGCTGGACACCCAGCACCTGGGGCCGATGGCGGCGGCGGTGTTGCTGAGTGCGCGGACGGGGCAGGCGGAGAGCCCGAGCACGCTGCGGGCGATGGTGTGAGTATCAACCCTCGCCAGAGTAGTACTTGATCCCAGCGTCCGTGAGTTGCAACCACAAACGCGATGATTCCTTCGGCTTCACGGGCTGCCACGACACCTCGTCTGCAAGGATCTCACGCCACTGCCAGTGCTTGGTCGGCTCGCCGTCGCAAAGCATCTCGATCTGGCCGTGTTTGAGCAGCGAAGCGACGACATGGCGTGCGGTCTCCGCACTTCCGAGTTGCACCGCAGCATACCACAGCGGTTCGTTCTCGCCGTAAAGCACTTCCATGAGGTCGAGTTCTGGCGACATCGTGCGCTCGCGTTTACTTGGGCGTGGTCTGCGTGCTCACGCACGCGGCTCGGACGGATCTACTCCACCCGCGTCAACCGCGCATACTCCAGGATCAGCGTCTTCACCCCGATCGCCGTGAACTCCACGCGCGCCCGCGCGCCGGGGCCGGTGCCGCAGCTCAGCACCTTGCCCACGCCGAACTGCGGGTGACGAACACGAGAGCCAACGCGCAAAGAAGCAGCTTGCTGCTCGTCGTCGTCGCCCCAGGGGTCGAAGTCGTCGCTGCCGCCGCGGCCACCACTTCCGAAGTCACTGTAATCGTCCGAGCGATCGCTGAAGCTCACGTGGCTGGCGTCCTGCTCGCCGATCTCGCTGAGGAAGCGGCTGGGGATCGTCCGCTCGGGCACGCCGCGGACGGCACGCACGCGAGCGCTTGTTATAAGTAGCCGCTTCATGGCCCGCGTGATGCCCACGAACGCGAGGCGGCGTTCTTCTTCGAGCTCGGCCTCGCTCTCGCGGGCCCGGCTGTGCGGCAGCGTGCCTTCCTCGAGGCCGATCATCGCGACGGCGGGGAACTCCAGGCCCTTGCTGGCGTGCAGGGTCATGAGCGTGACCGCCCCGCCCGCCGCGTCGACGGCGTCCTGGTCGCTGACGAGCGCCACGGTCTCGAGCCAGGCCCGCAGCATCGCCAGCAGCGGCGGGGGTTCGGCGTCGTTGCCCTGAGTGGCGCTCTCGGCGTCGGTGAAGGCGAAGGGGTCGCCCGCGGGGTCGTACTCGCGCTCGAACTCTGCGGCGCCGGTGATAAGCTGGTCGAGGTTGTCCAGCCGGCTCTCGTCTTCTTCGCCGCCGCTCTTCGCTCGGGCCTCGTACATCTTCCGCAGGCCGCTGTCGTCGATGACCCGCGCGACCAGGTCGGCCAGCGTCGCGCTCACCTCGGCGCCCATGAAGCTGCCGTGGCCGGTCCAGCCCTCGACCATCTGCACGAACTCCTTGCACGAGTTGGCCGACCGGCTGGTGACCTCGGCGTGCCTCTCGGGCTCGCGGAGCAGGTCGAACAACGGCACGCGGGCCATGTTCGCCGCGGCGTCGAGCTTGTTCAGGCTGGTCTTGCCGATGCCGCGCGTCGGCGTGTTGACGATGCGGAGCAGCGAGATGTTGTCGGCGGGGTTGGCGACAACGCGCAGGTAGGCGATCGTGTTCTTGATCTCTTCTCTGTCATAGAAGGCGGTGCCGCGCGCGATGCGGTAGGGGATCGCGTGCGAGCGCATCGCGTCCTCGATCACCCGGCTGAGGGCGTTGGTGCGATAGAACACCGCCATGTCGCGCCATTCCAGGCCGTCTTCGGCGCGGGCCTTGAGCCAGTCGGCCACCAGCTCGGCCTCGTGCCGCTCGTCCTGGCACAGCACGGCCTCGACGGGCTCGCCACCCTCGCTACTCGTGAACAGGTCCTTGTGCTTGCGGCGTTTGTTCTTCGTGATCAGCGTGTCGGCGGCCTTGAGGATCGGCGCGGTGCTGCGGAAGTTCTCGCCAAGGGGGATCACCTCGCACGCGGGGTACTGCTGCTCGAACTCGAGGATGTTGCTGATGTCCGCCCCGCGCCAGCCGTAGATGCTCTGGTCGGGATCGCCCACGACGCAGAAGTTGGGCCCCGCCTCGCCGCGCCCGTCCTTGCCGGCCTCGCCCGCGAGCAGCGCCGCGATCTCGAACTGGGCCCGGTTGGTATCCTGGTACTCGTCGATGAGCAAATACTGCCAACGCTCTCGCAGCTCGGCGCGGGCCGTGTCGCTCTTGCGGAGCAGCTTCGCGGTCAGCAGGAGCAGATCGTCGAAGTCGACCGCGCCGGCCGCGTGCATGGCTCGCTGGTAGGCGCCGTAGATCCGCGCGACCTGCTTGGTGTAGAAGTCCATGGCGTTGGCGGCGTACGCATCGGCGTCCTGCAGCTCGTTCTTGGCCCCGCTGATGGCGTTGAGCACGCTGCGCGGGTTCCAATTGCTGGTGTCCATGTTCAGGTCCTTGATCGTGCGCTTCATGAGCGCGACCTGATCGGACGTGTCGTAGATCGTGAAGTCGGGCTTGAGCGTGGGCAGCGCCTCGTCGTCGGCATATCGCCGCAGAAGCCGCGCGCACAGGCTGTGGAAGGTCGCGACCGTCAGACCCCGCGTCCGCCGGGGGTCGGCATCGCCCTGCCCGAGCAGCACGCCCACGCGCTCGCGCATCTCGGCGGCGGCCTTGTTGGTGAAGGTCAGCGCCAGGATCGACCACGCCGGCACGCCCAGCCGCACCAGGTGCCCGATGCGCCGCGTGATGACCCGCGTCTTGCCGCTGCCCGCCGCCGCCAGCACGAGCACGGGCCCCTCGGTGGCCAGCACGGCCCGACGCTGGTTCTCGGTGAGGTCTGCCAGCAGGGGGTCTGCGTTGGGGTCCGCATCGACATCGTGCCCCGGCCCGTAGGCGTGCGGGTCATAGGGGTCGTGCTCGGGCGTGGTCGTGCCATCCGTGGCGTGGGCGTGGTCCATAGGGCACAGTATGGACGCGCTCGCCGGGCGTCCGGCGGCCGATGGCTCGCAAGCGACAGCGGCCTACGGGCAGCCGGCGTCGAACGCGTTCTGGAAGGCAAGAATATCGAAGATGGTGAACGCCCCATCGCCATCGAAGTCGGCGCGCGGGTCCGCGAGGTCGAATAGGTTCTGGAAAGCCAGGAAGTCGAAGATCGTCAGCACGCCGTCGCCGTCCAGGTCGGCCAGGCACCCGGCAAACGTACCGCATTGGTTCAACCGGATGGCGACATCATCGGGTCCGCTCCCGGCAGCTCCAATGGTGTTGGCCACAGCCAGGTCGAGGTCGCCGTCGCCATTGAAGTCGCCCAGCGCAACTTCCTCGGGATCCTGCCCACCACGGACGAATAAAGGTGGAGCGAAGTCGCCGTCGCCCGTTCCCAGGAGCACCGAGACATCGTGACCGTCAAGAAAGCCAAGGACAACATCGATGCGACGGTCGCCATTGAGGTCGCCCGTGGCAATCCTTCCCGGCCGGCCGCCGACCGGAATCAGTACAGGCGCGCCGAATCCACCAACACCATCGCCGAGCATGACGACCAGACGCCGCTCGCTCGTGTTGGTCATCAACAGATCGGGCGCGCCGTCGGCATCCAGATCCGAAAGGATCGTGTGCGTGGGTGAGGCGGGGATGTCGAACGCGCGAGCCGGGCCCGGCAGGCCCCCATCGACGCCCGGCAGGACAAAACCCCTGAGGTTGTTTGTCACCACGACATCCACCACGCCGTCGCCGTCGAGGTCGCCCGCCTCGATATCCAGCGGGGCTTCTCCGATCGGGAGCCGGATTTCGGGCGCGAACCCGCCCAGGCCGTCGCCCCGCAGGAGGCTGATGTCGCGCGTATCCACGTTGGTGACCAGCACGTCGGCATGGCCGTCACCGTCCAGATCGGCGGTGGTGATGTCCCAGAATCGCTCGCCGATGGGATACTGGCCCGCCTCGTCGAAGCGGCCATTGCCCTGGCCCAGCCAGACGTTGAGCAGGTCATCGCGGTTGGTGAACACGAAGTCAAGGTCGCCATCGTCGTTGAAATCGGCGGCGGCCAGATTCCACGCGTGTCCATCGGTCGGTCCGATCTCACGCACCAGCATGAAGCCGCTGCCCCGCCTGCCCAACAGGATGTTCAACCGATCGACCGTGACGTTGCCCACGAGCAGATCATCGAGCCCGTCCCCGTTAAAGTCCCCACGCACGAGCCGAACCGGTGAGCGCGGAACAGTGTGGCGGTACCTGGGATCGAAGATCCCGCCAAAGCGAGCGATGCGCACGCTGATCTCGTCGTCACCCTGATTGGTGAACACGAGGTCGTCGATGTCGTCATCATTGAGATCTGCCGCCAGGACTCCAAACGGCTGATCGCCGATCTCGACGGCCACGCGATCCTCGAAGGTGCCGTCGCCGCGGCCGAACAGGATCTGGCCCTCGTCGTCCATGGTGCTTAAAGCGACGACAACATCGAGATGATCGTCATCATTGAGATGGCCAACGGTGACCGTCCTACTGGAGTCCGTGAACGGCTCGAGCGGCGCCGCGAACGTGCCGTCTCCGTTGCCAAGGTGCAGCTGCAGGCGGGTAAAGCCCGCAATGATGAGATCGAGCTTGCCATCGGCATTGAGATCGCCCATCGCAAAATCGGTCTCGACGGCGACATCGAAGTACACGGCGTCCCCGAATTGCCCGTCACCCTGATTGAACAGCGTCACGATCTGATCGGAACCGAGCAGGACCGTCAAGTCTGGATCTCCATCGCCATCGACATCGGCGATGATCATCTTCTTCGGTCCGGTGCGAATGCCGGTGTCGATGATGTCGGGCGCTGCGAACGACCCCGAACCATCGTTGAAGTGCACTGTCAGGGCATTACTGCCGGAATTTGCAACAACAAGGTCCGCATCGCCGTCGTCGTCGAGATCGCCAGCCGACACGTCCTTTGGCCGAACGCCGGCCGGGACCATGATCATCGAGGCAAACGTCGCATCGCCGTTGTTCAAGAGCACGCCGGCGTTGTCGTCACCGTCGTTTGCCACGATCAGGTCCACATCGCCATCGACGTCGAGGTCGGCCGACTCGATCGCGTTCGGCAGCCGGCCGACGGCCACCGTCGCGTGCAGCATGAAGTTCCCATCGCCTTCGCCCAGCAGGATGGAGACGTCTTCGCTCCGCCGATTGACGACCGCCAAGTCCTGGAAGCCGTCGCCGTTAAGATCGGCTGCCACCACGCGCAACGGCTGGTCCCCAACGACAAACTCATCCTGGCCGAACAATCGCTCGGGCACGCAAACCTGGCCAATCGTCGTGGCGGCCACGGCCCCCAGCGTCAACCAGGCGGCGAGCGCCGCCTGCCAGATCCTCCGCATCCGCTCGATCATGTTCACCCCTCCCGATCCACAACCCGGCATCAAGGAAACTCATACAGCATACCCGATTGCCGAGCGATAGCGAACAACAGGGCGCACTCATGCGTCATGGCCGTCCGTCCGAAAACGCGAACCCCGCGTACCGTCGATGTTGTTGCGACGCGTGGGGCCCTACTCGCACCCCGCATCGAACGCGTTCTGGAACGCGAGGAAGTCGAAGATTGTCAGCGATCCATCCTCGTCGAAGTCCGCCGCCAAATCACCGGCGTCGAACAGGTTCTGGAAGGCCAGGAAGTCGAACACCGTCAGCACGCCGTCGCCGTCGAGGTCGGCTTCGCACGGCACGGGCGTGATGAGCAGGGCCCAGTCGAGGTCGGGCGTCGAGGGCGGATCTCCCAGCGCGACGCTCGAGGTCGACTCGACCACGCGCGCCTCGCCGACGAACTCGCCCAGCCTGGGGTCGAACCAGCGGAGTGCCGCGCTGCGGTCGCCGTAGGACGACAGGTCGATGCTGCCCGATGGGCTCGCGTCGGGCAGGTACACGCCGATGGGGCCGGCGCCATCGATGGGCGCGAACACGACCGCGCCGCCCCACAAACCGTCCTCGCCGCTGACAAGATCAGCATCGGGCGACATGATCCAGAAGGGGAGAGTCTCCTCGATGAACCGGCGCGCGATCGTCGTCTCGCGCCACACCTGCTCGAACTCGCGGAAGTCCTCGAGCGACTGGTCGCGATCGTTGATGAACCACTCGACGCCGCCGCCGCTGAGCAGGATGTCCCACATCATCCGCCGGCGCACCTCGTCGAAGTTGCGGCCCACGTCGCGCGAGATCGAGCCGGGCTCGTCGATATGGACAACCAAGGGCCGGCCTTGCGCGGTTGTGAACGCTCGGTAGTCGGCGACGACGTCGTCCCAGCCGTCGACGGCGCGGGCACGCTGTAAACTCGTCAGGTCGAAGTCGTCCTCGCCCACGAACGGCGCCCACGGCCCGCTGCTCGGGTCGAACGGGTTGCCCGCGTTGTGCACCGTCAGCGGGTGGTCGTAGGGGTCGACGGCCGAGAGGTACGCGGCGAAGTCCTTGACCGCGTCGACGCTGAACAGCGGCGAGCCCAGGTTGTACTCCTCGCTCATGTTCCAGGCCAGGGCGTTGTGGTAGCCGAAGCGGGCGACGAGTTCTCTGTAGAAAAGCTTGCGCTCGACGCCCAGCGTGCCGTCGTCCAGCTCCCGCTTGTTGGGCTGCTCGGCCTCGTTCAAGACGACGTGCAGCGTGATGCCCTTGGCCTGCGCATGGTTGAACACGATGTCCCACTGCGCCAGCTTGCTGATGTCGTGTTGCACGTTGTCGTTGGCCGGGTCGCCGTCGGGGGCGATCGGGCCGACGTAGGGCCAGCTGTCCTTCGCGTCGCCGCCGATGTTCATCGGCAGGAAGTAGATGCTGTTGACGCCCTGGCTCTCGAGGTAGTTCAGTGCCCCGATGATCGCGCGGCCGGCGCTCGCCAGGGGCGGATCGGTCCGGTCCCAGTCCGGGTCGCCGGGGTTCCAGTCCATCACGTGCGGGGCGAACTCGTGCAAGCCGCTGGGGGTGCTCGGCCCGGCCCCACCATCGAACGTGTTGTCGAAGCCGACGTAGCCCAGCCAGTTCTCCGGGCTGTCGGCGCCGGACTTGATGTAGTAGGTTCCGTCCCGGAACCGAAGATAGTGCTCGCCCACGTAATCCAGCCGTCCATTCGCGAAGAAGCCGGTCGCGTCGGCATCGGGCGCGTCGACCGTGAACGCCCCGCTCGCGCCATCGAAGGCCAGCGGTACGCCAACATCGGGATCGAGCTCGACGGCGATGTCCTCGCCACCCCGGAAGCTGGCCGACCACGACCAGTCGCCGGCAACGTCGGGCGTGAAGCGCACGCGCCACACGTCGCCCTCAAAACTCGTCGCCGTCGCTCCGGTGCCGTCGCCGGCGAAGAACCCCGGCACGTCGAACGCCCGGCCATCGGGCGCGGTGAACGTGACCTGCAAGCGGCGATCGAGGAACGGGCTGGGGTCTCGCGACGTCTCGCTCAAGACCTCGCCCGAGGCGAAGTCGATGGCGAGGGGCTGGTAGGCGATGGGCTCGGGCGGCGTCAGCGTCTGGGCGATGATGGTGCTGGCGCACGTCAACAAGAGCGAGGCGGGCAGGATGCGTGGCATGGCGGGTCTCCTCTGTGCTGCACACAGTCTGACCGCATTCGCCGAGCCACGCAATGGGGCACCCCCGCGCCCGCGGGAAGATCGCCAGAACGCCCTCCGAATGTTCGACGCCCGCTCGGCCGAACAGCGTCGCCCCATCGCTCCGTCCTGCCACCGGCGCTACGGCATCACCGGCACCCGCAGCGTCCCGACGCAGCACCGCCTGACGAGCGCGGCGTTGGACACCGGCTCGCCGGGCGTGCCGGTCGACTGCACGGTGATGGCGTCGACGTTGCCGTCGAAGTCGATATCGCGGATCTCGACGTCCGGGCTGTCGATGATGCGCACGCCCTGAGCGCCGTTCTCGATCGTGCCCCGATCGGTCGTGGACGGGTTGGGCCCGGTCACCAGCGTCTCGGGCGAGCTGACGATCGTGATGCCCGGCCGCGGCTGGCTCGCCAGGCCGTCGATGGCGTCGACGGCGATCGAGACATCCGTGCAGCTGGCCACGCGGACCTGGCCCGCGCCGTCGTTGCCGCGCGCAACCACGGCGATGATCTCCACGCCCGAGGCCGCGGCCACGGCGATGCCGCGCGACGCGTTGTCCAGCGCGACCGGCCGCGTCAGCACGTGGTCGGTGCCGCCCGTCATAAGGAAGCCGTCGGCCGCGCTGTCCTCGACGCGCACGTCGGTGAAGCTCAGCGACTGCCCGCTGCTGGCGAACGCCCGCACGCCCGACCGGCCCGAGTCGAGCACGGCGACGCTCGTGAGCGTGGGCGTGGCATAGTTGATCTGGATGGCCCCGGTGTTGGCCGCCCCGCCGCCGGCGTGGCGCACGGTGGCGTGCTCGATGGTCGACCCCGCGTCGTGCGTCGTGAACACCAGCCCCAGCCAGTCGCCCGCGGCCGGTGTGCCCGCGTCGGACACGAACTCGACCGGATCGGCGGCGGTGCCGTTGACGTCCAGCGTGCCCGTGCTCGTCGCGCCGACGCCGACGGTCAGCCCCAGCCCGGCCCCGAAGCGCACCTCGACGCCCGCGTCGATCTCGAGCGTCGCGCCGTTCTCGATGGTGATGTCGCTGGTGACGAGGTAGGGGCTGCCGGTGGTGGTCCACGTGGTGTTCGCGCCGATCGTGCCGCCCACGGTCGTTTGCGCGAGCGCCGCGTGCGGCGTGAGCAATCCCAGCATCAGAACGACGGTCACGAGCAGGCCCACGATCGACGGCGTCGTGCGGGCACGTTGGCTGGCGTAGTTCAACATGGCGAGCTTCCCTTGGTGTTGCAAGGCCGCGGGGCAGCCGTCCGCGCCGGCGACCACCGATGGCCGCCGGGCTGCCCCGTTTGCGATGTTGTACCACAACGGTCGAACGACCGAGCCTGGGTTTGCCCCATCTTGCCAGGATCTTCACGAGATCGCGCGCCGTGCGCCCCCGAACCAGGGGAGCTCTGGTCCACAACGCGGCCGGGGAGCCTCGTGCACGTGCGGTCCTGGCTACGGGCAGCCCGCGTCGAAGGCGTTCTGGAACGCGAGGAAGTCGAAGAGGTCAAGCGTGCCGCTGCCGTCGAAGTCCGCCGCCGGGTCGCCCATGTCGAAGAGGTTCTGGAACGCCAGGAAGTCGAACACCGTCAGCACGCCGTCGCCGTCCAGGTCGGCTTCGCAGAGCGAGGCCAGCAGCGCATCCACCGCGGCCGCCGCGTCGGGGAACGGCCCGATGTGGCCGCCCGCGCCCTGCGGCCGGCCGGTGTCGATGAGCAGTTGCCGCAGCGCGACGGGATCCATCGGCTGACCGGTCCTGGCCTTGTGGATGCCCTGGAGCGAGGCCGCCAGGCCGGCGATGAAGGGCGAGGCCGAGCTCGTGCCGCTGAACAGATCGGTATAGCTCTGGTCGCGGTCGCCGCCGACGATCGCGAAGTGGCCGTAGCCGGCCGTAAACACGTTGTGCCCCC
>JGI12109J20283_10832041_pt1 | contig 12080 bp, 7 predicted proteins | sample ElkSlonscriptome_12_FD_20283 | JGI IMG/M metagenome (IMG submission 20283) | reverse complement strand
TTTGAAGGCGACAACGTCGGATTGGTTATCGCCGAAATTGAACTGGAATCAGCTGATCAAAAATTCATGATCCCGCCGTGGTTGGGGCGCGAAGTCACCGATGAATCGCGTTATTCCAATGCTCGCCTGGCCAATCGGCCTTTCACCCGCTGGGTTCACTGACCACGCCTTTTCGAACAATCACCACCAGGCCAAAAGTGCCCAGGCGATGACAACCGGCACCTGTTGTCAGCGAACGGGCATTAGCCCAGAGCACGACTCAGAGCACCATCGAGATCGTGCTTCAAATCGTCAACGCCCTCAATTCCGACCGACAGCCGCATCACATGCTCATCAATTCCCAACCGCATTCGTTCAGCATCGCCGATCTTGGCATGCGAGGTATATCTTGGCTGGCAGATCATTGATTCAACCCCGGCCAAGCTGACCGCGGGTTGAATTAGCGCTAAATCGTTCAGAAACTGCTCAGGATCGACCGTCTTAGTCAAACGAAAACTCAACATGCCGCCAAAGCCTGACATCTGCTGAGCTGCCACGGCGTGTCTGGGGTGGTCCTTCAATCCTGGATAAAACACCTGGTCAATTTTTGGATGCGCGTCCAGCCATTCAGCCAACTCAGCGGCATTGGCCGACTGACGCTCGACCCGCAGTGCCAGGGTTTTAATCGAGCGCTCCAGCAAATACAGATCCTGCCCGTTCAAGCTTGAACCCAATCGAATGACGTTTGGTTTGAGGCGTTCGATCATTTGGGCAGAACCAATCAACGCCCCGGCGAGCAGATCAGAGTGTCCGCCAAAGTATTTGGTCGCCGAGTGCATCACCAGATCAAAACCCAGCGCTATGGGCTGCTGCAGAATCGGCGTTGCAAACGTGGAGTCGATAACGCTGGTTAGGTCATTCTCTTTGGCAAAGTTGGCAACGGCACCTAGATTGACCACATCCAGCATCGGATTAGTGGGTGATTCGACATAGATCATTTTTGTTGATTCGCGAAGGTGTTGTTCCAGATTGGCCGGATCACCATCCCAAATCGAGAACTCAAAGCCCAGCGGCTTGAGTAAGCCATCAATCAAATCCAGCGTGCCGCCATAGAGTCCGTCGAGAACAATCGCATGATCGCCCGGCGACAGCAGTGAAAAGAAAATCGCACTGATCGCGCCTAGCCCGCTGGCCGTTATCAACGCGTCCTCGCCGCCTTCCAGCGCTGCCAGCCGACGTGCAACGACCGCGTGGTTCAGACCATTGTGATATCGCGGGTAGCGCACGATGCCATCGCGATAATCAAACGCCGAACTGGTGACGATCGGTGTGTTCAGCCCGAAGGCTTCGGGTAATTTTTCAGCACCAGTATGAATGCAATTCGTATGTTGATTTGTCTCTGGCAGATTAGTGGGCATGAGCTTCTTGGGACCGTGAGCGTGTTAGGACACTGGGAGTGTAGCTTGGTAGGAGGGTGGGTTGCCTGGCGGCAGTCGTTGTTCTACATCGCAAGCCGCGAGCGCGGAACAAGGATTAAAGTCGACGAACTAAATTTGATGAGTTGCGATAGCTCTTGTAATCACAATTCTATTCAGAGGCTCCTTTGCAAAAATCATCGATCTCGATTCGATCTCGCCCGCCTTGTTTGGCTCGATACATTGCTTGATCCGCCCGAGCGCGAAGAGCGTGAATATCATCATCAGGATGAGCACAGCTCACGCCAAAGCTCAGGGTAATAGGTGGATCGCTATCACGCACAAAACGAGTGTCGGTTTGACGAAACCTCTTGATACAGTCGATCGCGTGTTCTACACGACTAACTCGCAGCAGGATGGCGAATTCCTCGCCTCCAATACGTCCAATCAGGGCGTCTTTTGGGAACACTTCGCGCAAGCGACGCGCTGTGCGGCCGAGCACGCGGTCACCCGCGCGATGGCCATAACGGTCATTGACTTGTTTGAAATGGTCGATGTCTGCGGCGATAAGTACGCTAAGACGGTCTTGATCCTGCCCCGCTTTTAATTCGCTTAGGTTCGCCTTACCGATTCTAGATCGGTCGATTAATGCTTGAGCTCGCTCGAAGAACCAGCTGTGGTTGGCCAGGCCAGTGAGGCCATCCTGGCGAGACAGATCACGGAAAAGGCGCCGACTCTGAACTACACGGTATAAGATCCCGCCCAGTCCCAGAATAAGACCAATGATCAACAGCCAGATAAACGTGCGTAAGCGCTGCTGTTGAGCGGCATTCTCGGCTTCGAGCTGAGCGGCTCGGGTGGTCTCACGCAGTAGTTCAATTTGCTGACGCTGCAATTGGCTATCGAACTCCACTTGCAGATAAGCAAGCCGCATCGCACGCTCGCGTCCGAGAAAAGACTCACGCGCCTCAACGTGATCATAGAGCAGGCGCAAGGCTGATTCAAAATCGTCGGACGCCGCAGCCATTCTCGACTTTAAAGACTTCAGCCGCGCAGATTGATCCCACAGATCTCTATCAGAAAAGAACTCGCTTAATCGATCGAGTTCTTCGTACCAGGACGCATTCAAGCGCCCAAGGTCCTGCAGGATCTCAGCACGTACCAGCCGCGCTTCAAATTCTCCCAGTTTATAGACCGCATTCTGCAGTGCGGAAACGGCGTCTTCGGCCAGAGGTAATGCAGCCTCTGCTTTTCCCTGGCGACGTAACAAATCCGCCAGACCGTGCTGGTGTACACCGACAAAAAGCGCGTTACCTACATCGCGACAGGTTTGAATTCCCTCTCTGTAGGTCTGCTCCGATTTTTCAGAGCGGTCGGCCCACTTGTACACCGGAGCCAGGCGCTGAAGCGCTACGCACGCTTCCTGCGTAAGCCCAGCTTCGCGCGCGATAGCAAGTGCGCGCACGCCATAATCAATGCCGAGATCATATTCGCCGACCCGTCCCATCATGTAAGCCGCCATGTTCAAGGTGGCGATCGTGGGGGTCGGATCCTCAAGTTCGATTTCGATGCTAAGAGCCTCACTGAGCGACTCAAAGGCCGCTTCGTAGCGTCGAAGCAGCACACTGACGTTGGCCTGGAATTGCAGCGCGCTTAAACGTCGGTCGGCGGGCAGATCTCTTTCGAGCAGAGCGCTGACCTGCTCGAGTGCTTGCTCAGTCTTGTCGTCAAGGGCGAGGTGCCGCGCCTCCAGTAGCTGAAAGTCGGCGTACTCGCTTAGTTCTGCCTGATCAATGAATGGCGCCAGCTCGTCCAGCAAAACCTGGGCTTCGCTCCAATGATCCTGATAACTAATCTCGCGAGCCTCATCAAGGACAGTGCGAAAGTCTGGCGGCTTAGCTGAAAGTGTCGATCCTAGCGACAGAAGCACGACCCAGGCGCAAGTCGACAAGAGTCGCCCGAAGCTGCCAGCTTCGGTGATTATTCGATTGGCCTTGATCAAGATTATTGCCTGTGAGAAAAAGATAATTATTCTATTATGAGTCTATCTTAATTCAGGGTAATCCAGTTAACCAATAGTGCGCTATCTGATGTCTTATCGTGCACCAAAAGGTCAGCGCCTAGCGGTAGGCATGGTTATTGACCGACAGGCCCAGCACCGCCGGACTGGTTCTGCTTTGTTCACCTCATCCTGCGCAATGCCTACTGTTCAAAACGATCGGTAAACAAGGGTGTTTCCGGGATGATGCCGCCACGCTCGTGCGCACCGATATCGCAGCCTGCACCGGCAGGACGGACGGCGCCGCGTTGGTCAACGCCTTCGACCGGCTCTGCCGCGCAGGCCACGCTGTCGCCGTTATCCACCGCTGGGCTATCGGCACCTGGCGAGTAGGTCAGGGTGTTGCCACCGGCGTTGCCCAGCGGTTGGAGCATCGGATCCGTGCTGGTGCTGTCGGTTGGTTGATCCAGGCCAGAGCAGGACTCGTCGTCAGCAATGTTGTGGCCGAGCGAGGTGATGCTTGGATTGCTCAACCCCATCAAACAATCGGGCTGCCCTGGCGTGCTGATGATGCTGTTGTGCAGCGACAGTGTTCCGAATTTATGCAGGTCTTGGCCGCTGAGATGGCCGATGAGGCTGATGTTGATCGCACGAATATTTGCTGACTCATCGATGTAGAGTCCACCGCCCTCTGCCGCCGCGTTGAGCGTGATGGTTGAGTTTGCTATCACCGCGTCGCTGCCAAACCAAATACCGCCGCCCTGGCCGGAGGCCGTGTTTTCAGCAATCAACAAGCGGGAAAGTGTGCCCTCAAAAACACCGCCACTGCTCAGATAGAAGCCACCACCATTGACCGCGCTATTGCCACGGATTCGGCTGCGCTCAAATGCAACTACGCGTTTTTCGATATACACGCCGCCACCGTTAGTCAATGCACTGTTATCCTCGAAGCGGACGCCAAAGATACTGACCAAGCCGACGTACATACCGCCGCCATCATTGGCACGGTTGTCGCGAACGACGCTATCGACTAGGTTGGCGGAGATGAAAGCGAAAATAGCACCACCACGGCCGGTAAAGGCTTCGTTATCGACTAGCTGGGAGTCAAATAGCGATAACTCACGCGCAACGATGGCACCACCGTCCACCACGGCGTTATTCGACTCGAAGGTTGACTCATAAACAAGCGCTCTCGCCTCTTGAGCATTGATCGCCCCACCGGCGGCGGCACCATTATTGATGAACGCTGCAGCCACGACCTCCATGCGCTCCAATGATTGATCAAAAATTGCGCCCCCATCACCGGCGGCCAGGTTACCGCTGAACGTCGAATCGCTGATCACAAGCTTGGATTCATCGAGATTCAGGATCGCACCGCCGTTGCCGGTCTCTGCTTCGTTCATACTAAAGATGCTCGCGTTCAGAATTTCTACGGACAACGCATCCGAATACAAACCGCCGCCTGCCTCCGCCGTGTTCGACAGTATGTTGCTGCCGTCAATTTCGACCGTTCCTTCGCCGCCCTGCTGATAAATACCGCCACCGTTACCGCTCACGGCCATGTTCAACTCGACCGTGCTGTTGATCAATTCAAGATTACCGCCGTTGTTATAAATACCGCCGCCAGCCCCGGCGCTGTTGTCTCGGATCGTGCTATTCGAAATCACCAACGATGTTCCACTCACACTGAATATTCCACCACCTGCGCCAGGCGTCGAGCCGCCGGAAATGATCAAATTATTCAGCTCAAGACCTTGACCTAACTGATCGATAACGCGTTGACCGTCTACCGTCTGGTGAATGGTCGCCGGGTCCAAACCGTTCGTTTCAATGCGAAGTTCGATTGGAATCTGCTCGGCCTGGATCACATCCAGATCACCGGTTTCATTGGGATTGTCGATCGACTCCGGTAAGGTCAGTTCATAGGTTGCGCCACTGACCAGAACAATCACATCGGTCAGCGCTGGTGACCCAGCTTCGCACTCGCCGTCAATCGGGCTGGACTGGTTAAGATTGGCATTTCGAATGGCTTCTCTCAGGGTGCAGCTGCCGTCGAATTCATCAACTCCATCAATAGTCGAGTCGACAACAATCTGATTGGTCCCGGCCAGGGCCGTTAGAGACGTGGTGCTGGCGATGATCAGGCTCACGGCCAAAGCGGCGTGCAGTGAGGGTGTTAACTTGCCGAAGCTGAAAGTATTCATTGATCGAAATCCTTGGATTGAATAAGGGTGCGCCTGACTCATGCAGGGGTGCGCTCTCTAATTCATGCGCAGTGCCGGGACTTCAGGGATCATTGATCAGCAAAGATTTGTTCAAACATCCGCATTTGCTCGATAATCGCGATAATTCTGACGAGCGCTGTATTCCTATAGACTGGCAGGATGGCTGAAGACCTGACCCAACTTCTGGATGAATCGGCGAGTCCGGCCGAGCGCGAGCGATTGCTCAAGCTGGTCTATTCCGAACTTCAGTCGCTGGCCCGTCGCGAGCTGGGTGCCCGGCGGCACGACCAGACGCTAAGCACCGGGCCGCTGGTCAATGAGGCCTACATGAAGCTGTTCCCGAACGGCCTTGGGGGCTATGAGAATCGGCGTCATTTTTTCGGAGCGGCCGCCCGCGCCATGCGCCAGGTCGCGGTTGACTACGCGCGTGCGCGCTTGGCCGAGCGTCGAGGCAACGGGCAGAAGCCGCTCAATCTGGATCAGGTTGAAGCTGGTGCTTTAGGCACCGACAGCTACGCCGAAGAGCTGATCCACTTGGATGGCGCGCTGAAGCGCCTTGCCGAAGTTGACGAGCGGGCGCTTCAGGTCGCTGAGCTGCGCTATTTCGTAGGTCTGGACGTTAAAGAAATCGCGCGAATGCTGGCGGTATCGGAAGCCACGATCAAACGTGATTCGCGCTTTGTTCGCCAATTTCTGGATGCGGCGCTGCGGCAATGACCCTTCAGGGCATTTCTCGCACGTCTGATCAAAAAATCGAGGGGTTTAATGGACATTGAATCGTGGAGACAGCTGCGCAGGCTCAGTGAGCAGTGCGCTGAGCTTCCTGATGCCGAAAAAAAAACCTGGCTCAAGGCGCAGGGCCTGGATGACGCGACTTGTGACCAAGTCCTAGCTCTGATTGATCCGGAAACTCTGGATGAAGATGCGCCAAACGACTTGGCCCAGAACATTACCGACCGCATGTCGCCTGCCGATGCGGCAAAGACTTCGGAGACAGGTGCCAGAATTGGCCCTTGGCGATTGCTCGAGCCGATTGGTGAAGGAGGCATGGGCAGCGTCTATCGTGCTGAGCGAGTCGACGGCGGATTTAACCAAGAGGCCGCTGTAAAACGCATGCGGCTAGGCATCGACCAGCGCCAGTATTTGGCGCGCTTCGAGGCAGAGCGCCAGATTCTGGCCGGGCTTCAGCACCCAAATATCGCCAAGCTGCTCGACGGCGGCACCACCGAAGAGGGCATGCCGTACCTGGCGCTGGAGTATATTCGCGGACAAACCATCGCGACCTACTGCGATCAGCAACGGCTGGACATCGCGCAACGCCTGCGACTATTTCTCTCGCTGTGCGACGCCGTTGCCTACGCCCATCGGCATCTGATCGTTCACCGTGATATCAAACCCTCGAATGTGATGGTTGATACGGAAGGTCAGATCAAGCTTCTTGATTTCGGCGTTGCCAAGTTGCTCAAAACGAATTCAACGGTGGCTGCGAACCAGACCGTCAACACGCCGCTAACTCCGGCCTACGCTTCGCCCGAGCAGCTGCGCGGCCTGCCGGCCAGTACCCAAACTGATGTCTATGGCCTGGGGCTGCTGTTGTTCAAACTGTGCACCGGCGTGCTGCCTCAACGTGCGCGCAGCAGCAATTCGGCCGATGCTGTTTCAGAAGTATTAACCACCGATCCCCTCGCCCCAAGCACGGCCCTCCAGCGCCTAACTCACAATGACGCTGAGCGCTCAGAAATTGCCCAAACTCGCGCAACCGAGCCTGCTTCGCTCAAGCGCCAGCTGCGCGGTGACCTTGACGCTATTTTGCTTAAGGCTTTGCGCACCGAGGCGGCTGATCGCTATGCCTCGGTTGATGCTTTTGTCGCCGACATCAAAGCCTATCTGGTGCAGCGACCGGTCAGCGCCCGGCGGGGTTCGAAGCGCTACCGACTGGGGCGCTATATCGCGCGCAATCGATTGGCGGTCGGCCTGGCCAGCCTGCTCCTGTGCAGCGTAGTCATCGGCTCGGTGGGAACACTCCTAAAATCAATCGAAGCCCAGCGCCAGGCTGTGCAAGCCACTGAAATGCGTGATTTCGTGGCCGATATTTTCCGACGCGCCAACCCGACCAACAGCGCGGGAGCACAAACCAGCGCGCGCGATCTGCTCGATCAAGGCCTGGCCCGAATCGATCAATCCGAGCTCAGCGACGCCTCAAGCAAAGCGCAAATTCGGGCCATCATGGCCGATGCCTATCTTTCTCTGGGGCACAGCACGATTGGGCATCAGCTGGCCAGTCAGGTGCTCACTGATGTCGAAGCGCTCGGCCTTGAAGGTGAAATAAAGACCAGCGCCATCTTGCTGAAAGCCAGAGCGGAGAGCGAGCGAGGTGAGCGCGAGCTGGCGCTAACGCTATTAAACCGGGCCGAGCCGCGTATCGATTCAAGGCGGCTCAGTGAGCATCTGGGCCTGCTGCATTTCGAGCGGGGTCGAGTGTATCTCTCGCAAGGCGAGATTGAGAATGCAACCCTCGATATGGAGCGCGCTGTCTCGGTTTACAGCCAACTGTACGGTCGGCTAAGTGACCCAGCGCTCAACGCCAGTCGCGTGCTGGCGTGGATTTACGATGAGGCCGAGCGCTACGGCGACATTGATACCTTGATCAGACCGCTGATTGAAGCCACGCTGACTGATCAAGTGACCAGTCCCGATCCAACAGCCGAGTCCAGCGCTAATAGTATTTCCAATGCACCCATAAATCCGCTCTATCTGGCCGACCTGCTGGATGCTCAGGCCAACGCGTTAAGCAGCATGGGTCAATCCCAACAAGCCATTGACTATCGTCTGCAAGCTATCCAGGTTACCGCCGATATCTACGGGGAGAGACACCGCTACACCGGCACCCGCTGGAACAATCTTGCCTTTTCCTACCTGCGCGATGAGCGGCTGTCGGATGCCTATGATGCGATGGATCGTGCGTTGACGATTCTGCGCCAGAGCTCTCCGGAAGGCAGCCATATCATTGGCTCGACCGCGAGTAATTTCGCCCGAATTTCGCTGCTCTTGGGTCGCTATGAACAGGCCGAAGCGTTGATTCAGGAAGCGATCGCCATTCGTGAAGTCAAAAGCACGCCGCTCGATGTCGCCTTCAGCACCCAGATTGCATCCACCGTTGCCCGGGCTGCCGGTGATCTTTCGCTTGCTCATGAGCGTGCCGGTCGTGCCGAAGCGCTGTTTGCCGCGCTGGATCGAAAGCCCAGCTCGCTGCAGCAACGGCTGCTGCAAGAGCGGGCTGAACTCAATTTACTTGGTGGTACTCCAGAAAATTGCGCGGTCGCTGAGCAAGCAAAGGCCTTGTTGACCAATGCACCCAGCAACGTGAACCCGGCGCAGCTGGCCTATGCGGAATTTATTCGACAGGCTTGTCAGGCCGCCTTTTATTCGCTTTCAGCAGCAACTTCTCCTGATCTGTCGGCACTAAATAATCTGCTGCAGATTACCCTGAATCTACAGCCGCCCGAGTCTGCGCGGCGAATTTGGCTGAAGCAATACTACGACCGCGTCGCATCACTTTAGGTATTGATCCGGCACTTTTCTTAACATTCCTTGACTTGCAGTCAACCGCACTGTGGCGATAGTGTGAGCTTTAACGCTCGAGCCGTTTTTCTGTTAACCGAACGATCAAGGCTGGGCATAACAAACTCAGGAGAAGGCAAATGGCCGAACTCGCCCCAGTCACCGAACAGCTCAAGGAAGCGCTGCGCCTGGTTGAGCGCACCACCTACGGCGGCAATCGCCAGTGGGCAGATATTGTTGAATCACTGGGCTACGAGGGCTTTCTGGACTGGCAGCTACAGCCGCAGGAAATCGACGATGGCGGGCTCGAAGATCTGCTGGCCAGCTTTTTGCCAACGCTCAATATGGACGCGGCTGAACTCTACGACTACACCATCAACCAGCGCAATTTCGGCGATTCCACCCGCGATTTGACCCTCGCCACCCTGATCCGTCAAATCTACAGCCCGCGTCAGCTGTTCGAGCGCATGGTCGAATTCTGGACCGATCATTTCAATATCCCGATCAACAGCGGGGCGCTAGGTATTTTCAAACCGCTGGAAGATCGCGACATGCTGCGCCCGCGCGTGTTCGGTCGATTCGAAGACCTGCTGATGGGCTCGGCCAAGAGCCCGGCGATGCTGTATTACCTGGATAATTTCGCCAGTACGGCAGAGGGTCCGAATGAGAACTATGCCCGCGAAATGTTCGAGCTGCACACCTTGGGCGTGGACGGCGGCTACACCGAAGAGGACATCAAGGAAACCGCTAGAGTATTCACCGGCTGGTCGATTCGCGAACCGGCCGAGTTCAATTTTTACTGGCAACTGCATGACTACGGTACCAAAACCGTGCTCGGAGAAACGATCCAGCCGGCTGGCATCAGCGAAGGTGAAAACCTGCTGCGTCGGGTTGCCGCGCATGAATCAACAGCGCGCTTTATTGCCACCAAGCTGGCGCGTCGTTTTGTTGCTGATCTGCCCGAACCGGCAGTGGTTGACGCGGTTGCTCAATCGTTCCTGGATTCCGGCGGTGACATCCGAACCACGCTCAAAACTCTGCTGATGCTGCCAGAGGTGCGTGCGACGCTGCCGCTGAAGCTTAAACGACCGATTGAATACAGCGCGGCTATGCTGCGCGGGTTAGAAGTTGATTTGAATCAGACCTCGCTCAGCGGCCACTATCAGTCGCTGGTTGCTGGGGGCCAGATTCCGTTTACCTGGCCGGCACCCAATGGCTTTCCTGACCAGCGCAGCTACTGGCAGTCGTCCAACGGTTTTCTGATGCGTTTCAATCAGGCCGCTCAATTGCCTGGCCAAACGCTTGAGTCCTCAACATTGCTGCAGGACGCTGCTGCACTCGGCGGACTGGATGACCAAATCAATTTGCTCGAAAGCGGCCTGCGACCGCAGGGCCTGAGTAGTGACGAGCGCGGCCTGCTCAAGCGTTACAGCCGACGCCTGCCAGCCAGCAAACGGGCTACCGCCATGGCCAGCTGGCTACTCGGTGGTCCAGAAGCGCAGTGGAGATAAAATCATGAATCGACGCGAACTAATGAAATGGATGGCGCTATCAGGTGCCACGGCTTCTGCTCCTGGCTGGGTCTGGGCAATGGGCGAAGGCAATAGCGCTGGCAGCAATCCAGGCGAACGTTTGATCATGCTGTTTTTGCGCGGCGGCGCCGATGGCTTAACGCTGGTGCCCCCGCTGGGAGACTCAGCATACTTCGATCAACGCCCGACCCTGGCCGTATCCGAGGCAGACGCTCTGCCGCTGGACACCTATTTCGGACTGCACCCTTCGGCAGGGTCGCTGAAGACCTTGTTCGACGCTGGCGAGCTGGCGGTTATTCAGGCCGCCGGCACCACCACCGCCGAGCGCTCGCATTTCGAAGCCCAAGCCATTATGGAGCAAGGCATCGATCCGCAAGATCTAGCCACCGGCGACGGCTGGCTGGGACGCTATCTGGCAACGATAAACGGCGGCAGGCCCCTTTCAGCCGTGGCGCTGGATGTCGCGGTACCGCTGTCAATGGCCGGCCTGGGGAGTGCATTGGCGCTGGGCGAGATTGATCAATTCAGTCTCCAGCTCGACACTCGCACTCGTCTCATCCTGACCGAAATGTACGGCAAAGACCCGCTGCTGGAACCGACCGCCAACGCGGTTTTTGATGCCGCACAAGCGCTCGGCCCGGTGCAATCCTTTGCGCCGGGAAGCGGTTATCCGACCAGCGAGCTTGGCACCGCTTTGTCAGACGCTGCGCGATTGATCAAATCCGGTTCAGGGTTAAAAGCCGCTGCCATCAACACCGGCGGCTGGGACACGCATGAGCGCCAGGACGACGACATCGGTAATCTGATCGGTGGCTTGGGTGATGCCTTGCTTGCCTTCCGTAACGACCTCGGCTCCGAGTGGGGCAACACCACGGTGCTGGTCAAGACTGAATTCGGTCGTCGAGTCTATGAAAACGCCTCAGCCGGCACCGATCACGGCCACGGCGGTGTCATGATGGTGGCCGGCGGCGGCGTCAACGGTGGTCAGGTTTACGGCAGCTGGCCCGGCCTCAACGCCAGCGCGCTGTCCGACGGCCAGGACCTGGCCGTGACCACTGATTATCGTCAGGTCATCGCCGAAATGCTCAGCGTGCGCTTTGGTCAGACCGACCTAAATGACATCCTCGCCGGCTGGCAGCCGCAGGACTGGCAGGGCATCTTCCGTCCGATCGGGGAATCACCTGTGCTGAGCGCCCTGGCCGCGCCCAGCCTGGCACCGCAACAAGGCTCCGGCTTCGGCCCAGCAAACGCGCTGGATTTCAGCGCCATCGGACCGTTGCCGAGATTGCAATCGGCTTTTCCCAATACAACAAACGGCCAGCAGCGCCTGATTCGCTAGGGAACCTCTGAATAACTATGCTCGGGCGCG
>JGI12109J20283_11130930_pt1 | contig 12096 bp, 11 predicted proteins | sample ElkSlonscriptome_12_FD_20283 | JGI IMG/M metagenome (IMG submission 20283) | reverse complement strand
TGGAGGCCTTCTTTTTGCTCAAATTGGCCGCTGATTCAGCTGGCAATCCGGCGTCCGCTGACGCAGCGCCTTCATCAGGTGATTGCTGCTCGAGTTTGGTTTCTTCGTTGAATTGCATATCCAGACCTCCCAAGGTCACGATCAATCAGATGTCTCTAACAAAATACATAAAACAGGGTGCCGATGTGGATGTCTAGCGTGAAGAACTTCGGCTCCGCTGTTCCCTCAAATGATTTAACCATTCGCGGGCAGCCTGCCTGACTCGACTGTAACTGGTAGCGCGGTTGAACGACGCTTGAGCCGCCTCGTAGTCGTCCAGATTCATATGGGCCATGCCTAACAGCAGGTGCACGTTTCCGGTATCTGCCTCGGAGAGGCCACCCAACTCCAATGCTCTTGTCAGCGCACCACGAGCTGGCTCCCAACGCTCCAGGTCGATGAGTAGAAAGCCACGCTGAACGTCGATTTTTCCATCGTCGGCGACAGCGCCCGCCCTCTCATATGCATTTAACGCTTTGTCGAGCTCACGTGCCTCGTACCAGGCACCGCCGACCATTTCCCAGTTACGTCGTGTGCTTTCGATAACGTCAGCCTCAATGCCTTCTTCCATGATTTCAGCGGCGAGCCGTGGCGAATCTTGAGACTGCAGGAGACTGGACAATTGCATCAGCTCGGTCTGCCGATTCAACAGTCCACGACGATGAGCCAACGCCAGGGCCGCCATGGCTTCTGGTTCATCTTCAAGCTTCATGTAAAGCGCCGACATTTGCAGCCAATAATTTTTCTTATCCGGGCTCATGGGGATAAGAATTTTCAACGTGTCAATGGCTGGTCGTGTTTGATCAAGCTCCAGATGCATTCCAAGCTTGAGTTGATACCACTGCTCCTTTGGCTCATCGGAGAGCGATATCCCGCGGTCGACCGCAGTCAAGGCTTCGCGAAATTCATCGATTTGCGCGTGCAAGCTTGCCTTCATTATCCAAACATCGACGATGTTGGTTTGATCGGGCGGAATGACACAGAACCAGAAGTCAAGCTGGTCTAGTGCATCTTGAAAGCGGTCCATGCCATAGTAGATATTGCTGATCATCAAGATCATTTCAAAATGTTGCGCATTTCCCATGACATCGAGCTCAACGGCCCGCTGGAAATGTTCCAAGGCGTCTGAACCTCGATCCTGCATCAGGCGAACATGGCCCATTGCCTGACTAACAACAGCTTGCTCGTAGTCTGAGCGACGCACTCGCTCGAGGATGGATTCGAGCTGAGGATAAGCCTCGGCATAATTTTCTTCACCGATGAGCTCGTAAGCGCGTTCGAGTCTCTTGTAAGTTGACTCAGTCAGCGCTTGAGCAGACACCTCACGCTCAACGCCACATTGAACGCCTCGGACGCTTTGAGGATTTTGCGCTTGCGCGACGTTGGTCGCGAGCAGCACTGCAAACAGTATGAAAATCGATTGTTTCATCATGCACCGTCCAGGCTGAATTCGATGGTTTGAGTTGCAACGCGGCTGGTCGCCACGCCATCCGTAACACGGGGCTTGAACTTCCAGCGCAAAATAGAGCGCAAAGCTGCACGGTCGAATACGCGTGGCGGACTCGAATCAATCACTCGGGGAGACCGGACAGAGCCTGTCTCATCGATGGTAAATTCAATCGTGACGTAACCTTCGATCTGGTTCATCGCTGCATCACGCGGGTACTGAGGCTGAATACGCACCAGAGGAACAACATCACCCTCCTCGTTACGATCTACACGACCCATCGTGCCCAAAAATGGACCACTGCCGCGCATCGATAGATCCAGATCGGGCATATCAAGATCCGGCATATCCTGGACCTGCTGCTCCATCTGGGCAATTTCCATCTGCGGTGGCGGTGGCGGTGTTTCTGGTGGCGGAGGCGGCGGTGGTTTACGACGATCCCGCTCCTGGACTCGGTCGTCAATCTCAACTGGACCGAAGCGAATACCGGGAGGTGCCTCCATCGCTTCTCGATTACCCGAATTGCCGGATATGAGTTGATGCATAAAGTAGAACGCTGACAACGTTACGATAACCGCAACAATGACAGAAACAACATAACGAACGCCTGTATTCATGGTCTATCTCCCGGCCTGTTCCTCGGTCGAAATTGAGATTCGATTGATGCCACCAATCTGAACCTGATCCATCACTTTTACCACAAGACCTGTTCGCGCCCCGCGATCAGCAATAATGATCACCGAGCTCTCCGGGTTTTCAGCCCGAGCATCCTCAACCTCAAAACGCACTTCATTCAGTTCGACTTGCTGACGATTCATCCAGATCTCATCGTTAGGCCGTATTGCGATCAAAACGTTCGCTTGCGGTCGAGCTTCGGTTGAAAGCGCAGTTGGTTTTTCAACTTCAATACCGGTTTCACGGATGAACGACGTGGTCACGATGAAGAAGATCAACATGATGAACACAATATCCAACATCGGCGTGATGTTGATTTCAGGTTCCTCTTTGCTTGCGTGTCTGCGAGCCATTTTTCTTGAATTTCTCCGTTATTCAACGATCTCGACGATGATCATGAAGACGTTCTCGAAAAAACCATTTCCAGAACGGTTGCTTCACCGGCAATCATCATCACTCGTAGCGCAATAAATCTTCCAGCGCGCCTGATTCTATATCGGCTTTACGCTCTAGATAGGAACCAAAATAAACCCCTGACAGTGCAGCGACCATGCCAGCCATTGTTGGAATCGTGGCTTGAGATACGCCTGAGGCCATCGCTCGCGCGTTACCGGTGCCAAAGAACGCCATGACATCAAACACGGCGACCATTCCGGTCACCGTCCCCAACAACCCAAGCAGCGGGCAGATGGCGATCAGCGTTTGAATGGTGCGGACGTTAGCCTTCATTTCAGACTCAAGGCGGCTGACCATTTCCTCTTTAATTCGTCCAGCGTACCAGGATCGATTGTCTTCGCGATCTCTCCATTCCTCCAATATCGCGCGACGCCGAGCCGGCATCACGCGGAAGAAGTACCAGAAGCGCTCGATGATCAGCGTCCACATCACCAAAAGCACGGCCATGATTGCCCAGAGGACGTCTCCGCCGAGGTCGATAAACCCGCGGATCGCCTCCAGGAAATTAGTGAGCGCTACCATGACGACGCTCAGCTAAACGGGCAATGATTCCGGCCGCTTGCTCTTCCAGAATCTGGATCAGAGCACGCGCTCGGCTATGAAGCAGGCTGTGGATGATGGTTAATGGAATTGCGACCATAAGACCCAGCACCGTAGTAATCAGCGCCATCGAAATTCCGTTGGCCATCATGCGTGGATCGCCGGTGCCAAACAAGGTGATTTGCTGGAAGGTCACGATCATCCCGACCACCGTACCCAGCAGACCCACCAGAGGCGCGATGACATACAGCACTTTGATCAGCGGCAACCCGGACTCGAGTGGTGCTGTTTCGCGCAGAATTGCTTCGTCAAGCTTCAACTCGAGGGTCTCTACATCTTGATCAGGATCATCCTGATAAACCTTCATCACCCGACCCAACGCATTGCTCTCGCTCGCATCATCGCGCTTCAGTTGACGCTTGATTGCGTTGCCGCGTACCAAAAGAACGATGCCTTTCCAAAGCGAAAACAGCACACCGAAGATGCCCAGTGCAATAATGACGTTACCTACAGGACCGCCTTGGCGCTGGCGTTCCTGCAGAGTGGGTGATCGGACAACCTGGGCGAGAATTGCGCCACGTGTGCCGTCAATAGCCATGTCAGTCACCTCACCTGGCGATGCATTCTGCAAGTCGGACGCCAAACTCGTGAAACGTCCGTCAGGCTGGCGCGGTAACTCGGCCAGTTCTTCACCATTCCAGGTCAGGAACTTGCCGTCAGATAAGGCGTTGAATACCCCGATACGAACCACCTCGCGACCCGATTCAGGCTGGCCATCTTGGTTGACCACCGGGGCCGTGAATTTGACCACGCGACCAGATTGATAAATCTCGCGCACCATCTCCAGCCACATCCGCGAAAGCTCTTGTCCAGTCGGCAGCTCACTACGCTGGGCAAGATCCTGCAGGAATTCAGCGCGCCCGGGAAGCTGCGCACTCACCATCGACTCTTGAATGGACGTGCCGACGTCACCGGCCACCTGCCGGACGACGCCGAACAATTCTCCCAGGTTGCCCATGCGCTCATCAAGCGTGGTTTCCAATTCAACCAGTGCAAGCTCATTCTGATCGAAAGCATTGCGAAGGCGATCGGAGCGTGCTTCTTCGCTGCGCAACTCGGCCCGAGCCTCTTCCAGCAGCTGACGCTGATTGGCTCGCTCTCGGATAAAGGTTTGCAGGCGCTGCTGGTCTACGCGCGCTTCTTGAGAAGCGGCTTGCTCGACCTGTCGCAACAATTCTTGCAGCGCATCTTGCGCTTGGATCGTCAAGGGAGCGACCAACAAAGCCGCCGCAATGAAAATAGTTCTAAAGCTCATGATCAATTCTCCGCAGCGACTGGGGCAGGAACAGGCAGGCGAATCAAATCAGGCGCCACCTGGTTACGCGCGATGGCCAGGCCGTCGCTGACTGGCAAGCGATACTCTGGTCCGAGCTGTTCGAATTGCCTATTACTTGGGTTCCACCAGCCAGTATCAGTACCGTCCATTGCTTGCCAGAACAAAAGCGTGCGGCCGATACGCAAGAACTGAACGCGCTTACCGTCAGGCAGTTCCCCGGCGTAGGCTTCAGTGGTTCGCCCGTATTCAATTTCGCCCTGGTAGGCCTCAACGATCAAACGATATTTTTCGGAATCAGTAATATCAGAGTCATCCAGCATGCTGACAATACGCCGCGCCCGGTCAGTTCGTTCTTCGAGCCGGAACGGCATGTCGGCTTCGACCAGTTGGCCAAGGCGGTTCGCCATGTCGATCATCAGTGGCACCACGTCTCGGTTGGTCTCCTCCAAGCCTTCGAGCTGCTCATTGATCGATGCGATCTCTCTTTCCTGGTCTGTAACAATCGACTGCAGCTGATCGTTGTAGATCCTCAGACTGTTCGCTTCACTGATCGTGCGTCGGTACTGATCGATCAGCTGCTGGGTTTCTTCATCAACCCGGTTGATCTGCTGTTGAGCCTGGGCTGCCTCGCGCGTGATTCGATTTTCGGTATCAATCGAGCGATCGAGCACCTGCGCTTGTGCGCTGACAGCACTTAAGACCAGCGCTGTTACCAGCAGACACAGCCGCGACATGGAGTTTGAATGTTGAGACATTTATCTATCCGCTATGCTTGAGAATTGTGGTTGTGGAATTCATCGTGAACGATTGCGTTTGGCAAGTTGCTTTTCAAAATTGACCCTTTCTATCGAGCAAAAACGCAAGTTCATTTAATTGTGCACCAACTGCAAGTGCACTCCGGGTTTCGGGACAGTCATCACGGTAAGCGATAACCTGCTTAATTAGAATAGCGTGCTCATCGCGCAAAAGAAAGCGCGCCTTCAACCGCACGTTTTTCTCCATCCCAGGATTGAAAACTAACCGCATCACGCCCTGACGTCAAATATTTGATTGCTATGTCACCCAAAAATCAGAAGATACCGGCCGACCCCCAATTCCTGCCGTGCAGCCTGTGGCGTAGATTCGCCGCGATGCTCTATGACAGCCTGCTTCTGCTAGGAATCGTGCTTTTGGCAACTCTGATCGTAGTGATACCAAGCGGAACGGAAGTGCCTGCGGGGAGCATTTTCTATCAACTCTATCTGCTGTTGATCTGCTGGCTGTATTTCGCATTGGGCTGGCGCAAGGGGAGCACGTTGGGGATGAGCTCATGGCGAATTGAAATTCGCAGTGGAGATCAGTTACCGAGCTGGACCGCCACTGTGGCTCGATTTTTTGTCGCATGCCTGTCATGGGCTTTCGCTGGCCTGGGGTTTCTGTGGAGTCTTGCGCGCAAGGATCGAGCAACCTGGCATGACTTGGCCTCGGATACACGGCTCCGAGTTCGTCCTAAACCCTGACCAGATCCGCTCAACCTTCAATTGCGGGCACGTTTTCAAACACTATGGTCGCCTGGCTAATAAAATCATCGCAACCATGGTCACAATCAGTGCGGGCAGCAATAGCGTAAGCCACAGAGGCGCGGGCACCACACCTGCTACACCCTGAGCAAGCCGAGTCAATACAAAAAACACCAATCCAACCGAAACGCCCACAAACAAATTCAGGCCCGGGTTGCGCTGACGCATTCCGGCAAACACAAACGGCAAGCCGATCAGCACCATCGCAAGAACAGTCAGCGGCCAATACAGACGCTGCCAGAACGCTTCTTGATAGCGTAAAGCATCCAGGCCATTGCGCTCCAACAGTTGCTTCATGGCGTTTAAATCAGTCATGGAGAGTAGGCGCGGGCGTGTTATCGCTGCCTCGAATAACTCTGGCCTGAGACCGGAATCCAGGCGTATTGAATCAAGATTCTCGATGCCGCCCGACCGAGCCGTTGATAGCCGTCGAACTGACTCCAACTGCCAGGCTCTGCCATCGTGACGGGCAGATTGAGCGTGAAGAATATGTTCGGTTTGTCCCGTATCACCGAGTTCGTAAATCTGGATATCACGGAACGTGAGCTGGCGCTCGTCAATCCAGATCGAAAGCCCAATTCGCAGCATTCTGTTTTGATCGCGCAACCACAAAAGGCCCTCGCGGCCTTGCTGAATCTGACCGGTTCTGGCTTGCTCACGATCAGCACGGGCTTGCGATTCCAGGCCCGGAATCATCCATTCGGCAGCAGCCACCAGAAGCACCAGACACAGCCCGACGGCCAGTAAGACTCGACTGAGAATGCGGGCGCGATCAAAACCCGCAGCGCGCATTGCGACCAGCTCATTGCCCGAGGCCAACGCCCCGAGTCCGATCAAAACGCCGATCAGTGCGGCAAACGGAAAAATATCGTACAGGCGACGGGGTGTGGTCTGAATCAGATAGACAATCATCTGAACCGCTTGATAATCACCACCCAGCGATCGTGCTTCGCGCAGCAGCTCGACCAGGGTGTAGAGCCCGACCAACAGCAGACTGACCAGCCCGATCGCTTTGAGTAGCTGCACTATCAGATATCGGGAAAGGCGAGTGCCCTGGACTATTTTCACACCCCCACTCCCGCCTCAGCAATTTCCATAGCAACTGTCATGGCAATCACCATCGTCGCAATTGCCTGAAGAGGATCACCAGCGCCAGAAAAAACACGAGAGCATGCAGCGGCCACAAGCCAAATCCATCGGCAACCCCTCGTCGCTCCAGCCAGACCAGCGCGGCATGAACGATATTGGTGTAGAGCAGGTACAGCAGGAGGGCAACCACCACGGCACCAAAGCGCCCTTGACGAGGTCCGCCCTGTGACAGCGGCACGGCCAGCATGGCCAATAGCAGCGCGGCCAGCGGCGAGGCCCAACGCCAGTGCCACTCTTGAAATCGTTCTTTCGTTTGCAACGGAAGCAATTCGGGCAATGACAGCGTGAGCTCCCTGTCGCCGCCCTCCGATACTTCCGGGGCTGGCAGACGAACATCATTACGAGCGAAGGCGATCTGGCGTCGCTCGGCGGTCGCCAAATCGCTGCGGTGGCGCAGCTGGAGCCCTTGATAAAGGGTCAAATAAGGACGTTGATCGAGCTCATCGACATAAATTCGCCCGCGCGGCGCACTCAGCACTTCCGATTCGTCATCGTCCAGGAGGTGGACGAAGACATCGCTCAGCTCACCAGAATCGCGATTGATCCCGCCGATATAGAGGGTAATCCGGCCACTGTCCATGCGATCAAACTGGCCAGGCCTCAGGCTTGAGACCAGGGCGGTTTTGGCCAGCTCAGACATTACTGATGAAGTTCGTTCATAGGCCGCCGGTCCAACCCAACCTGACACCGCAAGCAACCCCGCAGACCAGACCAGTGCCCAAATCAGCAGTGGTGCGAGCAGCGCTGAAAACGAAAAACCGGCGGCCCGCTGCACGGTCATTTCGCTGGATTCGCTCATGCGACCCAGGGTCATCAGCAAGCCGACCATCAGCGCCAGCGGCCCGACTAATAACAACGCTTCTGGAACTCGCAGCAACAATAACCAAAACACGCTGGCAGCGGGCAGTTGGCCTTGCGCTGCATCGCCGAGCAGTTCGGCCAAAAACAGCGCCATCATGACCCCCACAAAGACAATCAGACTCATCAAACTGGCCTGCATGACCTCGCGAAAAATGTAGCGCTGAAGAATCATGTACCGCTCACGAGCAGACGCAATGCTACAGATCGTTGTATTGCCACAACAGCGCCAAAAATCAGGCGATCGAACGATAAGCCACTCACATCAGCGCACAACGGATGAGTGGAGACCAGCCAACCATGCTCAACGGCATCAAGGCGGTTACAATGAGGGATTATCATTTGTCAGCACGTTTGTTAGCACAGTTGTCAGCACGGTTTGATCGGCTCGATTCAATTTAAAGCTTGCTCTGCGACGCAATCTTAAGCCGCAAACCTAAGCCGCAAACCTATGAGGCCGTCTGATCGACATGTAGTTCAACGTCGCAACCAGTTCAATGTGACTGACCACTGATTTATCGACTATTTAATCGAACGCCAACAGGATTCCAGCGCATGCAGTTTACAACCCAGACCGACTCGATTCTTGAAATTTCAACTGATTGCCTGATCGTCGGTGCCCCTGAGGGCGACAGCCTTGACGGTGCCTTAAAGGAGATCAACGACGCCGGCAACGGCCTGCTGAAGAAACTCGACCTGAACGACGAACTGCCCCGAAAATCCGGCAAAACGCTTCTCTTGCATCATCCTGCCGGACTCAAAGCCGCGCGCTTGTTGATTGTCGGACTGGGCAAGTCTGAGAAACTCGATGGCATCGCATTGGTCAAGGCCGCTCAAACCGCCGGCAAGGCATTACGCCAATCCAGAGCGAAAAATGCCCACTGCCTGCTCGGCGATACAGCGGTCAAAGGGCGTGACAGTCACTGGGTAACGCGCCAGGCGGCACTTGGCTTATTCCACGCCAACTACGTCTACACGGCAACCAAAAAAGCCGATGACGATGCCGCACCCGCGACTGATACCGTCAGCTTTCCGGAGCGCGACGGCGTTGCCGACCAACTCAAAATTGCCAGCGCGCTGGCGGCCGGTATACAGACCGCGCGCGATTTGGGCGATCTCCCGCCCAACGTCTGCACGCCGGTCTACCTGGCCGAAACCGCGACTCGCCTAGCTGAGGAAATCGACGGTCTGGAAGTCGAGATTCTCGACGAAGATCAAATGTCTGACTTGAAAATGAATGCGCTTCTGGCAGTTGGCCAGGGCAGCGTGAATCCTTCTCGATTGATTCGGCTGCGCTGGAAGGGCGGCCAGGACGGTGATGCCCCACTGGCCATGGTGGGTAAAGGTGTGACGTTCGACACCGGCGGCATTTCACTCAAACCGCGCGAACTAATGGAACAGATGAAGTTCGACATGTGCGGCGCGGCTTCCACCATCGGTGCCGTCGAAGCCGCTGCGAGATTGAAACTGCCAATCAACATTGATGGCGTGGTGGCTGCGGTTGAAAACATGCCCGACGGCAAGGCCTACCGTCCCGGCGATGTCATCACTGCAATGAACGGCAAAACGATTGAAGTACACAACACCGATGCCGAAGGTCGGATGATCCTGGCCGATGCAATCTATTGGACCGGCCAGAACAGCAAGCCGAAAGCGATGGTCGACATCGCCACCTTGACCGGTGCCTGCGTGGTCGCCCTCGGGCACCACGCCAGCGGCGTCATGACTCAAGACGACGAGCTGGCTGAAGAAATTCTGAGCGCTGGCGATGCCGCCGCTGATCGCGCCTGGCGTCTGCCGCTGTGGGATGAATATCAGCAGCAAATCGAAACTCCGTTCGCCGATATGAAAAACCTCGGCGGTATGCCCGCTGGCAGCATCACCGCCGGCTGTTTCCTGTCGCGCTTCGCCGACGGCCAGCGCTGGGCCCACATCGACATCGCCGGCTCGGCCTGGCAATGGGGCAAGCCCGAAAGCGCAACCGGCCGCCCGGTCGGAATGCTGGTCGAATGGCTGGTCGGGCATGCTGGTGGGTGGCAAAAAGTCGAATAGAGATGGGGTTTCAGGGTGAAGGGTTCAGATTCCAGGGTGAAAAGATCGGTTTCCGGTTTCCGGTTTCCGGTACCGAATCCTTGACCCTTTTGCCCTTTAAACCTTCTTCCCTTTCGCCTTGAACCTGAATTCCCATGCGCGTTGATTTCTACCAGTTATCCGGCCGCTTCAGCGACCCGCTGTTTGTGGCCACGGTGCTGGTCGGGCGGGCCTGGCCAAAGGCTGCCAAGGTTGCGATTGTCGCGCCGAATGAACAGCTGCAGATACTGGACAAGCGCCTGTGGTCGGAACCCAAAGGTCGCTTCCTGCCGCATGGTATTAATCAAAAAAATGCGCCCATCCTGCTGGCCGAAGATGCACCAGACTCAGCGGATGTACTGATCAATCTAGACCCAAACGCGCCGCTGCCCGGTGGCCGCTTCGAACGAATTCTGGAGCTGGTGCCGTCTGACGAGCAAATGCGCGAAAAACTGCGTGAGCGCTGGCGAGCCTGGAAACAACGCGGCGCCGAGCTGAATCACCATGTGTTGAAGTGAAGTGAAAAACCTGAACCCTGAACCCTGAACTCTTAGATAGAAATGGACAAACACTACAACCCCCAGGACCTGGAAACGCGCTGGTACGAGCGCTGGGAGCAGGACGGCTGCTTCGCGCCAAGCGGCGAAGGCGAGCCCTACACCATTCTGCTGCCGCCACCGAACGTCACCGGCACGCTGCACATGGGCCATGCCTTCCAGCACACCCTGATGGATGCGCTGATTCGCTATCACCGGATGCAGGGCCGCGACACGCTGTGGCAGGTCGGGGTCGACCACGCGGGGATCGCGACGGAAATGGTGGTCACACGCCAGATCGAGGCCGAGGGCGGCAAGCGAGACGACCACAGTAGAGATTCGTTTATTGATCGGGTCTGGGAATGGAAGCATGTTTCCGGCTCCACGATCACGGGTCAAATGCGCCGACTCGGGGCCTCTGCCGACTGGTCGCGCGAACGCTTCACCATGGATAACGGCCTGAGCGAGGCCGTCATCGAAACCTTTGTCCGACTCCACGAGGAAGGCCTGATTTATCGCGGCCCCCGGCTGGTCAACTGGGATCCGGTGCTGCAAACCGCCATTTCAGATCTGGAAGTCGTCAACAGCGATGAGCAAGGCCATTTGTGGTCGATTCGCTATCCGCGCACCGACGGCAAGGGCGATGTGATCGTCGCAACCACCCGGCCAGAGACGCTGCTGGGCGATGTCTGCGTGGCCGTGCATCCCAAAGACGAGCGCTATACCGACCTGGTCGGCAAGACCGTCGAATTGCCGCTGACCGGCCGCCAGATTCCCGTCGTGGCCGATGACTATGTCGACCCCGAATTCGGCACGGGCTGCGTCAAGATCACCCCCGCCCATGATTTCAACGACTGGGAAGTCGGCGCTCGCCACGACTTCGAGCCGATCAATATTTTTACCCCCACCGCCACAATCAATGACGATGCACCCGGCAACTATGCCGGTCTGGATCGTTTCCAGGCCCGCAAGCGAATTATCGCCGACCTCGAAGCGGCAGGCCTGCTGGTTGAAGAAAAGCCCCATCCCATGGTTGTGCCGCGCGGGGATCGCTCCGGCCAGATCATCGAGCCCTATCTGACCGACCAGTGGTTCGTGAAAATGGATCAGCTCGGAAAGATCGGATTGGACGCCTTTGAATCCGGCAAAATTGAATTTGTACCGGGCAACTGGATCAACACTTACCGCCACTGGATGGAGAACCTCCAGGACTGGTGCATCTCACGCCAGCTGTGGTGGGGCCATCGCATTCCGGCATGGTACGACGATCAAGGCAGGATTTATGTCGGCCGTACCGAAGAGGAGGTGCGCGAACGTCATCAGCTCGGATCAGACATCGCACTGAAACAAGACGACGACGTGCTCGAGACCTGGTTCTCCTCGGCACTCTGGGCCCACTCGACGCTGGGCTGGCCCGATCCCGAACGCATG
>JGI12109J20283_10436302_pt1 | contig 12100 bp, 12 predicted proteins | sample ElkSlonscriptome_12_FD_20283 | JGI IMG/M metagenome (IMG submission 20283) | reverse complement strand
TTGGTAGGCTAAAATGGTACCCTCTTCACGGAATTGGCGGACATCTGCCAGGGCTTCGTTGAATAGTTCGAGCAGTTCGCTATCTTCGCCTTTGAAGCGACGTAACGTTTGGTGGGCGCAGGCGTCACAGCCCCGCATGGCACGGTAGCTATCTGTTTCGCAGGCCAGGCAGCCATTCAAGCGGATCATCATCAGCATAAAAGCTAATTTCTCTTCGTGGCATTCCTTATAACTGCTGACGCGATCAACCAGGTCTTGCCATACCGGTCCCCGTAGATCACGCAAACTAGGGATAACATAGTGTGGAAACAGTAACTCATTATTCGTATACATTCGTGCAAACCCTCTTTGGTGAACAGTAGAATGGTGTATTATCATGATGTTGTTTAATGTCTTGCTCATCTTATCATAGGTGGTTTTGATTTGTCACTCAAGCGGACTTCTGTACCCAGTTTTTGCCTGACTGTTTTGTTATTGTGCTTAACTGCCTGTGGGAATCAGGGGGCGGTGGTGTTCGCGCCCTCCGCAGAGGATGGGCTGAGCCTGGCGACATATACGCACCCAAGTGGTGCGTTCAGCCTGGATATCCCTACACAATGGGTGAGTTATCCACAAACCAGTGAGTCCTTGGCTGCTGTGATGTTCTCCTTGCCGGGTGCAACTGAACCCCATTTGCGTGTTGTCACTATTCAATTAGATGAAACAGATCAGAACACGGATACAACCCTATTGATTGATGCTTATCAGCAGGGGATACGTGCTGATAGCGAGGCGTATTCGGAGCAGAGCCGCACGCAACTGGCCGATGGTAGCTGGCGGCTGACGGGTGTTGGGGTGGATAGTGGCGGCAATCCGCAGGCCATTAACACCTTTGTACTGCGTGATGAAACCCTGTTCAGCGTGCTAGAAGTGATCTATCCCGTTGAAGCGACTGATGTGGCTACAACCGAACTTGCGGTCAATACCTTGCGCGTTAATGAGGCGGCCCAACAGCTTACACCGACTTCGCTGCTGACCTTATCTACCGTGAATGCGACAGCTCTCGAAGTGATTAACATGGCAGCATGGACCACCGATGCGGGGGTGTTTTTCGTCACCGGGGAAGTCGCTAATCGCCTGGAAATGCCCGTAACATCTGCGCCTATTCAGCTATTTTTGCTCGATAATGTGGGTAACGTCATCATAGAGGCTGCTGATGTCACGATGGGGCATGGCATAGTGGGTAATGGTTTTGCGCCGTTCAGCCTGCGTTTTGGTGAGGGCCGTCCAACCGAGTTAGATGCGTTCAATGTGACATTAGGTGATGATGCCTGGCAGGATACATTGCGTGAGGTTGATTTCATTCAGGGGGGTGCATTGAGTGGGACCAGCACGACAACACTGGCAAACGGGCAACTCACTGTGGAAGGTTCGGTAACGAATAACAGTTCTCAACCTGTTGCTGACGTATTGGCTGTTATCACCGTGTTTGATGATCAGCAACGGGTGATTGCAGGGCGTTTCTTCCCACTGGCTGATGAACCGATTGCTCCCGGTGACAGTGTAGATTATGCCGTGTTGATCCCCGAATTAGGCGGCACCCCTGTTGATTTTATCGTTGAATTCCAGGGTGTGGTTGATGAGTAAAATCACACATATCTTCTTTGATCTGTATGGCACATTGATTGATACGGCAGTGATGGGTGCCTGTTATAGCGCGGTATATGGTCGGCTGATGGCTGAGCGTTATGGTCGGCAACCGGGTGAATGGGCTGAAGCCAATCGACGGATTGTGGCCGATTGGGACAGTTACTATGCAGATCTTGATTTTGATGGCGAAAACGGCCTGGATGATATGTGGGAAGGGCTTTACCGGACCACCCGCGCCATGTTTCGGATTGTGAGTGTGCCAGAACCGAGTCGTGAAGCATTGCACCAGTTATCGCGGTGGGTGCCGGGGGAGGTGCCCAAATATTGTGACGCGCTCTACCCGGATGCAAAATCCATATTAGTTGCCCTGCATCAAACCGGGTATGTGCTTGGTGTGACCAGTCATGCGTTGGTCACTCAGGTGGAGGCGACACTTATAGGTGGTGGTGTGCGTGATTTATTTGCCGGGCCGATTATCGGGCCGGAAGTTGTCGGACAATATCGTAAAGACGCGTTATTTTACCGGTATGCAAGCCGTGCAGCAGGGGTAAAGCCCGGTGCTTGCCTGGTGGTTGATGATCACCCGGATGCATTGCGTGCCGCGTCTGCACTTGGTATGGCGACCTACAGCGTGCGGCGTGATAACGCAGGTGCTGTAGGTCTGACCCCGTTGCTAGATTTTGTTACAAAACACGGTTAGCTGCTGGCTGCATCCGTAATTTGCCGGATAAAGTCAATGATCTCCGGTGGCATAAACCCATCCTGCGCGTTGACCAGTCGCTCGGCAGTTGGGGTTTCCACGTAGATTTTATAGGTGTAATCACCATCTCTGGTCGGTCCGGTACTACGGAACGTGCCCCGCATACCAAAGAAATTCAGATCGTTAATGGTTGTTTGCAGCTCACCGATAACATCCAGGCCCACTGTGTTAGCACTTTGCTCTCTGTCTATCAGCACGCGCCCATCACTGAAGATCTCGATCAGTGTTTCCTCATCAGCGGGGCCACCTGCTCGCTGTAATGATATGTAGGTGAAATCACCAGCCGGTTCAATTTCCGGTGTGCGGGCTGCTTCCAGCGTGCCGGGTAGTGGGAGTCCATCTGCTTGTGGGTCATCACCAAAAACAGATGCACGGGTAGCCGCCGGTAAGGATTCAGGGTCATCTACGTTGCCCAGGGGTTCGAACTCTGGCGGGGGTAGGGTACGTGTCGGCCCGCCGGGATCTTCAACGACAGGCGGTGGGGTTGGTTCATCACCAAGGGTTAATTCACCGTCTTCATCAACCTGGACGTTTTCCAGGTTTTCTTCATTGCCAGTGACGACCTCTGCGGGTGGGGCAGCAGGGGTATCGGCGGTGGTTTCGCTGTTATCAACATTATCATCACTGCCGCCATCACTACACGCGACCAGGACACTCATAAGTAGAACCAATACGAGAGCGTATCTCATTCAATCGCTCCATTTCTATTGACTTAGCCAATCATCTCTTACAGTGTCACCTAGAACGGCTCCCTGAACAAGTAAGAAAATGTTCTTGTATTCTTACAGTTGGGTGCGGTGGGCATGGCGGATGAATTCCTGCTGGAGAAGTTCGTCGAGCACCTCTTGCGGCATGGCTTCGTCGAGTGTGAGTACGGTGAGGGTTTGCCCACCGGGTTGGGCACGCCCGGTATGCCAGCTCGCAATATTGACCCCATTGGTCGCCATCAATGTGCCGACCTTGCCGATAACACCGGGTTGATCGTAACTACCCATGAGGAGCAGGTGGCCCTGGGGAACAAAGTTCATGCGGTATTCGTTGATCTGCATAATATGGGGTTCGCTGTGGTCGAGTAACGTGCCCGCCATCAACATTTCCTCACCGTCTTCGAGCGTCACCTGGCAGGAGACCATGTTGGTATAATCGCCGACTTTCAGCCCTTTAACTTGCGTAACCTGTATACCACGTTCTGCGGCCAGGAAGGGCGCGTTAATATAGCTCACCGTGTCACCAAGAATAGGTGTCAGTAGGCCCTTGAGCAAGGCAACGGTAATCGGTTTTATCAGACGGTCTACCTCGTCGCCGCGCAATTCCACGGCTACCCGGCGGATTGCATGGCGGGATAGCACATGCTGTAAGGTGCCAATGCGTTCGGCCAGCAGCAGATAGGGGCGGATGGTCTCGAAATCTATACCGGTGACGAAGGGCAGGTTAACCACATTGCGATAATCAACGTCGTGCAGCGCATCCAAGACCTGATCTACAATATGCGCGGAGACATCCTGCATGGCTTCAACGGTGTTATCCGCGATATGGGGTGTATGTATCACGCCATCCATGCCGACCAACGGGCTGTTATATGGCGGTTCTTCGGCATAAACATCAATCGCGACACCGCTCAAATGCGCGGATTGCAGCGCATCGGTAATAGCACTTTCGTTAACAATGCTGCCATGTGCGGTGTTGATCAACATCGCGCCAGGTTTCATCGCTTCCAGAAACGCCTCATCAACCATGTTCGCTGTTTCACTGGTCGCAGGGACGTGAATGCTCACATAATCACTGCGTTCTAATAATTCACGCAGTCCCAGTAACAAGACCCGGCTATCTTCCACCTGATCTTCAGCGATATAGGGATCATAGGCGAGTACAGTCATGCCGAAGGCTAAGGCACGCTGGGCCACGGCGCGTCCAACCCGGCCCAGGCCAATGATGCCCAGGGTCTTCCCATAGATCTGATGCCCGGCCTGCTGTTTACGGTCCATCAACCAGAACCCGGCTTTCATGCTGTTATGCGCGTTGATCAGGCGACGGCTCAGGGCGAGCATTAAGGTGATGGTATGTTCGGCGGCAGCAATGGCACTGATACCGGGGATATTCATCACGATGATGCCGCGTTCAGTCGCTGCTTGCAGGTCAATGCCACCCAGCCCCGCCGAGGGCCGTCCAATGACGCGCAAGTGCGGCGCGTGTTCTAGTAGATTGCGATCAATGGGAATATCTGCACGGGCGATGAGGGCGTGAGCATCTTTCAATGCCTCACGTACTGTTGGGATGGCTGGGGCGACCTTTTCCAGCACGATCTCATCCCGGCTCTTTAATAGATTAATGCTGTCTTGTGTCAGGTCCGTTGCGAGCACAATTTTAAATGTGGTCATGTGGTCAACTGATCCAGAACGTCATTGAGTGAATCAAATACATGTGGGGTGATGGTCTGCATGATGGCCTTGGTCGTATGTGATAAATCCGGCACAGCGTAGCACGTCATGCCAGCGGCGACAGCAGCACGCGCTCCATTGGGGCTGTCTTCCAGGGCGAGGCACCGGGTTGGGTCAACGCCGACACGCTTCGCTGCCCGTAGATAAACATCGGGAGCCGGTTTGCCGTGTTCGTCATCGTCTGCCGAGCAGCGAATGGGGAAGGCCGCTTCCCACTGATGGGCTTTGAGTGTGGCCTCAATGATGCGCATGGATGAACTGGAGGCAATAGCATGTGGGATGTCATTTTCCAGAACATAGTCGATCATAGCCTGTGCGCCGGGCCGCGCTTCGACCTCATTGGCAATCAACGTCAACATGCGCTGAATCAGTTCTTCGGTCAGGTCGGCGACGGTCTCCGTAAACTGATAATGATCGTGCAGGTAGGTCATGAATTCATCCAGGCGTTTGCCGATGATGTTCTCTCGAACCTCCTCGGTGTACTCCCGCCCTCTGGACTCAATCAGTTCTTTTTCTGCTTTGTACCAGATGACCTCAGAATCGACGAGCAGACCATCCATATCGAAGATGATGGCCGCAAATGTGGGGTTGTTGTTTGTCGCATCGCTCATGGGGTTGTGAAGGCCTTTTCAAATGTACGGCGCATTTCGTCCGGTTGGATGGTCATCTGACCGTTCAGGCTCAGGGCCAGGCCACGATCAAAAATGGCCTGATGGGGTGTGCCGATGACGCGCTCATACCCTGCTGGACCAGCAGCCAGGGGTAAAATTGGTGCGATGGACTCGCTGTGAATGAACACATCGGATTGATCTACGACTTTATCACGGGCGACCACACCACCGAAACCCACGAACAAATCAACGACATCACGGGTTGCCAGGTCGGATGATCCATCACCGATCATCAGGCGGCGACCATGTTTATCACCTGCCAGCTCACGGATAATATCCGGCTTGCCACTGGTCACGGTCAGCGGGCCTACGTTGTAATCCAGATAGGTCTGCCGGTGTTGCGTTTGCGGCTCATGATATTGCCACCACTCGCCGCTGAGTTCGTTATACTCCACCTCTACAGCGCGGATATTCTTCGGATCAACACCCAGGCGTTTACCAAAACCGCGTACAGGTTCGGCCAGCCCACCACTGATGATAAAGATGTCTTTCTTCAGGAAGCGTAGTGCATCCAGTACGGCTTGTACATCTGGCACTATCGTTTCCCAGTAGCGTTCTTCAATCGCTTTCAATTGGCCGCGCGTCGGGCGGATGGCACGTAGTCGCTTGCCATAGACTTCGGCCAGGTCTAGGTCGCCGTCCATCGCTTTTTGTGTCAATAAACCAACCCGCCATTCCTTGCCCTTGAGCTTGGCGAGTTCGTCAATACCTTCGATGGTGGATAGGGTACTATCACAGTCAAAAAAGATCAGATCGAAGCTGGTCCAACGGGTGTTTTGTGGCATAGAGCCTCCAGATTTATTGGTCGCTCAAATTATAGCGGGTTACAGGGGTTTGTATACCCTGCTATGTGTACATTTTCACGAGGGGTTGTATAGTATGATCTGCACGATAAATTAAAAATGAGGTGCTAAATGCGTGTTTCGTTGAGCCTGGACCAGCTTGAGATTTTGCCTGTAACCAATAGGGTCACCATCCCGGAAGATTACCGGGATGAAATGGGCCATATGAACATCATGTATTATATTCACATTTTTGACCGGGCCGCCTGGGAGATGTTCAACTGGTTTGGGCTTTCTATTGAGGATCTGCGCGAAGTCAATGGGGGGATGTTCGCGCTGCGGCAGTTTATCCAATATCTGGCAGAGGTTCATATCGGTGAAACTGTTGTTGTGCGTACCCGTGTTCTGGGTAAATCCGCCAAGCGGTTGCACTTTATGCACTTCATGATCAATGAGACAACCGGTAAGCTGGCGTCTACGTTTGAAGTGCTGGCCTCGTATGTGGATATGACCACGCGCCGTACTGCGCCGTTTACGCTGGAAATAGCCGGGTTAATCCAGATACGCATTGATGAACATGCGCAAATCGCATGGCAAGCACCCGTCAGTGGTGTGATTGCCCTGTGACATCACCGGGATGTTACTTACAGCATCCCGGTGAGTGGATAGGATTTAGCCTAGTTCGTCCAGGGCTTGCTGGACCAATGGCCCGATTTCGGTGGGGTTCTGGGCAACTTTAGCACCGACTGCGCTCAAAGCGTCCATCTTGGCCTGGGCTGTGCCCTTGCCCTTGGAAACGATGGCACCAGCATGGCCCATCTTCTTACCGGGTGGGGCGGTCACCCCGGCGATGTAGGTGATCACCGGTTTGCTGACATGATCTTTGATGTATTCTGCGGCTTCTTCTTCCGCAGAACCCCCAATTTCACCGATCATAACGATGGCTTTGGTATCATCATCCGCTTCAAAGGCGGCCAGAGCATCAATGAAGCTGGTACCCGGTACCGGGTCACCGCCGATGCCGACGCAAGTCGTCTGCCCGATGTTTGCAGCAGTCAACTCGTAGAGTGCCTGGTACGCCAGCGTCCCAGAACGGCTGATCACACCGACGGGTCCACCGGGTTTGGAGACTGAGGTTGGCGTAAAGCCGATATTGGCCTTACCAGGGCTGAGGATGCCGGCACAGTTCGGACCTAGCAGGCGGGTATTCGGGTAGTCGTTCTTGAGTGTGTTGTACATCCGGGCCTGGTCGTGGGCGGGGATGTGTTCAGTCACGCAGACGATGAACGGGATACCGGCTTCTGCGGCCTCCAGCACGGAATCTGCGGCAAAACGTGCCGGGACGATCACGAATGAGGTGTTAGCCCCTGCTTTGTCTACAGCTTCCTTGACCGTAGCGTAAATCGGGATGCCATCGACATCGGTGCCTGCTTTACGTGGGTTGGTTCCAGCGACGATATTGGTGCCGTAATCACGGTTCATCAGCCCGTAAAAGCGGCCCTGGCTCCCCGTCAACCCCTGCACAACGACCTTTGTATTTTCATCCAACCATACAGCCATTATTCACCCCCTGCGAGTTCAACTGCGGCCTTAGCAGCCGTCAACATATCTGGTTTCATGATTAACATGTCTGATTCATGCTCGGCCAGTAGCGCACGGCCTTCTTCGGCGTTGGTCCCATCCAGGCGGATAATCAATGGAGAGGACAGTTCGACCTGCCCAATCGCCTGGATAATCCCCTTCGCGACCTCATCGCCACGGGTGATACCCCCAAAAATGTTGATGAAAATGGCTTTTACGTTCTCATCATCATTGATGACGTTCAGGGCGTTAGCCATGTGTTCGGCGTTGGCACCACCGCCAATATCGAGGAAGTTAGCCGGTTTACCGCCAACCTGATTCACGATGTCTACCGTGCTCATTGCGAGGCCAGCACCGTTAGCGATAATGCCAACCTGCCCATCCAGGCCGACGTATTGCAGGCCCTTTTCCTCTGCGGCCCGTTCACGCTCATCGCGTGATTCTAAGCCTTCGAAGCCGGTCCACACCTCACCATGACGGAACTCGGCAGCGTCATCCAGGCTGACCTTGGCATCCAAAGCGATGACTTGATCATCGGTGGTGAGGATTAAGGGGTTGATCTCGGCCAGAGTTGCGTCACCTTCGATGTAGCAGTTGTAGAGTTTCTGCAAAATATCAACTGCGCCTTCTGTGGCTTTGGGGTCCAGGTTTGCCGCTGCGACCCACTGACGTGTGGTTGCTTCATCCAGGCCATTTGTTGGGTCAACCCACAGGTAGGCAATCGCATCGGGGTCTTCATCGGCGACGGCTTCAATATCCACACCGCCTTTAGCGGAGAGCATACCCATGTGCAGTTTCTTGCTGCGATCCAGGGTAAACGAGGCGTAGTATTCATCTTGGATGCTGGATGCGGATTCGATCCATACCCGGTGGACGATGTGACCTTTGAGATCCATGCCCAGGATGTTACCTGCGTGTTCGCGGATTTCATCGGCGTCGTTGGCGACCTGGATGCCACCTTCCTTGCCGCGCCCGCCGACCTGGACCTGGGCTTTGACGACCACAGGGTAGCCGATCTTTTCGGCATGGGCGACAGCCTCATCGACTGTATCTGCCACATCCCCGGACGGTACCGGGATGTCGTAACGGGCAAAATATTGCTTGCCCTGGTATTCAAATAAATCCATTTAAAAGCTCCTTATCTGTATCTCTGTTGTGTTGATGCTGGTGATTGTACCGTCTTTCACATAATGTCTACAGGGTATCCACTGTAAACGGATTTAAAAAGAGCGATGAGGTTATCCCATCGCTCTTTATTATTGCGGCTAGAAGTTAATCATGTGACCTTCAAGGCCGTGTGCGGCTTCCTTGATGGCTTCACTCAGTGTGGGATGCGCGTGTACGTTACGTGCGATCTCATTGGGTGTGAGTTCGGCGAAGCGGGCCAGGGTCAATTCTGGCAGCAGTTCGGTGACGTCCGGGCCAATCAGGTGTGCGCCGAGCATTTCACCGTATTTCTTATCACTGATCAGCTTGACGAAGCCCGTGGTTTCACCCAGGCCGAGTGATTTCCCGTTCGCCTGGAAGGGGAACTTGGCAACGTTGATGTCATAACCGGCTTCACGGGCTTGTTTTTCGGTATAGCCGAAGCTGGCAACCTGTGGCTGGCAGTAGGTGGCGCGGGGCATCATGATAAAGTCCATCGGGGTGGTGGGTTCACCGGCCATGTGCTCTGCGGCGGCGATGCCCATGTTTTCCGCGACATGGGCCAGCATCAGCTTGGCGGTGACATCACCGATAGCGTAGATGTGAGGTACGCTGGTTTGCATGTTTTCGTTGATGTCAATTGCACCGCGATCTGTTAGGGCGACGCCGGTGTTTTCCAGGCCATAGCCCTCGGTACGTGGGGCAAAGCCGATAGCCTGCATAGCGCGGTCCGCTTCCAGCACCTTCTGCTCGCCCTTGCTATCCGTCACGGTAACCTTGACGCCGGATCCGGTATCCTCAATGGATTCGACACGGGTACCAGTCATCACATTGACGCCCATTTTCTTGTAGACCTTGAGCAGTTCCTTGGAGACTTCTTCGTCTTCCAATGGCAGGATGCGGTCCATGTATTCGATCAGGGTGACATCCACGCCGTAGTTGTGGTGTACATAGGTGAATTCCACCCCAATAGCACCGGCCCCAGCAATGATGATACTACCAGGAACGTTGTCTTCCATGATTTGTTCTTCATAGGTGACCACGTTATCGCTGAGGGACGTGCCCGGTAACAGGCGGTTGGTCGCGCCGGTGGCGATGATGCAGTTCTTGAAGTTCAGCGTTTCGCTGCCGCCGTCATTGAGTTCAACGGTCATGCTGTTGGCGTCGTTGAACTGCGCCCAGCCTTCAAAGGTCTCGATCTTGTTTTTCTTCATCAGGAATTTGACACCACGGGTTAGGCGGTCACTCACCTGACGGCTGCGTTTAAAGGCCGCGCCGTAATCAAAATTGACGGTGCCATCCACAGTGATGCCAAAATCATCAGCCTGGGTGTGGAAGATATGCGCTAATTCCGCATTACGTAATAATGCCTTGGAGGGGATGCAGCCTACATTCAAGCAGACGCCACCCCAGTATTTTTTCTCGACGATGGCAACGCTCATGCCCAGTTGGGCCGCACGGATTGCACCAACGTAACCGCCGGGGCCAGCACCAAGCACGACAACATCGAATTCTTTAGCCATTCAAATTGCTCCCTTGAGGTAATGTGTAGGGTTGATTATAGGTTGAATTGTACCTGAGATTTATCAGATTTCGATAAGCAATAAAACCAACGCTCTATTTTTGTCGTTGTATTGGTAATAAGTAAAGATGTTTTTACTTGTGTAATTGGTGCGATGTGGTGCTATTGACCGGTTAGTTGATCACTCAAAATGGAACGAAACCGACGGACTTTAGAGGGAGAGGTGAACTGATGCCAAAAGACTACGCAAACCAGCCCAATACAGCCATTCGCCGTGCGGACCGCGCCGTTGAGGATGATGCATGGATCAAGCAGTTTTTGGCCCATGCAGCGGTGGGCACATTGGCTACCGTGCATGATGGACAGCCGTTTATCAACACCAATCTATTTGTGTATGATCCTGACGCGCATTGCATCTACACACATACTGCTCGTGTAGGCCGTACCCGTGCCAATATCGACGGGCAGCGGCTGGTCTGTTTCAGTATTATGGAGATGGGGCGGTTACTACCCGCGCCGGAAGCGTTGGAATTCAGCGTGGAGTATGCTGGGGTGACGGTGTTCGGTTCTGCTGAGGTGGTCGGAGAGCGGGAAGAAGCGAAATACGCCCTGCAATTGCTGCTGGATAAATACGCGCCGCATCTTACACCCGGTGCTGACTACCGGCCCCCAGTTGATGAAGAACTGAAGCGTACAGCGGTGTTTCGCATCAACATCAATGAGTGGAGCGCGAAGAAAAAAGAGGTTGAGGACGACTTCCCCGGTGCCTACTGGTATGAGGAGTCGCCCATATTGACTGCTGTGCAGAAGCGGCGTTAACGCTAGGGCATAGTCGTCAAATACTTGAGGATTTCAATCACTTGCGCGGCGTCTTCTGCTGTAGCAACGGCGGAAGCGTCGATTTCTTTAAGGGCGTGCGTAAAATCGGTGGGGTGGATGGTGATGAGTTGTTTGCCCTTGGCGACGGCATACCCGGCTTCAAAGGCGGCGTTCCATTGGCGGTATTTCTCACCAAATTTGACGACAACAACATCTGCTTTTTCGATGCCGGCTTTGATGCGAACACTATTGATTTTGGCGGCTTTGTGATCTTTCCAGAAAGCTTGCTCTTCTGCGCCCAGAATATTGACGCCGACATTGTCACTAGCGTCATGGGTGGTCACAGGTGATAAAACGGTGATGGGTAGGCCGTGTGCTTCAATGCCTTTTTTGATCTGGTCGCGCCAATCCGAGTGGATTTCCCCGGAGAGGTAAATGGTCAGTGTGAGCTGGGTCATGGTGGCACCTTCGGTTAGCTATTGGCGTTGATAAAGTCGCGAGTCAGTTGTAAGACGCCCGCCAGAGCTTTGCCTTCAGTCTCATGGCGGTCATCCCACAAGCTGAACAAAACCCCGGCGATGTTGGCGTCCTGAGCCACGCGTTGTAGGGTTGCTGCTGATCGCGCTAATGAGGGACCATCCGGCGCCGGGTAATTCATGCCCGGCATCTCGGTGATGTCTACCACATCGGTATCAAAGTGAATGTAGAGGGGTTTTTGCGGCAAGTTGGCACTCAGCAGGGTGTCTACATCC
>JGI12109J20283_10651170_pt1 | contig 12104 bp, 10 predicted proteins | sample ElkSlonscriptome_12_FD_20283 | JGI IMG/M metagenome (IMG submission 20283) | reverse complement strand
GCTTTTCCGACTGAAACGCGCTCCGAGCATAGTTATTCAGAGGCTCCCTAGTTACTTTGAGTTGTTGGATGATTTGCCTGACCATTGCTCTATGAACTCCGCGCCTGAAACCGGCCGACCAAACAGATACCCTTGGGCGACGTCGCACTGGACGTCGCGTAGCGCCTGGAAAATCTCTCGAGTCTCGACGCCCTCTGCCACGACCTGCATCTCAAGTCGGTGACCCAGGTCTTTGACCAATTCGACAACCGCACGTGATGATTCATCGGTGAGCATGTTGTCGACAAATTGCCGGTCGATTTTCAATTCATCAAATGGCATTCGGGTCAATGCGGCAACCGATGAATAACCGGTTCCGAAGTCGTCCATCGATAGCTTGAAGCCATGCAGACTGAACCGAGTGAGAAGGTCCAGCGTACTGGTCGACATATTATGAGCGCTGGTTTCCGTCAGCTCCAACGTGATGCGTTCGCGTGCGACGCCAGCTTCATCAGCTATCTCCGAAATCGCATCCAGAAAAGACTCGTCGTCAAGCGACAGCGCTGACATATTCAACGCTACGGTCAGTCCTTCGATCTCCAGACGGTCCATCCAGGCAAATGTCTGGTGAGCAAGCGATAACGTCATATCGGTGATCAGGCCCGCATCTTCAACCAATGGTACAAATTCGAAAGGAGGGATGATTCGACCGCTTTGGGTCTTCCAGCGGGCAAGCACCTCCAGACCGATCAGTTTCTCGGTCTTGCAATCGATTTTTGGCTGATAGTACGGGACGATGTCCTGGTTCTTGATCGCTTGCGCAACCTGTTCTGGCGAAAGCAGCCATTCAGGCCCCATATTTCTCGAGCGACGCCGTTTCGCGAGTTCTTCCTGAACGCTATCATTGTCAGCGCAATTGATGACTGCATCTACCACGTCCTTGGCCCGGAACGGTTTTTCAAGGATGGCTTTGACCAGCAGGCCGTGTTCTTCCGCAGAACGTCCGGCCGCGTTCAGCAGACGCTTTCCTCGGCCGCTGATCAAGGCAATCGGTACATCAGGCGCAATTTCGCTGATTTTTGCCATTAGTGACACGCCATCCATGTCCGGCATGCTCAGGTCAACAAAGGCAATGGTCGGTGGACTTTTAGCCAGATAGTCGAGAAAATCAGCGGGACTCGGTGTCCAGCGCGCCGCGATATCCGAGCGTGCCAGCATCCTCTTGATGGTCTGCCCGACGAGCTCGTCGTCGTCGACGATCAAAGCGCTGGGATTGCTCATCGCCGACATTGCGACTGGCTTGTAGTAAGTGGGTTTGTGCAAACGACCGATCGTGATCTCACGCTCGCGATTGCTTGTTCGCTTGGCAATACCAGCCGAGCCGTCTTTTTCGGATCTGCCGACCTGAACGGCTTGGCGAGCAGAGCGGCGAGCACGTCTGCCTCGGCTAAAGGCTCATCACGGCCTATCTGCGCGGAATGATTCGCGGAATGATTCAAGGAGAATCCAATCAGAGGCAGCATCGCGATGGACAATTCGTTTTCGATGGCGGCCTCTCCCTTATGCAGTTTTGAATGCAATCCAAACCGGCGGTCATCACGATGACGTCAGCGATGATGTCAATCGTTGATCAACCAGCCCCCCCCAAGCTCTTTTGACATTACCACAAAAATACAGTACGAGCACCTTTTTGGAGCGCGTCATTAAATTGACTTAATAAATTGACTTAATTGAATCGACTGAAGATCGGCGATGTCGAATAAGCGGTGGACCTTGAACTGATCTCATCATGGTTGTAGGCTTGAAAGAAAGCGAGTAAGGGCGGGAAGGATGCTTGAAACCAGAACGAAGCGCGGCGACTCGATCGCTGGTCGCTTCGAAACAGGTATTGTTGGATTTGACGAGCTGTCTCGCGGTGGCTTACCCAGCGGCAGGGCATCGCTCTTGTCGGGAGGTCCAGGATGCGGCAAAACGGTGTTTGCACTTCAAACGCTGACAAACAGCATCCGCGCGCGCGGCGAACCTGGGATCTTTGTCACGTTTGAAGAATCCGTCGATCGCATCAGGAAAAACGCAGAGAGTTTTGGCTGGGGTATTTGCGAGCTTGACGACAATGCGCTTTTCTTCGTCGATGCGCGGCCGCCCCAGGAGTGGATCCAAGCGGGAAATTTTGATCTCGAAGGCTTGCTTGCTGCGCTCGATGCGCGAGTCGAGAAAATGGGTGCCTCGTGCGTGGTGTTCGATGCCTTGGACATCGTTCTCGACCTGCTCGATAACCCCGCCGAGGCACGCGCCCAAGTCCATCGATTGAACGCGTGGTTGATGCAACGAAACCTGACTGCACTCATCACCCATAAAGCGCGTTCGTCAGCTGGACATACGCCGCTCGATTTCATGGAGTTTGCGGTCGATTGCTCCGTGCATCTGGATAAGATCGTGGTCAATAACGTATCTCATCGTTTGGTCCAGATTCACAAGATGCGCGGTTTTTCGTTTGATGAAAATCCTGCTTCGATGGTCATAGCCGCCGATGGCATACGCGTGGCCGGACCTTATGACCGTCAACCTCCTGAATTAGACGCTGAACACATAGAGCGGCTGAGTACCGGCGTCGAGCGGCTCGATCACATGCTGGGTGGCGGATATTTTCGAGGCTCGGGTGTGCTGATTACCGGCTCGCCCGGAACCGCAAAGACAACGCTCGCCGGAGCCTTTATCGAGGCCGCCTGTCAGCGCAACGAATCTTCACTATTCGTCAGCTTCGATTCGCGTGAGGACGAACTGGTGCGGAATCTTGATTCGGTCAGCATCGACTTGCGCACACAGATCGATCGCGGCCTGTTAACCGTGATGTCGGTGCGCGCTCACGAAGGAAGTTCAGAAACCCATTTGCTCGCCATTCAGAGTGCGATGTCAAGGCTGAACACCCGCAATCTGGTCGTAGATCCCATCTCGGCGCTGGTGCGACCGGGCAATTCGCCCTATGCGCATGGGGCTGCTGAACGCCTGGTCGACTGGGCNAAAAGTCGCGGTGCCACGGTGTTGATCACAAGTTTGATTGTCAAAGACAGAACGGCAATGGAAGGCACGCCGCTACAGATTTCGACCATGGCCGATAGCTGGCTTCATCTGGATTACGCCGAGCATTCAGGCGAGCGCAATCGCAGTATCTCTGTCCTCAAGTCGCGTGGAACCGGTCATTCCAACCAGGTTCGAGAACTGATCCTGTCTGACGACGGCATCGGTCTGGCCGATGTATTTACGGCCGACGGTGAGGTGCTGATGGGCGCGATGCGCTATCAGAAAGAGCGTGCTCGACAGGCCGAACTTGAAAAGCGCGCCGTCGAGACCCGCACACGCCAGCGCCAGGTGGAGGCTGAACTCAGGAATCTCGAGGCGAGTCGCAACGCAGTTGATGCAGAACTTGAGGCACTGCGTCTGGAGCGTGATTCGATCGAAGCCACGAAAGAGCATGAAGACCACATCGACTCCACGACGCGAGCGGGTATAGGCTCGATTCGAGACAAAGACAGTGGTGCAGGCAGGGATACTGACGATGACTAAAGCAACGGCTGGAAATAAGAACCTGCGCTTGACACTTTATGTCGCCGATCAATCGCTGAATTCATCGCGTGCGCGAGCCAACTTGAAGCAGGCTCTGGAACGCCATGGGCATGAGCAGATACAACCCGAAATCGTCGATATCTATGAACATCGCGAACGAACGCTGCAAGATAAGGTGCTGCTGACACCGATGCTGGTACTGAACACGCCCAGCGATCGTCATACGCTGGTGGGCGACCTGTCGATCACAGAGCCGCTCGACCTCTTGCTCGACTACCTGGAAGCATCCTGAACGATGCCGCGCGACCTGCTTTCGGACGACGATGCGGCGCGACTGGAGGTGCTGGTTCGAAAGCTTGGTGAAACCGAGCGAGAAATCCAGGAAATTGCCCAGAACAAAATCGATGCGGTGGTCTTGCCGGAAGGACTCCCCTTTCTGCTGTCGGATGCACAAGACGAACTGCGCAAGCGAACCGAGCTGGCACGCCGGTTCGCCGAACAGCGTCGCGCCATTCTCGACGCCATGCCGTTCACCGTCGTCCTCGTCGACGAGAACGGCGATGTGGTCGAGGAAAACGCCGCCGGGCCGAGCGACGGCTTCAAAAAAGAGCAATCGCTGATCGGTTTCAACTACTTTGAAGTCTGTGCTCAGGCCCAAGACGATCGACAGGCCATCGAAGACGCCAACGCGATCAGCGATGGGATACGAGGCGTGATCAATGGAGAGCGACCGAGGTTCGAACACCTCTACCTCTGCAACCTACCGGGCAAGAGTGATTGCTGGTTCCACGCTGTTGCCGTTCCTCTCGGTGAAGACACGACCTCCGGAGCGGTCATCATTCACCTGGATGTTACCGCCGAGTATCGCGAAGCGCGTCGCCTGCGTACCGAAGGCAGACGCTTCCGCGAATTATTCGATTTGAGTCCGCTGCCGATGTGGGTCTGCGATCGCGAGACCCTTCAGATCATCGCCGTCAATCAGGCCGCAGTTGAACACTACGGCTGGGACTCGGACACGTTTTGCTCGATGACCGCGCTGGATATGCGCCCGCCCGAGGACCGAGACCGGCTGCGGGAGCATCTGGCCGCACGCGACTCGAAGACAGAGCAGGATGAAGTCTGCTATGAAGGCGATTGGCAGCACCTGAAAAAAGATGGGTCCCGTATCAATGTCGAAGTCTCGACACGGCTGCTGGAATTTCAGGCTCGCCCGGCCCGCCTGTTATTGGCGCGAGACGTGACCGCTGCTCGCCGTCGTGACGCTGTCCAGGCGGCCGAGCGAGCCGTTCTGGCGGATCTGTCCAAACGTGCTTCGCTCGATACGCTGCTTCAAACCACGGCTATCAGTATCGAGCAGGCGCTGAGCGAAGCGCGGGTCGGACTGCTGATGCTTGACGCGAGCGGACGCAAACTACGCTATGCCGCCGCTCCGAATCTGCCTCATGAACACGTCGCAGCCGTGGAGGGCATGGTCCTGGACTCGAGCACGGGGATGGTCAGCGAGGCCATGATGCGCGGTGAATCGGCGATCGACACCGATATTGGTGAGGACCCTCAACCAACGAGTATCGAAGCAACGGCCGCGGCCCATGATTTCAGGACCTGTTGGGCAGAACCCATCCTGGATTCGCGCAAGCGGGTGCTGGGATGTTTCGTCGTCTATTTTCATGACAGTCGAGCGCCAGCCGATTGGGAGCAGGCCTTGCTCGACAAGTTGGCGAGCCTGGTTGGAATCGGTATCGAGCGACGGCGCCAGGATGAAGCCGTCCGGCGAAGTGAGAAGAATCTGGCAAAACTGTTCAGAGAAACCGCAGCCGGCCTTGCGGTGATTTCCGATGAGGGTGTCTTTGCACAGGCCAATGCGGTGCTGCTCGACATGCTCGGCGTTGAAGCAAAACGGCTGGAGAAACTGAATTTTTTCAGTCTGGTGAATCCTGTTTACCGGAAGCAGGCACGCAATCTCATCCGCCAGATTCTGGCTGGTTCCACTGTTTCAGAGACGTTGGAGGCGGTATTTCAACGCCACCAAGGCAGCGAGTTCTGGATGCTTGTCCGATTTTCGCCGAAGTCAGGCCGAGACGGGCGGCCGGAGTCGGTCATCGCGGTTTTTGATGATATTACCGAACGCAAAAACGCTGAAATGGATCGGGATGCGAACTGGGCACGGCAGCGCGTAGCCGGTCGCATTGCCCGCGTTGGTAGTTGGAGCATTGATGCTTCGAGCCGCAAGGTCCAGTGGTCGCAGGAGATTTATAAAATTCTTGGATGGGAGGGAGACGAGCCGCCCTCTTTGGCGCAGGGTTACGAACTCTATTCCGAGCCCGATCAGGAGCGCATGAAGCGAGCTCTCGATCAATGCTTGCAAGAAGGTTCGCCCTTCGAACTCGAACTTCAGATTCAGGATTTGGCGGAACGAGAATTGAACGTTCGAGTGGCTGGCGAGGCCCAATGGGATGGAGCCGGCAGCATTGTGCAGATCGTCGGTGCCTTTCAGGACATTACCGAAATCAAACGGCTGTCAGAGCGAGGCGAGGATCTGAGACGGCAGCTGGAGCGGATTATGGAGAATATGTCCGGCGCGATTTTCCTGCTCGATAAGCAATGGTCTTTTGTGTTCTTGAATCATCAGGCCGAGAGGGTGCTGTCGCGAAACAGAGAAGATCTACTTGATCGCAATATCTGGGATGAGTTTCCAGAGGCGCGGGATACAGAAGCTTTTGAGGTTTACCAACGTGCGATGGCGACCGGTAGAGCCGAGCAGGTCGAATTCTTCTATCCACCGCTGGACGAATGGTTCGAAGCCAACGCGGTACCGTCACCTGATGGGCTGGCCGTCTACTTTACGGTCACCACTGAAACGCGCAAGCTGCAGGCGCAGCTCGAGCAGGCTCAGCGGCTGGAGTCGATCGGTCAACTGACCGGCGGAATTGCGCACGATTTCAATAATCTTCTGACGGTGATTTCCGGAAATTCGGAGCTGTTGATGGACTCGTTGGCCGACGACGACCAAGAAATGGCCTCGATGATCAATGACGCGTCGCGGCGCGGCGCGGAGCTGACCCAGCGCTTGCTCGCATTTGCCCGACGCCAGCCGCTTGCCCCAGAGCCGACCGATATCCACCGACTCATTTCGAACATGACTAGTTTACTTCGAAGCGCTATCGGTGAAGCGGTCGATATGGAGCAGATCCGTGGCGCGGGGTTGTGGCCCGCGATGATTGACGCCAGCCAGTTTGAAAGTGCACTGATGAATCTGGCAATCAATGCTCGGGATGCCATGCCCGATGGCGGCAAGCTGACCATCGAGACAACCAATGTATCGCTTGATAACGATTATCGTAGTACCCACCCCGACGTTGAGACGGGGCAGTACGTGATGGTGGTTGTTTCAGACACCGGGACGGGAATGGCGCCAGATATTCTGGATCAGGTGGTCGAGCCTTTTTTCACCACCAAGCCGACGGGCTCGGGCTCAGGCCTGGGATTGTCAATGGTTTACGGCTTTGCCAAGCAGTCCGGCGGGCAAGTCAATATCTACTCCGAGCCGGGCGAAGGGACCACGGTCCGTCTTTATCTGCCGCGCGCCACCAACCCTGCAGATCGATCCGAAACCTTACCTCAGCAAAGTGCGGATGGTCAGGGTGAGCGTATCCTGCTGGTGGAAGACGACGAACTGGTGCGCTCCTACGCCGCCAGGGTGCTTGGCCAGATCGGGTATGACGTATGCGAGGCGGAGAGTGGCGATGCGGCACTTGCGATTCTGGAAAAAGATGAGTCGCCGTTCGATCTTCTGTTTAGCGATGTGGTGATGCCGGGCAGATTGAACGGCCCCGAGCTGGCAAAGAACGCCAGAAAGCAGCATCCTGAAATCAGAGTGCTGTTTACATCGGGTTACACGGAAAACGCAATTGTTCATCAGGGCCGGCTGGATCGGGGCGTTCGCCTGCTCAACAAGCCGTATCGCCGGGACCAGCTCGCAAAAGCGGTTCGCGACGCACTGGATGCCCCACCCGATGAGGGTTGACATCGCAGGCTGTGCTCGGTGAGCCAGGCAAGCGCTTCGACGGCGACTGACAGGCTGCTGATCATTGATGACGATGAGATGGTTGGCAAGACGCTTGGCGCGATCGCCAGACGCCAGGGTTTCAAGGTCGAATTCACGTGTGATCCGGAGCGTTTTTTCGAACAAATCAGAGACTGGCGACCCTCCATTCTCGCGATTGATCTGGTCATGCCAGAGGTCGATGGCGTCCAGGTATTGCGGCGTCTGGCAGAACTAGAAATCCAGATTCCGATCATCATCACCAGCGGGGTGAGTTCTCGGATACTACAGTCGGCGTTACGATCCGTACGGGAGCACGGCCTGCCGCTACTGGGAACGCTGAGAAAGCCGTTCACCAGGCAAGACGTGAAAAGCTTGCTTGATCAGCGCCAAGGCTTCGATGCAACGGACCCGGAGCAGGCCAGGCAGTTCGCCATCGAGCAATCAGAGGCGCTGGATGCCTCGATGCTCAAGCGCGCCCTGGACGACAACCAGCTGGTCGTCCATTACCAGCCCAAGATTTTTTGCGCAGACCGCCGGCTGGCCGGTTTTGAAGCCCTTGTTCGCTGGGCTCACCCCGAACGCGGCTTGATTCCACCCGACGACCTCATTCCCTTGGCCGATCGAACTGGTCTGATCAATCCTCTGACGACTCGGGTTGTGGATCTATCGCTGAGATGGTTTGCGTCGCTGAACCAGTCTGGACATACTGCGCATCCTTTAACCATGTCGCTGAATCTGTCGGCGCGATCGCTTGGAGATCGGCAATTTTCAGAAAAATTGAAAGGAAAGTGCGACGACTATGGCATTGCCTTCGAACAGATCTGTCTCGAGCTGACCGAGACCAGCGCCATGGAGGAGCCCACTGAGTCACTCGATCTTCTCACTCGCCTTCGGCTAGCCGGATTCAAATTGTCCATCGATGACTTTGGTACCGGCTATTCTTCGATGCTCCAGCTCGTTCGGCTGCCGTTCTCGGAGATAAAGATCGATAAGTCGTTTGTCCAGACCATTGAAGAATCTGAAGAATCCCAGAAAGTCGTTCGGTCGATCATCGAGCTTGGTCGTTCGCTGGGCCTGGATACAACCGCTGAGGGCGTCGAGACGCCCTGGGCCCTGGAGTTCCTGAAGTCACATGGCTGTCTGCTCGCGCAGGGCTATCTGATCGGTCCCCCGGTCGATGGCGACCAGATCCGCAAGCGTTGGGAGTTATAACGCACCGGACAGCCTTCAACATCATGTTCTGGGTAGCCAGACGCAATGAGTTGGTTTCGAGGACGGAGTTGACGTGCCGAAAGGTTGAGTTGGCAGGTGTTGCTCACATGGCTGGCTCAAGCGTCTTGCTGATAGCGAACTCGGTGACACAGGGCGCCATCTGGGGTTTGGCTCAGTTTCGCCATCAGCTCAGGCAGTTGTTCGAAGGAGCTTTCGCCGGAGATGAGTTTGTCTAGCTGGGGATCGTTTAGCAGAGCAATTGCCGTGCCCAGTCGGCGGCGGTAATTCCAGCGGCTGCGCCGATCGGCCGGAAGCTGACCGACCTGGCTGGAGATCAGATCAAGGCGGCGAGAATGAAAGGCTCCGCCTAGTGCCACCTGAGGCTCGTGCTGGCCGTACCAGCTCATCTCGATCACCCGGGCTTCGAAGCCGGCCAGATTCAGCGCGGTTTCCAGACCGCTTTCACTCGCGCTGGTGTGGATGACCACGTCTTGATTGTCACGGGCCTGATCCGGCAAGGCGAATTCAACGCCCAAGGTCTCTGCCAGCGCTGAGCGTTGGGGATTGATATCGATCATGGTGACTTCAGTGCCGGGCAGCTGGCCTGCCAGCCACGCGAAAAGGGCACCGACCACCCCGGCACCAACAATGCTGATCCGATCGCCCGCGCTGGCCTGGCTGTCCCACAGGCCGTTCAGCGCGGTTTCCATGTTGGCTGCCAGAATGGCGCGTTCGCTGGGTACATCGTCAGGCAGCACCATGACCGAATCCGCCGGTACGACGTAGTGACTCTGATGCGGATAGAGACAGAAAACGCGCTGACCCATCCTATCGTCAGCTCCGCCGATGACCTCACCGACGCTGCAGTAGCCGTATTTGACCGGACCGGGAAAATCGCCGTCCTGAAACGGAGCACGCATGCGCTGGTATTCACTCATCGGCACTTGACCGCGAAAGACCAGCGATTCGCTGCCGCGGGAAATGCCGCTGAAAAGCGCTCGAACCAGAACTTGATCGTCATCTAACTCAGCCAAGCGTGCCTCGCGCAGTTCACCGTGACCTGGTTCGGTCACCCAGAACGCGCGAGCGGAGATCGGTTCAGTTGCCTGCGTTGACGTCATTGCGTCATTATCCGCGCATCTCGTCACTTGAGCGTCATGAAATTGCCGATCAATCCTGCCCTCAAACCAATGCAGTCTGAACTACTGATAGGCGCAATCATTCTAGCTGCGCTTCTGGCTCTGAATTCGGCATTTTTCCACGGGCCGGACGCTGGCCTGATTGGAAATGCAATTGTTACCACAACTGTCAGCGCCAGTCTCTATGGCGTTATGGCACTGCTGCTTTGGCGCGCTCGCGACCATGCGCCGCAACCTTTTGGGTGGGCCAACCGAATCACCTTGCTGCGCGGCGTTTTGTTGATTTGGCTGGCCGGAGCCCTGATCAACCCGGACTCCTTTGATCCCTGGACGGTGGCCACGGTCGCATTGTTGATTCTCAGCCTGGATGGAGTGGATGGCTTCCTGGCCCGCCGCCTGCAGCAGGCTAGTGAATTTGGCGCCCGCTTTGATATGGAGGTTGACGCGGCACTGATCTTGCTGCTTTGTCTGCTGCTGGCTGAACGGCTCGGAGCCTGGGTTCTGGTCATCGGGCTTCTGCGCTATGGTTTCTTAATGGCGATGAGCGTCTGGCCCTGGCTGGCCCAACCACTGCCCGGTTCTTTCCGTCGCAAACTGGTGTGTGTCTGGCAAGTGGCGAGTCTGATCGTCGCCCTGGTTCCCGGCGTTCCGTTGATGCTGGTCAACGTCGCGCTCGGATCGTCCCTACTTCTGCTGCTGTATTCATTCGCTGTCGATATCCTGTGGCTTCGAAAAAATCGAAAGTGGGCGCGGACGCTACCGCTATGAGCACCTGGGCGTATGAATCCAGTGCCGTCAATAGAAATGCCGTTAACGAACAGGAGAAAGCACATGACCAATCGAGCTTGTTTAAATCTGGCAGTTGCATTACTCGCCGTTTCACCTTGGCTCAGCCCGCAAGCCCGGGCCGAACCGCAGACCTTTGAAATTGACCAAGACCACCTCTCCATCGTCTTCCTGGTTGACCACGTCGGCTACGCTCGCCAGTTCGGCCAGTTTCTCGAAGCCGGCGGCTCGTTTGTCTACGATGAGTCTGAAAATCACCTCTCGGGCGGCGAAATCACCATCTCGGCTGATAGCGTCTTTACCAATCACGACCGTCGTGACCGTCACCTGCGCAACGACGACTTTCTGGCCGTCGACGATCACCCCGAAATCCGCTTCGTGGTCACCGATCATCGCCCTATAGATGCCAATCAGCATCACGTCGACGGCGAGCTCACCCTGCTCGGCCAGACCCGCCCGGTCACGCTGGATGTGACCCTGAACAAAGCCGCCGATTACCCCTTCGGCCACGGCGACTACACCCTGGGCCTGTCTGCCCGAACCACCATCAAACGCAGCGACTGGGGCATGACCTACGGCCTGGAAGGGGGCTTGGTCGGTGACGAGATCGAGCTGTGGTTTGAACTGGAAGCGATTGCCGATTAAAGAAGAATTGTTGGATCAGTGGTAGTCCTGTTCGAGTTGATGACGAATAGCCAAGACAGTTACGGTTTCATTGTTTTCGATTTCAAACAGCGCAACATAGCCGCGAGAACCGAAAGGAATGATAATTTCACGCAGAAAAGGATTGGAGCTTGAGACTTTCCGGCAGGAGAATGGAAACAACTCCAAAAATCTCCAGCCCTTTTCGATTGCTTTGAATGCATCAGTTGCGGCACTTGGATGTTTCACCACCAAATGAGCGTAGAGTCGTTCGAGATCGTCCGCCGCTTCTTCGGTGAAACGGACTTCAAAGCTCATTGGTCTTCAAGCGTTTGATCCCTGATCGACTGAAGCGCGTTCATCACTTCGTCGCGAGATTTGTAGACCCCGGATTCTCTGGCGCGGTCTCTTGACGCCAGTCCGCGCGCAACAAATTCGCGCTGGAATTTCCTGTTTTCGATCTGTTTTCGCAGCGATTCTTCGACAAAGCCGCTCAGCGATTCGCCTTCTTCGAGAACACTTTCGGCGTCACGGCGAAGATCTGGCGTTACTCGTAGCGGAGGAATGGTGGCGGTTTTCATAGACTGGCCTTCTGCATTGCATTTGCATTGCAGTTTACTTGCTTTTAGATTCGGTTACAAATTTCCAAGCATGGCACCAGTGAGTTGGCAAAGAGTCTAGGGAGCCTCTGAATAACTATGCTCGGAGCGCGTTTCAGTCGGAAAAGCCGCAGATCG
>JGI12109J20283_12141133_pt1 | contig 12106 bp, 9 predicted proteins | sample ElkSlonscriptome_12_FD_20283 | JGI IMG/M metagenome (IMG submission 20283) | reverse complement strand
GTTTGACACAACCTCTCCCTAACCCTCCCCTGATCAAGGGGAGGGAACGTTTCCTCCTTAGTAAGGGGAGAATGAGGAGAGGGGAGCAAGAATTGCTTAATACTTGCGTTCTTGGGGTTCAAATCGGGTCATAGCCACCGATTTATACTGCAAATCAATTCCGGCTGAGGAATAGTACGCCAAGGTATGCTTCAAAAAATTGGTATCATCCCGTTGGGGATAATCCTCGCGAGAATGGGCACCCCGACTTTCTTGGCGATTTAGGGCAGAGGTGAGAATAATTTCCCCAACCACCATCAGATTCCGCAGTTCTAAAGCCTCGATTAATTCCGTGTTCCAGCAGCTTCCTTTGTCATCTAAATAGATAGTTTCATACTGCTGTTTCAACTGTTGCAGTTGATTCAATCCTTCCTCCATTAACGCCTCGGTGCGGAAGACGCCGCAGTATTGAGTCATGCAGTCTTGGAAGTTTTGACGCAGTTCGTCGATGCGTAGGCTTCCGGATTGACCCAGCAATGCATTAATCTTATTTTGAGCAGCATTGAGGTAGACTTGCTCATCAATGTCGGGTAATTTGCGGTTTTGAATATATTGCGCGATCGCAGCCCCCGTTCGTTTGCCGTAAACCACGCATTCTAGCAGGGAATTACTCCCCAAACGATTGGCACCGTGAACCGAGACACAAGCCGATTCCCCGGCGGCAAAAAATCCATCAACCAATCCATCGGGTCCACTTCGCACCTGTCCATCGGTATTGACGGGGATGCCACCCATGGAATAATGGGCAGTAGGACGCACGGGCATGGGTTCGTATACGGCATCAACCCCAACAAGTCGGTGGGCTTCTTCCCAACAGAAGGGAATCCGACTCATAATCTTTTCCTTGCCCATGTGCCGCAAGTCCAGATAGACACAAGGACCTCCAGGATTCCCATCCGGATGCACCCCGCGACCCGCACGAATTTCTAATGCGATCGCGCGTGAGGTAATATCTCGTGGGGCGAGTTCCATTTTACTGGGGGCATAATTTGCCATGAAGCGATCGCCTTCGCTATTAATTAGATACGCCCCTTCACCTCGTACCGCTTCGGAAATTAACACACCCACAGGATACAACCCGGTTGGATGAAACTGGACAAACTCCATATCCTCCAACGGTACCCCCGCTAAAGCAGACATGGCTAAACCATCCCCCGTCGAGGCAAAATCATTGGAGGTGGTATTAAACACCCGTCCATAGCCCCCGGTGGCAAACATCACCGCCTTTGCCCGTACCACTTGCAGGTGAGTCGTCAGGAGGTTGAACATTACCACCCCTTTTGCCTGCCCATCTTCCAAAATCAGCCGCATGACGTACCATTCTTCGTAAACCGTCACGTCATTCTTGCGGAGATTACTTACCAGTTCATGCAGAATCGCATGACCCGTTTTATCGGCAGCATAGCAGGTTCGGCGATGGGAATGACCCCCAAAGGCACGTTGGGCAATGCGACCATCAGGTAAGCGGGAAAAGAGTACCCCCAGATGTTCTAAATCAACCACCACATCGGGGGCTTCGCGGGTGAGGATTTCCACCGCATCTTGATCCGCCAGATAATCCGAACCTTTAACCGTATCAAAAGCGTGGGCTTCCCAGGTATCCTCCGCATCCACATTTTTCAGCGTCGCCGCCATTCCCCCTTGCGCCGCAACGGAGTGGGAACGAATCGGATGGGTTTTGGCAACCAGTGCGACATTCAGCTTCGGATCAGTGCGTTTAATTTCCAACGCCGCCCGACACCCGGCTAAACCACCGCCGACAATAATGACATCGTGTTCTCGCATCTCAACTCGATTGAATTTCTGCTGTTATCTATCTTGACTGATTACTAAAATTCCTTACCGAAAGTCGGGGCGGGTTTAGTTACATCCGGTTGCAACCGAAAAGATAGTGGTGAAACCCGCCCCTACAGAGACACCACATCCCGTGAAACGTTAGTCTGACTTAGAGTCGAATGGTACTAGCTCGTTGCCTGAGCCGGTTGGGATGCACCGCGACTGCTGCGATCGGCAGCCGTTGTTTCCTGCTCATCCATTGCTAGTATTTCAATATGATTGAGCAATGTGGTCACAAAGGCAAAAAGTAAAAAAGGCAAAGACAAGACCAATACTAATCCCACCGTTGCCAACGCATAAATTTGGCGATCGGCACTCCACAGCGCTAGTGCAGAGGCAAGACTTATGAAAATGACGATTAACCACACAATGACTTGTCCATAGATATCGCCAAAACTCAGGGTGCAGATCAAGCGATATTTGTTAAATTGTTCCATCATCAACCTCGACACATTTCTTTAAGTTCCAAGGATAAGACCAGATTTAAGGTTTAGCGCATTTCGCAACATATTTTTAAATTGGTCGCAACATCTGTTTACAATACGTTGCAATGTGTGACATTAGTCATTTGTCATTGGTTAGGGAACAGCTACATGTCCCACACCCCACACCCAATCTAACTGTCAGTTTTCTGCGGCAGACAGATCCATACTTATACTGAACTCAGGGTAACGCGATCGCGTCCTTGCTGTTTCGATAGATAAAGGGCTTGATTTGCCGCCATAATCAAAGCATCAATGTCAGTATGGGGGTCAACCAAACAGGCAACGCCAAAACTAACGGTGACAACAGGCGCGGGTAAATTGAACGTGCCAGGCGGTTGAAATTCAATGCTTTGGGATTTGATTTTCTCTCGCATCTTTTCTGCTACTTGAAAAGCTCCCATAGCATTAGTATGCGGTAAAAGAATCGCAAATTCTTCTCCCCCATAACGTGCGACGATATCTGTTGTCCGCTTGACACAGCGACGTAGGCAATCAGCAATGCGTTGTAAGCACTCATCCCCCGCTGCTGTGCCATAAATTTTATTGTAGGTTTGGAAACAATCAATGTCACATAAAATTAAGGATAGGGGGGATTGTTCTATATGTAAATGATGCCATTCTTGTTGAAGGTGTTGGTCAAAATAACGGCGATTCGCTAATTTTGTCAAAGTATCCATATTGTAGAAGTGATAAAAATATCAATTTTTTGTTCTGAATGACCACACTGTATTGATAAAAATATATAGCGATAAGGATAAGTTTGGGATCGCCAAAACCCTTAATATACTGTAGGGTGGGTTGAGCGAAGTCGAAACCCACCGCTCAACCCACCAGCATACCAGGAGCGTGCGATTCGTGTTAAGGATGGCGAACATTGTCACAAACTTTTTTGTCCTGTTCCTTCACGTTAACATTCGTCCGCAGATAGTCCTCCACCCAATCGCAACCAAACGCCCAAATCTGATTCAGGTCAATGGTACGCTCTAAATCCCACAAAATGATCGTTTTGTCTACACTAGCAGAGGCAAGGGTGCGACCATCGGGACTAAAGGTGACATCATAGACGCGATCGCCATGGGCTTCTAAGGTGACTAGGAGTGTACCATCATTGCGCCACAGTTTAACCGTCTTATCCAAACTCGCAGACGCCAGAAATTGCCCATCGGGACTAAATGCAATATCGTTGACGCGATCGCGATGCCCGTCTAGAGTGGCTAGTAAGATGCCCTCCCTTGTCCAAAGTTTAATTGTATTATCCCAACTGGCAGAGGCAAGGCGTTGACTATCGGGACTAAAGGCTAAGGCACGAATACTATCACCATGTCCGGTTAAGGTATTCAACAAGATGCCCTCCCTTGTCCAAAGTTTAATCGTTTTATCTTCACCTGCTGAGGCAATCAACTGACCATCTGGACTAAAGGCTACACAGTCAACAACACCATTATGTCCCGTTAAAGTTTTCTGCAATTCACCGTCTCGTGTCCAAAGTTTGACAGTTTTATCGCTACTAGCAGAGGCAAGCAACTGACCCTCTGGGCTAAAGGCGACACTGAAAATTTCACTGTTATGTCCCCGTAACGTTTTCAATAACGTCCCATCACCCTGCCAAAGTTTAATCGTTTCATCTCGACTCGCTGAGGCAATTATTAGCTCATTTGTTGGCAGTGATTCAATAATTTTCCTATTGTCTTGATTATTTATTTTATTCTTCACCCTGCCATTGTCAGAGGACAAATTACCCTTCACTGGAGGGGCAACAGCAACATCGAACACCGCTTGATTATGCCCCTCAAAAGACGCCAACACCTGACCCTCACGTCGCCAGAGTTTTATCGCACCATCCCAACTCCCAGAAACCAGAGTTTGACTATCCGGACTAAAATCAATACCCCAAACCGCATCCTGATGTCCTTGGAGAAAGGTTAACAAGGTTTTTCCTGGCGTCCAAAGTTTAATGGTACTATCCAAACTTGCAGACGCCAACATTTGACCATCCGGGCTAAATGCCACCGCCCAGAGTCCATTTTGATGCCCTTTCAAAACAGTAAGTTCAGTTCCATCTGTTTGCCAAAGTCTAACAGTTTGATCCCAACTTGCCGAAGCAAGGGTTTGACTATCAGGACTAAAGGCTAAACCAAAAACTCCATCCGTATGTCCGACTAACGTTTTCAGTAATATTCCATCAGGCTGCCAGAGTTTGACGGTTCCATCTATAGAACTTGAAGCCACAAATTTGCCATTGGGACTAACGGTTACATGATTTACCCCACTCTGATGACCATTGAGAGTTTTCAGTAACGTACCATTAGGCGTCCAAAGTTTAACGGTGTTATCCCAACTGGCAGAGGCAAAGTATTGACCATCTGGACTAAACGCCACACTCCGCACTTGTTCGCGATGCCCTTCGATAATTTTAGGGACAAAGCAGTTTTGACGACTATTCTGTGTTATTACCCTGATATTATTAAACCCAACTTCATCTGCCTTGTCTGCTAAATTCAGGCAAGTCCGATCAATTGTCCAAAGTTTTATTGTCTGATCATCACTACCAGTGACTAACATCTGACCATTGGGACTAAAGGTGACACTATTCACTTGCTTATTATGCCCATTCAGTGTGGTAACTAACGTGCCATCGCGTCGCCACAGTTTCACTGTTGTATCCTTACTTGCCGAAGCAATGAGTTGACTGTCGGGGCTAAACGCTACGCTTTTGATGGTATCGCTGTGTGCTTGAAATGTAGTTAATAACGTTCCATCAGGTTGCCAAAGCTTAATTGTTTTATCGTCACCTGCTGAGGCAATTATTGAACCATCAGGACTAAATGTTACATCATGGACTTGCTGGTGATGACCAGAGAGGCGGTTATGTTCTCTGACACCATACACTGCCTTTCGTATCACTCTCTCAACCGAATTTTGGGTCTGGGTATCTACTCGACCTAATGCCTGTACTTTCTGTTTGGCTCGCAGGGCGGCGATTAATGCATCTAATCGTTGATCCAGGGCAAATAGTGATTCTGAAGAGGTCGTAATTGCTTCAATTTCACTAATCGCTAACCTGCGATTTTGAACCATAATTGCTCCGGCTAATCCACTGACGATAACCAACATCATGGCAAAGGTTACTAATAGTAGTCGCTGCTTTTTTGCCATCTGACGTTCAGCAGCAAGGCGGGCTTCAACTTCCTTGATACGTTCGGCTTCTATCTGCTGTTGAACTTCATTGCGATCGCAGGTTTGACTGGCGGCTAAGAAGTGATAATCTAAATCACTTAAACTTTTGCCCTGAGACCAGTCTTGGGCATCTTTTAATGCTTGTCCCCGCAAGAGTCGTGATGAATCAGCAAATTGAGATTCCACCCAAGCTGCCAAGGTTTGAGAGTAAGGACGCAGATGGTTTAATTGTTTTTCAACCCAGTCCCGGTTAAAAACGGCTGGATAAATTCTATTTTTTAGTTTTAATTGTCCTTGTTCTTTGACGACTAAACCTGATAATAATAATTCCGTTTGCTCTCGACTATCATCGGCTTCGATGTCAATTTCCTGTAAAATTTGTTGATAAATGCCCAGTAATCTACCCGCCCGTGCTTCGTTTCTCAACAGGCGATCGCGAACGGTACGTAGGTGTTCTGGTTCATCCTGAGATTCCCAATGGCGAATTATGCGATCGCGTACCACGGATTCAACCCAAAAGGCTTCAGTACCAGGTGGGATTTTTAGATCATCTCTCACTGTATTTTGCGCCACGTCTAGCACCAGTTGACATAGCTTTTGGGTTAAAAAAGGTTGCCCTCCTGTCCAGGCTAATATTTCTTTAATAATGGCTTCAGGTTTAGCAAATTGTTGGCTGAATCCTTGGGCTAAGGGTTGGGCTTCGTCCAGTTGAAAGCCGTGTAGTTCGATGGCTTTGCCAATATTAAATGGGGTACGCTTTTTGTCGGTAATTAAATCGCTGGGTGTAGCTACACCGAAAATGGCAAAGGTGAGGCGATTGTAGTCAGATTCTAGACTACGTTGATTATAACAAAACCGAATTAGAGCAAAAAAGTCATCAATAGGAAAATTCAAGCTTAAAATACTATCAATTTCATCGATGAATATAATAATGTTTTTGGTAGGGAAATGAGTTAAAAGGATTTCGCTGATAAATTTATTAAATCGTTGAGGCAACGAAATATCTTCTTGCTCCTGCCACCACTTTTTTAAATTTACCGTTTTAAACAGTTTAAATTTGCGGGTTAAATCCAGAACTAATCCCTTATACCACTGATCAGGCGTAATCGTTTCCGAACCTATCATGGTCATATCAAGCGTGGCACATTGGAATCCTTCTTCTTGCAAGCGATGGTGGGTTTGAACTAATAGAGAGGATTTTCCCATTTGCCGACAGTTGAGAACATAGCAAAACTCACCCTGTTTTAGAGCTTGATACAGTTCGCGATCGGCTTTTCGTTGAACATAGGTGGGAGCATCTTTGTGTAGACTCCCACCGACTTGATAAAGGGAAGTGTTCGTCATTTGTCATTTGTCAAAACACTGATTTCACGGATTTATTGGAGAGATAGGGGTAGGGAGGTGAGAGCTTATTGACACTGATTACACAGACAAGGAAAGTTCTCTCATCTTCCATATCTCCCCCATCTTACCCATCTCCCCCTCGGCAAAATCAATCCCGACAAAAAAGGTCGGGTATGTTTGACGGTGGTTTTAGGCTGTGATACTATCAGCGAGAGATATGACGAACTAGAGAGAGAACCACATCATGACCCAGGCTGCTATCCCCCATACATCAAATACATCCAGCACCTCTGCCACATTCAAGAACCTCACCTGTAAAGAGTGTGGTGCTGAATATGAACTCCAACCCATCCACGTTTGCGAGTTCTGCTTTGGTCCGTTGGAAGTCACGTATGATTACGACGCCCTGCGCCGCCACGTCACCCGTGAGACGATTCAGTCAGGTCCGAATTCAATTTGGCGCTATCGTTCCTTCCTACCCGTGGCTACCGATAATCCTATTGATGTGGGGACAGGGATGACACCTCTAGTCAAATCCCATCGCCTCGCCCGCCGCCTGGGTCTAAAAAATCTTTATATTAAAAATGATGCTGTAAATATGCCCACCTTGAGTTTCAAGGATCGGGTGGTATCTGTAGCCTTAACTAGAGCTAGAGAATTAGGATTTTCTACCGTATCTTGTGCGAGTACAGGGAACTTAGCCAATTCTACCGCTGCGATCGCGGCACACGCTGGCTTAGATTGTTGTGTATTTATTCCGGCTGACTTAGAAGCGGGCAAAGTCTTAGGTACATTAATCTACAACCCCACCGTAATGGCGGTGCAAGGCAACTACGATCAGGTCAACCGCCTCTGTTGTGAGGTTGCCAATACCCATGGTTGGGGATTTGTCAACATTAACTTGCGTCCTTATTATTCAGAAGGCTCAAAAACCTTGGGCTTTGAAGTCGCCGAACAACTGGGTTGGCAGCTACCGGATCATATTGTGTCGCCCTTGGCTTCCGGTTCTCTGTTCACAAAAATTTACAAAGGCTTCCAAGAGTTCGTCAAAACGGGTTTAGTGGCGGATAAAGCGGTTCGCTTCAGTGGCGCACAAGCCGAAGGTTGTTCTCCCATTGCCCAAGCTTTCCGGGAAGGACGGGATTTCGTCACTCCGGTAAAACCGAGTACAATTGCTAAATCGATCGCGATCGGAAATCCTGCTGATGGCATTTACGCCCTAGAGATCGCCCAGAAAACCAACGGTAATATTGAATCCGTCACCGACGCCGAAATCGTCGAAGGCATGAAACTGCTAGCTGAAACTGAAGGTATCTTTACCGAAACCGCTGGTGGTACAACCATCGCCGTTCTCAAAAAATTGGTGGAAGCTGGAAAAATTAACCCCGATGAAACCACCGTTGCTTATATAACTGGGAATGGACTTAAAACCCAAGAAGCAGTTCAAGGCTATATTGGTGAACCCCTCACCATTGAACCCAAATTAGACAGCTTTGAGCGAGCATTAGAACGGGCGCACACCCTTGACCGTTTGGAATGGCAACAAGTCTTGGTTTAATACGTTGACAACCCTCACCCCCAGCCCCTCTCCCAAGCTTGGGAGAGGGGAGTAATACCAAATCCGACGACAGGAACCCCCTTTATCCCTTAGCCGATGAAAGCCTGTTGCCTTGTCTCTACTCATGAAGGGGGTAGTTAACCCGGCTTGGGTAGAAGAAGGGAGGCAAAAAGTGCGAGTACACAGCCCAAAAGCTGACCAGTATTGCTTATCACCTTAAGTTGTTTCCCTATATCTCTACTTGGAAACATCTCGAACATTTACCCATTAATCACTGATTCCAAATCTATGGCTGTAAAAGTTTTAATTCCTACCACCCTCCAGAAATTCACTGACAATAAAGCTATGATTGAATGCAGCGCTGGCAATGTTGCTGAACTTTTGGACTCACTCGAAATTAGTTGTCCTGGAATTAAAGCACGCTTGTGTGATGATCAAGGGAAGCCTCGCCGCTTTTTAAACTTCTACGTCAATAGCGAAGATATTCGCTTTCTCGATGGCACCAATACCCAACTCAGCGATGGCGATGAAGTTAGTATTGTCCCTGCTGTGGCTGGTGGATAGACTGAAGTTCCCTAAAAATGTTGTGTAGAGACGACTCAAAAGCTTGGCAGACAAAGCCTTTAAGCTGAAATTTATCAGGCTATGTCAACCGAAAACTTTTTGATCGACTGTCCTAGAAATACTTCCCGCCAGCGTGGGTTTAGCTAAGGCTGGCACAATGCGATCGCACAACTGGAGCAACCACTGCCAACTGCCTCTGTGATTTGGACTTGGCGGTACAACGGTTTGACGCGATCGCATAACTGCCTCTTAATTACTCAAGAAAGCAGTTTGCTCTCCTGGGGGTGTAGTACAAATGCTCTATAAAATCCTGATCAAGGATACATCTCGCAGGCGTGTAAATAGACCAGCGCGAAGCGCTATACATAAATAAATTGGTTCGCTCATGGCTGTTACTGTACCACACCGTGTTAGAAAGTGCTGTAAAAAAGTGCTGTAAAATGGATACCAACCATCTCCTTCATCCTCTAAACTTTGATTTTTGATTATGGTGTTGCAGCAGCCTGCTCGTTCCATCCCAATTCCACCCCTGGAAAGTGGCGATCGATTGACTCGTGCTGAGTTTGAGCGCCGCTATGAGGCGACCCCAGAAAAATTTAAAGCGGAACTGATTGAAGGAGTGGTTTACGTGGCATCCCCAGTTAGAGTTTTTCACGGTAATCCTCATTTTAATTTAATTACCTGGCTGGGGGTGTATTGCACAGCAACTCCGGGTGTTAGCGGATCGGATAACGCTACAACCCGGCTAGATATGGACAATGAACCGCAACCGGATGCCCTGCTGCGAATTGAAGTTGGCGGTAACTCAACGATTAGCGAGGATGGCTATATCGAAGGGACACCAGAATTAGTGGCGGAAATTGCCACAAGCAGTGCGGCAATTGATTTAGGAGTCAAGCGCAATGCCTATCGACGCAATGGGGTACAGGAATATTTGGTGTGGTCAACCTTTGAGAACCGCCTCAGTTGGTTTCGGTTGCAAGCAGAGGAATTTGTCTTAATTGAACCAGATGCCGATGGCATGATTCGCAGTAGCGTGTTTCCCGGATTGTGGCTGAACGTGCCAGCTTTATTAGAGGGCAGAATGATGGAGGTGCTGAATGGGCTGCAAGCTGGGATTGCTGACCCAATCCATCAAGCCTTTGTGCAGGAATTGGTGGAGCGATCGCCCAATCTTGAATGAAGTCTGTTAGTTGAGCAGCAAACCCTGAGTGTGCGATCGCGCCTGGGGATTTTAGGGCACTTCCTCTTTCGGAGTTACTGGAAAAAATGCAAGTCGCCATCACTCACAAATCTCTTTTCTAACTGTTATTTGCTCTAGAGAAATGTCCCAATTTCAAGCGATCGCCTACTCCAAATGACTCATAAGCCCAAGGTTCATCTCCCTTGGGTTTTATGTTTTTCGTGGATTTTAAGGGTTGTAAATCTATGCCGTATTTGCTAGGTGAGATTTGTCGGCTCAACATCCCAGTTGAGCGGCGACCAGTAGCTTTTGATACTCACCGACAACCTTCGTCCCGTCCGCACCAACGCAGTATCAGGCAGCTCAAAGCTACTACTGTAATGCAACCAATACAGGGATAAGACCAGTACCGTCTGTGAAAGGAGCTAGGGCTTTACCAACAACAGCACCGAATGCTTTATGTACAAAAGCCGGAGCTCTGGGCAAGTGTATTAATTTGACAAACAAATCCGCAAGCTGGAGCAGCCCCATTTTCAGTGCCATCTGTGCAAACTGCAGACGTAGTTGTCCGCACTCCAGGTGAACCCTGCGGACCCTGTGGATCTTGTGGACCTTGTGCTCCATCTTCGCCATCTTCACCTCGCGGTCCCCTTGGACCTACCAATGTCGCTGTTGTTTGCACACTTCCATCAGAAAATAGAATTCCATTCGCTTGAACTTGACCATTAACTTCTAACTGACTTTGAGGATCGGTTACTCCAATTCCAACATTGCCATTTTCACTTACTACCATTCTTGTAGCGTTATTTGTAACTATGTGAAGCTCATGATCTGAGAAGGTACCTAGTTGACCACGATTTGTGCCATCACCCCGAGCATCAATAAACATTCTCACATCATTATCACATCATTATCTGGAGAAGTTGCTCTCATAAATTAGGTTTTTATCAGAACCTTGCTCTGTATACTAGCCCTATCAGCGTATGTTATGCGACTTTCTTAATAAAACTTCCATAATCGACATAATTATTCACATCTAGACTGGCTGGGTGTTTTGAATGGTCTGAGTCAGTTGATTAATCCAGCAAGGGCACTGTTTCACCTACTTGTTGATGACGAACAAATAATACGAGATAATCGTGAACCAGTTGATAGCGGTCATCTGGAATAGCTGGAACTCTCAAAACTATCCCTGATTTGACTAACACTTCTAAAACTAAATCTAACGTTTCACTCTTTACCTCTAACTCCAATTCCAAATCCGCACGAGTTTTTAGGGGGCGAGTGTTATTCTCATCAGTTAGCAAGTACAAGACAAGTTTGGCAATCTGCTCATTTCCAGATCCACAATCGTGAACAACATCAGCTAAAAACGCCTCAACCCATTCTTCCTTAGATTCATATTTTCGATAGTTTTTCCGCGTGGTAATCTTCTCTGTTTCCAGTTGATAGCCAACAATCTGCAATTCAATCGGACGCACCTCTCCCAAATCCTGAGCTAAATCCTGCACCAATTGGTCAACTAAATCTGGCTCAAAAGGTACAGGCGATCGCGCGGTTAAACTCTCAATAACGGCTTTAGCATCTGCGGCTGAAAAATTACCTAGGTAATAGAGAATATGCTCATGATTTTTATCAATATTGGTTAACGGCGTTGTGCGGTTTAACTCTAATAGGTAATAAATATAGTCTTCCCGCAGAGATAAAATAACTTTGACATAAGGAATCTCTACACATTCGCGCAAAAACTCATAAAACTCTCGTCGGCTGGCTGGATCTTTGTGATCAAAGAAAAATTCCTCAAATTGGTCAAAAATCAGCACCGTTAATACTTCGCTGTGTTCATTTTGACGCAATTGGTTGAGAATTTTTGATAGGGTTGACCTAACCCCCCCAGCCCCCCTTCCCTGCGAGGGAAGG
>JGI12109J20283_10329535_pt1 | contig 12108 bp, 7 predicted proteins | sample ElkSlonscriptome_12_FD_20283 | JGI IMG/M metagenome (IMG submission 20283) | reverse complement strand
CACCAGGCCCGCCAGGAGGGGCTGGAGGGTAGTGCCCGGGTACGGCTGGTGTTGAACCGCTTCGGCGAGATCCAGTCCTATGAGTTCCTGGAGCGCACCGGCCATCCGCTGCTGGACCGGGCGGTGGAGGCTTTGCTGGAGCAGGCCTCGCCGCTGCCCGCCATGCCGGGCTTTCTCACCGACGAGCAGGTCTCCATGGTGGTGGCGATTTCCTACGATTTGCGCTGAGGTCGAGTTTCGCGGAGGGTCGAGCGACCCCGGGAGGACGACGATGGTTCATTGGCAGGGATTCGCCCGCGGCCTGGCCTGGCCGGGGGTCTGTCTGGCGCTGTTGCTACTTGTTGCCTGCACCACACCTACCCCTTACCAGCCCGCCGATCTACCGGGCGATTTCGGCTACCGGGAGCAACGCGTGGGCGATAACCGGTTCCGGGTGTCGTTTCTGGGTAACGACCTCACGCCCCCGGAGACGGTGGACAGTTATCTGCTCTACCGGGCCGCCGAACTGACCCGGCAACTGGGCTACGATTATTTCGTGATCACTGCCCGGGGTCTGGTCCCGGCGGTGGATCGGCGCTTTGGGGTATACCCCTCGGTGGGCTATTTCGGCGGATACTCGGGGGACGGATTCGGTGTGGGTATCGGGGTCGGCACCGGCGTGGTCCGCCCGGTGGGCGAGTACCGGGCGATGGCGGATGTGTTGATGCTGAACGGACCGTTCCCGGGCAATGATCGTAGTGCTTATGATCCCGAGGCGGTACTGCGTTATCTGCAACCGGTGGTGGCGCCTCCAGGCTAGGCGGCGGGCCTGCCTATCCGCCCGGCTGCATGGGGGCGTCTCAGTCCGGCGCTTCTCCCGCCAGCAGACGCTGTAGACCCGCCTCGTCCACCACCCGCACCCCCAGTTCCCGGGCTTTCTCCAGTTTCGATCCCGGGTTGTCGCCGGCCACCACCAGACTGGTCTTACGGGAGACGCTGCCCGAGACCTTCGCCCCCAGCGCCAGCAGGCGGTTGCGGGCCTCGTCACGGCTCATGCCGGCCAGGGTGCCGGTGAGGACCACGGTCTGGCCCGCCAGGGTACGCTCGGTGGGCACCGCCCGGGTGTCCGTCCAGCCCACCCCCAGGGCTTGCAGATCCCGGACTACCTCCCGGTTATGGGTTTCTTGAAAAAAAGCATGGATCTGGCTGGCCACCTTGGGGCCGATGTCCGGCACCTGCTCCAGGCTCGTCGGATCGGCCTGCATGATGGTCTCCAGGCGACCGAAGTGTCCCGCCAGCGCCCGCGCGGTGGCCTCGCCCACCTCGCGGATACCCAGCGCGTAGAGGAACTGTGCCAGGCTGGTGGTCTTGCTGCGCTCCAGTTGCGCCAGCAGGTTCTCGGCGGATTTTTGGCCCATGCGTTCCAGTCCCGCCAGTTGCGCCACATCCAGTGTGTAGAGATCGGCCGGGGTATGGACCAGATCCCGGGCGATCAACTGATCCAGCAGTTTATCCCCGAGTCCCTCAATATCCATGGCCCGCCGGGAGGCATAGTGCTTCAGCGCGCCCTTGCGCTGGGCCCGGCAGATCAGTCCGCCCACACAGCGCGCCACCGCCTCGCCCTCGGGGCGGATCACTTCGGAGCCGCACTCTGGACACCGTGCCGGCATCCGAAATTCCCGGGTATCTGCGGGGCGCTGTTCGGGCAGCACCCGTAAGACCTCGGGAATCACATCCCCGGCCCGGCGGATCACCACGGTATCCCCCACCCGCACATCCTTGCGGCGCACCTCGTCCTCGTTGTGTAGCGTGGCGTTGGTCACCGTGACGCCTGCCACGCTCACCGGCGCCAGTCGCGCCACCGGGGTGAGCGCCCCGGTGCGGCCCACCTGGATCTGGATATCCTCCACCCGGGTCAGCGCCTCCTGGGCCGGGAACTTGTGGGCCAGCGCCCAGCGCGGCGCCCGCGACACGAAACCCAGATCCCGTTGCTGGTCCAGCCGGTCCACCTTGTAGACCATGCCGTCGATCTCGTAGGGCAATTCGGCGCGGCGCTGGAGAATTTCCCGGTAGACCTGGAGGCAGGCGTCGATGCCACTCACCCGGCGCCACTCCGGGCAGACTCGCAAACCCCAGTCCTGGAGTTGCGCCAGGATCTCGCTGTGGTGCCTGGGCAGGCTCGCCCCCGCCAGGCTGCCCACGCCGTAGCAGAACATATCCAGGGGGCGCCGGGCGGTGACCGCCGGATCCAGTTGCCGGAGGCTCCCGGCGGCGGCGTTGCGGGGGTTGGCGAAGCCGGGCTTGCCCTCGGCCCGGGCCGCCTCGTTCAGCCGCTGGAAGCCGGCCAGCGGCATGAACACCTCGCCCCGCACCTCCAGCAGGGGCGGCGCGCCGTCGCGCAGCCGCAGCGGAATGGCGTGGATGGTACGGATGGCGTGGGTGATATCCTCACCTCGCAGGCCATCGCCCCGGGTGGCGCCCCGTACCAGTTGGCCGGCCTCGTAGCGCAGGCTCACCGCCAGCCCGTCCAACTTGGGTTCCACCGTGTAGTCCAGTTCCGCCACCTCCAGATGCTCGCGGACTCGCCGGTCGAATTCCCGGGCCTCGGTCTCCTCGAAGCCGTTCTCCAGGGACAGCATGGGGATCTCATGGCGCACCTCGGCGAACGCCGCAGCGGGGGGCGCGCCCACCCGCTGGGTGGGAGAATCGGGGGTGATCAGCGCGGGGTGGTGGGCCTCCAAGGTCTGCAATTCCCGGAGTAACCGGTCGTACTGGCTATCCGGAATCTCCGGGTCGTCCAGCACGTAGTAGCGGTAGTTGTGATGATCCAACAGGCGGCGCAGTTCAGCGACGCGCTGCACGACCTCGGCGGCGACGTCCATGGGCGGATCCGGTGGTGGCTGACTCAAGAAGCGCGGTGGCGGGGAACGATCAATGGGCCGGGCGATGCTCCCAGATCCGCCGCCGCCGCTCCAGTTCGGCGGCCTCGCCGCGCAGGTGTTCCACCGCCTGGGGCGTCATGCGGTTATGGTGCTGGTCGCAGATCATGCCGCCCAGTTGCTGGGCCAGGTGTCGGGCGGTGGCCAGCATCCGATCCACCGCCGCCACCTCGGTAAGGGGACCGGGCAGTTGCATGAACATCAACAGCCCCGGGGTGGCGAGGGTCTGCACGGTATCGGGTTCGAACACCCCGGGCTCGCGCAGATGGGCGATGCGAAACAGTCGGGGGTCGTCGGCATCGGTGTCGCAGAGCATATCCAGGGTACCCTGGCGGGCATTGACGCGAAGTTTCGCCGCCTGGGCCACCTCCAGGATACGCAGACCCTGGAAGGGCTGATTTTTCGGCGCCAGTACCGTCAGCACCACGGTCATCTGCGGGGCCTCGGCAAGGGCCGGTTCCTCGCTCACCCGGTAGGCGCGGGGATCGGGCGTGCTGACCTCGCCCAGCGGCGGATCCTCGTGCCAGGCATTGGCCTCGCCGTCGCCGATCTCGAAGAATTCCGGGGCCGCCGCCGCATCGTCCAGCGGCTCGCCATTGTCCAGCAACGGCTCGTTGGCCGACTCCCGGGCCGCCCGCCGCCGTCGCCGCGCCTCCAGGCCGGCGCGAATCCGCGCGCGCATACCCCAGAGGTAGATTCCGGCGATGACGAGTAGGCCGAGGCCCAGCAGGATCAAGCGCAATTCATCCATCAACCACCCCGATTGTCGTTATCTCGTGGCCCCGGTGCCGGGTGCGGCCGCCCCGGGCCTGGTTATACTGCCGCCAAACGCAATGCCTCGTCTACGTCCACCGCCACCACCCGCGACACGCCCGGCTCGCCCATGGTCACCCCGGTGAGATGTTCCATCACCCCCATGGTGGCCTTGTTGTGGGTGATGACGATGAACTGGATGGTGGACGACATCTCCCGCAGCAACTCACCGAAGCGGCCCACGTTGGCCTCGTCCAGCGGTGCGTCCACCTCGTCCAGCATACAGAAGGGCGCCGGATTGAGCTGGAAAATCGCGAATACCAGAGCGATGGCGGTGAGGGTCTTCTCGCCGCCAGAGAGCAGATGTATCGTGCCGATGCGCTTGCCCGGGGGGCGCGCCATCACCGCCACGCCAGCGTCCAGCAGATCTTCGCCAGTGAGCACCAGATGTGCCTCGCCGCCGCCGAACAGGCGCGGAAACAGTGCCTGCAGATCCCGGTTGACCCGCTCGAAGGTATCCTTCAGTCGCTCCCGGGTCTCCCGGTCGATGCTGCGGATGGCGCTCTCCAGGGTAGCTAGGGCCTCGCTGAGATCCTCGTGCTGGCTGTCCAGATAGCTCTTGCGCTCGCTCTGTTGCTGGAACTCGTCGATGGCCGTCAGGTTCACCGCGCCGAGGCGCTGGATGCGCTCGGCCACCCGGCTGAGGTGTTCCTGCCAGGCCGCCTCGCTGGCGTCCGCGGGCAGTTTCGCCAGGGTCAGATCCAGGTTGGCCTGGAGTTCCGCCAGTTGCTCCAGCAGCCCCTGGGCCTTCACCCGCACCTCGCCCCAGGCCAGCCGGCGCGCCTCCAGGCGGCTGCGCGATTGCTGGGCGGTCTGTTCGCGCTCACCGCGCTCGGTCTCCAGCGCGCCGATCTCCGCTTCCTGTTCGCCCAGTTGCTGGCGGGCGCAGGAGAGGTCGGTTTCCGCTTGGAGGCGGGCGGCCAGTAGTTCGTCCAGCGCCGCCGCCTCGTCGTCGGTGGCCGCCGGGGGCGGGGCGAGATCGGCGAGCCGGGTCTGCAGATCGGCGTGGTTGTCGCCGAGGCGGGTGAGGGCGCTGGCGGTGGCCTGCCGACGGCTCAGCAGCGACTCCAGGGCCAGTGCCTGGCGCTGGGTCTCGGCGCCGAGTCGCTCGGCTTCGCGGCGAGCCTCGTCCAGCACGCTCTGGCAGGTCCGGCGGCGCTGGTCGGCCCGCTCCCGGGCGGTATCGGCGTCCTCCAGGGATAACAGGCTCTCCTCCAGTTCCTGGCGGGTATCGATGATGGCTTCCTGGCTGTCGGCCAGCGCGGTCTGCAGTTCCCGGACCTCGGCGGTCAGCGCTCGCTGGCGCTCCTCGCGTTCGACCCGGCGGCGCCGGGCGGCGTCGGTCTCGGCCCGTAGCCGGGCCTCCCGGGCATGGGTGGCTTGCAGATCGGCGCCCAGTTGACGGCGTCGCGCCTCCAGCCCGGTGCGGGTTTCACGAAGCGTTTCCAACTGCTGTTGCCGCTCGGCGAGTCCGGCCTCCAGTGCCACCAGCTCGGTTTGCAGGGCGCGGATTTCCCGCTCCCGGGCTAACACCCCGGTCTGGGGATCGTGCTCGGGTCGCCGGCACTTCAACCAGTGCCGGCCCAGCCACACGCCCTCCGGGGTGACCAGGGATTCGCCCGGTGCCAGTTGGTGGCGTTGGCCGAGCGCCGTGGGAAGATCCGCCACGGTGCGCACCGGATGCAGATGATCGGGCAGCACCGGGTGCGCCACCCGGGCTTGCAGGCTGTCGGCGGACGCCGGCTCGGCGCTGGCGGGGGTGATCATGGCCAGGCCCCCGGGAGGTCGGTCGCCCAGCCGGGTGAGTACCGCTTCCAGACCGTCCTCCACCCAGAGCATGTCCAGATGGCCCTCCAGCACGGTCTCCAGGGCGCTCTCCCAGGCGCTATCCACCGTCACGGTCTCCGCCAATCGGGGCAGGCCGTCCAGTCGATGCTCGGACAGCCAGCGTGCCCGCTCACCGTCGCCTTCCAGCGCGGCGTGTTGCAGGGTCTCCAGGGAACTCAGCCGGCCCCGGACGGTTTGCCGGCGTTGCCGGTGGGCGTCCAGACTGGCGTCGAGGCGCTGTTCGGCCTCCATGGTATCGGCCAGTCGACGCTCCACGGTGTCCAGTTCCCGGCGCTGGTCCTCCAGGTCCAGGCTGGCAGCGGTGAGATCCTCGTCCAGCTCCAGAAGGCCGTCGTCGGCCTGTTGTTGGAGGCTGGCCAGGGCCAGTTGCGCCTGTTCCAGGCGGCGTTGCTGCTCCAGCTGGCGGTGTTCCAGGTATTCGATGCGGGTGCGGCTCACCTGCGCCTCGCGCTGGTGTTCGGCGTGCAGCCGGGTGGCGCCCTCCCAGTCCCGCTGGGCGCGCTGGTAGTCGGCCTCCAGTTCGTCCCGACGGGCGCCGGCCCCGGCGGCCTGCTGTTGCAGGCGGGTCTGGCGAGGGGTGAGTTCCTGGATCTCGCGCTCCAGCGTGGCCAGGCTATCGCGGTCGGTCTGCTGCTGGCGTTCCAGTTGCGCCAGACTCTCCTCCAGGCGGGCCTTCTCCGCCAGATAGCGGCTCTGCAGGGCTTGACGGTGGCCGCGGGCCTGTTCCAGGCGGGTGATCTCGGCACCCAACCGGTAGAATTCCTCCTGTTGCCGGTCCACTCGTGAGGCGGTCTGGGTTCGCTGCTGGCGCAGGCTCTCCAGGCGGTTCTCCAGCCCGCGCTGGGCAGCCATCAGTTGTTCCTGGGCCAGTTCCTCGTCGCGGATATCCCGCTCCCGGGCCTGGCGCTCAGCGTCCAGCCCGCGCCAGCGTAGCGCCAGCAGTTCGGCCTTCAGACGGCGTTCCTCGGCACGGTATTCCCGGTAGCGCTCGGCGTTGCGAGCCTGGCGCTTGAGGGTCTCCAGTTGCCGGTCCAGTTCATCGCGCAGGGTGTTGAGCTGTTCGAGGTTTTCCCGGGTATGGCGGATGCGGTTCTCGGTCTCCCGGCGGCGCTCCTTGTAGCGGGAGATGCCGGCGGCCTCCTCCAGGAACACCCGCAGTTCCTCGGGTCTGGATTCGATCACCCGGGCGATCATGCCCTGTTCGATGATGGCGTAGCTGCGCGGGCCGAGGCCGGTGCCGAGAAACAACCCGGTGACATCCCGCCGTCGGCAACGGGTGCCGTTCAGGAAATAACTGGACTGGCCGCTGCGGCTCACCACCCGCTTCACCGCGATCTCGTTGTACTGGCTCCACGGACCGGTCAGGCGCTGGCTGCTGTTGTCGAAGATCAACTCGATGGTGGCCTGACCCACGGGCTTGCGGGCGCTGGAGCCGTTGAAGATCACATCCGCCATGGACTCGCCCCGCAGGCTACGGGCGGAACTCTCCCCCAGTACCCAGCGCACCGCGTCGATGATGTTGGATTTGCCGCAGCCGTTGGGGCCGACGATACCCACCAGTTGCCCGGGTAGGGCGAAGGTGGTGGGGTCGACAAAGGACTTGAAACCCGCAAGCCGGATTCTGGTCAGGCGCATAGGCGTCGGGAGAGGGCGATCTTCGATCGACGAATACCACAGGGTAATATCACCGGGGCCGTCGATAATCCTTGGGTTGAGTGGCTAGTGATCCTTTCGCCATCCTAGTGTAAATTCCCGGTTTTGCAATCCTGGATAGCCTTCTCCCGGAACCCATGCTCGGACCCTTTCTGCGTGGCGCCCGCTACCCCCTGCGGGGATTGCGCTGGCTGCCGCGACAACAATTGCGGATCTTCGTGCTGGCACCCCTGCTGATCAACAGCGGGTTGTTCGCGCTGGCGGTGTGGTGGAGTGGCTCCCGGGTGGATGCCATCAGTACCCACCTGCTGGCCGGTCTCGCCGATTGGCTGCCGGACTGGCTGGACTGGTTGAGCACGCTCCTCTACTGGCTGATCTGGCCGCTGTTCGTGGCCGCTGTGCTGCTGGTGGTGTTCTACACTTTCACGCTGGTGGCGAATTTTCTGGGCTCGCCCTTCAACGGCCTGCTGGCCGAGCGGGTGGAGGTGCTGGTCACCGGACAGGCGCCGCAATCGCCCATCAGTCTCTGGCAGGAGGTGTTGCGGGCGCCCGTGGTGGAGCTCAGAAAACTCGGCTATCTGGCGCTCTGGGCGATACCGTTACTGGTGCTGTTTCTGGTGCCGGTGGTGAATGTGCTGGCGCCTTTCGTGTGGGGGGTGTTCGGCGCCTGGATGCTGACGCTCCAGTACGTGGAGTACCCCCTCAGCAATCATGGTATGGACATCGTCGAGCAGCGTCGGCGGTTGCAGGAACGCCGTGCGCTGGCGCTGGGATTCGGCGCCACCACCCTGGTGATGACCCTGATCCCGGTGCTGAATTTTCTGGTGATGCCGGCGGCGGTGATCGGTGCCACGCTGATGGTGGTGGAGGAATTCCCCCGGGCGGCGCCGCCGCCCCCGGAAAATCCCACCGTGCCCTGAGTCTGTCTCAGAGCATCATGCCGCGATCCTCTTCCTCGTCGTGGATCTGTAGATCGGACGAGCCTTCGCCGACGGCCGCGGCGTTGCCGCCCACATCGGACTCATAGAGCCGGATCTGCAGACTGACGTTGTTCTTGGAATCGGCGTTCTTCACCGCCTCGTCCTTGGTGATCTTGCCTTCCTTGTAGAGTTCGAACAGTGCCTGGTCGAAGGTCTGCATGCCGCCCTCGGTGGATTGCTCCATGGCGTCCTTGATGTGGTCGATCTTGCCCTTGGAGATCAGATCCTGGACGAAGGGGGTGTTCAGCAGGATCTCCACCGCCGGCACGATACCGCCATCCTTGGAGCGGATCAGGCGCTGGGAGACCACTGCCTTCAGAGTGGAGGCCAGATCCGACAGCAACTGCGGGCGGCTGGCCTCGTCGAAGAAGTTGACGATCCGCTCCAGTGCGCCGTAGGCGTTGTTGGCGTGCAGGGTGGAGACGCAGAGGTGGCCGGTTTCCGAGAAACTCATGACGTACTTCATGACGTCGCGGCTACGGATCTCCCCCACCAGTATCACATCCGGTGCCTGGCGCATGGCGCTTCTGAGGGCGTTCTCGAAGCTGTAGGTGTCGATACCGATCTCGCGCTGGCCCACCACGGACTTCTTATGGGGGTAGGTGAATTCGATGGGATCCTCTATCGTCAGGATATGCCCAGGGGTGGTGGAATTGCGGTGGTCGATCATGGCCGCCAGCGTGGTGGACTTACCCGAGCCGGTGGCGCCCACCATGAGGATCATGCCGCGTTTTTCCAGGATCAGTTTTTTCAGCAGCAGCGGCAGGCCCAGATCCTCCACCTTGGGGATCTCGCCCTTGACATAGCGCACCACCATGGACACCTCGCCCCGCTGCTTGTAGACGTTGGCCCGGAATCGGCCCACGCCCTTCAGCGGGATGGCGAAGTTGAGTTCCCATTCCTGCTCGAACTCCTTGATCTGGTCGTCCTTCATCACCGAGAAGGCGATCTGGCGCACCGCACCGGGTTCCAGAACCTTGGTGCCCACGGGGCGTACCACGCCGCTGATCTTGATACAGACCGGGGCTCCCACATACAGAAAGATGTCGGAAGCCTCTTTGTCCACCATCAGTCTCAGATAAGGTGCGAGATCCATCAGTCGTCTCCACTGGCCGAGCCAAAGTCCCGGGTTACATTAACGGTTATGCCGGGGTCGTGGCCAGTCTGTCGAGGAAGCCACGGCCCGGGAGGAAATAAATCTATTATACCTAGGCCAGGCGGTTCAGCCCGTTCAGGGCCGCCACCCGATAGGCCTCGGCCATGGTCGGATAGTTGAAGGTCGTATTGACGAAATACATGAGATTATTGGCGTCGCCGGTCTGGGACATGATCGCCTGACCGATATGCACGATCTCCGCGGCCTGGTCGCCGAAGCAATGGATGCCCAGGAGTTCCAGGGTCTCCCGGTGAAACAGCAACTTCAGCATGCCCACGGTCTGGCCGGTGATCTGCGCCCGCGCCAGGTTCTTGAAGGCGGCGTTACCCACCTCGTAGGGAATCCGTGCCTCGGTGAGTTCCTTCTCGGTGCGACCCACCGAGCTGATCTCCGGGGAGGTGTAGATGCCGGTGGGAATGTACTCCACCAGATGATGGTCGCAGTGCCCCTCCACCAGATGGGTGGCGGCGAAACGGCCCTGGTCGTAGGCGGCGCTGGCCAGCGACGGATAGCCGATCACGTCGCCCACCGCGTAGATATGGGGCAGGGCGGTCTGGTAGTTCTCGTTCACCTCCAGCTGGCCCCGGTGGTTGGGTTGCAGGCCCAGTTCCTCCAGGCCCATGTGCTGGGAATTGCCGGTGCGCCCGTTGGCCCAGAGCAGGATATCGCTCTTGATTTTCTTGCCGGATTTCAGGTGCATCACCACCCGGTCCGGGTGTGTCTCCAGCGTCTCGTGGGTCTCGTTGTGGCGGATGATCACCCCCTGGTCGCGCAGGTGATAGGACAGGGCGTGGGAGATCTCGTCGTCCAGGAAGGACAGCAACTGCGAGCGGGTGTCGATGAGATCCACCTTGCAGTTCATGTTGCGGAACATGCTGGCGTACTCGCAGCCGATCACCCCGGCGCCGTAGATGGCGATGGACTTGGGGGTGTGCTTGAGGCTCAGGATGGTGTCGCTGTCGAACACCCGGGGGTGGTTGAAATCCACATCCGGCGGCCGGTAGGGGTGGGAGCCGATGGCCAGGATAAAGCCCTCGGCGCTGACCTGGCGCACCGTGTCCACGCCATCCTCGCGCAACTCCAGGGTATGGGGGTCGATGAAGCGGGCGTGGCCGGGCAGGATATCCACCCCGTTACGCTCGTAGAAACCCTGGCGCAGCCCGGTCTGTTTGGCCATCACCGATTCGGCGGTGCGTAGCATTTCCGGAAATTCCGGATGCACCGGTTGTTGGCCGAGCCGCCGGGCCAGGGGGTTGCGGTTCAGTTCCATCACGAAACTGATGGCGTAGCGTAGCGCCTTGGAGGGAATGGTGCCCCAGTGGGTGCAGCCGCCCCCCACCTTGTAATGGCGCTCCACCACCGCCACCGATTTGCCGGCCTTGACGGTCTTCATGGCGGCGCCCTCGCCGCCGGGGCCGGTACCGATCACGACCACGTCGTATTTCTGTTCGCGCATACTGCCTCTCTTGTCGGTGGGTATTGCTCCGCGCTCCTCAAGAGAACCGATTTATTATCATCGGACTGGCGCCCTTCCCGGGGAAGCGCGCCAGCTTCGAGTGGGCAAGCCGGGCTCAGTTGCGGACAAAACCCAGGCTTTCCAGTTTGAGGATGACCTCGTTGGCGGCCTCGTCCGGGGTGAACTCCGCGGTGTCGATGCACAGCTCCGGATTCTCCGGCGCCTCGTAGGGATCGCTGATACCCGTGAATTCCTTAATGATACCCGCCCGGGCCTTGGCATACAGCCCCTTGCGGTCACGGGATTCGCAGATATCCAGGCTGGTGGCCACATGCACCTCGATGAAACCCCCGCCCGGACTGACCATCTCGCGCACCTGGCGGCGGGTGGCGGCGTAGGGGGCGATGGGGGCGCAGATGGCGATGCCGCCGTTCTTGGTGATCTCGCTGGCCACGAAACCGATCCGCAGGATATTGATATTGCGGTGTTCCCGGGAAAATCCCAGTTCGCTGGAAAGGTGCTTGCGGACGATATCCCCGTCCAGCAGGGTCACCGCCCGCCCGCCCATCTCCATGAGTCTGCTCATCAGGGCATTGGCGATGGTGGATTTGCCGGCCCCCGACAGCCCGGTGAAAAATACCGTGAAGCCCTGGCGGTGGCGGGGCGGATGGGTACGGCGTAACTCCTGCACCACCTCCGGGTAGGAGAACCAGGCGGGAATATCCAGCCCCTCCTGGAGCCGGCGGCGAAACTCGGTGCCGGAGATATTCAGCACGGTCTCGTTATCCGTCACCTGATCCGCCGGCACGTACTGGGCCCGCTCCTGGATGTATACCATGGCCTGGAAGGGCACCATCTGGATGCCGAGTTCCTCCTGGTGCTGTTGCAGCAGGGCCTGGGCGTCGTAAGGTCCGTAGAAATCCTCGCCCCGGGAACTCTTGCCCGGACCGGCGTGGTCGCGCCCGACGATGAAGTGGCTGCAACCGTGGTTCTTGCGGATGATGGCGTGCCACAGGGCCTCGCGGGGACCACCCATGCGCATGGCCAGGTGCAGCAGGCTCAGCATGGTGGTCTGCTCGGGGTATTGCCTGAGCAGATGCTCGTAGCAGCGCACCCGGGAGTAGTGATCGATATCGCCGGGCTTGGTCATGCCCACCACCGGGTGGATCAGCAGGCTCGCCGCGACCTGCTGGGCGGCGCGGAAGGTGAGTTCCTGGTGGGCCCGGTGCATGGGATTGCGGGTCTGGAAGGCCACCACCCGGCGCCAGCCGAGCTTGCCGAACA